>Ga0308158_10000371_pt1 | contig 80465 bp, 68 predicted proteins | sample PhyBR2_FD_201038 | JGI IMG/M metagenome (GOLD analysis project Ga0308158, IMG submission 201038) | Phyllosphere microbial communities from UC Gill Tract Community Farm, Albany, California, United States - DLSLB.R2 | ecosystem: Host-associated > Plants > Phyllosphere > Unclassified | place: USA... | reverse complement strand
ATCGTCCCTTGGTCGACAGACGCATTTCGCACCTTCAAAAATTGCGCGCTTTTCGGGGCTCCTGTGCTAGAACCCGCGCCTTCGCAAAGGCGGCGCGCTTGCGGAGGGACTTAGAAAGTCCCACCTCTGCGGTCAAGTATTACGCACTCGCGAAATGACAGTTGAACGGATTCCAGAGCCCCTATGCCTGAAGTCATCCTGCCCGGCGCCTCCGGTCGCATCGAAGGCCGCTATTCCCCGGGCAAGCGCCCGAATGCCCCGATCGCGCTGATCCTGCATCCGCACCCCAAGGCGGGCGGACATATGAACAACCCGGTCGCGGTCACCCTGCACCAGCTGTTCCAGCAGCGTGGCTTTGCGACCCTGCGCTACAACTCGCGCGGCGTCGGCAAGTCGCAGGGCGAGTTCGATTCGGGCATCGGCGAGCTGGCCGACGCGGCCACCGCCCTCGATTGGCTCCAGGCCAACAACCCTGGCGCCAGCCAGACCTGGGTCGCCGGCTATCAGTTCGGCGCCTATATCGGCATGCAGCTTCTGATGCGTCGCCCCGAAACGGACGGCTTCATCTCGGTCTCGCCGCCGTCGAACATGTATGACTTCAGCTTCCTGGCGCCCTGCCCGGCGTCCGGCCTGTTCCTGCACGGCACTGCCGACACCATCGTCCCGCCTGTCGAGGTCGAGCGCGTGGTCAACAAGCTGCGCACCCAAAAGGGCATCATCATCGACTACGAACTGGAAGAGGGCGCCAGCCACTTCTGGCAGGACCACATGAGCGCGGTCGAAACCCGCGTCGGCGCCTATCTGGACAAGCGTCTGGAAGAAAAGCCGGCCTAACATCCGGCCTGATATTCGGCTTGGCGTCACGGCTGATTAAGGCGCGGGCGGCATGATCGGGCGAGACATCGCTGCGAGATCCGCCATGCGTCCGCCCCTTCTGATCGCCCTGATCGCCTCTCTGGCCTTGCCCTCGGCCGTTGCGGCTCAGTCGACTCCCGCATCAGAGCGCGATTTCTGCGCCGATCGCCCCGGCAAGGGCACGCCTGCCTGCATCCTCGACAAGGGCCGCTGGCAGGTCGAACTCGGCCTGATCGACGGCGCGCGTCAGACGGACGACGCCACACGGACCGACACCTGGGACGCCGGTGACCTGTTGTTGCGCTATGGCCTGACGGGCCTGACCGAGCTTCAAGTCGGCCTGACGACCTGGAACCGCGAACGAACCCTCGACCGCGCGACCGACGACCGTGATGTGGCTGAGGGCATCGGCGATCTCAGTCTCGGCCTGCGCCATTCTCTGAAAAGCCCGGATGGCTCGGGCCTGTCCGTCGCGATTTCCGGCTTCATCACCGCGCCGACGGGTGCGCGCGGCATTCGCGCCGACGGTTTCGAGGGCGGCGTCATCCTGCCGGTCTCCATCCCGCTGAACGACGACTGGAGCCTGAGCCTGTCGCCCGAGATCGACTGGGTCTCGGATGCGGACGGCGACGGCCGCCATGGCGCCTATACGATGGTCGCCGGCGTCGGACGCGGTTTTGGCCAATGGGACCTGGGCGCCGAGGTCTGGATCAGCCGCGACGATGATCCCGTCGCCCCGACCACGCCGTCCACCTTCGACCTGACCGCCGTCTGGTCGCCCCCGTCCCTGCCCGACGCCCAGCTGGATTTCGGTCTTAACTTCGGCCTGAACGACGACAGCCCGGACGTGGAGTTCGGTGTCGGTCTCGCACGGCGGTTCTAACGCGCCGTTGCGGATCAGACCTGTCGCTGCGACAAATGGGCATGGCCGATGCGACCGACATCCCCGGCGGCGTGGTTCACGACTTGCCGGACGACCTGCGCGCGTCGCTGGTCGCCGCGCCGGACGCCTTGGCGACCTGGCGCGACATCACGCCCCTGGCCCGCAACGAATGGATCTGCTGGATCGAGACCGCCAAGAAGTCGGAAACCCGGCGCAAACGGCTGGATTGGGGCCGGGCGAGCTTGACCGACGGCAAACGCCGCCCCTGCTGCTGGCCCGGTTGCCCTCACCGTTAAGCGATCACGCCGGTTCGGCCACCGCCTCTTTCGCCGGTTCGGTACGGATCATGTAGTCGAATGCCGACAGCCCCGCCTTGGATCCTTCGCCCATGGCGATGACGATCTGCTTGTAGGGCACGGTCGTCGCGTCGCCCGCCGCAAAGATGCCCGGCTGCGAGGTCTCGCCGCGGTGATCCACCTCGATCTCGCCGCGCGGGGTCAGGCCCACTGCGCCGTGCAGCCATTCGGTGTTCGGGACCAGACCGATCTGCACGAAGATGCCTTCCAGATCGACGTCGTGATGGGCGTCGGAGTTGCGGTCCTTGTAGGACAGGCCCGTCACCTTCTCGCCGTCGCCATGCACCTGGGTCGTCAGGGCCGAGGTCACAATCCGCACGTTCGGCAGGGTCGCCAGCTTGCGCTGCAGCACCGCATCGGCCCGCAGTTCGCTGTCATATTCGATCAGGGTCACATGGGCGACGATGCCCGCCAGGTCGATCGCCGCCTCGACGCCGGAGTTGCCGCCGCCGATCACCGCCACCCGCTTGCCCTTGAACAGCGGTCCGTCGCAGTGCGGGCAATAGGCAACGCCCTTGTTCTTGTACTGGTCTTCGCCCGGGACGTTCATCTGGCGCCAGCGCGCGCCGGTCGACAGGATGATGGTCCGCGATTTCAGCGATGCGCCGTTCTCCAGCACCACCTCGTGCAGGCCGCCCGCCACCTTGGCCGGGATCAGCTTGGCCGCCTTCTGCAGGTTCATCAGGTCCACTTCATACTCGCGGACGTGTTGCTCCAGATGGGCCGCCAGCTTGGGCCCCTCGGTGTAGGGGACCGAGACGAAGTTCTCGATCGCCATCGTGTCCAGCACCTGTCCGCCGAAGCGCTCGGCGACGACGCCCGTGCGAATGCCCTTGCGCGCCGTATAGATGGCGGCCGCCGCTCCGGCCGGCCCGCCGCCGACCACCAGAACCTCGAACGGATCCTTGGACTTCAGACGCTCGGCCGCACGGGCCTCGGCGCCGGAATCCAGCTTGGCGACGATCTGCTCCAGCTCCATCCGGCCCTGACCGAACAGTTCGCCGTTCAGGAAGACCGTCGGCACGGCCATGATCTTGCGTTCCTCGACCTCGTCCTTGAACAGGCCGCCCTCGATGGCGACGTGTTTGATGCGCGGATTGATCACGCTCATCAGGTTCAGCGCCTGCACCACGTCCGGGCAGTTCTGGCAAGACAGCGAGAAATAGGTCTCGAACACATAGTCGCCGTCCAGGTCCCGGACCTGCTGGATCACCTCCTGCGCCGCCTTGGACGGATGGCCGCCGACGTGCAGCAGGGCCAGCACCAGAGACGTGAACTCGTGGCCCAGCGGAATGCCCGCGAACCGCACGCCGATGTCCGTGCCCTTGCGCCGGATCAGGAAGCTGGGCTGGCGCTCGTCGTCATAGTCGCGGCCCATCTCCACCTTGCCGTGCGAGACCGAGACGATCTCCTCAAGCAGGGTCTTCAGCTCGATCGACTTGGGCCCCGCGCCCAGCGAGGCGACCAGTTCGACGGGATGGACGATGTTCTTGAGGTAGGCTTCGAGCTGGGATTTCAGATTGGCGTCTAGCATCGGATGCTCCTCCAATTTCAGGGTAACGCGCCGCCTTCGAGCCGATCCCGGCGAGGCCTGCGCGATAAGGTCCGCGTCCCGCATTTGGGAGGCGGCCGGGTGGGTCCGACCCGAAGCCCGGACCCGATAGGCGTAGTCAGTCTTAGATCTTGCCGACGAGGTCGAGCGACGGGGCCAGGGTGGCTTCGCCTTCTTCCCACTTGGCCGGGCAGACTTCACCCGGGTGCGAGCGCACATACTGAGCGGCCTTGACCTTGCGCAGCAGTTCAGCGGCGTTGCGGCCGATGCCTTCCGAGGTCGTCTCGGTGAACTGGATCACGCCGTCCGGATCGACCAGGAAGGTCGCGCGGTCGGCCAGACCCACGCCCGGACGCATTGCGTCGAAGTTGTTGGTCACCAGACCCGACGGGTCGCCCAGCATCGTGTATTCGATCTTGCCGATCGCCGGCGACGAGTCGTGCCAGGCCTTGTGCGAAAAGTGGGTGTCGGTCGACACCGAATAGATCTCGACGCCCAGCTTCTGGAACTCGGCGTAATGGTCGGCCAGGTCTTCCAGTTCGGTCGGGCACACGAAGGTGAAGTCGGCCGGATAGAAGAAGAAGATCGCCCACTTGCCCGCGACATCGGCGTCCGTGACCGTCAGGAATTTGCCGCCCTTATAGGCTTCGGCCGTAAAGGGTTTGATGGTCGTGTTGATGAGGGCCATGCGCAAAATCCAATGCAAGGTGGTTGGGAGGCGCTCTCCCTACCGCACCGCACCAAATAAGCCCAATCACTTATTTGCAGATGCGCAATAGATTTTGGTTATGGCCGCTATTGCTGGGTGCAAGGCGGATAGTCTCGGAACCGCGCCTCGTATTCCGCCAGCGTCCAAGGGAATTTCATCTCACGACGCCGTTGTTCGACGCGCTCGGGATCCTCCAGCGTGTCGACCACCCAGCGCCCATCCTTGCAGGTCATCTGCGTGCCGTAACGCTGCGGGCGGCCCTCGTTTATCGCCAGCCTGTCGTACATCAGACCATAGCTCTGACCTTCAACTTCGCCCTGCGCGACCAGCGGCTCCAGCACAGGAACGAATCGTCGCCAGTTTTCCAGATCGGAATGCTGAATGATCAGGAAGGCGGCGCCGGCTGCACGCTCGCCATAGACCGACTTTTTGAACCATCCTTCCGCCGGAACCATGGTCAAAAGCTCGTCCAGCAAGGCCTTGTCCTCCGCGTTGATGTCCGCCCACGCCAAGGTCTCAGCGGTTTGTCGCTCGTCGGCAGGCAGGGCGCTGAAATCCAGCACCGTAAACGCGCGCCTGCCGACCTGATCCAGCGCGCCCATGCGTTCGAGTCGCTCGCGATCTGTCGTTGGTGGCGGCAAGGCGGCCTGCCGCGCCTTTTCGGCTGCGATCGCCTCAGCGACCGACGCAACAAGCGCTCTCGCCTCGGCACTCAGGCCGGCTGGCGCCTGCTGCGCCAACAGCGCGGCCGCAAGGATCAATCCAATCATGACGCCCCTCCACAATCTAACCGCGAGTTGATGCCGTCTTCATGGCGAAGTTTGGACGGGTTTCAATACAGCAGGAACGGTCTCCGGGCTTCTTCCCATGCCGCCTCGTCCGGCTGGGTCGCGGCATCCAGATCGCTTGGCGTCGCGCCTGCGTCGTCCACCCATTCCCGCAGGCCCGGCCCGCCGTTGATCACGTCGATGGGCAGTTTGCCGAACGCATACTCGTACGGAAAATCCCGCCACAGGTCATAGTCGGGATACAGCCGCCGGATCGCCTTGAAGCCCAGGGCCTGAACCCGCCACGGTTTGAAGGCGGCGTGGTCATAGCCAGGGTGATCGACGTGGATCTGCACCCCGCTGCACAGCTTTCCGACGTGCTTGTGGAAGGTCGGCTCGAACCACATGTCGCGCAAGATGCAGCCGCCCAGCCAGTCCGGAGCCAGCGCTTGCATTTCCGCGATCACCGCCCGGGCATCGATGTCCGGTGCCCCGAACAGCTCCAGCGGCCGTGTCGTCCCCCGCCCTTCCGACAGGGTCGCGCCTTCCAGCATCACCGTGCCCGCATAGGCGCGCGCCATCGACAGGTTCGGCGCATTGGGGCTGGGATTGATCCACGACCGATCCAGCAACGGCCAGCCGAAGCCCGGACCCGCCTCGGGCGCCCAGCCCTGCATCTCCACCACCCGGTAAGCCACATCCAGCTTGAACTGGTCGATGAACCACAGGCCCAATTCGCCCATCGTCATGCCGTGGCGCATCGGCATCGGCCCGGCCCCGACGAAGCTTTCCCAGCCGGGCTTCAGCGTCATCCCCTCGACAGGCCGCCCCGCCGGATTGGGCCGGTCCAGCACCCAGACCGACTTGCCGTGCTTCGCTGCCGCCTCCAGCACGTACAGAAGGGTCGTCACATAGGTGTAGATGCGGCAGCCCAGGTCCTGAAGATCGATCAGCAGCACGTCGAACTCGGCCATCCATTCATCGCGCGGGCGCCGAACCTCGCCGTACAGGCTGAAGACGGAAACGCCGTGCACCGGATCGCGATAATCCGGGCTCTCCATCATATTGTCCTGCAGATCGCCCTTCATCCCGTGCTGCGGGCCAAAGGCGGCGGTCAGCCGGATTTCGGGACAGGCGGCCAAAGCGTCCACCGCATGGGTCAGATCCTTCGTCACCGACGCCGGATGCGCCAGCAAGGCCACGCGCCGTCCCTTCAGCTGCGCCCTCAGGGCGTCGTCGGACAAAAGGCGGTCGAGGCCGAAGTTCATGTCAGGTCCAGCGCGAACGAGTCGGGATGATGAAAGTCCGGCTTATCCGAAGGATGCGCCAGCGCCCAATAGCCGATCGCCCCGTCCACCCCCCGGATCACCGCCGCCAAGCCAGACGCCCCGACCGCATCCTCCGGCAAGGTCACGTCCGCCGTCAGCACGAACTGTCCGGGCGCCGACCGCGTCACGATGAAGGGCGCGGGCATCTCCAGATCCCGAATCCCCACGCGATAGCCGTCGAACCGATAGGCCGCCCACGCCCCCGACGGCGACAGATTGAATTCGACATAGCCGCTCGCCGTCCGCACGAACGCCTCGAAACAGGTCGCCCGCCACAGCCCATCCGTCCGCACCCGCGCCGCCGTCTCCGGCCGCCACACCCCCTCCACCGGTCCGGCCAGCACATACTCCAGGCTCAACACCCGCCCGGCTCGCCGCGCTTCGACCTCCAGCGTCAGCCCGGCCGGGCTGGATATCGGGTGCGGGATCAGGGGCAGGCGCATGGCGCCTTCGTATCGCAAGCCGGCCAAGTCGTCGATTGCATCAACCTAGGCGGCGCATCTACAATCTGAAGATGAAGTTCCTCGTCCTCTTTGCGCTGACATTGGCCTATATCTTTGCGCTGTTGCTCTTGAGCGAGGCCGCGCCCCCGCCTTTGCCGCACATGCTGACGGTGGCGCTTTGCGGCGCTATAGGGGCGTCTCTGGCGACCGCCACCTGGTGGCTGGTCGAGCGAAAGCTGCTTCACAAGCCCACGCGCTAGACCGAGAGCCGGCTTCCAACTTCCTCCCCAACGCCTCATCAATCCTTGCGGGCGTCGGACATCAGTGAAAACATCCCAATATGCCCAAGCGCTCCCCTTACGGTCCGCAGATGACCTTCCCTGAAAAGCGCAATTTTTTAAACGATCGCCTCCACGTCTTTTTGGGTCTGCTCACGCCGTGCCTGGTCGTCAGCGGCACATCGTCCGAGCCATCTTCCGTGTTCCTGACATGGACCGTTGTCGTCGCCCTTTTTGCGCTGGTCCTTAACCGGGTGATTCCCTGAAGGCGGACAGCTTGGCGGCAAATCGTCAGCCATCGCACCTGCACGCAAGATCGGCTGCATTTACAACGGCATGAGGCGCAGCAGCGTCGTCGTACCCATCGCGGCCTGAAACGGCGCTAAAATGGGCGCGCCATGCCCAAAGCCTCTTCGCCTGAAATTGCACCGTCTTGCATTTTGCACGCGTTTTCGCGTTGCCGTGCAATTTCGCGCCGACCGAGATTAGACGAATTAGACACTTTAGACGGTGTTTTTCATCCGCACCGTCTGAACCGCTTACTCCGCCTCGACTAGGGGAAGACGACCCCCGTCATCCCTGCTAACCCAGCCTCACCATGACCGAACACCCCTTCAAATCCGACTTCCTCCGCACCATGCAGGCGCGAGGCTATATCCATCAGATCACCCATCCGGCCGAACTGGATGCGGCGGCCGCCGCGGGCGTGGTCACCGGTTATATCGGCTTTGACGCCACCGCCCCATCTTTGCACGTCGGACACCTGATCCAGATCATGCTGCTGCGTCGCCTGCAGCAAGCCGGACACAAGCCCATCGTCCTGATGGGCGGCGGCACGACCAAGGTGGGAGATCCCAGTTTCAAGGACACCCAGCGTCCCCTGCTGACCGAAGAGCGGATCGCCGAGAACATCGCCGGCATCAAGGGCGTGTTCGAAAAGTTCCTGACGTTCGGCGACGGCCCGTCGGACGCGATCATGGTCGACAACGACGAATGGCTGTCTAAGCTGGGCTACCTGGAATTTCTGCGCGACTACGGCACGCATTTCACCGTCAACCGGATGCTCAGCTTCGATTCCGTCAAGCTGCGTCTGGAACGCGAGCAGCCGCTGACCTTCCTCGAGTTCAACTACATGCTGATGCAGGCCACCGACTTCCTGGAGCTGAATCGCCGCTACGGCTGCACGCTGCAGATGGGCGGTTCGGATCAGTGGGGCAACATCATCAACGGCGTCGAACTGACCCGCAAGGTGGATCAGAAGGCCGCCTTCGGCCTCACCACACCCCTGCTCTCGACCGCCTCGGGCCAGAAGATGGGCAAGACAGTGGGCGGCGCCGTCTGGCTGAATGCCGACGCCCTGTCGCCCTATGACTACTGGCAATATTGGCGCAACACCGAGGATGGAGACGTGGGCCGCTTCATGCGCCTGTTCACCGATCTGTCGGACGCCGAAATCGCTGGCTACGAAGCGCTGGAAGGTGCGGCCATCAACGACGCCAAAAAGGCCCTCGCCGACGCCGCAACGACCATGCTGCACGGCGTAGAGGCCGCCGCAACCGCCCGCGCCGCCGCCGAGAGCGCTTTCGAAAAAGGCCAGTTGTCCGCCGACCTGCCGACCGTCGAACTGCCGTCGGCCGAGGTTTACGGCGCCATGATCGCCGCCGTCGTGACAAAGGCCGGCCTGACGGCGTCCAACGGTGAGGCCCGTCGCCTGGCCCAGGGCGGCGGCCTGCGTCTGAACGACGCCGCGGTGTCCGACGGCGCCCAACTGCTCACCGAAGCCGACCTCAAGGACGGCGTCATCAAACTGGCGGCGGGCAAGAAAAAGATCGTTCTGGTGAGGCCCGTCTAACTCTCTCAATCCCGCCAGATTTCCTACTTCCGCTCATCCCCGCGAAAGCGGGGACCCAGACGATGTCAAAGCATGGCTTTCTTCACCTACATCGTCGCAAGCCGCCGAAATGGAACACTCTATACAGGTTCGACCGATGACCTGATCCAGCGTGTCGCGCAGCACAGGAATAAGACCTTCGCCGGCTTTACCGCCAAGTATGACGTGGATCTGCTGGTCTGGTTCGAAGTCCACGAAACGCGTGAGGCCGCATTCCGCCGGGAACGGCAGATCAAGAAATGGAACCGGGACTGGAAGCTTCAGATGATCGAAAAGGAAAATCCGAACTGGCTCGATCTGTATGATGACTTTCGCCTTGGCGGCCTGAAGGACGCCAAGGACTGGGTCCCCGCCTTCGCGGGGATGAGCGGAATGAGTGAGACACCCAATGATCAATGAACGCCAGCCCGCGCCCGCCCTCGACCTGCCCACGGACGGCGGCGGCCGCGTCACCCTCGCCGCCCTCAAGGGCAAGCCAGCGGTCGTCTATTTCTACCCCAAGGACGACACGACCGGCTGCACGCGTGAGGCCCAAGACTTCACCGCATTGGCGCCCGACTTCACCGCTCTGGGCGTTCCGGTCATCGGCGTGTCCAAGGACACGGTGAAGAAGCACGACAAGTTCAAGGCCAAATACGATCTCGCCGTCACCCTCGCCTCCGACGAGGACGGCGGCGCCTGCGAGGCCTGGGGCGTCTGGGTGCAGAAAAAGCTTTATGGCCGCGAATATATGGGCATCGAGCGGGCCACCTTCCTGATCGACGCCGAGGGCCGGGTCGCCAAGGCCTGGCGCAATGTGAAGGTCGCAGACCACGCCGCCGCCGTGCTGGAGGCCGCCAGGGCCCTGTGATCGGCGAGCGCCGTTCGGAAGCGATGCTTGACCTTGGCCCCTCCTCCACGGCCTAGTGGGCGTCGGGGCTAATAGGGGCTTGGCCGGCCTTGGCTGGCAGATGCGGAGCGCACCATGTTCACCAAGAGCAAATCCTACGACAGCGGATCTAACGGCCTGGGCATCCCCCCGGCGCCCGAACCGACCACGCCCACGCCGACGACTGCGAGCACGCCCTCCCTGCCTGCCACGACGCCTGCGCCGCGCGCGCCCGAACCGGCCCGTCCGGCGGCCCGGTCCAGCAATCTGTCGACCCTGTCGGCCGGCGTGAAATACGAAGGCAACATCTCCGGCGCGGGCGAGCTTCAAGTCGACGGCTCGCTGAAGGGCGACGTCCGCGTCTCGCGCGTCGTGATCGGCGAAGGCGGCTCGGTCGAGGGCACGGTCCATGCCGACGTCCTTGACGTGCGCGGCCGCGTCTCGGGCGCCATCGTCGCCAAACAGGTCAAGCTGCACGCCACCGCTCGCGTCGAGGGCGATATCACGCAAGAGCAACTCGCCATCGACCAGGGCGCCTGGTTCCAGGGCCGCTGCAACCAGGCCAAGCGCGACACCCCCGGCGCCGCCATGCTGGAAGCCCCCGCGCCGAAGGCCGACAAGGCCGACAAGACCGCCGCCTGACCGCGTCGAGTGCGAACGGGCTCAAGTCGTCCGCAAGGCCGGTAGCCTAAACAAAAAAGGGCGGCTCCAGAGAGCCGCCCTTTTCCGTCAGTCCACGCTCGATCCGCGGGTCTCGCCGACCCGCTGCGCCAGCGCCGCGCCCATGAAGGCGTCCAGGTCGCCGTCCAGCACCCCCTGGGTGTCCGAGGTCTCAACCTCGGTCCGCAGGTCCTTCACCATCTGATAGGGCTGCAGGACATAGGAGCGGATCTGGTGGCCCCACCCGATGTCGGTCTTGGCGTCGGCCAGCGCCTGAGCCGCCGCCTCGCGCTTCTGCAGTTCCAGCTCGTACAGGCGCGCGCGCAGCATCTTCCAGGCCATCTCGCGGTTCTGGTGCTGCGACCGGCCGGCCTGGCAAGCCACGACGGTGTTGGTCGGGGTGTGCGTCAGGCGCACGGCTGAGTCGGTCTTGTTGATGTGCTGACCGCCGGCGCCCGAGGCGCGATAGGTGTCGGTGCGCACGTCCGAGGGGTTGATGTCGATCTCGATCGCGTCGTCCACGACCGGCGACACCCCGATGGAGGCGAAGCTGGTGTGGCGCTTGGCCGCCGCGTCATAGGGGCTGATGCGGACCAAGCGGTGCACGCCCGACTCCGACTTCAGCCAGCCATAGGCGTTGGGCCCTTCGATCAGGATGGTGGCCGATTTGACCCCCGCCTGTTCGCCCTCTTCGTGCGCCTCGATCGTGACCTCGTAGCCGTGCGCCTTGGCCCAGCGGGAGTACATGCGCAGCAGCATGCCGGCCCAGTCGTTCGACTCGGTGCCGCCGGCGCCGGAGTTCACTTCCAGATAGGCGTCATTGCCGTCGGCCTCGCCGGACAGCAAGGCCTCCAGCTCGGCGCGGGCGGCGCGTTCCTTGATGCCACGCAGCGACGCGCGAGCGTCTTCCAGCGCGCCCTCGTCGCCTTCCTCGTCCGCCATCTCGGCCAGCATCACCCCGTCTTCGAGGTCCTGCTCCATCGCCTTGACGGTGTTGATCTTGCCTTCCAGCTGCGAGCGTTCGCGGCTGACGGCCTGGGCCTCGTCGGGCTTGTCCCACAGTGTCGGATCCTCGACCCGCGCGTTCAGCTCATCGAGCTTTCTCAGAGCGACATCCCAGTCAAAGACGCCTCCTGAGCAGAGCGACGCTCTGCTCGATGTCGGCCTTCATGGCCTCGACATCCGGTCTCATCGCAATCTCCGCGACACAACGCCCTCAGCTAGCGCGGCCCACAGGCCGCGCGATAGGGCAGGATTTATGGAAAACGGCGCGCCACGAGGACGCGCCGTTCGAAAGGCCTACCTAGAGCCTCAGTACAATCCGCTCAAGTCCTCGGCCGGCGCCTTCTTGGGCGGCGGCGGCGCGGTGGGCGCGGGCGACGAGGCGGGCGCGCCACTGGCGGCCTCTTGCTCGCGGCGGATCACCTCATAGTAGTTCTGCGGTCCGACCGGCTGGGCCGGGCCGGTCGGGCGCGGCGGCGGAGCCTGGCGTTCGGTGCCGGGACGGAAGGCCTCCTCGATGCCGTTGACGGTCCGGAAGATGGCGTTCTTGGGCCGCACGAACGGGCGAGCCGGCCTTTCCTTCAACGCCGTCTGCATGAACTCCGTGAAGACCGGCACGGCGGCCGAGGCGCCGGCTTCTCCGGATCCCAGAGAACGGTTGTCGTCAAAGCCTATGAAGACGCCGACCACAATGTCGGTGGTGAAGCCCACGAACCAAGCCGAGCGATATTCGTTGGTCGTGCCGGTCTTGCCCGCGACCCAGGGACCCAGGCCGCGCGCGCTGGCGGCGGTGCCGCGTTGAACGACGCCCTCCAACATGGAGCTCATCTGATAGGCGGTGATCGGGTCGATGACTTGGGTGCCGCGCTGCTGCAGGCGCGGGGATTCCTGACCCGAGAAGCCCCGTCCGCATTCGCGGCAGCTGCGGTTGTCGGCGCGGAAGATGGTCTCGCCGTCGCGGTCCTGCACATAGTCGATCAGATAGGGCGTCACCCGCCGCCCGCCGTTGGCGAAGGCGGAATAGGCGGCCGTGATCTCAAGCGGCGTGACCTCGCCAGCGCCCAGCGACACCGACAGGTTCGGCGTCATGCCCGGCAGACCCATCTTGGCCGACTGATCCACGATCTTCTTCATCCCGACCGACTGGGCCAACCGCACCGTCATAACGTTACGCGACAGTTCCAGCCCTCGCCGCAGCGTCTGAGGGCCATAGTATTGCCGGCTGTAGTTCTCGGGCGTCCAGCGCGTGCCGTTGGGACCGCCGGCGAAACTGATCGGCGCATCCAGCACGATCGACGCCGGGGTGAAGTCGCCCTCCAGCGCTGTCGCATAGACGAACGGTTTGAACGCTGAACCCGGTTGGCGCCGCGCCTGGGTCGCCCGGTTGAAGCTGGACAGCGCGTAGGAATAGCCGCCGACCATCGCCAGCACGCGGCCGGACTGCGGCTCGATGGCGACCAGCGCCCCGTTGACGCGCGGCACCTGCTTCAGGGCGAACTGGCCGCCCTGCGGCTCCACGAAGATCAGTTCGCCGCGTTTCAGCTGACGATTGGCGTTGGCCCAGGCGGCGTCCGACGCCAGCAGCGTGCCGGACTTGTCGTCGCGGGCGGTGCGGATGCGAACCGTGTTGCCGCTGACGCTTTCGATGGCGGCGGCCTGCCAGCTGCGGCGCTCGGGCGGCGCCTGTTCCTTCAGCGCGACCGCCTGCCAGCCGTCGGCGAAGTCGGTCGTGCCCCACCCGCCGCGCCAGCCGTGACGACGGTCGTAGTTTTCGAGCCCCTGCATCAGGGCCCGACGCGCCGCCGTCTGCAGCGTCGGGTCCAGGGTCGTGCGCATATAGAAGCCGCCGGCGCGCAGTTGCTCGCCGAACTGGGGGTTGGCGGCGGCCTGGCGGCGCGCCTCCTCGACGAAGAAGTCGGCGTCTTTGTAATCCGACCGTTGCGGCGCATCACGCGTCACCAGAGGCTTGGCGCGCGCCTCGACCAACTGCTCAGGCGTCAGCCAGCCGCTCTGCTCCATCTCGCCCAGCACCCAGTCACGGCGGCCCTTTGCCGCGCCGGGGTGACGCTTGGGGTGATAGTTGTTCGGCCCCTTGGGCAGGGACGCCAGGAAGGCGGCTTCGTCGGGCGTTAGCTGCGCCAGCGACTTGCCGTAGTAGTTGTAGGCCGCCGAAGCGATGCCGAACGAGCGATAGCCCAGGAAAATCTCGTTCAGATACAGCTCGAGGATTTGTTCTTTGGACAGCGTCGCCTCCAGGCGATTGGCCAGGATGGCTTCCTTCAGCTTGCGGTTCAGGCTGGATTCGTTGGTCAGCAGGACGTTCTTGGCCACCTGCTGGGTGATGGTCGAACCGCCTTCCAGCCGGCGTCCCGACGCTAGATTGAAGACGTTCTTCAGCGACGCGCGGCCAATGCCGCCCACGTCGATGCCGCCATGCTGGAAGAAGTTGCGATCTTCGGCCGCCAGGAAGGCGTGGATCACCGGCTGGGGAATCTGGTCGTAGGAGACATAGATCCGGCGCTCGTCCGAAAACTCGCCGATCAGGGTGCCGTCGCCGGCATAAACGCGCGTCGCGGTCGGCGGGCGATAGTCCGCCAGCTCCGACGCATCAGGCAGGTCGTGGAACAGCCACGCGGCATAGACGGCGACGACCAACCCCGCCAGGGCGATGCCGCCCAGCAGAACCATGCCCGCCCACACGAACCAGCGTTCGGCAATCTTCACTGCGTACTCCGACGACGCGCCCCAGGAGGTGCTTTAGCCCGCGTCGCCCGCCGATGGCTAGAGCCGCGATGCAACGCCCCCTTCCCGTCCGCCGTTAAGCTCCCATCTCAAGCATCCCAACCCAAGGAGCCTGCCATGGAAGTTCTGTATCGCGCCCAATCGACAGCATCAGGCGGAGGCCGTGAGGACGGCCGTTCGGCCACCGACGACGGCAAGATCGACGTCAAACTGTCGACGCCGACCGAGATGGGCGGCAAGGGCGGCGACGGCACCAACCCGGAGCAGCTCTTCGCGACCGGATACGCCGCCTGCTACCTCGGCGCCCTGCGTCTGGTCAGCGGCAAGGCCGGCACGCCTGTCAGCCCCGACACCAAGGTCACCGCTGGCGTCGGCTTTGGCAAGAACACCAAGGGTGAAGGCTTCAACCTGGATGTCGACCTGACCGTGACCGACCACGGGCTGGACCAGGCCGTCATCGACGACCTGATCGAGAAGGCGCACCAAGTCTGCCCCTACTCCAACGCCACCCGCAACAACGTCGATGTTCGCCTGAGCGCGAAATAACCGACGCCAAGGGCCGCGCGCGTGTTGAGCCGCGCGCGCGGCGCCTCTAGATGAGGTCCATGACCTCCCCGCTCGACGCCTCCCCCGATCCCCTGCTGACGCTCGAACCGCATCGCCGCGTGACCCTGCGCGAAGCCTTCGGCGTGGACAGCGACATGACCGTGCCCGCCTTCGACGAGCGCGACAGCCATGTGCCCGAGATCGACGAGGCCTATCGCTTCGATCCCCAGACGACGATCGCCATCTGCGCCGGCTTCGCCTTCGACCGCCGCGTCATGGTCCAGGGCTATCACGGCACCGGCAAGTCGACCCACATCGAACAGGTCGCCGCCCGCCTGAACTGGCCGCTGGTTCGCGTGAACCTGGACAGCCACGTCAGCCGGATCGACCTGATCGGCAAGGACGCCATCGTCCTGAAGGACGGCAAGCAGATCACCGAGTTCCGCGAGGGTATCCTGCCCTGGTCGCTGCAACGCCCCATCGCCCTGGTCTTCGACGAATACGACGCCGGCCGGCCCGACGTGATGTTCGTGATCCAGCGCGTACTGGAAGCCCAGGGCCGCCTGACCCTGCTGGATCAGAACCGCGTTATCCGCCCAAACCGCTATTTCCGCCTGTTCGCCACAACCAATACCATCGGGCTGGGCGACACCACGGGCCTGTATCACGGCGCGCAGCAGATCAATCAGGCCCAGCTGGACCGCTGGAACATCGTCACCACGCTCAACTACCTCGATCACGACGTGGAGGCCGAGATCGTCGCCGCCAAGGTGCCCGAGTGGAAGGACGCCGAGGGCCGCCGCCGGATCGCCGCCATGGTCCGCGTCGCAGACATGACCCGCAACGCCTTCATGAACGGCGACATCTCGACCGTCATGTCGCCCCGCACCGTCATCACCTGGGCCCAGAACGCCCAGATCTTCAACGATGACCTGGGCCTCAGCTTCCGCCTGACCTTCCTGAACAAGTGCGACGAGCTGGAACGCCCGACCATCGCTGAGTTCTACCAGCGCGCCTTCGGCGAGGACCTGCCCGAGGCGGCGACGCGGGTGAAGGTGGGATAAGCCTATGTTTCTGGCGGCGATGTCTATCGTGATCATGGCTAGCCAGGCTTCGGCTACGGAGACCGCTCGTCCGCCCCGACCATCGGACGAGGCCATCCTTCAGACAGTCTTCGAAAAGCGACCTTCCGCAATCATCCTCGAGCACACTGCTCGTGACGTTCGAAACGGCGGACGGGTTATTTGTGGTCTTGTGCGGCACGCGGACACGATCGAGCCATTTGCGGCCTACACGATCTGGGAAGAGCCCAGCTCCATTCGGATCATCGAAAATGGTCGCCCCGTGCCGGTCCCGCCGGCGCAATGGAAGTAAAATACGTTCACGCCCGTCGAAACGGCCAGTGTCACTGGGGAAGCCGATCGCCGAAAGCGTAATGCAAACGCCTACGAGCGGGGCCTTGCGCTGAGCGTATGCCGTGATTTGGCGGCGCCGGCCGGAGCACGCTGGGCGACCACGCAGGAGCCCCACCCCGATCCCGACCGTCAGCGACTTATCGAGCAAAGGGCCCGAGCGACGACAGATATGCTTTTCCGCGGGCGTCAGGAAGCAAGCCCAGACCGGCCGAACTGAGGTTTTGAATCTTCTCGGGCTTGCATCACCATGTCGAGCTGATGGAGAAGTTAGCCCCGCCCCTCTTCCCCGCCGATGAAGGCGCCGGCGATCCAGCTCACGACGCCGGTCACGATGGCGGCGCCGATGCCGGCCCACAGGCCGTCGACCCGGAAGCCGTCCAGGAAGACCGACGTTAGCCCGATCATGGCGGCGTTCACGACCAGCAGGAACAGTCCAAGGGTCACGACGGTAATCGGGAAGGTCAGCACGACCAGGATCGGCCGCACAAAGGCGTTGACCAGGCCCAGAATGATGGCGGCCGCGATCAGCGATCCGGTGCTGGTGAAATCGACGCCCGGCACGATCTGGGCGGACAGCCAAAGGCCCGCCATGGTGACCAGCGCTTGGATGATGAAACGGATCATGACGGCCCTCGTTACGTTCAAGCGTGACCATAATGCACGAGGTGAACGAAGGCTCCCGCTTCGCGGACGGCGCTGCTATCGAAGGTCCGAACCGCACGGAGACCGCCCATGAGCCTGCACGGCGCCTATGACACCAACAACATCTTCGCCAAGATCCTGCGCGGCGACATTCCGTCGGTGAAGGTGTGGGAGGACGACCACATCCTGGCCTTCATGGACGTGTTTCCGCAGTCGGAAGGCCACGTCCTGATCATCGCCAAACAGTCCCAGGCGCGTAATCTGCTGGAGATCGAGCCCGAGGTGCTGGCCCGCATGACCGCCGCCCTGCAACGCACGGCCAAGGCGGTCGAGAAAGCGTTGAAGCCCGAGGGCCTGTCGATCCTGCAGTTCAACGGCGAGGCGGGCGGCCAGACGGTCTTCCACCTGCATTTCCACATCGTGCCGCGCTGGGCCGATCGCGAGATGAAGGGTCACGGCCATGCGCCGATGGCGGATACGGCGACCTTGCGGGCGCTGGCCGACCGGATCGCGGCCGAACTGGACTAGGTGACGCGGCGCTTTTCCAGCTTTCGCGCCAGGGTGCGGCGATGCATGCCCAAGCGCCGCGCCGCCTCCGAGATGTTGAAGTCGGTCTCCACCAGCGTCTCGTGGATCCGCTCCCATTCCAGCGTCTTGATCGATGTCGGGCGCGTGCCCAGCGGCGTCTCGGCGTCGCCGTCGGCCCGGCCGAAGGCGGCTTCGATGTCATCGGTGCTGGCGGGCTTGGCCAGATAATGCCGGGCGCCCAGCTTGATCGCCTCGACCGCCGTGGCGATGCTGGCGAAGCCGGTCAGGACGACAATGTTCATCTCGGGGTCGAAGGCGTGAAGAGCCTCGACGCAGGTCAGGCCGGAATGCCCGCCCAGCTTCAGATCGACGACCGCATAGCCGGGGCGATGCGTCTTCAGCACCTCGGTCATCTGATCGGGACTGGCGGCGCTGACGACCGTATAGCCGCGCCGTTCGAACGAGCGTCGCAGGGTGGTCGAAAAGGATTCGTCGTCTTCGACGATCAGCAGCAATCTGGCGTCATCGGTCATGCGCGATCTCGTCCGTCGGAGCCAAGGCCGAAAGCGGCAGGGTCAGACGCACTTCTGCGCCGCCCGCCGGTGGATTGGAGGCTTCTACCCGTCCGCCCAGCGACCGGATCACATTCATGAGCAGAAAGAGGCCAAGACCGGCGCCGGGCCTGGGCTTGGTCGAGTTGTAGGGCTTGCCCCAGGCCTGAAGGATCGCCGGCGGAAAGCCCGGTCCGTCGTCGCGGACCGCAATGCCGAAATCCTCGTCCGTGCGTGTCGTGGTCACGGTGATGCGGCTTGCTCCGGCCTCGACCGCATTGTCGAACAGCACGCCCAGCACCTGACGCAGGGCCGGGTCGGCGATGATCGACGGGTTCTGGGCCAGTTCGTCGCGGATCTGCACCGCCACACCGTCGCCGTTCCAGCTGGCCACCACATCGGCGACGAAGGCCCGCAGGGTCGTGCGCTCGGGCGCCTGTCCCCTCGCCTCGCCGGCCGACATCAGGATGCCGGTGACGATGGCCTTGCAGCGTTCGACCTCGGCCCGCATCACCGTCATGTCCTGGGCCAGGTCGGCGTCCCGGGTCAGGGCCGGCATCCGCTTCCAGTCGCTGAGGATCACCGACAGCGAAGCCAGCGGCGTTCCCAGCTCATGCGCCGCGCCCGACGCGAGCAGGCCCATGCGGACGATATGATCATGCTCGGCCGTCTGCTGGCGCAGGGCGGCCATGGAGGCGTCGCGCTCACGCAGGTTCTGGCTGATCCGGGTGACGAACAACACCAGCAGCACCGCCATCAGCACGAAACAGATCAGGCTGCCCTGAAGGTAGAGGCTGAGCAGCGAGTCCTCGCGCGCCGGCGGCAGGCTCAGCGGGCGGGAATGCAAGCCCAGCCCGGCGAAACACAGGCTGGTGATGGCGATCAGCGCCCAAGCGTAGACCGGCGCCAGCAGCACGGCCCCAAGAACGACTTGCAGCAGATACAGCGCCACGAACGGATTGGCCGCGCCCCCGGTCAGGAACAGCAGCCAGGTCAGGGCCGCCACATCCGCCAGGAGGGCGATCATCAGCGCCTGATCCTCGACCTCCTGCGTGCGCACGGTCAACGGCGCGCTGACCAGATTGACCAGCACCAGACCCGCCGGCGCCGCCAACAGCCACAGCACCGGCAGCGGGATCCGCATCACGTACTGGACCAGCAGGATCGTCGCCACCTGCCCGGCGACCGCCAGCCAGCGCAACTGGATCAGCAGCAGCATGTTGCGGCGGTTGGCCCCGCCGTGGGTCGCGACACCACCTCTGAGCCCCAGGCCCAGCAGCCTTTGTACAGTTGTCGTCGTCACGACCTGTCGCGCCTGCCGTCGCGCAGGAACAGCCACAGACCGACCAAGGTCAGCAGCGCCATGCCGAACCAGGTCAAGGCATAGACGAGATGGCTGTTGGCGAACCGGATCACCGTCAGTCCTCCGCGCGGCCATCCGCCTGGGTTCGGACTGGCGTCCGCATCAATGAAATAGGGCGCGACGGTCGCCAGGCCGCGCCGCGCAGCGATCGCCGCGACGTCACGAGAGCGCCAGCGATCACCGGCGGGATCATTGGCGCGCAGGAAGCCGCCTTTGGGCTCGGTGATCCGGAGCAGTCCCGTCACACTCTGCGGCCCGTCGACTTGACCATCGGCGCGGACGGCCGGATCGCGTCGGCCAGCGGGCACAAAGCCGCGATTGATCAGGACGGTGAAGCCCCGGTCGTCAAGCAGGGGCGTCATGACCCAGAAGCCGCCGCCGGCGTCGGTCACCGCCTGAATCAGGGTTTCCTTGTCGTGCAGGAATCGACCGCGAACCGTAACGCGGCGGTACTGATCCGTGTCGCGCGTCACGCCGGCCCATTGGGTCGGGCCAGGCGCTGCAACGGCGGCCGCGTGAACGCGCGCATCGACCTGGGCGATCAGATTGGTCTTCCAGGCCAGGCGCTGAACCTGCCACCCGCCCAGCGCCAGAAAGCCGACGAACAACGCCAGGCTCGCGACCACGACCGCCATGCGGAAAGATCGCGAACGTCTGGCCTTGCCGCCGGCCGGGACTGAGGATGGGTCCGTGATCTCGACCTCAGCCGCCCATCTGCGCCATGTCGTGCGTCATGGGCATCATATTGGTGTTCAAGTGGTACATGACCCACAGCGAACCCGACAGGGCGATGACCACCACGATGATGGTGAAGATCAGCGCCAGCATGATCCAGCCGCCCTCGGACTTGGAGTTCATGTGCAGGAAGTAGATCATGTGGACCACGATCTGCACCACGGCGAAGCCCATGACGATCAGGGCCGTCGCCTGGGTCGGCAGAACGCCGGTCATGACAAGAGCGAACGGGATGGCCGTCAGGATCACTGACAGCACGAAGCCGATCATATAGCTCTTGAAGGAGCCGTGATTGTGCCCCTCGTGGCCCAGGTGGTCGGTCTCGTGAGACTCCGGCGAATGGTCGTTCATGTCGGCGCTCATCGCAGCATGCCCAGCAGATAGACGAAGGTGAAGACGCCGATCCAGATGACGTCCAGGAAGTGCCAGAACATCGACAGGCACATCAGGCGGCGTTTGTTGGCGGGGATCAGGCCCTTCATGCTGACCTGAACCATCAGCGTCACCAGCCAGATAATGCCGAAGGTGACGTGCAGGCCGTGGGTGCCCACCAGGGTGAAGAAGGCCGACAGGAAGGCGCTGCGTTGCGGCGTCGCGCCCTCATGGATCAGGTGCGCGAACTCGTAGAGTTCGATCCCCAGGAACGCCAGGCCGAACAGGCCGGTGATCGCCAGCCAAACGAGCGTCTGACGCTGGTTGTTTCGATCCATCGCCAACATGGCGAAGCCATAGGTGATCGACGAGAACAGCAGCATGGCGGTGTTGATCGCCACCAGCTCCAGGTCGAACAGCTCCTTGGGCCCCGGCCCGGCGGCGTAGTTGCCGCCCAGCACGCCGAACACGGCGAACAGCATCGCAAAGATGAGGCAGTCGCTCATCAGATAGAGCCAGAAGCCCAGCATGGTGCTGGAGCCTTCCTCGTGGTGCGGCTCCTCTTCCAGGTGGAAGACGGTCCGGTCGATCTCGGTCGCAGTCGCGCTCATGATCAGGCCTCCGTTCCGGCCAAGGCGCGGGTGCGCGCCTCTTCTGTCGCGCGGACCTCATCCTCGGGGATGTAATAGTCGCGCTTGTAGTTGAAGGTATGGCCGATCGAGACGGCCAGCACCCCGATGAAGCTGATGGCGGCCAGCCACCAGATGTACCAGATCAAGGCCAGCCCCATCACCAGGCACAGGCCCGAGATGATGATCCCCGCCCCGGTGTTCGAGGGCATGTGGATCGCCTTGTAGCCGTTCAGCGGACGCTGATAGCCCTGCTTCTTCATGTCCCACCAGGCGTCGGCGTCATGGACGTACGGCGTGGCGGCGAAGTTGTAGGCCGGCGGTGGCGACGAGGTCGCCCACTCCAGCGTGCGGCCGCCCCACGGGTCGCCCGTGGTGTCGCGCAGCTTGTCGCGGTTGATGATCGACACGGCGAACTGGATGAACATGGCCGCGATGCCCAAGGCGATGACGCCGGCGCCGATGGCGGCGATGACGAACCAGATTTGCAGCGACGGATCGTCGAACACCCGCATCCGGCGCGTTACGCCCATCAGACCCAGCACATACAGCGGCAGGAAGGCCAGCCAGAAACCGGGCACCCAGCACCAGAAGCTGATCAGGCCCCACTTCTTGTCCAGCTTGAAGCCGAAGGCCTTGGGCCACCAGAAGTTGATCGCCGCGAACAGGCCGAACAGCACGCCGCCGATGATGACGTTGTGGAAGTGGGCCACCAGGAACAGCGAGTTGTGCAGCACGAAGTCGGCCGGCGGCACCGCCAGCAGCACGCCCGTCATCCCGCCGATCACGAAGGTCAGCATGAAGGCGACCAACCACATCATCGGCAGCTCGAACCGGATGCGCCCGCGGTACATCGTGAACAGCCAGTTGAAGATCTTGGCACCCGTCGGGATCGAGATGATCATCGTCGTGATGCCGAAGAAGCTGTTCACCGAGGCGCCCGAGCCCATGGTGAAGAAGTGGTGCAGCCAGACCAGGTAGGACAGGATCGTGATGACGACCGTGGCGTAGACCATGGAGGTATAGCCGAACAGCTTCTTGCCCGAAAAGGTCGAGGCGATCTCCGAGAAGACGCCGAACAGCGGCAGGATCAGGATGTAAACCTCGGGGTGACCCCAGATCCAGATCAGGTTCACGTACATCATCGGGTTGCCGCCGAAGTCGTTCGTGAAGAAGTTGGTGCCGACGTAACGGTCCAGCGTCAGCAGGGCCAGGACGGCGGTCAGGACCGGGAAGGACGCCACGATCAGCACGTTGGTGCACAGCGAGGTCCAGGTGAAGACCGGCATCTTCATCATGCCCATGCCGGGCGCGCGCATCTTCACGATCGTCGCGATCAGGTTGATGCCGGACAGCGTGGTCCCCACCCCCGCGATCTGCAACGCCCATATGTAGTAGTCGACGCCGACGCCGGGGCTGTAACCGATGCCCGACAGCGGCGGATAGGCCAGCCAGCCGGTGCGCGCGAACTCGCCCACGAACAGCGAGGCCATGACAATGATGGCGCCGGCCGTGGTCATCCAGAAGCTGAAGTTATTCAGGAAGGGGAAGGACACATCGCGCGCGCCGATCTGCAGCGGCACGACATAGTTCATGATCCCCGTCACCAGCGGCATGGCCACGAAGAAGATCATGATCACGCCGTGGGCGGTGAAGATCTGGTCATAGTGGTGCGCGTTCAGGTAACCCTCGGACCCGCCGAAAGCCATCGCCTGTTGCAGGCGCATCATGATGGCGTCGGCGAAGCCGCGCACGAACATGATCAGACCCAGGATCATGTACATGATCCCGATCTTCTTGTGGTCCACGGTGGTGAACCATTCCTTCCAGAGATAGCCCCACAGCTTGAAATAGGTCAGGGCGCCGAACAGGGCGAGGCCGCCCAGCAGCACGACCGACATGGTCACGACCAGGATCGGCTCGTGCAACGGCAAAGCCTCAAGCGTGAGGCGCCCGAAGATTAGCGGAATGAGTTGATCAGCGTTCATCGACTGTGTTCGCTCAGGCGTTGGGGGCGGAACGGACGTCGGTCGGAACCGGCCCCGTGGCGAAGGGATTGCGGGTCAGCGTCGTCAGCGAGGCCATCGGAGTCTGACCGGGCGACAACCCCTGCCCGGTCAGGCGCTCCAGGCTGGTCGGTCCGGCGACCGTATCCAGCTCGGCGCGGCGCATGCGGTCGGCGGCGGCCGCCTCGGCCTGCAGCGGGGTGCAGATCGTCATGACGTAGCTGTCGTTGGAGCCGAAGTAGGCGGGCGATTTTCCGCGACCGGCGTATTTGTCATAGACCAGCGGCATGGTGTTGCGCACCGACGCCATGGACAGGCCGCCCTGTTTGTCGATGGCCATCATCTCGCCCATGCACATCTTGCCCGGCTCGACGCACATGTTGAGGATCGCGTCCCACAGCGCGCCGTCCACGGTGCCGAAGCGCATGACCGGCACCTTCTCGCTGGGCTTTTCCAGCTCCAGATAGCGATCGCGGTCCAGCGTCTGGCCGCCCTGGCGCACGCCGGCGATCCATTGGTCGAACCCGGACTGATCCAGGCCGTGGAAGGCGAAGCGCATGTGCGAGAAGCCGTCGCCGGAATAGTTGGCCGAGAAGCCTTCGTATTCGCCCGGACGGTTGATGACGGCGTGCAGCTTCGTTTCCATGCCCGGCATGGCGTAGATCTGACCGGCCAGGGCGGGAATGTAGAAGCTGTTCATCACCGAGGACGAGGTGATGTGGAAACGGATCGGACGGTCAACCGGCGCGGCCAGCTCATTGACGGTGGCGACGCCGTACTGCGGGTAGATGAACATCCACTTCCAGTCGAGCGCGACGACATTGACCTGCAACGGCTCGACGCTTTCCTCGACGGCCTGGCCCGGCTTGATCCGGTCGATCGGACGATAGGGGTCCAGCAGGTGCGTGCCGGCCCAGGTCAGGGCGCCCAGGCAGATGATGATCATCAGCGGCGCGGCCCAGATGACCAGCTCGAGCGACGTGGAGTGATCCCAGTCGGGACGGTAGTCAGCCTCGGCCTCCTTGTTCGACGCTCGATACTTCCAGGCGAAGAAGACGATCAGACCCATCACGGGCACGATGATGATCAGCATCAGCAGGGTCGAGATCATCAGCAGATCGCCTTGCTGGGACGCGACGTCGCCGGCAGGGTTGAGGACGACCAAGTTGCAGGCCGACAGCAGGGCCACGATGGGCGCGAGCAAAAGAAGGCGCAGACGGCGCAAGGCGGATCCAATCGAAAAGCGTCGGGCGAGGGGGAGGCGCCGCGACGGTTGGCGTTCGTAGGCGGCGGGATACTCAGCTTCAATCAGGAACGACATTGGGCAATATGTCCTATCCTCACGAGGCCGCTTTCATCGCAAAGGGCGCCCGGTCATAATGCGGCGACCTGCCGTACGGCCGATAATTCAGTCTCACACGGAGCGACCAAGCCCATGTCCGCCTCGACGACCCCTTCGTCAGAGTCGCTGGAACGCGACGCCGCCGCCCTTCACACGGGCCATGGCAAGGTTGACGCCGGCGAGATCGCCATCGGCGTCATTATCGGCCGAACTTCCGAGTTTTTCGACTTCTTTGTTTACGCCATCGCTTCGGTGGTCGTTTTCCCGCAGTTGATCTTCCCCTATGCCGGCGCGGTGGGCGGCACCCTGCTCTCCTTCGCCGTCTTCGCCCTGGCTTTCCTGGCCCGGCCGCTGGGCACCGTCCTGTTCATCGCCATCGACCGCAAGTTCGGACGCGGCGCCAAGCTGACGACCGCCCTGCTGCTGCTGGGCACCTCCACCGTGTCTGTGGCCTTCATCCCCGGATATGAGAGCATCGGCATGTGGGCGCCGGTGCTGCTGGCCCTGACCCGTATCGGCCAGGGCGTCGCCCTGGGCGGCACCTGGGACGGTCTGGCCTCGCTGCTGGCGCTGAACGCGCCCGAGAAGAAGCGCGGCTGGTACGCCATGATCCCGCAACTCGGCGCGCCCATCGGCCTGCTGGTGGCCTCGGCCCTGTTCGCCTTCTTCCTGAACACGCTGTCGGCCCCTGACTTCCTGGATTGGGGCTGGCGCTATCCGTTCTTCGTGGCCTTCGCCATCAACGTCGTGGCCCTGTTCGCGCGCCTGCGCATCGTGGTGACACCGGCCTTCCAGAAGCTGTTCGAGACGCGCGAGCTTCAGCCCACGCCGATCAGCCAGGCCCTGCGCGACGAAGGCCCCAAGATCGCCATCGGCGCTTTCGCGCCGCTCGCCAGCTTCGCCATGTTCCACATGGTCACCGTCTTCCCCCTGTCGTGGGTATTCCTGTTCACCAAGGAAACGCCGGTCCGCTTCCTGCTGATCGAGATGGTGGGCGCCGTCTTCGGCCTGCTGGCCATCCTCGCATCGGGCATTCTGGCCGACCGCTACGGCCGCCGGACCTTGCTGGCGATCACGGCCGCCGGCATCGCCGCCTTCTCCGGCTTTGCGCCGCAACTGCTGAACGGTGGCCCGGTCGGCGAGCTGACGTTCATGATCTCCGGCTTCATCCTGCTGGGCCTGTCGTTCGGCCAGGCCTCGGGCCCGGTGGCGTCCAGCTTCAGCCTTACCAACCGCTACACTTCGTCCGCCCTGACCTCGGACCTGGCCTGGCTGTTCGGCGCCGGCTTCGCGCCCCTCGCGGCCCTGTGGATCTCCAGCCAGTTCGGCCTGATCGCCGCCGGCGCCTATCTGCTGTCAGGCGCCATCTGCACCCTCGTGGCCCTGTGGCTGAACCGCGAATTGGCCCGCAGCTCCTCCGACAAGGATCGCGCCAAGACGGCCTGATCTTTCAGGTCACGCACAAACAGACACGGCCCGCAGTCGCCTGCGGGCCGTGTTGCGTTTGGAGCAGATCGCTGTGAAGCGCAGCGGCAGCTTTAGTTGGCGCGGCTGTCCGTCGACGGCTTGAACGTGGTGTCGAAATAACAGCCGCTCTCGTAGCGTGGAGCCGCCACCTGACACAGCGTGGCAACGTCAGCGGGCGTCGGCTGCACGCCCTCGTCCAGCCAGCGCATCATTGCCTGAAAAAGACCGACGTACTCTGGCGGCGATAGGCGGCTATGTTCGGACTCGTCTGTGAACGTCTGGACCAATAGGTCCGATCGTCCCGCCGCGGCGACCGTCTCCCTGTAAAGCGCGTCGTTGGAGACGAAGGCTGTCGCATCGTTCTTGGCGTGGATCGTCAGCGTCGGCGCCACGATCAGACCGCTGAGATCGGCGTCGTAGGCCAAGCGCGCCACACCCATCGGATCAGCCGCGAAACGCTGAACGCCAGCGTTCAACGCCTCGTCGTCGTGCGAACCCTGATAGACCGTATGGCTGTTATCGAAGGGGTTCAGCCCATCAAGACGACGCAAAACCATGTCGCGGAACAGGAAGGTCGCCCAGGCCAGATGCGGAACCAACTGTTCCTCGTTCACGCCCGTCACGACCAGGATATCCGCCAAATTGCGCTTCTGCTCAGCCGACCTCTCAGCAAGCGGCAGGCCCACGCCCGTGCAGATTTTGACCCGCTCCGCCAACTGCGACCGGTTCAGATCGCTTTCTAGCGGCAGCCCCTGCCAAAGCGGATACCGGGGCTCGTTCGGAAGCGGATGGTTGTTGCAGTAGAACTGATACACCGCTCTCAGATCGGCGCGAAAGCGGTAGGTGCGGGTCCCGCCGCCGATTACGCCGTTGGTCAGGACCACACCGTCCCAAACCACCTGTCCCTCGGCATCGCGCGCGTAGAGCTCAGCCGTCTTGGCCGCGACATTTCCGCCCCAGGACTGGCCATGCACCAGAGTTCGACGTGGCTTGCCGAAGGCGTTCCAGAAAATCTGGCGCAGATCGTCCGTGTCTTCCGCCGCCATCCGTACGCCATAGCCGCCACGGCGATAGGTCGAGCCCGCCCAGGCGAAGCCTTCCTTCACTGTCATGGAGAACCGCTCCATGTCCTCCAGCGGATCGTTTGGTTCTGGTGCGCTGGTGCGGGGTCCGCCATGCGCGTGAACGATCAGGGCGCCATTCCAGTCCTGAGGCACGGCGATCCAATAATAGCCGCCTTTAACCGCCCTGCCCGACCAGCACCGCGTCTGCTGCGGCACGAAGTCCGGGCAATCGGCTGGCGCGGGCGCAGGATCGACAACCGCCGTGACGGCCGTCTGCGTTTCCTGCGCCTGCGTCATCGGCGCGATGCCTGCCCAGGCTGCGACCAGCGCACCCAGAGATCGAACGAGACGGTCGGTCATCGCGCCTCTCCCCTCTTAGAACGTCTTGGAGATGTTGGCGTACCAGTAGCGGCCGTAGGGATTGTAGAGCGCACCCAGATAGCCCGATGAAGTCAACGGCGGCTGCTCGTCAGTGATGTTACGAGCCCCCAGGCGAACCGTTGTGCCGGACGCAAAGCCAGCGTTGTCGCCGAACTCATACTGACCATACAGATTGCCAGTGATCTGACTATCGACCTGCCAGGGATCGCCCTGGGCGCTGAGGAAGCCGGTTTCGGTGACGGCGCTGTTGTATTGGGTGAATGCGCCCACCTGCCATGGCCCTTGCGACCAGGTGAACGAGCCCGTCACCCGCCATTCCGGCCGGCCGTTGCGAGCCAGCAGGGTCTGAGAGATCGGCAGCGGTGTATTCGCGTTGATCTGACCGGCTTCACGCGCCGCGAACAGCGACTCGACCAAGGGGCCGGGAGAACGGTCGAACTTCGTCAGATGCGCCGCATTCACGCTGGCGCGGAAGTTGCCCCAGGGCGTGCCGCGCAGTCGCCACTGAAGACCGATGTCGAGACCCTCCACCGTCTGCGGCAGCAGGTTGATGAACTGGTCTTCGACCGAGACGATCTGTCCGACGGGAGTGATTCCGCTCCCCTGGAAGAAGGCGATGTCGTCGGCCGTCACCGCCGCCCGGTTGACGTTGTCGTTTCGCGTGCCGTTCAGGATGTTCAGGTAGTCCAGCACGACGTTCGACTGCGCGCCCAGCAGACCGACGATCTTCTCTTGCTCGATCTTCCAGCGGTCCAGCGTGAAGGTGAAGCGGCCGAACTGCTCGGGAATGAACCAGGGCTGGAACACCAGGCCGATGGACTGGTTGGTGCTTTCCTCGGGCTGAAGCTCGGGATTGCCCGACACCAGCAGCGAGGCGCTGGCGGGTTGCGAACATTGGTTGAAGTTGGTGATCCGACCCAGGCGCAAATCGGCCTCGCAGCGGATGTAATCGTTATTGGTGGACAGACGCCCGTACTGCGCCGCGTTGGTCTGTTCCAGGTTCGGGGCGCGGAAACCCTCGGAATAGGAGCCTCGGACGCGTACGCCTTCGACCAGGTCCCAGGCCATGGCGATCTTGGGCTTAGCCACATCGCCGAAGTCGGAATAGCGCTCGTATCGACCGGCCAGTTGGAAATCGAGACTGCGGACAAGCGGGATGTTCATCTCCGGCGAAACGACAGGCACCGCGAACTCGACATAGGCCGAATAAACCTCGCGCTTGCCGTAGGTATCGGGGTTTGAACTGACCGCAGCGATGTTGGACTGGCTGATCTCGCCCGAGACGCTGTCGCGGAAGATGTCAGTGCCGTCCAGATCGGCGTCGCGGTCGTCACGCTGGGTCTCACGGCGCGCCTCGACGCCCAGGGCCATACCGACAGGTCCGCCCGGCAGGGTGAAGACATCGGGACGGCTGACCTTGAAGTCCCACAGCGCCAGCGTGGTCTTGGACACCCGCGTCAGGTCGGTCGTGATGGCGTCGATCGCGGCCTGAGAACTGGGCGTGCAGTCGCCAAAGCTGGTGTCGTTCACACACCCGCCGCTGAACGGATTGTAGGCGTCGGGCGTCGACAAGGCGAGATTGGCCTGAAGCGCGGTCAGATTGACGGCGTTCGAGCTGTCGGTGGCCTCGGCTTCCGAATACAGCAGCGCGCTTTCCCAATCGAAGCCGCTCCATTCGCCCCGCAGGCCGCCAAGGAATCGGGACTGCCAGTTGTCGACATCCACCACCTGGGCGCCCAGATCGTTGAAGCGATACCGAACCAGCTTAACGGCCGTCCCGGCTGTGGGGACGTTTGTCAGGCCAGCGAGACGATTGGGATTGCGCGTGCCGTCGGCAAAGGTGACGGGACCGAACGGATTCCAGTAGTTGCTGGCTGGAATCCAGAGCGGGTTCAGCAGGATGGTCGGCGGCTGAATGTTTTGGGTCGATGCCGTGTAATAGCCGAGTTCACCAAAGGCCGTGACGCCATTGTCGAGATCGTAGTGACCCGACACGAACAGGTTCAACCGTTCGATATCCGGCGATTGGGTGGTGCCCCGCGCCCCGTCATAGCGCAACTCGCGGCCGGTGCCACTGTAGCTGATGTTGCCGCTGGCCAAGCAGACGTCGCCGCCGACCGGCGCGGTGCAGCCGAAGCTGGAAGGCTGATTGTGGAAGGCGCCGGCGCCGGTCGTCAGGGCCGTTGTGCCCCGACGGACTTGGAACGGCGTCTGGAAGTTGGCCCAGGCTGTATAGGAAGAGCGCCCGTCGGTGTCGGTCGAGTTCTCATAGCCCGGCACGTTGGCGAACAGGCTGCGGCGGTCGTCCGAGGCGGTATAGGGCTCGTCGCTGGCCTGCTGGGCGGTGCGGTTGGTGTAGTCGAGGAAGCCCGACAGATTGCCCCGCTCGAAATCCTTGCCTGCAAACATTCCGAAGGTGAACTCTCGACGATGCGTGCCCTCCGCGCCGCCGTACTGGGCCTTCATCTCCAAGCCATCGAAATCCTGCTGAAGCACCGTGTTCACGACGCCCGCGACCGCATCCGCGCCATAGATGGCGGCAGCGCCGTCCAGCAGAACCTCCAACCGCTCCAACCCAGAGACCGGAATGGCGTTGGAGTTGTAGCTGAGCACAGGCACCGTGCCGGTGTCTGACGTCCCTTGGCTGGTGGGGTGCTGAACGATCCGACGTCCGTTCAAGAGCACCAGGGTGTTGCCCACCCCGAGCGAGCGCAGATTGACCGAGTTGACGTCGCCTCGCGCTGCATTCGAGGTTTGAGGATTGTTGGCGCTGGAGAACAGCACATCGCCCATCTGGGGAATGGACCGCAGCAGATCATCGCCGCTGACGGCGCCGGTCGCGATGATTTCTTCCTGCGTGACGACGGTCACCGGTAGAGCCGCCGTGGTGGAGGCGCCACGGATCTGAGAGCCGACGACGACGATGTCCTCGACCTGCGCCGCCTCACCCTCCTGCGCTGGCGTGGACTGAGGCGTGGCGTCCTGAGCCAGAGCCGCTCCCGCCGAGATCAGCAGGACAGCCGAGGCCGCGCCCGCCATTAGTGCGAACTTGGATTGCATCTTCATGTTTCCTCCTCCCGGGCCGTCGTTATGTCGGCGGTCCCGTCATTCAAAAGTCGTTCTCGCCGTCAGTCCTTGGCGAGAACCAGATCGTCTCCAGGCCCCGCCGCAGGGTCAGGCAGCGCCGCAACCGGCAAGGGATGTCCGTCCAGCGCGGCCGTCAGGGCGTCGCGATCCAGCGCGTTTTCCCAGCGGGCCACGACGATGGTGGCCACGGCGTTGCCGATGAAGTTGGTCAGGGCCCGGCATTCGCTCATGAAGCGATCGATGCCCAGGATCAGCGCCATGCCGGCGACTGGCACGTCCGGCACGACCGACAGTGTCGCCGCCAGGGTGATGAAGCCCGCGCCCGTGATGCCCGCTGCGCCTTTTGAGCTGAGCATGGCGACCAGCAGAAGCGTGATCTGCTGCCAAATGGTGAGTTCGATGTTCAGCGCCTGAGCAATGAACAAAGCCGCCATCGTCATATAGATGTTGGTGCCGTCCAGATTGAACGAATAGCCGGTCGGCACGACCAGGCCGACGACCGACTTGGCGGCGCCCGCGCGTTCCATCTTGGAGATCAGGCTGGGCAGGGCCGCCTCTGAACTGGAAGTGCCCAGCACCAGCAGAAGCTCTTCCTTAAGGTAACGGATCAGCTTGAGAATGTTGAAGCCGTTGGCGACGCCCACCAGCCCCAGCACGCCCACGACGAAGATGATTGCGGTGACGTAGAAGGTCACGATCAAGGCGGCCAGATTGGCGATCGATGCGATGCCATAGGCGCCGATCGTAAAGGCGAAGGCCCCGAAGGCGCCGATGGGCGCAGCCTTCATCACGATGGCGACGAGCTTGAACACGGCAAGGCTGAGGGTCTCGAACAAATCGACCACCGGCTGGGCCCGCTCTCCCACCAACGCCAGGGCGAGGCCAAACAGGATCGACACGAACAGAACCTGCAGGATGTTGCCGGTCGAGAAGGCGCTGACCAGCGTGTCGGGGATGACGCCCATCAGGAAGCCGACGATCGTGCTCTCGTGCGCGGCCGCCGCATACTGCTCGACGGCGCCGGCGTTCAACGTCGCCGGGTCGATGTTCAGGCCATGGCCCGGACGCACCAGATTGGCGATGATCAAACCGACGATCAGAGCCAGAGTCGAGAAGACCAGGAAGTAGGCGAAGGCCTTAGCGGCGACGCGACCGACGCTTCCAAGATCACGCATGCCGGCGATGCCGGTCACGATGGTCAGGAAGATCACCGGCGCGATCACCATCTTCACCAGTTTGATGAATCCGTCGCCCAGCGGCTTCAGGCTTTCGCCGAATGTCGGCCAGAAGTGCCCGATAAGTGCGCCGAGCGCGATGGCGATCAGCACCTGGAAATACAGGTGGCGATAGAACGGCCGGCGAACGACCGGCGCGGCCTCTGACGGGACTGAGATCACGAAGGGCTCCTGATGTGCGGGGGTGATCCCGCAGTCTCCTCGATGGGCGCGATCTTCGCCACGCTCCGTTGGATAGAGCTTCCAACGAGAACCATCATCGCGAAAGCGATTGATCCAACCTTTCGATCTCTCTGAAAATAAGTCACTTTCCGGAGAATCGTGAGGATCGATTGAGATATCTGTGCGGTTTTTCGCCCAAAAGGCTGGCCCTGTCGTGCGATTATCCGCACACTGCGAACGTGCAGCATTCACCGGTCACAGACTCGGCTCGAAAACCTTGGCGCTCCCGTTGGCTGGTAGCGACAGCGTGCTGGTTCATGATCGCAGCCTTGGCGGCTTTCGGGGCGGGCGAGGTCGCTCGGCGTGACGCTCAGATCGAACTGGCTCGACAGACAGAGGCCGCCGCCGCCCTGCACGCGGCCGTGCTACGCAGCGAACTGGAGAAGCACCGCTCCCTACCGCTGGCGTTGGCGAGCGATCCCGACATCGCCGCCCTGCTGAGCGCCCCGCAGCCTGCCAAAGGCGATGCTGTCAGCCTTAAACTAGAGACTTTGGCGCGTCAGACACGAGCGGCCGCCATCTACATCATCGACGCCAACGGCCGGACCCGCGCCGCCAGCAACTGGCGCCTGCCGACCAGTTTCGTCGGCGCCGACTATGGGTTTCGCCCCTATTTCATCAACGCCATGCGCCAGGGCCAGGCGGAATTCTTCGCCTTGGGCACCGTGTCCGGCCGACCCGGACTCTATCTGGCGCGGCGTGTTCGCGGGTCGAGCGGCTCCGCCGTGGGCGTCGTCGTGGTCAAGGTCGAGTTCGCCGCTCTCGAGGCCGAATGGCGCGCGTCTGGTGAGCCGGCCTATGTTGTCGACCCCGGCGGCGTCGTGCTGATCACCAGCGTGCCGGCATGGCGTTTCCGCACCACAGAAGCGCTGGACGAACGTCGGCGGCGGCTGACATTGACCGATCAGACGCTTCAACCCGAGGCGTTGCGCCCCCTCCCCTTCGTAACGCCTCCCAATGATCGACCGCGTCTGATCCAGGCTCCAGTCGATGGCCGCGAGCAGCGCTGGATGCATGCGGCGATCCCAACGGAAACGCCCGGCTGGACTCTGCACCTGCTGTCGCCGGATCGTGGATCCATTGGGATGGCCGTCGCAACCGCGCGGGCGCTTGCGGCCCTGATCGTCACCCTGCTGGCAGGCGTCATCGTCGTGCTCCTGCGTCGTCGCCATCAGGCCCTTGTCCGCGCCCGTGCCGAGGAAGAGGCGCGGCTGGAACTGGAAAGGCTGATCGACGAACGCACCCACGAGCTTCGTAACGCCAACGCCGCCCTCAATCGCCAGATCGAGGAACGTCGCCAAGCCGAGACCGCACGCGAACTGCTGCGTGACGAGTTGGTTCAAGCCAGCAAACTCGCCGCACTGGGGCAAATCGTCGCCAGCGTGGCGCACGAGATCAACCAACCGGTCGCCGCCATCCAGACCCAGGCAGAGACCGCCGGCGTTCTGCTTGACCGCGACGACCCCGCCAAGGCGCGCGGCGCGTTGGCGCGGATCAGCGACCTGACCCAGCGCATCGGCGCCATCACCGAGGGTCTAAGGGTCTTTTCCAGAAAGTCCGATCCCAAAATCGGCATCGTCCGCCTGGAGGACGCGATCTACGGCGCCTTGCTGCTAACGCGCGGCCGATTGGACGAGGGCGGCGTCGAATTGATCCGCGAAGGCGACGCAGACGTCACAGTGCGCGCCGACCGCTTTCGCCTGGAACAGGTGATTGTCAATCTGGTCAAAAACGCTTCAGAAGCGCTGGAAGGCTGCGATCGGCCGCGACTAACGCTGAAAGTCTTGCGCGATAAGGACCGTGTTCGATTGAGCATTTCCGACAATGGTCCTGGCGTCCCTCCCGCTGTGCGCGCCCAACTGTTCACGCCCTTTGTCACCACACGCGCAAATGGCCTCGGCTTGGGTCTGGTCATCTGTCGAGATCTGATCGCCGGTTTCGGCGGCGAGCTTGACTTGGTCGATGAGGACGTCGGCGCGACTTTTGTCGCCACGCTGAGGATCGCGTGATGGAATTCGCCCGCCCCACTGCCGTCGCCCTGATCGAGGACGACGCCGATTTCCGCCATGCCTTGGTCGAGCGCCTGACCCTGGAAGGTTATGACGTTCGCGCTTTCCCAGAGACGGAACCCGCGCTGAGAGCGATCGACGCCGATTTTCCGGGCGTAGTGATCACCGACCTGCGGATGCCCGGCCTTGATGGCCGCCAGTTGCTCAGCCGCCTGCAGGCTTTGGACGCGGCGCTGCCGATCATCATGATCACTGGCCATGGCGATATCACCGACGCCGTCGCCGCTATGAAGGACGGCGCCTACGACTTCGTCGCCAAGCCTTTTCCGTTTGAGCGCCTTCAGGACAGCTTGAACCGCGCGCTGGAAAAGCGTGGCCTGGTGCTGGAGAATCGCCGGCTGCTGGCGATGGCCTCGGACAGCGGACAGGAACTGCCCCTGGCCGGATCATCTCGCGCCATCACCGCCCTCCGCGCCACCATCGCTCAGATCGCCGACGCCCGAATGGACGTGCTGATCGAAGGCGAAACCGGAACAGGAAAGGAGGCCGTTGCGCGCGCCCTGCACAACGGCGGCCGGCGACGATTGGCGCCGTTCGTCGCCGTAAACTGCGGCGCGCTGCCCGACGGGCTGATCGAGAGCGAACTGTTTGGCCACGAACTCGGCGCCTTCGCCGGAGCCTTGCGCCGCCGGGTCGGGCACGTCGAACGGGCGCACAACGGCTCACTGTTTCTGGACGAGGTCGAGAGCATGCCTCTGGCCGTTCAGGTCAAGATTCTGCGTGTCCTGGAAGAACGCGAAGTCCATCCGATCGGAGCCAACGAACCCCGCGCCTTAGATTTGCGTGTCCTGGCGTCGTCAAAGATCGATCTGGGCGAAGCTGCGCGCGCGGGCGCCTTTCGCGAAGACCTCTATTACCGTCTGAACGTCGTGCGGCTCCGCGTACCGCCTCTGCGCGAACGGCGAGAAGACATTCCCCTGCTGTTCGCCCACTTCCTGCGTCGCGCTGCGGACCGCCACGGCGTCGACACTCCCTCTATAAGCGACAGCGTAAGACGCCTGTTGGTCGAGGCCGACTGGCCCGGCAATATCCGCGAACTGGCGCATTTCGCCGAACGGGTCGCCTTGTCACTCGACGACACGATCCGCCCGCCCGATGAAGGCCTGAGCCTTCCCGACCGGGTCAACAGATTCGAAGGCGAACTGCTGCGCGACGCGCTACAGTCCCATCGTGGGGACATATCCGCAGTGCTGGCCGAAATGCAGGTTCCGAGAAAGACGCTGTACGACAAGCTGCAGCGGCACGGGCTGAAGCCCGCTGACTTCCGCTGAGAACGCCCAACCATCCTGCTTCAAAGCGGTCGCGTCTCAGCCTCTCTCCCCCGAGCGGAAGAAATCTCGCTGCCTGCCCATCGGTCCCACATCCGGAAATACAGGCCATAGTTGCCGTTGAAGCGTTTGTGGTGTGCATCGTGGTGGGTGGCGGTGATCACCCAGCGCAGCGGAGCGCGTTTCAGCCAGGACGCGGGCCAGACCTCTCGGCCTGCGTGATTCAGCACGGCGGTGGCGGTCATGAAGGTCAGCAGCGCCAGCGCCACGCCCCATTGAATGGGGATGAAGAGGGTCAGGGCCGGCAGGAACCAGGCTGTGGCGATCGCTTCGGCCGGATCGAAGGCGAAGGAGGCGAAGGCGCTTGGATCGCGCGACCGATGATGCTCGGCATGGGCCCAGGGGAAGATGCGCGGGTGGTGCAGCCCGCGGTGGACCCAATAGTAGAAGGCGTCGTGGGCCAGCATGTAGACGATGAAGCTGGCGGGCAGCCACCACAGCGGCCAGGCATGGATGTCATCGTAGATCGCCGTTCCCCCGCGCTTCCAGAGTTCGATGACGAGTGCGGCCGGCAAGGCGTAGATCGGGCAGGCGATCAGGGACGCGATGACTTCGGCGCGGATGCGTTTCGCCGCCGGCGGCCTGTGGTTCAGCTGACGCCCCCGTCCCGCTCCGCCCCACAGCAAACCATGGGTCACGGCCCCGACCAGCAGATAGCGCACGCCGATGATCAGGCTGAGCGCGAGGGTGGTGACGAAAAGGTCCTTCAACATGGGCGCACAGACGGCGAAACGTCGCGCCGGGTCAAGTCGTGACGCGCGGTCCGTAAAGCGCCTATGATGGGGTCATGCCCTGGCCGACGATGATCCTGCTGTTCCTCGCCACCTTCTTGGGGATGGAGGTCTTCGCCTGGGCGATGCATCGCTACGTCATGCACGGCCTTCTGTGGACCTGGCACCGCAGCCATCATGAGCCGCACGACGACGTGCTGGAAAAGAACGACCTGTTCGCTGTGGTGTTCGCCGCCCCGGCCATCGTCTTCGTCGCCTTGGGCCTGCATCTGTGGCCTTGGGCGCTGCCGATCGGCCTGGGCGTCACGGCCTATGGACTGATCTATTTCTTCTTCCACGACGGGCTGGTGCATCGCCGGTTCCCGACGGGGATCGCGGGACGCTCGGGGTTCTGGACGCGACGCATTCAGGCCCACCGGCTGCATCACGCGGTGCGGACGCGTGAGGGCTGCGTGTCGTTCGGCTTCCTGTGGGTGCGGTCGGCGCGCGCGCTGAAGGCCGAACTGTCTCAGAAGCGCAGCGCTTCCAGCAACGGCGCCTGAGCCAGGTCAGCGAGGTCCGCCGATCCGGTGCAGAAACAGGCCAGTCTCAACTGAGCCGCCATCAGATCCAGATGATCGACCACGGCTTCGGTAGAGGTCAGCGCCGCCTCGAGCACGCCCGCCGCCTGACCGACCAAACAGGCGCCCAGCCGGATCGCGCGCGCTGCATCCAGGCCGTCGCGGATGCCGCCCGACCCGATCAGATCCAGTTCCGGCGCGGCCTGGGCGCAGTCTAGCAGGCTGCGCGCCGTCGGTACGCCCCAGCCGGCGAAGGGTGCGGCCAGCGCTTCCGCCCGACCGCCCGTGGCTCGCGCGCCTTCGATCAGGCCCCAGTTGGTGCCCCCCGCCCCGGCCACGTCCAGCGCGACGACGCCCATGTCAGCCAGACGACGCGCCACGGCACCCGACAGGCCGGCGCCGGTCTCCTTGACGATCAGACGACCCGGGAAAGCCGCCGCAACCCGTTCGATACCGTGCGCCACGCCGCGCCAGTCTCGATCACCCTCGGGCTGAATGCCTTCCTGCAAAGGGTTCAGATGAAGGATCAGGGCGTCGGCGCCGATCATCTCCATGGCCCGCCGCGCCTCGTCGACGCCATAGCCCAGGGCGAACTGCACGGCGCCCAGGTTGGCCAGGATCATCGCATCGGGGGCGCGGCGTCGCAGATCCAGCCCCAAACCCAAACCACCTTCCGTCTCCAGCGCCACACGCTGCGAGCCGACCGCCAGAACGACGCCCAAAGCCTGGGCGGCCTCGGCCAGCCGTGCATTGATCGCCTCGGCCCGCGACGGCCCGCCGGTCATCGAACTGATCAGGAACGGCAAGGCGACCCGTCGCCCCAGAAAGCGCGTCGCCAGATCGATGGCGTCATGATCGATATCCGGCAGGGCGTCGTGAACAAAATGGACGGCGTCCAGACCCGAGGTCGTCTGGCTGACGCCTCGCCCAGCCCGCACGTGGTCGATATGTTCGTCCTTGCGCCGGATCAAGGCATCGGCGTCGGTGGACATCGCAAACGGCTCCTGGCGGGTTGCATCCGACGCAGTCGTGATGCCGTATGGCATCATAAAGGTTCGGCGCGTGGTCGCAACGCGACGCCGGCGAGTATGGGAGATCTGTATGGCGATCGTCGGCATCCGGCGCCAACCGCCCCTGGCGGACGCATCGTGCGACCCCGACGATCTGCGTCTGCAGGTTCAGGCGCGCCTGGCCGAGGTCGCGCCGGCGCATGACGGGCTACTGTCCATAGCGGCCCGCGAGGCCTTGCTGGGCCAGGGAAAACGCGTCCGGCCGGTGCTGGCGATGCTGGCGGCGGCGCATGTCGGGGGCGAGCCGGAAGATGCCCTGGACTATGCCTGCGCGCTGGAGATGGTTCATGCCGCGTCGCTGGTTCTGGACGATCTGCCGTGCATGGACGACGCCTCGTTGCGTCGGGGCCAGCCGACACTGCACCGTCGCCACGGCGAGGATACGGCCGTTCTGGCGGCCGTGGCCCTGCTGAACCAGGCGACGCGTCTGGTGCTGCAGACCCCGGCGTCGGCGGAAACGCGTCTGGCGGCCCTGGACCTTTTGACGCAGGCGATCGGCTTCGACGGCTTGTCCGAGGGTCAGATGCGCGACCTGCGCGACGACGCACGGGATCGCGATGAAACTGCACTGCGCCAGATCAATGACCTGAAAACCGGCGCCCTGTTCGTCGCCACCGTGCGCGGCGGCGGTCTGCTCGGCGGCGGCGATACGCAGGATCTGGCGCGGCTGTCGATTTTCGGCGAGGCGATCGGCTTCGCCTTCCAGCTTTGCGACGATTTGCTGGATGTCTGTTCGACGGTCGACGCCGTCGGCAAGGACGTGGGTCAGGACGACGACACCACCACCTTCGTCGATCTGTGGGGCGAATGCCGAACCCGCGCGGCGGTGCGGCAATCGTTGGCCAAGGCGGTCGAGGCGGTCGGCCATGACAGCCCCCTGGCCCTCTACGTTCTGGACCTATTCCAGCAGGCCGAACTTGGGGTCTGACATCGCGCCGGCCTTGTCGCTGAGCGGGATCGATGCGGGCTACGACGGCCGACCCGTGCTGCGTGACTTCAGTCTCAGCATCGCTGCGGGCGAGGTCTATGCCCTGCTCGGGGCGAATGGCGCGGGCAAGTCCACGGTGGCGCGTGTCGCCTCGGGCCTGCTGCCCGCTCGCCGCGGGCATGTTGTCCTGGGCAAAGGCGGCGGACCACGCGGGCGCATCGGGCTGGCGCCGCAGGACAGCGCCCTGTTCCCAGCCCTGTCGCCGCGCGAGAACGTCGATGTAACGGCGCGGCTGTGCGGCGTGCCCAAACGTGATCGCGCCGCGGCCGTGAACCGCGCGCTCGATCTGACCGGCTGCGGCCCGCGCGCGGACCAGCCGGTGCGCACCTTGTCCGGCGGCTGGAAGCGGCGCGCCAACCTCAGCGCCGCGTTGGTCGGACAACCGCGCCTGCTGATCGCCGACGAACCGACGGAGGGCGTGGATGCGAAGACCCGCGGCGTCCTGTCCGTCGCGCTGCGCGAAACCGCGAAGGCCGGCGCCGGCTGCCTTCTGATCAGTCACGACGCCATCTTCGTCGCCGATACGGCCGACCGGATCGGCGTCCTGGCACAGGGACGACTTCTGGCGGAGGGCGCGCCGAACGCCCTGCTTCATCGCGCCTTCGGTTCAGCCCGGCTGCTCAGCATTCGCCTGACCCGACCGGCGTCGGACCCCGCCGCCCAATGGTTCGCCCAGGCGGGGCTGACAGCGTCCGAGGACGGGCTGGAGTGGCGGCGGCTCTGCGAGGACGCGTTGGCCATCGCCCAGATGCTAGCCGCCGTCGTCGATGGGGAGGATGGCGAGGTCGCCGTGCGCCGTCCCGGCCTGGACGATCTGGTCGCATTGCTGTCGCAGGCTCCATCATGATGGCAGTGGCGGGCGCCTGGGCGAGAGGGTTTTGGCGCGACCGCGCAGGCGTGATCCTGACCCTCCTGTTGCCGCCCCTGGTCTATCTGCTGTTCGCAGCGATCTTCGGCGCGGGCGCACGGGGCGACATCGACACCACAGTCGTCCTGCACGACGCGTCGCGCACGCCCGCGACGGCGGCGATCCGCGAGGCGGTGTCGACGGACATGGGCGCGCGTCTTCGCATCATCGATGATCGCGAGGCCTTCGATCGCGCCGTCATCGACGGTCGCGCCGACGCGGGCATACTGATCCGTCCCTCGCCGCAGGGACCGCCAAAGCTGGTGATCGTTTCCGCCGCCGGCCGGGACGTGGCGGCGTCGGCGCTTCAGGCGCGGCTGGAGCCGATGGCCGCCGCCCTGTCGGGTCAGGTCGCACGACCCGCGTCGCGCGTTCAGACCCTCCAGATCGGTCCCCAGGGTGATGTGCAGGCGACCTATTATGCGGGCGCGGTCAGCGTCATGTTCGTCTTCTTCGCCGCCATGCACGGGGCCATGGGCGGGCTGGACGAGCGGCGGTCCGGCCTCCAATCACGCCTGGCCCTGGCCCGCGGCGGCCTTGCGCCCATCCTTGGCGGGCGGGCCGTCTGGCTGACGGCGGTGGGCGTGATGCAGTCGGCGGCTGTGTTCGTCGCCGCCTGGGTCAAGCTGCCCGCCCTGGAGCTCCGGCAGATGGCGGCGGCTGCGATGACCGCCTTGGCGGTTGGTTTCTGCGCCGCAGGGCTGGCCCTGGCCCTGACGGCGGCGTGTCGATCGCGCGAACAGGCCCAGCCGCTCACGACCTTCGTGGTCTTGCTTCTGGCTGCTTTGGGCGGATCGATGGCGCCGCGCTTTTTGATGCCGGAGGCCTTCCGTGACCTCGGCTGGATCACGCCCCACGCCTGGGCGATCGAGGCCTATCAGGCCGTGATCTGGCGCGGCGAATTCACGTCGACCGTCATCGCCGCCTGGGCGGTCATGGCCGGCCTGGGCGCAGGCGGCCTTGCGATCGCCCTGATGTTGGAGAGGCGGCGCGCCGCCCGCTGATCGTCAGACGTGGGTCCACAACGCCGGGCGCGGCGGCGGCTCGCGCCAGGCGTCCAGCGTCTTGCACCACAGGGCGATCAGACCACCCCGCCCCAGCAGCATCAGCTTGCCCGCCTTGTCGACCGACGTCCGCCCATCCCAGGCGGTCACGCCGGCGCGCGACACATGGCGGCCGATCGAACGATAGACGCCGCGCGCCGTGGCGATGGCCCAGGCCGAACGTGGGTTCAGGTCCCGCAACCCCCACCGCGCCGAGGCGTAGAAGGGCTCGGCCGCCGCCACCAGACGCTGCGCCGTTTTGGCCACGGCGGCGCGGTGCTGGGGCTGATCGACCTGATCGCGCGGCACGCCCGCCTCATCCAGCCAGGCGCCGGGCAGATAGACCCGCCCGCCCTTCGCATCCTCGACCACGTCGCGGGCGATGTTTGTCAGTTGAAACGCCAGCCCCAGGTCTTGGGCGCGTCGCAGGGTCGGCGCATCGTCCACCCCCATGATCCGCGCCATCATCACCCCGACGACGCCGGCGACGTGATAGGCATAGTCCAGCGTGTCCTCCAGCGTATCGTAACGCCGGCCGACCACGTCCATCTCGAACCCCTGCAACAGGTCCATCGCCTCGTCAGCAGGAATGCCATGACGCATGGCCACGCGCTGGAAGGCGGTGAAGACCGGGTCCGTCTGCGGCTCACCGGCCAGGGCGGCGGCGGTGCGCAGGCGCAGTTCGTCCAGTTTCTCGCCGGCCAGCACAGGATCGATGCCGACCGCGCCGTGGCCCAGCACCTGGCCGTCGATCTCGTCGTCGCAGTGCCGGCACCAGGAATACAACATCCAGGCGTCGTCCCTGATCGCCGCGGGGAACAGGCGCGCGGCGGCGGCGAAGCTCTTGGACCCCTGCTCCATCGACTGGCGGCTGTGATCCAGGACGGCGTCGGTCATGCCGGCTGCCTCGCGTCCTCGATCATCAGGGCGGCGGTGGCCTTGGCCGATCCGACCACGCCCGGCACGCCCGCGCCGGGATGGGTGCCGGCGCCCACGAAATAGAGGTTGGGGATCTGGTCGTCGCGGTTATGCACCCGGAACCAGGCGCTCTGGGTCAGGATCGGCTCCAGCGAGAAGGCCGAACCCTGGTGCGCGTTCAGCTGGTCGCGGAAATCGACCGGCGTGAAGATGCGGCAGGTATCCAGGTCCGCCGTCAAACCGGGGATGTAGCGTTTTTCCAGATAGGCCAGGACCCGGTCGCGATAGCGCGGCCCCTCGACCTCCCAGTCGATGTCGGCCGAGGCCAGGTGTGGCACGGGCGCCAGCACATAGAAGGCGTCGCAGCCTTCCGGCGCCAGTGACGGATCGGTCCGCGTCGGCGCGTGCAGATACAGCGAGAAGTCATCGGGCAGGTCCGGCCCCTTGAAGATTTCGGCGATCAGCTCGCGATAGCGCGGCCCGAAAAGCACCGTGTGGTGGCGCACCTCCGGGTGGACGCGTTTCAGGCCGAAATAGATGACGAACAGCGACATGGAGTGACGCCGCGACGCCAGCTTGGCGCCCTCCTTTTGACCGCGCGGTTCCTGACCCAACAGGCGCTGATAGGTGTGAACCACGTCGGCGTTGGAGGCGACCATGTCGAAGGCCAACGTCTCGCCGTTCACCACCACGCCGGTCGCACGACCGTTCGCCATTGTGATGCGCTCGACAGGACTGTTCAGTCTAACTTCCCCGCCCAGATCCTTTAGCAGACGCACCATGGCCTGGATCAGGGCGCCAGTGCCGCCGCGCGGGAACCACACGCCCCAGCGCCGCTCCAGCGCATGGATCAGCGCATAGATCGACGAGGTCGCGAATGGATTGCCGCCGACCAGCAGGGAGTGGAAGCTGAACGCCTGACGCAGGTGCTCGTCCTGAATATAGCTGGCGACCTTGTCATAGACCGACCGCCAGGCCTGAAGCCGCATCAGCTCCGGCGCGGCCTTGACCATGCTGGCGAAGTCCAGGAATGGCACGGCCCCCAGCTTCAGATAGCCTTCCTTCAGCAGGTCCTGCGAATAGGCCAGGAACTTGCGATAACCGTCCTTGTCGGCCGGATTGCGCGCCACGATCTGGCGGTCCAGCTCATCCTGATCGTTGACGTAGTCGAAGACGTCGCCGTCTTCCCAGCATAGCCGATAGAAGGGCGCGACCGGCAGCAGTTCGACATAGTCCGACAACTTGCGCCCGCTGGCCTCGAACAGTTCCTCCAGCGCCGACGGGTCGGTGATGACGGTGGGACCGGCGTCGAAGGTATAGCCCTTGTCCTTGAACACATAGGCCCGGCCGCCCTCCAGATCGCGGGCCTCGAACACCGTGGTCTGAATGCCCGCCGACTGCAGCCGTATGGCCAGCGACAAGCCTCCGAAGCCCGATCCGATTACAGCAGCCCGCATCACGCACGTCCTCTTTCGACCATACAGGTCAGTGCGGCGCCGATCGGCACCGGGGGTTTTCCGCTCAGGATCCGCGCCTTGTCGGCGAGTGTGGATCCAGCGGCGTAGAAGCGTTCGACCAAAGGCTGGGGCAGACGATAGAACCGCTCCAGCACCTTGTATCGTTCATCGGGCCGGGCCGCACGGAATAGCATCCGGTTCAGCAACCGATAGAAGCCTCGTCCGGCCCATACGTCATGCGCATGGCGGCGGATGTCTTCGGCGACCGTCGCCAGCTCGAAATCCCGCACCAGCCGGTCGGCCAGGCGCACCGCGTCAGGCAGCGAATAGCCGGTGGTCGGGTGAAACAGCCCGGCGCGCAGACCGCTGAGCGCTGTCGGCCCCATTCGCGACAAATGCGCGCCGATGTCCCCATCAAGCGCCACGGGCAGGACGCCGTCCTCTTCGCGCAAGATCGTCTCGATCTCCCAGCCCTGCGCGTGGGCGTAATCCAGCACGCCCTGCCGGAACGCCGCGCGATCCAGCGCATCGCCGTCGGTGTAGCGCGTATCCTCGATCAGCAGCGTGCGATTATCGAACGGAAGGGTGTAGAGAAACCGATAGCCCCCGGCCTGATCGACGCAGGCGTCCATGACGATGGGCGTGGTCAGACCGTGCGGCGCCGCCAGCCGCACCTCCAGCCCGACGAACTTCTGGAAACCCAGCGCCAGATCCGGCGTCGCCGTCGGCCCGCGCCCATCGATCACCGCCTTGGCGCTCAGACGCCGCCCATCAGCCAGCACCGCTTCGGTCGGCGACACAGATGCGACCGGCGCGCCCACCATGATCTTTCCGGGCAAGGCCGCCTCGACCACCCCCGCGAACCGTTCGGCCGTGACGCTGCAATAGGGGGTCGACAGCGCGCGTTCGAACTGGGGAAAACGGACGCCGTATCCCGGCCAGCGATGCACCACCAAGGGCGCGATCCAGTCGCGCTGCGCCTGCGTCAGGTCGCTGTCAAAGAAGGACCAGGTGTGGACCCCGCCCAGGGTCTGCGCCGCCTCGACGATTCGCACGTCCAGATCAGGACGGACGCGCGACAGCCGCAGCGCCAGCAGGCCATTGGCCAGGCCGCCGCCGACCAGCAAAAGGTCCGGCGCGGAAGTGTCAGAGGCGTCGACCTGCATTCCAGACAGGTGGCACGCGACGACGCATGCGGCAAGCGAACAGGATGCTTACCGGGCCGCGATGCGCTAAGTGTCGCGCCATGTCCGCCGTCACGCCAATGTCACGGGTCGTCCCGAACCAGGCCCTGATCGGTCTGACGCTGGCTGGCCTGATCGCGGCGACCTGGCTGAGCCTGCATATCTACGGCGTCTATTTTCATCGCTGGACGATGTGGAGCATCCTTACCGTTCCGCTGATCGTCGCCATCCAGACCTGGTTATCCGTCGGTCTGTTCATCGTCGCCCACGACGCCATGCACGGCTCGCTGGCCCCGGGATGCCCAAGGCTGAACACAGCGATCGGCAGCCTGGCGCTGGCCCTCTACGCCGGATTTCGGTTCGCGCCTTTGAAGACCGCACACCACGCCCATCACGCTGCGCCCGGTACGGCGAACGATCCCGACTTTCACGCCGACGCCCCGCGCGCTTTCCTGCCCTGGTTCTACGGCTTTTTCCGCACCTATTTCGGCTGGCGAGAATTGGCCGTTCTGACGGTGCTCGTGGCCGTTGCGGTGCTGATCCTCGGCGCCCGTATGCCCAATCTTCTGGTCTTTTGGGCCGCGCCCGCCCTGCTCTCGGCGCTACAGTTGTTCACCTTCGGCACCTGGCTGCCTCACAGGCATACCGACGAAGCCTTCTCCGACCACCACAACGCCCGCACCAGCCCCTTCGGCCCGGTCCTGTCGTTGCTGACCTGCTTCCACTTCGGCCGCCACCACGAACACCATCTGACCCCTTGGAAGCCTTGGTGGAGCCTGTTCAGCTAGGCGTCCACGGAGGTCGTTTTCAACGGCGAAATACACTCACGAAGCCTCTACCCCGCAGCGCCGTGGGTGGCTGCTAGTTAGCCCATATTCTGAGAGGAATGGCGGAGACGGAGGGATTAGCCCACATCTCCGAAAAGCCGTCTAAAATCAGAGAGAAAAGGCGCTATGGATGTCGCAATAGTGAGTGTCGAATGTAACACATGTCGAGACGTTATTGATAGGCCTCGGGTTAACTAACGAGCGCATTACGGCTCGAAGACTTCCAAGTGATAACCGTCGCTGTCCACGCATGCGAACGCGGACCTACCTTGTTTGTGCGTGATTGCCCCAAGATGGGGGAGCTTCAACAAAGCCAAGGCTCTGTGAGATACATCAACGTTTGACACACCAATGAACAGTGTGACGGTTGGCCTGACCGTCTCGGCGCTCTGTCCCTGTCTAAGTGCGAAACCGTCGCCAAACTGTAGGTGAGTGTCCGAGCGATTGGTAACCCGAAGGCCGAGCGCCAATTCGTACACCATCCGTGACGCCTCAAGGTTGGATACTATAATCCTTGTGGCAACAACGGTTCCAGATACACCCAAGTTAACTAACGGTTCCACATCAGACGCTCTAACGCTCCTGGCCGCTCCGGCACCGTCTTTCTTCAGCTTCTTGACGAATAGTGTCTGTCCTTCTTGGGTATCTATCTTCCAACCGCTCGCCCGAAGGTTCGCTGCTGTTGTCTTCACGTGCGCCGACGTCTGGATGTGTGCAGAAAGACCGATAGGCAGCTCTGGAGGCTACAGGCAGGACGCACAGAGGCAAAGAAAGCCTTGGGCGACCCAAGGCTGCGAACGGGGATGCGGTCGGCCTGTGGCGGCGGGAAAACGGTGCAAGCATTGCCGCAACTGCGCGGCATTTCGGCTTGTCTGTCGCGACGGTGAAGCGGTACTGCGCTGCGCCGTCTGCATCCGATACAGTGGTTAAAAGCATCCCCTCGGGACGCCCGGACCTGCAAATGAGTTGACGAATTTTGGCTTAACAACCGAACTAAGCAGGGGTGAAAATAGCCTTGGCCTGCCCGCCCGGCACGAGGCTCACCATCTCCCGCCACCGTCGATCGCCGGCAAGCGTTCGCGACAGATGGGTAAGATAATGATGGTCGTAGTCCGAAAGGCTGGGTTCATTAGCAGGCGCTAGAGCGTGCCTAACGAGATTGCAAAGTGCTTCGGCACATGCGGCTTGGGCCTCCTCAGGAAGATCGAGAAATGTGTAGGCTGCCGTCAGGGCCTCAGCCGCATGAGATGGCGCACTCAAACGCCCACCGACAGCGCGCCCCTGAAATGCCGGAACCTCCCACTTGAATGATTGCTCAACGATCACCCGAGCAAGGTTGGGGGGCTGACTTCTCCCGAAGTGCTTTGTGTAGATGGGTTCAAGTAGCGAGCATGTGAGCGCAATCGTGTCTTGCTGCATCTTCTTTTTGCCAAGCCCAAACACGCGCACTCTCCCCGCTCCACCCCACAACAAAGCGCTGGGGCATAAGGAATGGTGCATAGATCAGGTGGTGTGTATATCCAACATGCTGCGACCGTCTCAGCTGTGCCGAAGGTCGCGGACATATCCAATCATGAGCGCGTCCTAGGGAAACTGGGCGACGCAATTCGTGCGCGCCGCTTGTCGATGCAGTTGTCTCAGGAAGCTCTTGCGGACGCAGCAGGGATCAATCGAACCCATATGGGTGAGGTCGAACGCGGAAAGCGAAACATCAGCTTTATGAGCATCGTGAAGATCGCCTCTGCGATGGGCCTTAAGGCGTCTGACATTATTGCGGATGCAGGCGAGTAGCTCCCCCCAGTGATAAGGCTGCCTCTCGGATTTCCTCAAGGCAAAGGCTCTGCCACCGAAACGTGAAGTCACCCCATCGCAAGCTCACCATCGACGGACCTGCAGATGGATAGGATTTTTTGAGCCAAAAGCGCTCACTAAACTTGGATCACGTCTGCACGGGCCGTAAAGCTACGACGAAAAGTATGGCCATTCTGATTTGATACCGTCACGCATAAGGAAGGCGCTCTGGCGTCTTTGTTTATGCCGTCCGCACTCGCTGCGGGGGACCTACGTAACGGATCATGGTCACATGTAGGGAGCAATCCTGAGGGAGTTCGGCGCAAGCCGTTCGTGGCCACCGGGCATACTCATGCGACGCTCAATCCAACTCATGGTTAGAACCATAAGAGAGCGCTGAGTGGCTTTATCCGTATCTATCTGACGGAGGGAGCCGGGCATGCACGAACGCAGCGTGAGAAATGACCTCCCCCTCTTGGACCGGCCTAACGCTAGGCTGCGGCGGGGTTGCCAAGGCAGCGCGACTGAGCGCCTGCTCGAATAGATCATCAGACCGCACAGCCTCCAAGCGGCACCGCTTTGCAGCTTCCTGACGGTCCTTGGTGCGAAGCGAGAATGTCAGCTCAAGCTTGTCGCCAAACAGCGGACGCAGCTCTTCTGGGATCACTCGACGGAAATAGTAGGTCGCACCACGCTTGGTCAGGTAGGTCGGCATAGGGGCTTCATCTGCTCCAGATGTAACACCCACTTGCGAAAAGCCTCTGATTTTACGGGTTTTCTAGGCCCCATCAGGGGCTGGCGGAGACGGAGGGATTCGAACCCTCGGTACCCCTTACGGGGTACGACGATTTAGCAAACCGTTGCCTTCAGCCACTCGGCCACGTCTCCTGCGAGGGCGTCGATAGCGGAGGCTGATGCGTCGCGCAATCCGGTTCGAGAGAAAGCGTCCACGTTAACGCGACATAGAGGCCGAAGCGGCAGTATCGCGGCCATCATTCGCCCCCCGGATCGCTGCTGGATCGCCTGTTGCTCGACCGTCCCGCCAGTCTCGCCGCCGACACGCCGCTGAAGAGCCGGCCTTCGCGCGGGCCGTTCCGCCCGGACATCTGGCTGAATGCGCGCGAGCGATCGTCCGTGCGCCTGTCGGCGCACTATTTCCGGCTGATCGACGTGTTGATGGTCTGCGGCCTGGCGTTCAGCGCGGTCCTGGCGATCCAGCCGACGGGTCTGGCCTCGATCACGGTCGGCGACGCCGCGCCCGTGGTCGTCGGCGCCGTTTTGGTGCTCGTGCTGATGCGCGCGCTTCAGCTTTATCGATTCGGACGCGACACGCCCTGGCCTCTGCACCTGACGGGCGTTGTGGGTGTGGGAGTCGTCTCGGCCGGCGTGGCGCTCGTGCTGGGTTGGCTGCTGGACCGCCCGGCGCTGGACGTCATTGCGCCCTGGGCGCTGACGACGACGGCCGCCTTGGCGCTGTTGCACGGCCTGTGGTTGGTTGTCATCGCACGGTGGCGTCGGTTGGGCGTGCTGTCGCCCAACATCGTCATCGTCGGCGCGACCCGAAACGCGCGACGTCTGATCGAACAGGCGTTGGAGCGGCGCGACATGAATGTGCTGGGCGTGTTTGACGACCGCTTGGCCAGATCGCCGGACAGCTTGGCCGGCGTGCCGGTGCTGGGGACCGCCAAGGCTCTGTTGACCCACCGGCTGACGCCCTATGTCGACCGGATTGTGCTGGCTATAGATCCCGAGGCCGGCCAGCGCGTGCGCGACCTGACGCAGACCTTGAACGCCCTGCCCAATCCGCTGACAGTCTTGGTCGATTCGGAGTTGGGCCGCGACGGGCTGCTAAACAGGTTGGCGAATGCGCCGCTTGCGTCTCTGGATGGTCCTGCCAACCCGGACCGCCGCGCCTTCAACAAGCGGATGCAGGATCTGGTGATCGGCGCCGTCGCCCTGGTCGTCGCTGCGCCCATCATGGCCTTGGTCGCTCTGGCGGTGAAGCTGGACAGTCCCGGCCCCGTCTTCTTCCGCCAGCGCCGTCACGGTTTCAATCACGAGACCATTGTCGTGTGGAAGTTCCGCTCCATGCGCCACGCCGCCGCCGATGCGACCGCCAGCCGCCAAGTCTGCGCCGACGACGACCGCGTGACCCGTGTCGGCCGTTTCATTCGCGCCACCAGCCTGGATGAACTGCCCCAGATCTTCAACGTCCTGTCAGGCGAGATGTCCCTGGTCGGCCCCCGCCCCCACGCCATCGGCATGAAGACCGGCGAGACCGAATCCGCCCTGCTGGTCGCCGAGTACGCCCATCGCCACCGTATTAAGCCGGGCATGACCGGCTGGGCCGCCATCAAGGGTTCGCGTGGACCGGTCGATACCGAGGCCCAGGTGCGCGAACGCGTCCAGCTGGACATCGAATATATCGAGCGACAGTCCTTCTGGCTGGACCTGTGGGTCATCGCCGTCACCATTCCCGTCCTTCTGGGCGACCGGGCGGCCGTGCGTTGAGCGAGAAGCGCATGTTCTGGCGCGGCGTCTGGGGCTATCTGCCGGCCCAGATCGTCCAGGGGGTCGTCGGGTTCCTGACGATCTTCGTCTTTACGCGCCTGCTCAGCGCCGACGACTTCGGCCATTACGCCCTGGCGTTTTCGGTCACGACCCTGGCCCACACCGTGACCTTCACCTGGCTGGAAGCGTCGATGGCGCGCTTCTGGGCGGCCGAGCGCACACCCGAGGGAATGGCGACCCATTTCGCCAGTCTGTACCGCACGTCCTTCACCATCATCGCCGTGTTCACCCCGATCGCGGCCCTGATCGTCTGGCTGGCGCCGCTGACGCCGGCGTTAAAAATCGCCGTCGCCTTCGGCCTGGCCGGTGCGCCGGTGCGCAACCTCGCCAAGCTGGCGCAGGAGCGGTATCGCGCAGCGGGCGAGGTGTCGAAATCCGCCGCCGTGGACATCGGGGTCGCCGTATTGGGATTCCTGGTCGGGGCCGGGTTCGCGCTGGCCGGCGCCGGCGCGGCCTCGCCCCTGCTGGGCCTGGCCATCGCGCCCCTGTTCGCCCTGCCCTTCATCCTGCCGGGCGAGTTGCGTCAGTCGACGGGCGGGACCGTGGATCGCACGCGGCTGAAGGCCTATGCCCTCTACGGCTATCCCATTGCAGCGTCGCTGACCTTGGCCTTGGTGCTGGCGTCGACGGATCGGTTTCTGCTAGCGGCCTTCATGGATGCGGCGGCGGTCGGCGCCTACCACGCCAGCTACAGCCTGGCGAACCGGACGCTGGACGTCATCTTCATCTGGCTAGGGGCGGCCGGCGCGCCGGCCATGGTCATGGCGCTGGAGCGCGGCGGGCGCGAGGCGCTGCGTCAGACCGCCATCGAACAGAGTTCGACCCTGATCCTGATCGGCCTACCCGCCGCCGTGGGCCTCTCGCTGGTCGCAAGGCCGCTGGCGGAGTTGATGATCGGCCAGGATCTGCGCGCCGCCGCTGCGCTGGTAACGCCGTGGATCGCCGCCTCGTCCTTCCTTTCTGGCATGATCGCCTACTATTTTGGCTTCGGCTTCACCCTGGGTAAGAAGACCGGCCTGCTGTTGGTGACGATGGCGATCCCGGCGCTTTGCAACGTCGCTCTGAACCTGGTGCTGATCCCCCGCATGGGCGTGACGGGCGCAGCCGTCTCGACCGCCGCCAGCTTCGCCATCGGTCTGATCGCCTGCCTCCTGCTCAGCCGCCGCACCATTTCCCTGCCGATGCCGTGGGAGGCCCTGATCCGTTGCGGGATCGCCTCCGCCGTCATGGCGGGGGTCGTCTGGATGCTGCCGCCGCTGGGCGGTTTCTTGGAGCTGATGCTGGACGCCGGTGTGGGTGGTCTCGTCTATGCGGTCGTCGCCCTGACTCTGAACGCCGCCGGGGTGCGTGACGTGCTGCTGCGCCTGATCCGCGCGCGTCGGAGCGTGACGGCATGAGCGCCCATATCCACGATAGCGTCGCCTGGTCTCGGGAGACGCCAACGATCTCGGTCTTGATCCCCTTCCTGCGCGACGATCCGCAAGAACTGCTGCGTCAACTGGACAGCGAGGCCGCCGCCCTGTCCGGCGCGGTCGAGCTGATCCTGCTGGACGATGGCACCGCCGACGCTGATCTGACGACCCGGCTTCAGGCGACCATCGACGCCCTGCGACTGCCCGTCCGCCTGATCACCCTTGCCGCCAACGAGGGTCGCGCCAGGGGCCGCAACCGCCTGACCACCGCCGCTCGGGGCGAGGCCTATCTGTTCCTCGACAGCGACATGCGGCCAGATACGGCGGCCTTCCTACAAAACTGGCTGCGACTGGTCACTGACAAAGCGCCCGCCGTAGCCTTCGGCGGCTTCTCGCTGGATCAAGCGCCGACCGACGCGCGGTTCGCCGTTCACCGCGCCCTGTCGGGCGCCTCGGAATGCCTGTCCGCGTCCCAGCGCGCCCTGACGCCCGAGAAATACGTCTACACCTCCAATCTGCTGGTGCGCCGCGACGTATTCGCCGCCGAATCCTTCGATCCCGGTTTCAGCGGCTGGGGCTGGGAGGACGTGGAGTGGGCCATGCGCGTTTCTCGCCGCTTTCACGTCGTCCATATCGACAATCCCGCCACCCATATGGGCCTAGACACGGTCGAGGATCTGGCGCGCAAGTTCGATCAGGGCGCCGGCAACTTCGCCCGCGTCGTCGCCCTGCACCCCGCCATCGTCCAGACCTATCCCAGCTACAAGGCCGCGCGCGCCCTGAAACGCCTGCCCGCCCTGCCCTTTGCGCGCCGCCTGATGAAACAGGCCGCCCTGACGACGCCCCTGCCAGTCAAGGCCCGCGCCTTTGCGCTCAGGCTCTACCGCGCCGCTGTCTATGCGGACGCCGTCTGACATGCGCGATGTGGCCGTCATCATCCCGACCCTGCGCCGCCCAGATAGCCTGGAGCGCGCCCTGCGGTCCGTCTTCGCCCAGACCGGATCGCTAAAGCGCGTCGCCGCCATCGTCGTCGCCGACAATGACCCGCAAGGCTCCGCCGCCGCCCTGATCGAACGGCTTCGCGCCGAGGCGGCTGTGCCCCTGACCTATGCCTATGCCCCCATCCCCGGTGTGGCGACGGCTCGCAACGTCGGCCTCGCCGCCACGGACGCTGCACTGATCGCTTTCTTGGACGATGACGAGGCCGCCTCGCCTGGCTGGCTTGCCGCCCTCTTGCATGCCCAAGGCCAGACCGGCGCCGATGTCGTCTTCGGCCCCATCCGGGGGCGCGTGCCTGAAAACACCGGCTGGGCTACCGCGTATCTGGAGCGCTTCTTTGGCCGCGAGGGCCCGCGCGAGACCGGCCTGACCGACGACATCCACGGTTGTGGGAACAGTCTGATGGTGCGCGCAACCGCCCTGCCCGGCGAGGCCCCGTTCGACGTCGCCATGAACGAGACGGGCGGCGAGGACGACCGGCTGTTCACCGCCCTGTCGGCGCGCGGCGGCCGGTTCGGCTGGGCCGCCGACGCCTGGGTGGATGAGTTCGCACCGCCCCACCGCGCCACGCTGAACTACGCCCTGACCCGCGCCTTCGCCTATGGCCAGAGCCCGACCCAGATGGCCGCCGACCGCCGCGACTGGCCCGGCGTCGTCAAATGGATGGTGGTCGGACTGGCCCAGACCGCGCTTTGGGGCGCCGCATCGCTTCTGGCTGCCCTCCTTCGCCGCCCAAACCGCGCCCACACCTACGACCGCTGCGCGCGTGGTCTCGGCAAGGTCTTCTGGACCAAGGGGTTCGAGCCGAGACTATACGGCGCGGCGATGCTGTCGCGGTCGGACGTCTGACTTCATCTTGAAAAGGTCGCGCGACAGATCGCCCTTAGAATAGATGTCAAAGCGCTAGTTTGTGCTCTGCGACGCTCGACCTGTTCGAAATAGGCTCATTACAACAAAGGAAACCGCAAAACACGCCGCCGCTGCGACATAGAGGCCTCGCACATCGGCGCCAGAACGCTGGAGAATGAAAGCGGCGACCGGGGCCATCGCCTGAGGCAAGGCGACAGCCAGATTGTTCAAGCCCATGTCTCGCCCGCGATTGTGTTGGGTGGGTAGAGCATCCGCCATCAACCCCATCTCCACGGCCCCATAGGCGCCCTGGCCCAAGCCATAGACCGCGAGGGCGAACACCGCCGTTGTCCAGGATGGTGCGATCGCCAAAATGGAGGTCGCTGCACAAAGCAACAGCGCTCCCGTCAGCGCGAGGGGCTGTCGCCAAATCATGCGCCGCCCGAACAGGGCAACGGCCCCGGCGACGACCATGACGCCCACAAATGCGATCCCCGTCAGAAAGGCATGCGCTCTTTCGGGAGAGCGGCCGGGCCATCCGACCGCATCCGTGAGGAAGTACAGCAGATACATGCTGACCAGGGCATAACCTGTTGCGATGAAAAGGCGGCCGGTCCAGACCACGACGAAGTTTCGTGATCTGAATGGCGCGAGGAACGCGCCTATCCCGCTGGGAACAGAAGACGGCGCCGTCTCTGATCGCTCAAAGGAGCGCGGCTCGTCGTAAACGATCAAGAAGATAAGGGCTGCGGCAAGAAGAATGCCGGCAAGGAGCGCTAATCGTCCGGGCTCATATTGAGGACCGAGCGCCATCAGGCTGGACCCCAGCGCCACGGCGAGCGGATAAGACAGTCCCAGCATCGCAGAAACGGTGCTTCTCAAGGCGATCGGCACGCGATCTGCGAACACCGCTGAAAGCGGCGCCACCAGAACGTTGAAAGCCAGCTGAAAGCCGATCAAGGCCCAGACGAACTCAGCCGGCGTCGACGACTGCCATATGCCCACATAGCTCAGAACCGTCAGGAGCGCACCCAACGCGATCCAAGGCCTTCGACGCCCGAACCGTGATGTGGTTCGATCGCTGATGGTCCCCATGACGACGTTGGCGCCAGCAGCCGTAATGGCGCCCCAGAACATCGCACGGCTCAGGATTTCAGTTTTGGAATCCGTATCCAGCCCAGCCGCATGAAGCGGGGCGATGATCTGGAAAAGGGGCGCCAAGCCAATGAAGGCGGCGAGAAACAGCACCAAGTACGCCGCAACGATCAGTCGTGTACGGCGGGGATGGGAAAAACTTGAAACTCCGCCCTCCTCCATCGAACGACTACGCCTCTATGACACGACCACCGAAGTGCGTTCCAGCGCAATCCTTCGGCCTGAGTAGGGATAGACGAAGGCGTCAAAAGCCTTTCTTGACAACGCTGTCAGATACTTCTGTTCTAGAGCGAAGCGCACGTCTTCGCAAACTGCGCCGTCTAAGAACCAACGAAGCTGTGAGGGAGGTTAGGGTGAACAAGAGATTGGTGACGACCGTAGCAGTCTTGGCCCTGACGGCCGCATTCGGCGCCGCCAACGCGGAGCCTGCCGCCGTTGCAGTCCGCATGAGCCAGGTCGGGTTCGAGACGCAAGGCCCAAAGACGGCGACGGTTGAAGATCACGCTGCGCGCCCCCTGCCCTGGCGGATCGTCGATCGCTCCGGCACCGTCGTCGCCCAGGGCGCGTCAAAAGTCTTCGGCCAGGACGCCGCCTCTGGGCAGAGCGTCCACACGGTCGACTTTCTATCGTTGCAGACCGACGGCGAAGGCTACCGCCTGATCGTGGGATCGCACGAAAGCCGCCCCTTCTCGATTCAGCAGCATCCGCACGCGCGACTGAAGTACGACGCCCTGGCCTATTTTTATCAGAATCGAGCGGGCGTGCCGATCCTGGCGGATCATGTCGCGCGGCCGGATCTGGCGCGTGCGGCCGGGCACCCGCACGAGGTCGCCGCCTGTTTCTCGGGCGCGGACATGGCCGGCGTGGTCTGGCCCGGATGCGACTATACGCTGGATGTCACCGGCGGCTGGTATGACGCCGGCGATCACGGAAAATACGTCGTCAACGGCGGCATCTCGGTCTGGATGCTGTTGAACGCCTATGAACGCGCCATGACCAAGAGCGGCCCCGGCGCAAGCGCCTTCGCGGACGGCAAGGTCGACATTCCCGAGGCCGGAAACGGCGTCAACGATCTGCTGGACGAGGCGCGTTACGAGATCGAGTTCCTGCTGAAGATGCAGATTGCCGACGGCGTGAAGCTGAAGGTCCCGGTCGGCGCCCAGGCGCCGGGTCAGCCGCTAACCCTGACCGAGATCGACGCCGGCGGCATGGTCCATCACAAGGTGCATGATGCGCAGTGGACGGGCCTGCCGATGGCCCCGGCGGACGATACCCAGCCGCGCCTTCTGTATCCGCCCAGTACGGCCGCGACGCTCAATCTCGCCGCAGTCGGCGCCCAATGCGCGCGGATCTGGCGTGACATCGATCCGGCCTTCGCGCGCCAATGTCTGACGGCGTCGCAACGGGCCTTCCGCGCGGCGCTGCGCAATCGCGACGTTCGGGCCGGAGAGAATTTCGCCGGCGGCGGCGCCTATGGCGACAACGACTTCTCGGATGAATTCTATTGGGCCACGGCCGAGCTTTTGGCCACCACGCGCAATCCGGCCTATCTGACCGCGCTAAAGACCTCGCCCTACTATCTGGGCGGACCGCTGTCGGGCAAAAGCGCGACTGGTGATCCGGGTTTCTCCTGGACGGCGTCGCTGGGATCGCTGACGCTGGCGACCGTGCCGGACGTTCTGCCGCCAGAGGATCTGGTCACCGTGCGCGCCAACATCGTGGCGGCGGCACGCGCCTATGTCGACGCCGGCTATGGTCAGGGCTACGGGCTGCCGGTCGCGGGCGAGAAATACGAGTGGGGTTCGAACGGCGCCTTGATGAGCCGAGCGGTGATCCTGGGTTCCGCCTTCGACTACACTGGCGACTGGAATTTCCGCAACGCGGTGATCTGGTCCTTGGACTATGTTCTGGGCCGCAATCCCATGGATCGGTCCTATGTGACCGGCTACGGTGATCGTCCGGTTCAGAACCCGCACCATCGCTTTTGGGCGCATCAGGCCGACCCGGCCTATCCTCTGCCACCGGCGGGCGCCCTGTCGGGCGGGCCGAACAATCAGGCCATGATCGACGACGTGGCCAAGACCCTGGTCGGCAAATGTGCGGCCCAGACCTGCTGGGCCGATGACATCAACGCCTATGCCCTGAACGAAGTCGCCATCAACTGGAACGCGCCCCTGGTCTGGGTCGCCGCCTTCATCGACGATCACTGACGGGATCGATGGCCTAGATCGAGGCGCCGAGCCGCCCGCCGCGATTCCGCGGCGGGCGTGCGGTCTTCAGGCCTTGGGCGCCAAAAAGGACGGCTGGGCCAGATCGTGAGCGGCCTCGGCGACCTGCCCCAGCTCGCCCCGCGCCCTCGCTTTCCGGCCGTAAACCCACTCGAACAGGGGTGAGGCCATTAGCGTGGTGATGATGGCCATCAGCACCAGGATGGAGAACAGGGCCGGGCCGATGACCCCCTTCTGCAGGCCGATGTTGATGATGATCAGCTCCATCAGGCCACGCGCGTTCATCAGGGCGCCGATGCCCATGGCCGTGGCGTTGTCCTGACCAGTCAGGCGCGCGGCAGCCCAGCAGGCGCCGCCCTTGGCCAGGATCGACCCCACCAGGATGACGATGGTCACGGCCAGCAGCCCCAGGCTGTTGACCATGGTCAGCTGTGTGTTCAGCCCCGAGAAGGTGAAGAACATCGGCAGCAGCACCAGCACGGCAAACGGCTCCAGCTGACGCTTGACCTCGTCGCTCAAGAGACCGCGCGGCATGGCGACGCCCAGGATGAACCCGCCGAAGACAGCATGGATGCCGACTGCGTCCATGGCCCAGGCGCTGAGCATGAACAGGATCAGCACGATGCCCAGCACGGTCGGGCTTAGCCGCCCCTCCCGCTCGACGATTCGGCCCAGCGGCGCCAGCAGCTTCGGCCCCAGCGTCAGCATGAACAGGGCGAAGGCGCCGCCTCCGGCGATGGCTGTCACAGCCACCATCGGTCCCGCGCCGAAGCTGGCCAGGACGATGGCCAGGACACACCAGGCGCCGGCGTCGTCGATGGCGCCCGCCGCCAGCGACAGCGAACCCAGCCGCGTGCCGCTGAGCCCCCGCTCATGGATGATGCGCGCCAGCATGGGAAAGGCGGTGATCGAGATGGCCGCGCCCATGAACAGCATGGCCTGCCAGGTCTGGATGCCCTGCCCAAACAGTCCCTCAGCGACCAGCCAGGGCGCAATGGCGACGGCGACCAGGAAGGGCGCCGCCATGCCCGCCAGCGACACGGCGGCGGCGCTCTTCGCATTGGCCCGGAAGTGGTCGCGCCGGAAGCCCAGCCCGACCAGGAGCATGTAGAGGCCGACGCCCAGCTGGGCGCCGACGAACAGGATCGAGCGCGACTCCTTGGGGAACAGGGCCGCCTGAAGGTCCGGCGCCAGCAGGCCGAACAGCGACGGGCCCAGGATCACACCGGCGATCATCTCGCCCACCACCTGCGGCTGGCCGAGGTAGCGTTTGGCCAGCCAGCCCACGATGCGGCAGGCGGCGATGATGATCGCCATCTGCAGGAAGAAGGCCACGCTCAGTTCAGCATTGGTCATGCGGCCGGTTCCCCCCTTGGCGAGCGCCAGCCTACTGCGTCGGACAGACGGCGTCGCCCTCGTTCGAGGCCAGGCGAATATCCTCGACCGTGACCGCGAAGTCGGCGTTGGCGCGCAGGCCCCAGGGTTGATCGACGGCGGCGATGTCGGCGCCGCGATCGCGCAGGCACGAGAGCCGCACCTTCAGCGTACGCCATTCCCCGACGGGGGCTTCGCCGATCAGGCCGGAGATGTCGACCGAACCGGCGCCGAGCGTCAGGAAGACGGGCCCCTTGGCGCGCGCGTCCACGCGATAGCGGAAGGCGATGGCCATCTCGCCGTTCGACTGGCGCGTCAGATCGACCGGCTGGGCCGCGATGATGGCCTGCCCCCCGTTCTGCGAGAAGGTCAGGGCGCGCGCCGATTCCTGGCCGGCGCCGTCGGTGGAGCGCACCGAAACGCCGCCGCGCGGACTGGCGCCGCTCTTTTCAGCACCCAGACGGAACTCGCCGCCCGCGTCGCGCAGCATCAGCGACCAGGGAGCCACGAAGCGGCCATCGACGAAATAGCGATCCAGATTGCTGCCGGACCCGACCACGCCGCTGTCTTCGGACAGGGCGCCGACCCGCGCCGGACGGGCGTAGGTCAGGCCGTAGCCATAGGCGAACTGCGGGTCGTAACCCGGCTGACCCACGTTCAGCGGCTCGCCCTTGGCGGTCTTGGGCCAGCTGAAGGACAGGGTTCCGGTAAAGTCGTTGCGCGGCTTGCCCGCCGCATCGCCGACCAGCACATCGGCGATCCCGCCGCCCTCCGTGCCCGGCAGCCAGGCGGCGACGAAGGCGTCGGAGGCGTTGATCTCAGGGTTGGTCCACATCGGGCGGCCCGACAGGAAGACCGACACGGTCGGAATGCCCGCCGCCTTCAGGCGCTTCAACGTCTCCAGCGGTTCGGTCGGCAAAAAGTCCAGCGTGTCCACATCGCCCTGGAACTCGGCATAGGGGGTTTCGCCGAAGACGACGATGGCCACGTCGGGTTTCTGGGTGAAGGAGCCGTCCGCGCTGAGCGTCGCCTGACCGCCGCTGGCGGCGACCGCCTCGCGGATGCCGCCCCAGATCGACTGGCCGTTGGGGAAGTCGGCGTTCGAGTTGCCCGTGCCCTGCCATGTCAGGGTCCAGCCGCCCGAGGCCTGGCCGATATCGTCGGCGTGACCGGCGACCAGCACCCGCGCGCCCGAGCGGATCGGCAGCACCGAGCCCTCGTTCTTCAGCAGCACCAGCGACTTGCGCACCGCCTCGCGCGCCAGGGCGCGGTGGGCGGGCGAGCCCAGTTCGTTCAGATGCCCCTCGACCGGGCGGCTGTCGTTGAACAGGCCGGTCTTGACCTTCACGCGCAGGATGCGACGCACCGCCTCGTCCAGGCGCGCCATCGGGATTTCGCCCGACTTCACCTGGGCCAGGGTCGAGGCGTAGAGCGGCTTCCAGCTGTCGGGCGCCATGAACATGTCGATGCCGGCGTTGAAGGCCAGGGCGCAGCTTTCGTTCGAACAGCCCGGCAGCTGGCCATGGGCGTTCCAGTCCGACACGACGAAGCCGTCGAAGCCCAGCGGGCCACGCAGCACGTCGGTCAGAATGGTCTCGTTGCCCGAGTGTTTGACGCCATTCCAGCTGGAGAAGCTGGCCATGATCGACAGCACCCCGGCGTCGATGGCCTGGGGATAGCCGGACAGATGGGTGCGGATCAGCTCCTGTTCGGACCCGGCGAAGTCGCCCTGGTCCTTGCCGCCCGTGGTGCCGCCGTCGGCGAGGAAGTGTTTGGCCGAGCCGGCGATGTGGCCTGCCGCCAGCGGACGATCGGCCGACAGCGCGCCTTGCAGGCCAAGCGTCATGGGACCGGCGTAGCTCTGGGCCACCTCGGGGTTCTCGGCATAGCCTTCATACGTCCGGCCCCAACGGTCGTCCTGCGGTACGGCCAGGGTCGGGCCAAAGGTCCAGTCGGCGCCGGTCACAGCGACTTCCAGCGCGGTCGCCTCGCCGATGCGGCGGATTAGGTCAGGATCGCGCGCGGCGCCCAGGCCGATGTTGTGCGGAAAGATGGTGGCGCCGACGATATTGTTGTGACCGTGCACCGCGTCGATGCCGTAGATCAGCGGCACCTTGGCGCCCGGACGCTGGGCCGCCGCCGCACGGAAGGCCTGAGCCAGTTCGACCCATTTCTGGGCCGAGGCGCGCTCGTCCCCGCCCGGCGAGGAGTTGCCGCCCGCCAGGATCGAGCCCAGTGGATAGGTCAGCAGGTCTTCAGGCTTGATCGAGCCGATGTCGGCCTGGATCGTCTGGCCGACCTTCTCCTCCAGCGTCATCCGGCTCATCAGTTCGGTGACGAAGGCTTCCGTCGCCGCATCGGTCATCGCCGACGGTGAGGCCGCATGGGGCCAAAGCGCTGGATGGGCGCGGGCCGCGTCGGTTACGATGGAGGCCTGGGGCGTCACGGCCTGAACGGGAACGGCCCGAGCCACGCCGGGGTCGATGGCGCAGGCGCTCGACATGAGGGTGATCACCAGGGCGGTGGCGGCCATGCGCATGGAGGGAGACCTGATCGTTGCGGCCGCCACGCCGCCCAAGCCAACCCCGGAGACGCGCCTTCAGGCCGATATGGATGTCCGAAACAGCCCCGGACGAAACCCACTTTGCCAAACGTCTGACAGCGCTGTCAATAACTGCCTGAGATTGTCCCCTCAATGCCCGACGCGAGACGTGGACTCGCGCGCGATCAGATCATGCGGAACGATGACACGCGCGGCGGCGTCGCCGTCCAGAAGACGACGCAGGGGCGGAATAAGGCGTTGCGCGGCGGCGGCGGCCATCTCCGCAACCGGCTGACGGATGGTGCTCAAATCCGGTGTGCTGAAACCCGCGCCGGGCGAATCGTCGAAACCCGCCACCGACAGGTCGCCGGGCACCGACAGCCCCAACTTCGCCGCACATTGCAGGACGCCAAGGGCCGTATCGTCGTTACTGGCGAAGATCGCCGTGATGTCGGGCGCGGTCTGGTGCAGTTTCTCCATCGCCAGCGCGCCGGAGTTGAAGGTGAAATCTCCCTCCACCACCCAGGCCGGCGCCACATCCAGGCCCGCCGCGGCCATGGCGTCCCTATAACCGGCCAGACGACGCCGGCTGGCGCCATAGGCGACCGGTCCGGTGACAAAGGCGATCCGCGTGTGGCCGAGGTCGATAAGATGACGGGTCATCTCCAATGCGGCGCGCCGTTCGTCCATCTCGATGCAGAAGCCCCGATCGAATGCCGCTTCCGCACCGATGCGGGCATAGGGCGTGCCGGCCGCGTCGAGAGCATCCATCACCACCGTATTATCCGAGTTCGGCGGGGTCAGAATGACGCCCTCGGGACGGATGGAGTTCAACAGCGCCATCAGATCGCGTTCGAGATCAGGCGAGTTATGATCCACCAGCTCGATCATCAGATGGTAATCGACCTGGCGCGCCTCCATCAGGGCGCCGAACTCCAGACGCCCCAGATAGTCGCTTCCGCGCCCGCTCTTCCAATGTTCGATGGTCAGATCCGCGTCCACCAGGACCGCGATCAACGACGACGACGCCCCCGCCAGACTGCGCGCCGACAGGCTGCGCCGATAACCCAGAGACGCAGCCGCCTCCTCCACCTTGGTTCGCAACGTGGGGCTGACGTTCGGCTCGTTGTTGAGCACACGCGACACGGACTTGATGGACACGCCCGCTTTCGCGGCCACGTCATAGATCGTCACCGTCGCCAAAATCCGTCCCCCTGAACGTCGCTCAGATCGCTTCTAACATCCCCGTTCAAAAAGGCGATGCCGACACAGCTTATGGTCAGGCTTGTCCATCGCTGTCATGCTGAAAATTGGTCTGCTAGACAGTCGGCATGATGATCCAAAACGATGCCGTTCCGATCCGAAAAATCGTCATCCTGGGCGGGGGAACCGCTGGCTGGATGACGGCCGCCGCCCTGTCTCATCGTCTGGCGGGCAGCCCCGTGTCGATCGAACTGGTCGAGTCCGACGAGATCGGCATCGTCGGCGTGGGCGAGGCCACCCTGCCCCACATCCGCGCCTTCAACACGGCCATGGGCATCGGCGAACAGACGTTGATCGACCAGACTCAGGCGACCTTCAAACTGGGCATCCAGTTCGTGGACTGGGGGCGACCCGGCGACAGCTACATCCATCCCTTCGGCGCCTATGGCGAGCCGATTGAGGGAATCGATTTCCACCATGTCTGGGCCGCGCGCCGCGCCATGGGCGACGCCGCCGACATCAGCGACTACAGCTATCCGGTCAGGGCGGCCGAGGCGAACCGCTTCCAGCGGCCGGTTTCCGACCCCGACTCGATGCTGTCCACCTTCAGCTACGCCTTTCAGTTCGACGCCAGCCTCTATGCCGCCTTCTTGCGCCAGGTGTCGTGCGGGCGCAGCGTGGTCCGCACCGAAGGGAAGGTCGTCGATCTTGTCCTGAATGGCGCGACGGGCGATGTCGACGCCATCGTCCTGTCGGACGGACGCCGCATCACGGGCGACCTATTCGTAGACTGCTCGGGTTTTCGCGGTCGGCTGATTAATCAGGCCCTGGAGACGACGTTCGAGGACTGGAGCCATTGGCTCCCCTGCGACAGCGCCTTCGCCGTGCCGTGCCAGACGACGGCGCCGGTCGGCCCCTATACCCGCGCGACGGCCCGTGCGGCGGGGTGGCAATGGCGCATTCCGCTGCAACATCGCACCGGGAACGGCCACGTCTTCTCATCGGCTCACATTTCGGACGAGGACGCCGTGGCGACCCTGATGTCCAATCTGGAAGGTCCGGCGCTGGCCGAGCCGCGTCGATTGAGTTTCAAGACGGGGCGTCGGCACAAACTGTGGAGCCGAAACGTTGTCGCCATCGGTCTGTCCGGCGGCTTCCTTGAGCCGCTGGAGTCCACCAGCATCTATCTGATCCAGTTGGGGATCACGACCTTGCTGGATCTATTCCCCGACAGGGTCGGGATGGAGGCGGACGCCCAAGAATACAATCGGATCATGGCGCTGGAGTTCGACCGGATTCGTGACTTCCTCGTGCTGCACTATGTCGCCAACCAACGTGACGAGCCGTTCTGGCGCGAGATGCGAACCATGGCCTGGCCCGACAGCCTTTCGGCCAAGGTCGAGGCCTTCAAGTCGCGCGGCCTGCTGCCCGACTACAATATCGGCGTCTTCCTGCCGCCCAGCTGGCTCGCCGTACTGGTGGGGCAGAACATCGTCCCGAACGGCTGGGATCCGCGCGTTGATCAGCTGGACCCGCACGTCCTGTCCGCCAAACTGGCAGCCTTGCGCGACGACGTCCGATCGACCGTTGATCGAACGCCCGATCACATGACCTTCATCGGCCAAGCGGCCCAGCGCGCAGGGCGCGTCCGATGAGCGGATCAGACAAGGTTTGGGTCATTCGAGGCGGCGGACTGGCGGCTTGGGCGGCGGCGGCCCTGTTGGCCAAGACGCTGCCTTCTAGTCATTCGGTCCTGATCGAAGACGCCGTTTCCCCAGCACTCGGCGAAGAGCCCGAGGTGGTGGTCGCCGAACCCGACGGCGTGCTCGTCCAGTTGTCGGACGGCGCCGACCTGCTGGCGCAGGGCTACGGCGGCTTCTTCCTGGGTTCGCTGCTGCAAAACTGGCGCAACGGGCGAGACATCGCCGTCGCCGAGCAGGAGCCTCTGCCCGGGATTGATAGGGTCGCGCTGACGGACGTGGTGCTGCGCGCCGCCCGTCAGTCGCCCGGCGCTCCCGACTATGCCGCGCTTCTGGCGCCGCTGCAGTTCCAGGCGCGCGTGATGGCGGCCAGTCGTTACGCCCATCCCAGCCCGGATCGGCAGTCGCCGCGCTCGCTTCTTCGCCCCAGACTGATGCTGGACGCGCGCGTTCTGACGGCGCGACTGCGGGACATCGCCCTGCGCGCCGGCGCGCGCGAGGGTGTGAACACTATCCGCGAGATCGCGCCCTTCATGACGCTGGACACGCGAGCGACCAGCGCCTTTGACAGGGACGGCGACTGGACCGCGCGCCTGGGCTACGACCGCTGTCTGACCGTGCGCTACGCGGGTGGCGATCACGCGCCGCGTCTGGATATGGCCACCCTGGAAGATGGGCTCGCCAGCCGAAGCCCCCTGCCGGGCGGCGGTTTCGCCAGCCTGGCCTACGCCGCAGATCGCACCACCGCTGACGTTGCGAAGGCGGCGCTGGCGGCCTGGCTGGGCGACGTTGATGTCGCCGCCCAGTCGGACGTCGCCCTCGCCCCCGGCCTGGATACGCATCCCTGGAGCGGCCGTCGTCTTGCTCTTGGTCCGGCGGCGGCGCGCTTTGGCGACGCCTTGGGCCTGGAGAGCGCCGCGCTGGAGCGACAACTGACACAACTGGCCGCATCGCTGCCGGGCGCGTCCGCGCAGATTCCAGCCTGCGCCGAGGCTTACAATGAGGCGGTGGTACGCGACATCGCGCACCGCGCGGATAGACTCCACCTGACCCTTCTGTGCGGATCGCAAAGCCAGCGACTGGCCCCGCCTGGCGACGACCTCGCGCGTCGCATCGCTCAGTTTACGTCTCGCAACGCCGGTGTCGGCCTGGATGGCGATCCCTACGACCCACAGCACTGGACCCTGCTGATGGCCGGCCTTGGCCTGACGCCGCGCCGTTATGACATCCAGGCCGACCGTCTGGACATCAAGGGCGCAACGGCTTCGTTGGGGCGAATGGTCATGGCTTTTGACCAGACCTTGGCCGCTCTGCCCGCCCATTCTCAGTTCATCGAACGGCTGCGCGAAGGCGGCTGATCCAGAACGAAAAAAAGGGGCGTCGATAAATGATCGACGCCCCAAGTCTTCGCTTAGAGAAGAAGACTCAGAAGGTGTAGCGCAGGCTCAGCGTCACGCGACGGTCGCTGCGGAAGTATGAGCGCGGAGCAAGCGGGCCCGCCTGGTTCGCGCCGTTCAGGTTGTAGGACGTCTGCTGCTGCGTGACGGTGACCTCGTCCAGCAGGTTGGCGCCATACAGGCCGATCTTCCAGTTGTCGTTCAGGGTGTAGAAGATCGAACCGTCAAGCTGCCCGGTCGAGTCGTTGAAGATCGGCGAATACGGGTTCACGTCGTCGCGCGGCGTCAGCAGGAAGCCGTTGCGCCAGTTGTAGGCCAGACGCGCCGAAAGACGATCTCGCTCGTAGAAGACCGAGAAGTTGTAGGTGTGCTTCGACAGCTGCTGCAACGGCAGTTCCAGACCCGCATAGCGCGGCTCGGATACCGCGTTGGGGAAGGTCGAAGGCTCGACGAAGGTGTAGTTAGCCTCGATCCCCAACCCGCTGAGCAGACCCGGCAGGAAGCTGTAGGTCTGCTGATAGCCAACCTCGAAGCCCTTGATCCAGCCGGAACCGATATTGACCTGCTGGTTGACCAGAACGTCCGTCGAGACGCCCTCCGCGTTGCTGAACGGCTGCACGAACGAGCCGCTAGCCAGGATGTCCGTCAGATCCTTGTAGAAGGCGTTGAAGGTCAGCGAGCTGCCCGGCTTGAAATACCACTCCACGCCGAGGTCATAGTTCCAGGCGCGAACACCCGTGAGCAACGAACCCCCGCCGTTGGTGGTGAGCAGGGGCGCCGTATTGACGTCCCCGCCGTTCGCCCGGATTTGATTCATGTCGGTGTAGAACAGGCCCGCCGAGAAGGCGGTCACGCCGAAGTCTGGACGGGTCATGGCCCGCGAAACGGCGCCGCGGAAGACCCATTCCTTGTACTTCAGGTTGACGTTCAGGCTGGGCAACCAGTCGTCATAGCTGTTGGTCCGCTCCACAGGCTGGGTGCTGCCGTCGCTGAAGGCGATCAGGTCGTTCAACCGGGCGTCGGAGAGCAGGCAATAGCCCGGCCCGGACTGGCCAGGCTGAATCAGCCCGCAGCGATAACGCGCAATGGCGGCTGCATTGGCTTGAGTGACAGGAATACCCTGACCTGGGAATCTCGGGTCATTCCTGTCGGCGTCACCGAACTGCTCGCCCAATTTGGGGGTCGTAATGAAGCCCTGCGTCTGGAAATCCGTCTTGGCGTAGCGGAGGCCGATATTACCCGAAAGCGCTGTGTCTGCGCCAAAGATGTCGTCGCGACCGAAGTCGAACCGAACATAGGCGGATGTTGTCTGTTCCGACGAAATGTTCGTCTCTCCGGGCAAGAATGGCGTACCGGAAACCACACCGTCACGTTGATCCAACGGCTTCCACGTGGCGCCCGGGCTGCGAACGCCCGCCAAAGCCGCCTGCAACGTTCCATCGCGATAGGCCGAGGCCAGACCGACGGTCGGATAATAGCTGTTCATCGGCGTCGGGTTGTGCCCGCGCTGGAAGTTGGGGAAGTCGTATTGAGCGACCGCCAGCGGTCCGGTGGTCTGGAAGGGCGAAACGCCGCCGGCCCAGCTTTCAGAAATCGCACCCCAGTTATAGGCGCTGTAGCGGCGCGTCTGCTCGCGATCCGAATAGCGGGCCCCCATGCGGATAGCGCGCAGGAAGGAGTTGTCGAAGTCGTATTTCAGGTCGGCCTTGAACGCCTTCTGGTCGCCCTCGGATTGTTCGACGTGATCCATGGCGGCGCGGTAGTAGAAGTTGGCCGGATCGTTGGTCAGGGCCGAGGGCTGGCCCGAGGCGTCGACGAACTGAATGTCCGGCACGCCGTGACGGCCTTCTCCGATCAGGGTGTAGACCGGCGTGATCGCGCCGTAGATGCTCATGTCCACGTCGTCGGCCGAGGCCTTGCTGTACTGGGCGTCCAGCCAGATCGACAGACGGTCGGTGGGGTGGAACTCCGCCGCCAGCGAGAAGTCTTCCGTCAGGGTCTGGAGATCGCGCTCGCGCTTGGGCGCGGTTTGCAGGTTCGGGGCGTTGTTGACCAGAAGCCCGCTGGTGAAGACGCCGTCGGAGCCATAGGTGAAGGGATTGCCGGCGGTGGGGGTCGGATCGCCGCCGCTGCCCAGGTCAACCTCGATGACACGCTCGGTCCAGCCAGAACGCGAATCGGCCCGGATGTACTCGCCAGTCAGTTTGGCGCGGGCGTCGTTCGATTCCCATTGCAGCGAACCGTCCAGGGTCGAGCGCGAGCGGTCGAACTGCTGGGTCCGCACGGCGCCGCCGCGCGGGACATAGCGGCGGTCCTCGCCGTTCGACAGGTCGGGACGATAAACGAAGTCGGTCAGGTGAGAGCCGTAGGCTTCGGAATAGAGGTCGGATTCGCCATAGCTCAGCAGGGCGCCGAACGAACCGTGCTGGGTGTCCCAGACGTTGCTGACCAAGGCCGAATAGCCTAGCCCGGTCTTTTCGCGCAGGTCGCCATACGACCCTTCGACCGTCGCGCCGAAGACGAACTTGCGGCTGTCGAACGCCTTGCGGGTGCGCAGATCGACGACCCCGGCGATGCCGCCTTCGATCCTGTCGGCCGTCGCATTCTTGAACACCTGCACGCTCGACAGCAGTTCCGGCGACACGTCGTTGAAGCCCAGGGCGCGACCCGTGTTCACGCTGAAGGCGTCGCGACCGTTGAACTCCGAGCGGACGTAGGACAGGCCGCGAATGATGACGTTGGAACCTTCGACCGAGAAGTGGTCGGGGTCGGTCGGGCCCTGGAAGCGGTTGATGTTCACGCCGGGGATGCGCTGCAGCACCTCGTTGACCGACTTGTCCGGCAGGGCGCCGATGTCGTCGGCGGTCACGGCATCGACGAAGGTGTCGGAGTCGCGCTTGATCGCCTGCGAGGATGCGATCCGCGCGCGGATGCCGGTGACGACGACATCGTCGACCTGCGCCGCATCGTTCGTGGCGGGGGTCGTGGTCTGAGGCACCGGCGTCGATTGGGCGTGGGCGGCGGTTGCGCCGACTACGGCGACCGTCAACGCCAGGGCGGACACGGAACGGCGCAGCCCGCGAGCGGCGGGCGCATAGCCGGCTTGGAACATCTCTGACTTCACTTCTGATCCCCCCGAGGACGGTTCAGCCCGTCGCAATCGTTTCGGCAGCCTTGATCGACCGTCCGCGAGCGTGTTGGACTACCGATTGACAGCGATGTCAACGACTCTCGCCAAACTTGGCGCCTTTTCGATCGGCGGGTTCAGAAGCGGTGCGCGCGCACCATTGCGACGGACGCCAGTCTGCTGACACGGCTTGCAGGCGGCAGGCCCGGCCTCAAAACGCCTTACGATTCATCGTCGTCGTCAGGATATCTTCGTGCGTCGGCAGGGCGTCGGCCGTGCGCCAGATGCTGTCACGGATCGCCGACAACCGGCCCAGATTGGCGTCATGATTGATGACATCGGAAATCGGGTGACGCCCGTGCGGCGTCAGTCCCTGCCCCACCGCGACCGCCAGCCAGCTTGATTCGGAAAAGATGTCATGGTCGCGCCTGACGATCCGACCCGTATCCTCGAACAGGGCGATCTTGGCCGCCAGCCTGTCCGGGATCGGCATGTCGCGCACCTGGCTCCAGAACGGTCCCGCTCGCTGGTTGACCTTGTAATGCAGGATCAGGAAGTCGCGGACCGTGACGAATTCCTCCTCCATCAGCGCGTTGAACTCACGGCGAAGGCCGTCGCTGTTCTTGTGCGACGGAAACAGGGTGATCAGCTTGGTGATGGCGCTCTGGATCAGGTGAATGCTGGTCGATTCAAGCGGCTCGAGGAATCCGCTCGACAGTCCGACCGCCACGCAGTTGCGCTTCCAGCAGTCTTTGCGCCTGCCCGTGGCGAACCGCAGGCGACGCGGCTCGGCCAGCGCCGCGCCCTCCAACCGCGACATCAGCGCGTCCTCGGCCTCCTGATGCGAGATGTGCGCCGAGGAATAGACGTAGCCGTTGCCCACCCGGTGTTGCAGCGGGATGCGCCACTGCCATCCGGCTTCGCGCGCCGTCGATCGCGTGTAAGGGGACAACGCCCCCTCCCGCACGCACGGGACGGCAACAGCGCTGTCACATGGAAGACAGTTGCTCCAGTCCTCGTAGCCTGACTTCAACGCCTGCTCGATCAGAAGGCCGACGAAGCCGGTGCAATCGATGAAGAAGTCGCCTTCAACGATCTGCCCGTCGTCAAGCCTTACGCCAGCGATATCGCCATCCGTCGCCTGCTGGACCTCGACTACCCGCCCTTCGCGCCTGACGACCCCCAACCCCTCCGCAAAGCGGCACAGGAAGCCCGCATAGAGCGCCGCATCGAAATGATAGGCGTAGCCCAGGCTGGACAACGGCGACTGCGGCCCGCCCTGCGGATGAACGAAACGGCCGCGGCGCGCGGCCTGCCAGGCCATTGAATAGGTTTCCAACGGCTCCGACTCGCCTTCGGCGCAGGCCTTCAGCCAGAAATGATGAAAGGCGATGCCTTCCATATCCAGCCCAAAGGCCCCGAACGGATGGAAATAGCGCTCGCCCTCGCGTCGCCAGCCGTCGAACTCGATCCCCAGCTTGAAGGTGGCCTTGGTCTCACGCAGGAAGTCCGCCTCGTCGATGCCCAAGCGCGCGTTGAACTTCAGGATTTCAGGGATCGTCGCCTCGCCGACGCCGATAATGCCGATCGCCTCGGATTCGACCAAGGTCACGGTCTTGCCCGCGCCCTCGAACGCATGCGCCAGCGCCGCCGCCGCCATCCACCCAGCAGTCCCGCCGCCGACGATGACGATGCGATCTATGATTGAGCCGTCAGACAACGCCGATCTCCATCGAAAAAAGGGCGCTTCGACCCAACGTCGCCGATAGCGTCATTCACACGCGGCGGCGAGATAGTAAGCGGATCGTCGTTAGCCCATCAGTCGCCGCAGGAACCCCGGCGCCTTATAAGTCGAACGGTTCATGACCACGCCGGCGATCTTGCCGCCGACGGCTTCGATCTCATCGCGCAGGATGACCGGGGCATGGGCGGCCGTGCTTTCGGCCGCGATCACCAACACCGTCATGTCCACGAAGGGCGCCAAGATGATCGCCATGTCGTTGCGATCGGCGGCGGGCGCGTCGATCACGATGGTGTCGGCGTGGGGCCGCAGCGCCTCCCAATATCGGGGCTCTCCGACCGCCTCGACCCGGTGCCCGGATCGCAGCGCCTCCATGTGGAAATGCGTCACCCACAGGCGGCCGCCCAGGCACGACCGCGCCGTCAGCAGCCGCGAATCCGGCACCGGCTTGCCGTCGCGCCCGGTCACGCGCGGCGTCACGGCGTAGAAGCTTGAGCCGTCGGGCGATCCTTGCGCGGCCTTGCCGACCTGACCAAACCGATCCGGCTCGGCCGACACCGTCTCCAACTGCCCCTGTTGCGCCAGATCGCCGTCGATCAGCCAGACGGGCTTGCGCGCCCGCACCGCCGCCAGACGCGCGAACTCTCGCGCAACGGTCGAGACGCCCTCGCCGGTCGCGGCGGAGGCGAACTGGATCACGCGCGCGCGGTGCGCCGGCGCCGGTCCCAGCGCCGCCCAAAGGCCCGCCATTTCTGAAGTCAGGTCGACCATCGAATCGCCAAGGCGCTCCCTAAGCCCTCAGCCTAGCACGAGTTTCGCTAGGCCGCCTTGGCCGGCGCGACGGCCAGGACCGGCATGTCCAGGGTACGGCTGACCGAGGCCGGCGTTGTGAAGCCGCGCCGTGTGAACACGCGCAACAGGCCGACGCACAGGGCGGTGAAACCCGCGAAGAGGAAGACCGCCGCCAGCAGCGGGATCTTCAGGCTCTTGCCCGTCGCCGGCGGCTGGGCGCGTTCGATGACAGTGACGTTGTCGGCGCCGGCGGCCACCAGGGCGTTATCGGCGCGGCTCTGGGTCTCGCGTTGCTGGAACTCTCGGATCGAGGCGCTCAGCACTTCGCGATTGCCGGCCAAAGTCGTGTTCTCGGATTCCAGCGCCGTCAGCCGCGCCTGCCGCGAACGAATATCGGCCAGCTGCCGGTCCAGGACCGCCAGACGCGCTGCCAGCGAGTCGCGCTCAGCCCGGGTGTTGATCCGCGTGGTTTCCAGCTCGGTCCAGACAGGGTTCGGCCCGGTGCGGACCTCCTTGGCCCCAACGGCCGTGCCGGTCGCGACATAGGCTTGCAGTTGATTGATCCGCGCCTCAATGTCCTTCACCGGCTGGGCGTCGGGCTGGTAGCGCGACAACAGCTGCTCGCGTTCGGTGCGCAGTTGCAGCACCTGGTCTTGGGCCGAGATGTTCAGATCCTGTTGCAGCGCCACCTCCGCCGGTGTTCCCGCCTGCTGCGCCACCAGGGTGTTCAGGCGCTGGGCGGTCTGGTTCAGCTGGCTTTGCGTCGACATCCGGTCGGTGAAGACCGTCTGATAGGTCGCCGCCAGCGTCGCCTTGGCCGCCGTAAAGTCGCCGATGTCGTTGGACGCGAGGAAGGCCTCATAAGCCCGGTCGGCATTGCCGAGTTCATCCTCGAAGGCGATACGCTGGCTGGCGATGGCCGGCGTCTTGTCCTGGAAGACTTCGCGGCGATAGATCAGATATTGCTCGATGATCGTGTTCAGGACCCGAGCCGCCCGTTCGGGATCGTCGGCCTTGTAGGTCAGGCGGATGACCGCGCTGCCCGGCGCCGTGGCGACGCCCAAGCCGCCGCCGACGGCCTTCAGCGCGGCGGAACGCGCGGCCTGCGGACTGCCCTTGGGCGGCTCGCCCAGGATGGCGGCGGGGCCCAGGGCCTCGACCACCTTCTGGCGCACGGCGCTGGAGCCCAGGATGGCGGCTTCGGAGTTGGCGACCTCGTCACCCTGCGGCGCCTGCCCCCGGTCGGCCGTGCCGACGCGCGGCTGATAGACGTATTCCTGACCCACGCCTGCGAAGACCGAGCCGGTGGCGGTGTAGCTCTTCTTCAGCGTCATGGCGGCGGCGAACCCCAGCCCGAGAATCACCAAGAAGACGACGATCATCAGCAGCAGTTCGCGGAACAACAGGCCGATCACGTCCAGAACGCCGTAGCGCGGCCTTGTGGTGACGTGTGCGGTGGAGCGCATCGGGCGGGCCGAATCCCTTGAAAGGCGTGTGGTCCTCACCCTTCGCCCACCGGCGTTAACCGATGATTACCCATAACCGGCGAGGTTGCCTGATATCCCTCGTCGAGGCCGACCGATTCTCATGCTGACCGATCGCCGCCTGTTTTTGCTGACCCTGGGTTCAGCCTCCATCGCCGCCTCGCTGGCAGCCTGCGGCGGTGCCGGCGGCGTTCGCGATCCTCGGCGCGCCGACCTGTCGCCCTACGACGCGCTCGCTGACCTGCCCTTCGCCCCCTGGACGGACCAGGAGCCGGAATATCTGCTGTATCCCGGCGACGAGATCGAGGTGGCGACTCCAACAGCCTCGGAGTTGACGCGCACGCTCAAGGTCGGTCCCGACGGCCGTATCGCCCTGCCCCTGATCGGATCAGTCATGGCGGCGGATCGCACCCTGCCCCAGCTTCAGCAGGTCGTCTCGGCGGCCTATGCGACGCAGCTGGTGCGCCCTGTTGTCGAGGTCACCCTGCGCCAGGCCGGCCCGATCCGCGTTTGGGTCGACGGCGAGGTGCGCAACCCGGGCGTCTTCGAAATGATCGGCGATCTGGACGCCTATCAGGCGGTGATCCAGGCCGGCGGGTTCGCCCCGACGTCGCGTCAGGACAGCGTGGCCCTGATCCGTCGCGGTCCCGGCGGATCACGCATGATGCGTGTGGTGGACCTGCGTCCGCGTCGCGGCGAGGTCGTGCCCTTGCGGCGTGGCGACATCGTCTTCGTGCCGCGTTCGACGCTGGGCGAACTGGCGGCCTTCTTCACCCAGGTGCGCGCCGCCCTGCCCATCGGCTTCAGCTATTCGATCAACGGATCGAACGGCAACGGCTACGCCCAGTTCTAGATGGTCGTTTAGGCGACCAGCTGAACGACGCCCTGATCGATGTAGCGCCGCGCGGCCTTCTGGGCCTCGGCGATCTCCTCGCGTTCCATCTCCAGGCTCATCTCGCGGCGATAGACGCGCGCCTCGATCGAACCCTTCATGGCCGCCAGGTTGAAGATCATGTGGGCCGACACCCGGTCCATCGGGCAACCGCCCGATCCGGCCGAATACATCATGCCCAGTTTGAACAGGTCGTCGCCGGACATGTCCGGGGTTGGCAGCGGCAGACCGTCGTCGTGGGCCTGCAGGTCGTGCGCCATTTCTTGCGCGTTCATCACCGTATCTCCTGATCGAGCGCCATTCTGGACCCGCCTCTGAGACGCCATCAAATACCGGTGGTTTGAAGTTAAAGTTAACGCGAAAGGGGCGACCCGGACTTTTCAGTAAAGCAATAATGAATACTTTCAACGGGATTCAGACCTCGGAAATCTCTGATAAATCTCTTGTTCACGCCTCGCCGACGCGCCCGCGAGCGCTCCGCAAACCTGACGCGATCGTTCAGCGGGCATTCAGGCGCGAAATCCGACCTTGCTCATCATTAACGGGTCGGGTCGGCACATCCGTCGGCGGCCCAGAATGGAGCACGAAGATGAACCGCCTCACCAAGGCCGCCGTCGTCGCCCTCGCCCTGTCGACCACGGCCGTGCCGATGCTCGCCCAGGCCCAGGACCGCGACCGCCGCGAGTATCGTCAGGATCGCCGTGACGACCGCCGCGACTTCCGCCAGGAACGCCGTGAAGATCGCCGCGATTGGCGCGACGGTCGCTATGACAGCCGCCAGGACTATCGTCGTGACCGCCGCGACGACCGCCGCGACTACTGGGCGGAACGCCGGGACGACCGTCGCGATTGGCGCAACGACCGCTGGGACCGCAACAACAGCAACTGGTGGCGCGGCCGCTCGGACTTCCGTGGCTACAACGGTCCGCGCTCAGGCTACTGGTATGCGCCCAGCTACGGCTACTACCGGGTCGAGCCGCGCTACAGCGGCTATCGCTGGCGCACCGGCGGCTATCTGCCGGCACAGTATCGCAGCTACTACGTCCGCGACCCCTATGTTTACGGCCTTCGCGAAGCCCCGCGCGGCTATCGCTACGTCCACGCCGGCAACGACATCCTGTTGATCGCCGTGGCCAGCGGCCTGATCGCCAGCGTCCTCTCGGGCGTCTATTAAGCCCCGTCATAACCGGACGATCGAACCCCGCAGGTCTTGCCTGCGGGGTTCTGCTTTTTCCGGCAGCCCCTTGATTGCGAACAGTGTTCAGCCTGGGTTCATCGCCACGGATCGATGATCGCCTCAAGCCGCCGGAGATCCGGCGTGCAGGAACCAAAGACCATGAAACGCCTCCTGATGGCTTTCACCGCCATCGCCGCCGTCGCCGGCCCGCTTGCAGCTCCGATACAAGCCCTCGCCCAGGAACAGGACCAGGCTCAGCAGGAACGGCCGCAGCGCGAAGGGCGCGCGCGCGGCATGAACCGGCCCGAGCGCCCGCAGATGAGTCGTGAGGACGGACCGCGCGAGCCTCGCCCCGAACGTCCCAGCCGCCCCGCAAACGATACGCCCCGTCCCGAGCGGCCGTCGGGTGGCGAACGTCCCAATGCCGGCGGCCAACGTCCGGATCGTCCCGAAGGCGGATGGTCTCGACCTGACCGCCCCAATACGGCCGGCCAGCGTCCCGACCGACCGGAAGGCGGCTGGAACCGCCCTGATCGCCCGAACACCGGCGGCCAGCGTCCGGATCGTCCCGAAGGCGGTTGGAACCGGCCTGATCGTCCGAATACCGGCGGCCAACGTCCCGACCGGCCCTAGGGCGGCTGGAACCCACCCGATCGGCCCGACCGCCCAAATGCGGGCGGTCAACGCCCCGACCGTCCTGGAAACGGCTGGAACCGTCCCGACCGTCCAGGCTCGGCGTGGAACAACGGTCGTGACCGCGACCGTCAGCACCGCGAGTTCCGCCAGCGCTTCAACGGCGATCAATGGCGGCGGGATTTCTATCGCAACCACCGCTCGGACTGGTGGCGCAATGATCGGCGCTTCAGGGGTTACAACGGCGTGCGCGTCGGCTTCTACTTCGCGCCGGGTTGGGGCTACTACAGCGTGCCGCGCTCCTACTGGGGTCGGTCGTGGTCGGTCGGCCAGTATCTGCCGGATGCCTTCTGGCGCTATCAGCTGAACGACTGGCGCACCTACGGCCTGGGCTATCCGCCCGAGGGCACGCGCTGGGTTTCCGTCGACAACACCCTGTATCTGATCGACGAATACGACGGCTATATTATCGACGTCATCAGCGACGCCTGGCGCTGGTAACAGCCTGACGATTTTGCACTTCCGCCCGACGGCCCCGCGCCGTCGGGCTTTTTTATTGCCCCGCTTCGCTGAAGGATTACGAACCGTGACCCTCGCGTGACCTTGTTCCGGTGCGACATCTTGTCATGCGTCATTGGATCGCCAGGTATTCGAAGCCCTCAGCTGCGCCACAAACGCCGCTCAGCCGAGATCAGCTTCAGCAATCAGCGCTTGAAACGACTTGAAACCCGCCGGACGAAAATCGGCCGCGATGCGCTCCGACGCTGGTCTTCGTCGCCATTCACGATGACGTTCGGAAGTGTTTCCGGATGGCGTTTCAACCGAAGGACATGTCCCCGATGAAGATCGCACTGACCGCCCTGGCCGCCTCGATGCTGCTGGCCGGCGCCGCAACCGCCCAGCAAGCGCCCATCGCGCCGCCGCCTCCGCCGCCCCCGCCGGTCGATCATCAGATTCCGCACCATCCGGCCCCGCCGCCGGTCGATCCCTCCGTGCCTGCGCCGCCCGCGCCCCCGGCGCCGCCCCCTATCGATGAGTCCGCTCCTCCTCCGCCGCCTGCCCCGCCCGCTCCGCCAGCGCCAACCGACCCGGATGCCCCCGTCCCGCCTGCGCCTCCGGCTCCCCCTGCACCGCCGGCGCCGCCCGTCTCGCCGTCAGCTTGAGCCTTAACGTTGAAAAGGCCCTGCGGAGCGATCCGCAGGGCCTTTGCTTTCGTTCGACGCCTCGCCCTACAGGCCCAGCTTGGCCTTCAGGATGTCGTTGACCGCCGCCGGATTGGCCTTGCCGCCCGTGGCTTTCATGACCTGACCGACGAACCAGCCGATGGCCTGGGGCTTTTCGGCGACGGCCGCCGCCTTGTCCGGGTTTGCGGCGATGATCTCGTCCACAGCCTTTTCGATGGCGCCGGTGTCGGTGACCTGTTTCAGGCCATGCTTCTCGACCACCTCGGCCGGCGAGCCTTCGCCGTTCCAGACGTGATCGAAAACCTCTTTGGCGATCTTGGACGAAATGACATTCGTCTCGATCAACTCCACCAGCTGCGCGACGTGCGCCGCCGGCAGCGTATTCTCGCTGAAGTCCTTGCCCTCGGCGGCCAGGCGCGCCGAAACCTCGTTGGTGACCCAGTTGGAGACCAGTTTGGCGTCCCGACCTTTGGCTGCGGCTTCGAAGTAGTCGGCCTTCGCCTGTTCCGAAATCAGCACGATGGCGTCATATTGCGACAGGCCATAGTCGGCCATCAGGCGTTTGCGCTTGTCGTCCGGCAGCTCGGGCAGCGAAGCCTTGATCTCGGCGATCCAGGCCTCTTCCAGGTCCAGCGGCAGCAGATCGGGATCGGGGAAGTAGCGATAGTCCTGCGCCTCTTCCTTGGACCGCATCGAGCGCGTCTCGCCAGCCGTGGGGTCGTACAGGCGCGTCTCCTGAGTGATCGAACCGCCGTCTTCCAAGATCTCGATCTGGCGGCGCGCTTCATACTGGATCGCCTGAGAAATGAAGCGGAAGCTGTTGACGTTCTTGATCTCGCAGCGCGTCCCCAGATAACCGAAGTCGCCCGTCTCCTTGAACTTGTCGTAGTTCCCGGCCCGGCAGACCGACACGTTCACGTCGGCCCGCAGATTGCCCTTCTCCATATCCCCGTCGCAGGTGCCCAGATAGATCAGGATGGTCCGGATCTTCTTCACATAGGCCACCGCCTCGTCCGGCGTGCGCAGGTCAGGACGAGAGACGATCTCCATCAGCGCCGTGCCGGCCCGGTTCAGGTCGACGTAGCTTTCGGTCGGCGACAGGTCGTGGATCAGCTTGCCCGCATCCTGCTCCAGGTGCAGCCGCTCGATGCCGACGTTGAAGAAGCTGCCGTCCTCGGCCTCCACCTCGACCATGCCTTCACCCACGATAGGGTAATAGAGCTGGCTGATCTGATAGCCGGTCGGCAGGTCGGGATAGAAGTAGTTCTTGCGGTCGAACTGGCTGCGGCGGTTGATCTGCGCGCGCAGGCCCAGACCCGTCTTCACCGCCTGTTCGACACAGTGTTTGTTCAGCGTCGGCAACATGCCGGGAAAGCCCGCATCGACCAGCGACACCTGCTCGTTCGGCCCCGCGCCGAAGCCGACGGCCGCGCCGGAGAACAGCTTGGCCTTCGACGCCACCTGGGCGTGGATTTCCAGGCCCATGACGATTTCCCAATCGCCGGTGCGGCCTTTCATGGTCTTGGTATTGTCGCTCATGCTCACCACCACTTGCCCGGCTTGGCCGTGAAGCCCGCCGCCCGTTCCAGCGCGGCGCCGACCTGGAAGACTGTCGCCTCGTCCAGCGCCTTGCCGATGACCTGCAGACCCAGCGGCAGGCCGCTGGCGTCCACGCCCGCCGGCACCGAAATGCCGGGCAGGCCGGCCAGATTGGTCGTCACCGTGAAGACGTCGTTCAGATACATGGTCAGCGGGTCTATCTGCTTGTCGCCCTGTGCGAAGGCGGCGGACGGGGTCGACGGCGTCAGGATGGCGTCCACCTGGCCCCAGACATTGTCGAAGTCCTCGGCGATGCGGCGACGCACCTTCAGCGCCTTGACGTAGTAGGCGTCGTAGAAGCCGGCCGACAGCACATAGGCGCCGATGGTCAGGCGACGTTGGACCTCCTTGCCGAAGCCCTCGGCGCGCGAGGTCGCGTAAAGGTCGTCCAGCGACTTGAAGTCCTCCGCCCGATGCCCGAACCGCATCCCGTCGTAGCGAGCCAGGTTCGACGAGGCCTCGGCCGGCGCCACGATATAGTAGGTCGGCAGGGCGTATTTGGTGTGCGGCAGGCTGATCTCGACGATCTCGCAGCCGGCGTCCTTCAGCCATGCCACGCCCTGATCCCACAGGGCCTGGATTTCGGCCGGCATCCCGTCCACGACATATTCGCGCGGCACGCCGATGCGCAGACCCTTGACCGACTTGCCGACAGACTGGGTCCAGTCCGGCGTGGCGATGTCCAGGCTGGTCGAATCCTTGGCGTCGAACGAGCACATGGATTGCAGCAGCAGGGCCGCGTCCTCGACCGTCTTGGTGATCGGCCCGGCCTGGTCCAGCGACGAGGCGAAGGCCACCATGCCGAAGCGGCTGGCGCGGCCATAGGTGGGCTTGATGCCGACCGTGCCGGTGAAGGCGGCGGGCTGGCGGATCGAGCCGCCGGTGTCCGACGCCGTCGCGGCCAGGCACAGGTCGGCCGCTACGGCCGAGGCCGAACCGCCCGACGAACCGCCCGGCGTCAGATCGGCGTTGGAGCCGGTCGACTTCCAGGGGTTCTTGACCGGCCCGAAGGCCGAGGTCTCGTTGGACGAGCCCATGGCGAACTCGTCCATGTTCAGCTTGCCCAGCATGACCGCCCCATCGCGCCACAGATTGGCGGTGACGGTCGATTCATAGGGCGGCACGAAGCCGCGCAGCATGTTGGAGCCGGCCGTCGTCTGCACGCCCTCGGTGCAGAACAGGTCCTTGATTCCCAGCGGCGCGCCTTCCAGCGCCCCGCCCTGGCCGGAGGCGATGCGGGCGTCGGACGCGCGGGCCATGTCCATGGCCTTGTCCGCCGTCACCTCGACATAGGCGTTCAGCGTGGGGTTCGCGGCTTCGATATTGGTCAGGAAGGCTTGGGTGATTTCGGCCGAGGTGAAGTCCTTGGCCTTCAGCCCGTCGACGGCGCCCTTCAGGGTCAATTTGGTCAGGTCGCTCATGACTATTCGACCACCTTGGGCACGACGAAGAAGCCGTCCGCCGACTTGGGCGCATTCGACAGGACCGCATCGACCTTGGCGCCGTCGGTGACGACGTCGTCGCGCAGTCGCAGCGGCTGGGCGACGTTCGAGGTCATCGGCTCCACGCCTTCGACATCCACCTGATCCAACTGCTCGATCCAGGCCAGGATGCCGTTCAGCTCCTGCGCCAGCGGCTCCAGCCGGTCCTCGGGGGTCTTGATGCGGGCGAGATGCGCAACCTTGCGCACCGTCGCAGCGTCGATGGCCATGCGGCCCTCCAACACACAGAATGAAACGAAGCGGTCGGATTAGCCGCCTGCACTGGGATTCACAAGGATCAGCCGCCCGTCGTCAGGCGTGATCTCACTGCGACGTGCTGACGGACACCGCGTCGGGCGGCGTCTCGCCGCTTGAGGGGAAGTCGATCTGCACCGTGCGCTCCACCTTCAGGATGTCGCCGTTCGCCCCCGCCGTATCCTGACGCACCGCCAGGACCACGCGCCCGGCCTTCGCCTCGACGACCTTCCATTCGGCATAGTCGCCTAAAGAATAGGCGCGCCAGCCCTCGGCCGGGCCGCCGAACAGGGCGAAATAGGTCACTAGACCATTCACCGCCGGGTCGCCTCCCGACAGACTGAAGACCTTGGCGTTCTGGTCCGGCAGGGCCTGCAACTGCGACACATCGGCCGCCGTGCCAATCTCTTCGCGTGCAGCAGCCGCGCGCCGTTCGGCAGGCCCGACCGGCTTGGTGGTCGGTGGCGGGTCCGCACGCGTGATCGCGCTCGGCGTCGGCGCGGCTGCCGCGATCTGAGTATCCTGCGCGGTCGGGGTCTTGGCCGGCGCATCGGACTGGCCACACCCACTCAGCACAAGCCCAGAAGCCGTCATCGCCGCCGTCGCTATGCGCATGTCATCGTCCTTCGTGTCGATCGTCTTCACCATCGCCTTTGACTTCGGCCCGCGCCAGTCCTAACCGCAGGCCGTGCCCGTCCTCGACCTCCTCGACCTGCCCGCCTCCTGCCCGTCCGACACGCCGTGGATGGGGTTGGATCTGGGCGAGAAGACCATTGGCGTCGCCGTGTCGGATTCCACCCGCCTCATCGCCTCCCCGCTGGAGCTGGTCCGCAAGTCCAAGTTCACGCAGGAAGCCGAACACCTGTTCAAACTGATGGCGCATCGCAAGGTTTCGGCCCTGGTCATCGGCCTGCCCGCCAACATGGACGGCACGGAAGGCCCGCGCGCCCAGTCGTGCCGCGCCTTCGCCCGCAACTTGGAGCGGCTGAGGCCCGTCAATATCGCTTTCTGGGACGAGCGCCTGTCCACCAGCGCGGTCGAGCGCTTCCTGATCGAGGATCTGGACCTGAACCGCAAACGCCGCGCCCAGGTCGTGGACCGCACCGCCGCCGCCTGGATTTTGCAAGGGGCGCTGGACCGGGTTCGGGATCAGGCGACCTGGGTTTGACGGCCCTGATCGCCGGCGTCCTGCCGGTCTTTCTGATGATCGCCCTAGGCTACGGCTTGCGAAAGTCCGGCTTCCTGCCTGACGAGGCCTGGCGGCCGATCGAGAAGCTGTCGATCAATATCTTCTATCCCAGCTTCCTGATCCCCGCGATCTGGCACGCCGACCTCGCCGGCGGCGGCGCGACCGTGGCGGGTGCTGCGGCGGTGGGCGCGACCCTGATCGTGGCGGCCGCGACCCTGGCGTCCAAGCCTCTGATCACCCTGGACGGCCCTGCTTACACCAGCGTCTTCCAGGGCGTGATCCGCTGGAACAGCTTCGTCTTCGTGCCGGTGATCCAGTCGGTCTATGGCTCGGAAGGCACGGCGCTGGCCGCCGTCGCCATCGCCTTCATCATTCCCGTCACCAACATCGCCTGCGTCGCCGTGCTGGCGAAATGGGGTTCGCTGCGGCGCGAGCCGTCGGTCGTCGGCCTGATCAAGTCGATGCTGGCCAATCCGATCCTGCTGGCCTGCCTAATCGGCCTGGCGCTTAACCTGTTGCGCGTGCCGCTGATCACTGGCCTGTCGGATGCGATGGACCTGCTGGGCGCCGCCGCCCTGCCCTTGGGCCTGATCGTCGCCGGGGCGGGTCTGTCCTTCGCCGAGGTCAAACGCCGCCGCACCACCATCGCCGCTGTCAGCCTCGTCAAGCTGGGCGTCATGCCGCCGCTG
>Ga0308158_10000370_pt1 | contig 80581 bp, 68 predicted proteins | sample PhyBR2_FD_201038 | JGI IMG/M metagenome (GOLD analysis project Ga0308158, IMG submission 201038) | Phyllosphere microbial communities from UC Gill Tract Community Farm, Albany, California, United States - DLSLB.R2 | ecosystem: Host-associated > Plants > Phyllosphere > Unclassified | place: USA... | reverse complement strand
GTCGTGACCCGACCTGGCGCTCTGCGCCGTGACATCGCCACTTCGGCTTGATCAACACTCTTGAGGAGGCCCGCGTGAGCGCAGGGGCAGAGCAGCAGGCTTCGGCGAAGCTGACGATCGGCGACACTGTCGCAGAGTTCCCGGTCGTGCGGGGCACCGCCGGGCACGACAGCATCGACTTCTCGACCCTGACCCGTCAGACCGGCTACACCGGTCTCGACTACGGCTTCGTGAACACCGCCTCGACCAAGTCCGCGGTCACCTTCATCGACGGCGACCAGGGCATCCTCCGCTATCGCGGCTATCCGATCGAGCAGCTCGCGGGCAGCACCAGCTATCTCGAGGTCGCCTGGCTGCTCATCTACGGAGAGCTGCCGTCGGCATCCGAGCTCGCCGAGTTCGACGACAAGATCCGCAGGCACACACTGCTGCACGAAGACCTCAAGCACTTCTTCTCGGCCCTGCCGCACACTGCGCACCCGATGTCGGTGCTGTCCTCGGCGGTCGCAGCGCTGTCGACCTACTACGAGGGCCAGACCGACCCGAACAACCCCGAGCACGTCGAGCTGAACATGATCCGCATGCTCGCCAAGCTCCCGGTGATCGCGGCCTACGCGCACAAGAAGGCGCTCGGACAGGCGTTCCTCTACCCGGACAACTCGCTGAGCTTCGTCGACAACTTCCTCAAGTTGAACTTCGGCGTGCACTCCGAGCCCTACGAGATCAATCCGGTGATGTCGAAGGCCCTCGAGCTGCTGCTCATCCTGCACGAGGACCACGAGCAGAACGCGTCCACCTCGACCGTCCGCCTGGTCGGTTCCACCGGTGCCAACCAGTTCGCCTCGATCTCCGCCGGCATCCAGGCGCTCTCCGGCCCCCTCCACGGCGGCGCGAACGAGGCCGTCCTCACGATGCTCGGTCAGATCCGCGACTCGGGTCAGAGCGTCTCGCGCTTCGTCGAGCGGGTGAAGAACAAGGAAGAGGGCGTGAAGCTGATGGGCTTCGGGCACCGGGTCTACAAGAACTACGACCCGCGTGCCAAGCTCGTCAAGGAGGCCGCGAGCGAAGTTCTCGCTGAGCTCGGCGTGACCGATCCGCTTCTCGATCTTGCGCAGGAGCTCGAGGAGCTCGCTCTGGCCGACGACTACTTCCGCGAGCGTCGCCTGTACCCGAACGTCGACTTCTACACCGGCGTGATCTACAAGGCGATGGGCTTCCCGACGCGCATGTTCACGGTGCTGTTCGCGATCGGCCGTCTGCCGGGCTGGCTCGCGCAGTGGCGCGAGCTCAACCTCGACGCGCAGACGAAGATCGGCCGCCCGCAGCAGCTGTACGTGGGTTCCCCCGAGCGCCAGTTCCCCACACGCTGAGACGCGACGACCGTGCCGGTCGTGAGTGCTGAGGCCGTCGTTCCGGTCGACCCTGCGACCGCCTTCGCCGTGTCGCAGACGACGGGCGCCGTGAGGCGACGCTGGGATCGCTTCATCAGCGCACAGCACTTCCTCGACGACGCGGATGCTGCGGCGAAGGATGTGCGCACCTTCACGCGTCAGCGGTTCGGCTTCACCATGGTGAGCCGATACGTCTCGTACTCGCCGCCGACGAATGTCGGAATGGTGATGGAGAGCGGGCCGTGGTTCTTCCAGAAGCTCGGCGGCGGATGGCGCTTCAGCGAAGTGCCCGAGGGGACCCTGGCGGTCTGGAAGTACAACTTCTCATGCCGGCCGGTCTGGCTCGCGCCGATCGCCGAATGGATCGGCGCGCGGATGCTCGGCTTCGAGATCAGGCGCAGACTGGCCGGCTTCGTGCGGGGCTGCTCCGATCCTGTCGTGCTCGCCGCGGTCCGCGAGCGCTGAGCCTCCGGCCGGAAACGCCGACGCCCCACCCGCACGTCCACGCCCCACCGTGCTGACGTGTGTCAGGTGAGGCGTCGACGGCCGGATGGGGCGTCGGCGAAGAACTGCTTCCGGTCAGCGGCCCTGGTAGCCGCGGCCGCCGCCCTGACGGGCCTGGCCGCCCTGACGAGCCTGGCCGCCCTGGCGCGAGGCACCGCCAGCCTGGCCCTGGCCACCGCCCTGGCCCGAGCGGGGCCGGCGACGACGGGCAGGAGGCGTGGAGGCGCCGCTGCGCTCGCCACCGGCGGGGCGCTGCTTGGCCTGGCGCTGCGGCTGCGCCTGCACGGGCGCGGGGCGCACGTGCGCGGCGCGCTCGGGGACGAGCTCGGTGACCGCGGCCGCCGTGACGTCCTCGAGCGGCGCGGTGATCGCGGCCTTGCGCAGCAGATCCTTCACATCGCGACGCTGCTCGGGCAGAACGACGGTGACGACGGTTCCCGCAGCGCCCGCGCGTGCGGTGCGACCCGAGCGGTGCAGGTACGCCTTGTGCTCCATGGGCGGGTCGACGTGGACGACGAGGTCGACGTTGTCGACGTGCACGCCGCGGGCGGCGACATCGGTCGCGACGAGAACGCGCACTCCGCCGTCTTCGGGAGCGGAGGAGAAGGCGCCGAGGTTGCGCTCGCGGGCGTTCTGCGACAGGTTCCCGTGCAGATCGACGGCGGGGATGCCAGCGGCGGTGAGCTGCTTGGCGAGCTTCTTCGCCTGGTGCTTCGTGCGGGTGAAGAGGATGCGGCGACCGGTGCCGGAGGCGAGATCGCGCACGAGCGTGGTCTTGTTGTCCGTGGAGTCGACGACGAGGACCCGGTGGGTCATCTCGCCGACGGGCACGCTCTCTTCGTCGACCTCGTGGCTGACCGCGTTCGAGAGGAACCGGCGGGCGAGCGTGTCGATGCCGCGGTCGAGCGTCGCGCTGAAGAGCAGTCGCTGACCGCCCGCGGGAGTGGCGGTGAGGATGCGGGTGACGCCGGGGAGGAAGCCGAGGTCGGCCATGTGGTCGGCCTCGTCGAGCACTGTGACCTCGACGGAGTCGAGCTGCACGACCTTCTGCTTCATCAGGTCTTCCAGGCGGCCGGGGCAGGCGACGACGATGTCGACGCCGTTGCGCATCGCCTGCTCCTGCGGACGCTGGCTGACGCCGCCGAAGACGGTGGTGACGCGCAGGCCCTTGGCCTCTGCGAGCGGGGCGATGGTCGCGGCGATCTGCGTCGCGAGCTCGCGGGTCGGAGCGAGCACGAGGCCGCGCGGGTGCCCAGGGCGGCTCTTGCGTCCCGACGCGGCGAGGCGCGAGACGAGGGGAAGCGCGAACGCGATCGTCTTGCCGCTGCCGGTCCGGCCGCGGCCCAGCAGGTCGCGCCCTGCAAGGGAATCGGGAAGCGTGTCGCGCTGGATCGCGAACGCCTCGGTCTTGCCGTCCTTGGAGAGGACGGCGGCGAGGTCGGCGGGCACGCCGAGATCGAGGAAAGAGGTCATGAAGTATCTCCGAGATTGCACGCACGGAACCGGGCCGGGTGCGGGGAAAGGTGGGCGACGGCGCGGGATCGCGCATCGTTTCGCCGTTCGAAAAGGCCAGAACCAAGCAAGTGGCGCGGGAGCGTGTCGACGACGCAGACGTCTCGCATAACGAGTGGCGTCACCCTGACACTATCACGCGTCCAGGGGAGAAGGCTGGGACGAGGTCCCGTCAGCGAGTCGTGGGGTCAGGCGTGCAGAGCGTCGTTGAGAGTGACGCCGACGCCCGCGCGCTGCACGGCCTCGACCGCGCCGCTGAGCGAGTTGCGGCGGAACAGCAGCCCGTTCCGGCCCGACAGCTCGGCCCCCTTCACGGTGGCCCGGCCGCCATCCGCGGTCACGGGGCCGTCGACCAGGACGATCTTCGTCCCCGCGGTGACGTAGAGCCCCGCCTCGACCACGCAGTCGTCGCCGAGCGAGATGCCGATGCCCGAGTTCGCGCCCAGGAGGGTGCGCGCACCGATCGAGACGCGGTGCTGGCCGCCGCCGGAGAGCGTGCCCATGATCGAGGCGCCGCCGCCGATGTCGCTGCCGTCGCCGACGACCACTCCCTGCGATATCCGGCCCTCGACCATCGAGGCCCCGACGGTTCCTGCGTTGAAGTTCACGAAGCCCTCGTGCATGACAGTGGTGCCGGGGGAGAGATGCGCGCCCAGGCGCACGCGCGATGCATCCGCGATGCGGACGCCCGCGGGCTGGACGTAGTCGGTCAGACGAGGGAACTTGTCGAGGCCCTGCACCTGGATGCCGGCGCGCTGCAGCAGCGGGCGCAGTCGATTGGCGTCATCGGGGTGCACCGGGCCGGCATTCGTCCACGCGACGGTGGGCAGATGCCCGAAGATGCCGTCGAGGTTCAGCTCGTTCGGGCGGACGACGAGGTGCGACAGGGCGTGCAGACGCAGATAGGCGTCGGCCGTCGAGGCGGGTGCGGCGTCGAGGTCGATCACGAGATGCACCGATTCGACGGTGACGTTCCGGCGCTCGTCGGGACCCGCCAGCGCCTCGATCGTCATGATCGCAGCGGCGGTGTCGGCGGCATCCGGGGCGCCCGTGCCCACTTCGGGGAACCAGGCGTCCAGCACGGTGCCGTCGCCGGCGATCGTCGTGAGCCCTGTACCCCATACGGTGCGCGCGTCAGTCATGCGTACAACGCTAGCGCTCCGCGGCCGCGCATTCGGCGCATATGTCGCCCTGGGTAGGCTTGACGGCATGCCGCTCGATCTCACCTCGTCCTCCGTCGACCTGACTCGCGCGATCTGCGACATCCCGAGCGTCTCGGGCGACGAGCTCGCCCTCGCGGACGAGATCGAGCGGGCGATCTCGGCCTATCCGCACCTCGAGGTGATCCGCCACGGCAACACGATCGTCGCTCGCACGGATCTCGGACGGGCGCAGCGGGTCGCGATCGCCGGCCACATCGACACGGTTCCGATCAACGGGAATGTGCCGGTTCGTGACGTCGAGATCGACGGCGTGCCTCACCTGTGGGGACGCGGCACCGTCGACATGAAGGCGGGCACGGCCGTGCAGCTGAAGCTGGCCGCCGAACTGACCGATCCCGTGGTCGACATCACCTGGATGTGGTACGACAACGAAGAGGTCGAAGCGTCCAAGAACGGGCTGGGCCTGCTCGCAGCCGTGCGACCCGATCTGTTCGCCGCGGATTTCGCGATTCTCGGAGAACCCTCCAACGGCGAGGTCGAGGGCGGGTGCAACGGCACGCTCCGCGCTCTCGTGCGCACTCGCGGCGTCCGAGCACACGCCGCCCGCGCGTGGATCGGCGAGAACGCGATCCACGCGGCCGCGCCGATCCTCACGAGGCTCGCCGAGTACCGGGCCGGCCACATCGAGGTCGACGGCCTGGTCTATCGCGAGAGCCTGAGCGCCGTTCGCATCTCCGGGGGCGTCGCGGGCAACGTGATCCCCGACTACTGCGAGGTCGAGATCAACTACCGCTTCGCACCGAGCAAGACCGCCGCCGATGCGGAGGCGCACGTCCGGAACATCCTCGACGGGTTCGACGTCGAGATCACGGATGCCGCCGAGGGCGCCCGTCCAGGACTCGACGCTCCGATCGCCCGGCAGTTCGTCGAGGCGGTCGGCGCTCAGCCGCGCCCGAAGTACGGCTGGACAGACGTCGCGCGCTTCTCCGCTCTCGGCATCCCCGCGGTGAACTACGGCCCTGGCGACCCGCACCTCGCCCACCACGACGAAGAGCGGGTCCCGCTCGCGCAGATCGATGCCGTCGAACACGGACTGCGCGCATGGCTCAGCTCGCGCTGACTGCGGCCCGACGCTGGGCGCGAGCTCCGCTCGCCGTGCGCATCGCGCTCATCTACCTCTGCGCGCGCCTGGTCACGACGGGCTTCCTGATCGCCGCCGCGGCGCAGTCGACGTCGCTGTCCCGTTTCGGCGTGCAGCCGGGGCTCGACGACTTCGTGCTCGGCTGGGATGCCCAGTGGTATTGGTCGGTCGCCGACTTCGGCTACCCGACCACCCTGCCGCTCACGGACACCGGGGAGATCGCCGAGAACACCTGGGCGTTCATGCCGCTCTACGCATACGCGGCGAAGATCCTCGGGCTTCCAGTCGGCTCGTGGGGGTTCGGCGCGTTCCTGATCTCCTTCGTCTCGGGGTATCTCGCCTGCCTGGTGCTGCACCGGCTGCTGCGAGAGCGCATCGGCCGATCCGCAGCGACCTGGGCGGTCGCGTTCTTCGCGGCCGGCCCCGTCTCGGCCATGTTCCAGGTCGGCTACGCCGAGTCGCTGTTCCTGCTTCTGCTGTTCCTCGCGCTGGACGCTGTGGCGCGTCAGCGCTATGCGCGCCTCTACGTCCTCATCCCGCTGATGGCGTTCACCCGACCGGGGGTGCTCGCGTTCGCGCTGTACCTGGGTCTGCACGCCGTGTCGCGCTGGGTCGACCGCAGAGAGGATCCGCTGCGCTCCGCTCACGTCGTGCACATCATCGCAGCCGGGGCGCTCGCGACGGTCTGCGGCTTCGCCTGGCAGGTGATCGCCGGCTTCGCGACCGGCGACCACGGAGCCTATCTCGCGACGGAGCTCGCGTGGCGACGGCACTGGATCGCGGGCGGGGTCGACGGATTCATCCCGTTCGAGGGGTGGATCCAGGGCGCGCAGTTCTGGTTCGCCCAGTGGGGGCTGCCGCAGTTCTGGGGCCCGATCGGGCTCGCCGTGCTCGTCGTCGCCGTCGGTGGAGCATTGATCTACTCGAGGCACGTACGCGCGCTGGGCGGAGAGCTCCGTCTCTGGAGCGCGAGTTATGTGCTCTATCTGCTCGCCGTGTTCTTCCCCCAGTCGAGCACGTTCCGGTTGCTGCTGCCGCTCAGTCCGCTCTGGGGCGCGGTCGCCGTGCCGCGTTCGAGACTGTGGCGGACGGCCGTCCTGGTCGCGTGCCTGGCCGGCCAATGGGTGTGGATCTACTTCGTCTACGCGCTCGGCAACACGTACTGGCAAGTGCCATGAATGTTAATGATTGATGCATTTATCCACATGCGAACTCCTGGCGTGAGTAACACCCGATAAACTGGTTCCATACCACCGAGGAAAAGGAGCCACGATGGCAGCGATGAAGCCCAGGACCGGAGACGGACCCATGGAGGCTGTGAAAGAAGGACGACTCATCATCGTGCGCGTCCCGCTCGAAGGCGGTGGGCGACTGGTCGTCTCCGTGAACGATGCGGAGGCCAAGGAGCTTCACGACGTGCTCGCCGCTGTCGTGGCGCCGGCCTGATACTTCGACAAGCTCAGTAGCCCGAGGGGCGAGTTCTACGAAGGAGGGCGGCGGATCATCTGATCCGCCGCCCTCCTTCTGCGTTCGGTGACTCAGCTCTTCTCGACGCTGATGAGCTGGAGCAGGCCCTCGCCGGCGGAGGACACCGTGGCGAGGACGGCGGATGACTCCTGCGTCTCCTGGATGAGGGAACGGTAGGCCGAGGTGACCTCGTCGCGTTGCACCGGATCGGCGACGCGACCACCCGCGAGCACGCGGGGGACGAGCACCATGCCGCCCGTGCGGGCCAGGCGGAGACCGTGCTCGACGTACTCGATCACGTTCTCGGGATCGGCGTCGATGAGGACGATGTCGTAGGAGGCTTCGTTCATGCGAGGCAGCACGTCGGCGGCGCGGCCGGTGATGAACCGCGCCCTGGTGGCCGGGATCCGCGCATCGGCGAACGCCTGCCGTGCGGCGGCGAGATGCTCGGGCTCGTTGTCGATCGAGGTGAGCACGGCCTGCGGGGCGCCGTGGAGCAGCCACAGGCCCGAGACACCGGCACCCGTGCCGATCTCGACGATCGAGCGTGCGGCGGTCGCCGCGGCGAGGACGGCGATCTGCGATCCGACGGCCGCGCTGACCGGCGACGCGCCGAGCTCGACCGCGTGCGCACGGGCGCGGGCGATGGATGCAGGCTCGACGATGGATTCGCGGATGAAACGCGCGTTCGCGTCGTGCTCGCTCATAGCCTGGTTCTCCCACCTGAATGTGTGTGTTCTCAGCGTATGCGCTCGGTGTGCGGCACGAGGGCAGGCGCGGCGGTAGCCTGGGGAGATGCAATTCGGGCTCTCCTTCGAGAAGATTCTGCTGATCGGTCTGATCGCGGTTCTCATCGTCGGCCCGGAGCGCCTGCCGCGGTACGCCGAGTCGTTCGCGAAGCTCGTCCGTCGCGGCGGAGAGCTGCTTCGCGACACGAAGTCGCGCGTGCGCGAGGAGATGGGTCCGGAGATCTCCGACGTCGACTGGCGCAAGCTCGACCCGCGGCAGTACGACCCGCGACGCATCATCCGCGACGCGCTGTTCGAAGACGACGCGGCCCCCGCCGTCACAGCGGCCGCCCTCGCCGAGCCCGCGGCCAGCGCCTTTCCGGTGCGCCCGCCGATCGAACGCCACGAGTTCTCCCGTGCGAGCCTGCCGCCGTACGACTCGGAAGCGACCTGAGCGCTCGCGTGCGCTGATCAGCCGATCTTCGCGCGCAGCGAGGTGATGTCCTCGTCGGTGAACAGGACGCGCGGCAGAGCGGTCACGACTGACGCGTTCCGCACCTTCAGCAGCACCGCATCCCGGCCCGCACGCAGGCTCTGGAACTCCTCGTACGGGATCTCGGACCTGCGCCGGTCGGAGCCGATGAGCAGCGCGCGCTCACCGACCTCCGCCCACACGATCGTCTCCGGCGGCATCGCCGCGCGAACCGCACGACGAGCGTTCGCGATGGTCAGCCAGACCGCGTAGGCGGCGAGGGCGACGACGGCGACCGGCATCCACGCGGTCAGGACGTCGGCATCCGTCCCCGCCGCGCTCAGATTCAGGATGCTCGTGATCAGAGCGGCCGCGAGCGCCGCCCACATGACGATCGCCCAGGGGCGGGTGAGCGAGTAGACCGAGGCGTCGCGCGCCATCCTGCGCAGCAGCGGCTCGTCGACCGTCAGCGAAGAGGGCACGTTCAGCCCACCCGCATGGGCAGAGGGCGTCCGACGAGTCCGCGTCCACGGCCGCTCAGCTTCCGCGCGAGATCGCTGATCGCGAGAGCGGCGGCATCGGTCGGCTCCCCGATCACGACCGGCACGCCGCTGTCACCGCCCGTGCGCAGCGCCGGGCTGAGTGGAATCGACGCCAGCAGCTCGACGGGAGCGTCTGTGGACAGCGCCTCGGCGACCGCCGTTCCGCCCCCCGAGCCGAACAGATCGATCACCGTCCCGTCGGGCAGCGCGAATGCGGCCATGTTCTCGACGACGCCGATGACCGTCTGACCCGTCTGACGGGCCACGAGCCCGCTGCGGATCGCGACGTCGGATGCGGCGGCCTGCGGCGTCGTCACGACGAGGACCTCGGCGTGCGGAAGGATCTGGCCGATCGAGATGGCGATGTCCCCGGTGCCCGGCGGCATGTCGATCAGCAGGACGTCGAGGTCGCCGAAGAACACGTCGGTGAGGAACTGCTGCACGGTGCGATGCAGCATCGGCCCCCGCCAGGCGACCACGGCTTCGCCCTCGCGCAGGAACATGCCGATCGAGATGGTCTTCACGCCGTACGCGACCGGGGGCAGCATCAGGTCGTCGATGCGGGTCGGCTGGGTCCCGGACGGGATGCCGAGCAGACCGGGGATCGAGAATCCGTGTACGTCGGCGTCGACCAGCCCGACCGCGAGACCCTGCTCGGCGAGAGCGACCGCGAGATTCGCGGTCATGGTGGACTTTCCGACGCCACCCTTTCCGCTGGAGACGAGGATCACCCGGGTCAGCGAGTCGGGGCCGAACGGCATCTGCCGGGCGGGCCGTCCGTCGCGGAGCTTCTCGGTGAGCGCCTTGCGCTCACCCGGCGTCATGACGCCGACCGAGACGTCGACCTCGTCGATGCCGGCGACGGATGCCGCGGCCGACCTCACGTCCGCCTCGATGCGCGCGGCGGCCGGGCACCCGACGATCGTGAGGACGATCGACACCTGTGCGGTCGAGCCTTCGACCACGATGTCCCGCACCATATCGAGGTCGCCGATGGGTCGGCGAAGCTCGGGGTCGGTGACCGCGGCCACCGCCTGTCGGACAGCATCCTGCGTCGTCATGAGGCCTTGTCGTCGTGCTCGTCGAGCTCGGCGAGCAGCGCCTTCAGCTCCTGGCGGAGCACGTCGCGGGTCACGACCTGGGTGTTCCGCTCCTCGAGGGACATGCGCAGTGCGACGATCTCACGGGCGAGGTACTCGGTGTCGGCGAGGTTGCGCTCGGCGCGCTGACGGTCCTGCTCGATCTGCACGCGGTCGCGGTCGTCCTGACGGTTCTGCGCGAGCAGGATCAGGGGAGCGGCGTACGACGCCTGCAGCGACAGCATGAGGGTGAGGGCGGTGAAGCCGAGCGCAGCGTCGTCGAAGCGCACGCTGTCGGGCATAAGCGTGTTCCAGCCGATCCAGGCCACGCAGAACAGGCTCAACAGCAGCAGGAAGGCGGGGGTGCCCATCGCACGGGCGATCCACTCGGTGAAACGGCCGAAGCGATCGCGCGACACGGGGCGCTGGCGGGTCGTGCCGCGGCCGAGGGGCGCATCGAGCCGTGCGCTGTTCTTCGCCATCAGCGCACCTCCTTCGCGGGCTGCTCGTCCTCGTCGTGCGTGCGCCAGTCGTCGGGCAGAAGGTAGTCGAGCACGTCGTCGACGCTGATGGCGCCGACGAGCCGGTGGGCGGCGTCGATCACCGGAAGCGACACGAGGTCGTAGCTCGCCAGCATCCGGGCGACCTCCGCAGCCGAGGCGGTCACCGGCACGGGCTCGAGGCTGTCGTCGACGATCGCGCCCAGGCGCTCGTGCGGGGGGTAGCGCAGCATCCGCTGGAAGTGCACCATCCCGAGCAGGCGGCCCGTGGGCGTCTCGAACGGGGGCAGCGTCACGAACACGGCCGCGGCGAGGGCCGGGTGCAGCTCGTGCCGGCGGATCAGCGCGAGAGCCTCGGCGACCGTCGCATCGGCCGACAGGATGATCGGCTCGGGGGTCATCAGACCGCCCGCCGTGTCGGGGCCGTAGCGCAGCAGCATCCTGACGTCCTCGGCCTCCTCCGGCTCCATCAGGGCGAGCAGATGCTCGAGTCGCTCGGGCGGCAGCTGGGCGAGGAGATCCGCCGCGTCGTCCGGCTCCATCTCGTCGAGCACGTCGGCGGCGCGCTCGTCGCCGAGACGATCGAGGATGTCGACCTGGTCGTCCTCCGGCATCTCCTCGAGCGCGTCGGCGAGACGGTCGTCGGAGAGCTCCTCGGCGACCTCGATGAGGCGCTGCTGCGGCAGGTCGAGAAGCGTCGTCGCGAGATCGGCCGCGTGCAGCTCGGAGTACGAGGCCACCAGCTGCTCGGCCGACTGCGATTCGCCGGGCGAGTGCCGCTCGGAGACGTCGTTCCACGCGGCGAAGGTCGTCGGTCCCTTCGCGAACGGCGAGGCGCTGGTCTTCGGGCGACGCAGGAACAGTTGGCTGATGGCCCACTCGCCGAGCCGGTTCGGCTCGATCGCGACGTCTTCGATCACGGCCGTCCCGGTGCCGTCGACGAGGTTCACCCTCCGGCCGAGCATCTCGGCGAGAATGCGCACCTCTCCGGCGCGCGGCGAGAACCGTCGCACGTTGATGAGACCGGTGCTGATGACCTGGCCGGCGCGGATCGAGCTGACGCGTCCGATCGAGAGGAACACCTGGCGGCGACCGGGGATCTCGACCACGAGGCCGATCACGCGAGGGGCCGCGGTACTTCGGTACACGACGACGACGTCTCGGACCTTGCCGAGCCGGTCGCCTACGGGGTCGAAGACGGCGCAGCCTGCGAGGCGCGCGGCGAATACCCGTTGTGTGCTCACGGTTCCAGCGTAGTGCGCGGCCATGATCGGGGCGGCCTGGAACGCGCTTCCAGGCCGCCGCGCAGAGGGACGTGGAACAATGGCCGCATGAGCATGATGAATCGTCCTGCAGCCGGCGCCGACACCGGTGAGGTGGTCGCTTCGATGCGCGACTACGAGAGCGCCCAGAAGACGGTGTCGAAACTCATCGCCGAAGAGGTCCCTGCCCGGGACATCGCGATCATCGGACAGAGCGTGCGCACGGTGGAGCGCATCACCGGGCGTCTCGGATATGCCGCGGCCGCGCGCTCCGGCGCGATCAACGGCGTGCTGATCGGTCTCTTCCTCTCCGCGATCCTCGTGCTCGGAAACCCCGACGTGCCGATGCAGCTGTTCGTCGGCTTCGTCTTCATCGGCGTCGCGCTCGGCATGCTGCTGAGCCTCGTCACCTACGCGATCGTGCGCCGTCGCCGCGACTTCGCGAGTGTGACGCAGTTCGCCGCCGATCACTACGAGGTGACCGTGCAGCCGGCGTCGGTGGCCAAGGCCAAGAAGATCCTCGGCACCGCGACCCAGACGACCGTGGTGCGGCCTCCGGTCGACCTCGACGAGCCGCCGCGGTACGGCGAGCGCATCCCGGCGCCCGGTGCGCCCGCACCGGCCGCCCCGGTGATCCCGCCGCGTCCTGCCGACCCGGTGCCGCAGACGCAGGAGCCCGAGGTGGCTCAGCCCGAGGTGGCTCAGCCCGAGCAGGCTCAGCCCGAGGGGGAGTCGACCGAGCCTCGGCAGCCGTGACCGGCATCCGCGCGTGATCGTCTCGATCCCCGTCGAGCTGCCCGCCGGCACGGTGACCGTCTCCGGTGACTGGGAGCGGGGCGCGAACGGCGTGACCGCGATCGTCGCGCACGGCGCCGGCGCTGGCATGGATCATCCGTTCCTCACGGGCTTCACCTCCACCCTGAACGAGCAGGGGTTCTCGACGCTCCGGTTCAACTTCCCCTACGTGGAGCAGGGCCGGCGGATGCCGGGTCCGGCCGCGCACGCGATCGCGACGTGGCGGGCCGTGGTCGGCTTCGCTAGGGCGCAGGATGCCGACGCCTCCGTCTGGGCGATCGGCAAGTCGTACGGCGGCCGCATGGCGTCGATGGCCGTCGCGGAGGGGATGGAGGTCGCGGGCCTGGTCTATCTCGGCTATCCGCTGCACGCGCCGGGCAAGCCCGAGAAGCCGCGCGCCGAGCATCTGCCGTCGATCTCCGTGCCGCAGCTCTTCGTCGAGGGACAGAACGATCCGTTCATCCAGCCGGTCTCGCAGTTCGACGAGGTCGTGGCCACCTGCCAGGACGCGACCGTGGTGTGGATCGAGGGCGGCGGGCACACCTTCGAGGTGAAAGGCCGAAAGCGCCCGGCATCCGAGATCGGGTCATCATTGGTCACATTCGTGACGGAGTTCCTGGCCCGCTGACACCATGGAGGTGCAATGGGCACCTCACACCACTACGACGCGATCACGATCGACCAGCTCCGGGCGACCGGGGCCTTCAAATGGTCGACCCACCCCGAGGCGATCGGCGCCTTCATCGCCGAGATGGACTTCGGCGTGGCTCCGGCGATCGGCGATGCGCTGACCCGATCGGTCGAGGCGCTCGTCGGCTACCCGACCCCCGAACTCGTGTCCGCGATGTCGGAGGCGACGGCCCGATGGCTGCGAGACGAGTACTCGTGGGACGTGCCGCCCGTGCGGATCAGGCCGGTCGGCGACGTGCTCATCGCGATGCGTGCGACGATCGACCACTTCACCGAGCCCGGGTCGAAGATCATCCTCCCGACCCCGGCGTACATGCCGTTCCTGAAGATCCCGCCGATGCACGACCGCGAGATCATCGAGGTGCCGCTGCTCCTCGAGGGCGGACGCTACGTGTTCGACCTGGACGGCCTCGATCGGGCCTTCACTGACGGCGGCGGGATGCTGATCCTCTGCAACCCGTACAACCCGGTCGGCCGGGTCTTCACGCGCGACGAGCTGATCGCCGTCTCCGAGATCGTCGAGCGGCACGGGGGACGCGTGTTCGCCGACGAGATCCACGCACCGCTCGTGTTCGCGCCGCACCGCCACATCCCGTACGCGAGCATCAGCGAGGCGGCAGCCGCTCACACGATCACCTCCACCAGCGCGTCGAAGGCGTGGAACCTGCCGGGGCTGAAAGCCGCGCAGGTGATCCTCAGCAACGACGCCGACGCCGCGATCTGGGCAACGCCGGTCGTCACCCGCAACGAGCTGCTGGCGAGCAATCCGGGCATCATCGCCAACACGGCGGCCTACGACCACGCCCGTGACTGGCTGGCGGACACGCACGCCTACCTCGACGGCAATCGCACTCTGCTGGGCGAGCTACTCGCCGAGCACATCCCGGCGATCGGATACGCGCCCGCCGAGGGCAGCTACATCGCCTGGCTCGACGCCCGCGGCCTCGGCATCGAGGGCTCGCCTGCCGACTTCTTCCGCGAAGAGGCCGGGGTCGCGCTCACCGATGGCATCGCGTGCGGAGCAGCGGGGGAGGGCTTCCTGCGCTTCATCCTCGCCACGCCCCGCCCCATCATCGAGCAGGCGGTGCGGCAGATGGCCGCGGCGCTCGCGCGCCGCGAGGTCCCTGTCGGGGTCTGAGGCCCCCGGCATCCGCCCTCTGTCGCGTCGACGTCCACCCTTCGTCGTCTTGACGTCCGCCCTTCTGCTTCGCCGCGCTCGCGAAGGACAACCGCAGCAGAGAAGGACGATTCTGCGCAGTCTGTCCTTCTCACGCGCAGTTCTCCGTCGCTGGCGTTGGTGTCAGATGAGAGGATGAGCGGATGCCGGGGAAGACAGGACTGCATCACGTCGAGATCTGGGTCGCGGAACTCGGCACGTCTTGGCCATGGATGCTCGAGCGACTGGGGTTCTCGCTGTCGGCCGTCTGGGACGGCGGCCAGACGTGGGATGCCGGAGGCGCGTACATCACGCTGACGGCATCGCCGAACATGACGGATGCCGCGCACGACCGTCGTCGTGCGGGCGTCAATCACCTCGCCTTCCGGGGCGGATCGCCCGCGGACGTCGACGCGCTCATGCAGACAGCTCCCGTCCACGGCTGGGTGCCCCTGTACCAGGACAGGTACCCGCACGCCGGCGGCCCAGACCACTATGCGGGCTGGATGGAGAACGCCGACGGGTTCAAGGTCGAGATCGTCGCCGAGAGCGTCTGAGGTTCGCCGAGAACAGGTCAACCGCGCCGGGTCAGGATGATTCGAGGGGAATCTCCTTGTTCGGCGCGGTTGACCTATTCTCGCGCGGCGAGGTGAGGTGAGGCGAGGCGCTCAGGCCTGCTGCACCCGAGCGATCCAGGCCTCGACCTCGTCGGCGGTGCGGGGGATGCCGGCCGAGAGGTTCACAGGGCCGTCTGCGGTCATGAGGATGTCGTCCTCGATGCGCACGCCGATGCCGCGGTACTCGGCGGGAACCGTGAGGTCGTCGATCTGGAAGTACAGTCCGGGCTCGATCGTGAAGACCATGCCGGGCTCGAGCACGCCGTCGTAGTACATCTCGCGACGGGCCTGCGCGCAGTCGTGCACGTCGATGCCGAGGTGATGCGAGGTGCCGTGCACCATGTAGCGGCGGTGCTGGCCGCCGGCATCCGCGTCGAGCGCCTCTTCGGCCGTCACCGGCAGCAGCCCCCATTCGGCGGTGCGCGCGGCGATGACCTGCATGGCGGCGCCGTGCACGTCGCGGAACGGCACACCGACCTGAGCGGCGGCGAAGGCCGCATCGGCGGCTTCGCGCACGGTCTCGTAGACGCGGCGCTGCACCTCGGTGAACGTGCCCGAGACCGGAAGCGTGCGGGTGATGTCGGCGGTGTACAGGCTGTCGGCCTCGACACCGGCATCCACGAGGATCAGGTCTCCCGGGACCACGGTGCCGTCGTTGCGGGTCCAGTGCAGGTAGCAGGAGTGCGGTCCTGACGCCGCGATGGTGTCGTAGCCCTCGCCGTTGCCGTCTTCGCGCGCCCGACGGTGGAAGACGCCCTCGACCACGCGCTCGCCGCGGGCGTGCTCGATCGCCTGGGGGAGGGAGCGGATGATGTCGTCGAAGCCGTTCGCCGTGATCTCGACGGCACGGCGCATCTCGGCGATCTCGAACTCGTCCTTGACCAGTCGCAGTTCGGAGACGAAGCGTGCGAGCTCCGCGTCGTCGAGCGTGACGTCCTGGTCACCGGCTTCGAAGGCGTCCAGATGATCGGTCGCGACGCCGAGGTCGGAGGCGACGCCGGCGAGGGCCGGCCGCGGCCCGATCCAGAACTCGCCGATCGTGGCATCCGCGTAGAACTCGGTCGTCGTGCGGTCGGCGCGCTCGCGGAAGTACAGCGTGACGTCGTGGCCGGCATCCGTCGGTTCGAACACGAGCAGGGAATCGGGCTCGGCATCCGCCGCCCAGCCGGTGAGGTGCGCGAACGCCGAGTGCGCCCGGAACACGTAGTCGGTGTCGTTGCTGCGCTGCTTCAGGGAGCCTGCGGCGACCACCAGTCGCTTGCCGGGGAACGCAGCCGAGACGGCGTCGCGCCGGGCTGCTGCGTACGGCGCTTGCGTGCGCGGTGCAGGGAGCGCCTCGGGGCGCTCGGCCCAGCCCGTCGAGATGGTCTCGAGGAAGCCCCGCGGGAACGGCTGCTTGCGGTTCGTGGTGCTGTTCTCGGTGGTCGGCTCAGCCGTGGGCTCGGCGATCGTGTCGCGTTCTCCGGTGTTCATGCCTCAAGTCTGTCACCCCGTCGGCCAGTTCGCTCGGCCGGAAGGAGAGAGCGCGAGGATGCCGGCGATTCGTCTTGCCGGGCGAGCGGATGCACGTCGGGATCGAGCGTTTCGTCTGCGTTCAGCCGGCCGCGGCGGGTTCGAGCTGGACGACGAGTCCGCGGTGATCGCTGCCGCTGGCATCCGAGATGATCATCGATCCCGTCGGTGTCCAGTTCTGCGAGGCCATCACGTGATCGATCGGTGCGCTGAGCAGTTCGGGCAGCGAACTCGGCCAGGTGCCGCTGAGACCGTTGCCCGTGCGCGACGCGACGTCGCGGCAGTAGCCGAGGTCGCCGCCGCCGACGCCGAGCGGAGCCATGTGGTCGATCGTCGCGTTGAAGTCGCCGGCGAGGATGAAGTCTCCCTCAGGGCACTGATCGGCGATCCACTGCAGATCGCTGCGCCACTGGCCCATCTCCTCCCGGCGAGGAGCGACCGCGTGAACGGCCACGATCGTGGGGCCGGTGCCGTCGACCGGCATCAGTACGACGCTCGGCACGGAGCCGGTGTTGCTCGACCCGTCCTGCGACGACTCGATGACCGAGTACTGGCCGAGGTCGGCCGCCACGAGCACGGTCGTCTGCCATGATTTGGGCCCGTCGACGACGTCGGGATTGAACTGCACGTTGTGCACCCACATCGGGTGGCCCTGGTCTCGGAGCATCACGGCGATCTCCTCGCCGACGGCCTCGGTCGTCTCCGGCAGGGCGACGATGTCGGCGCCGCTGTCGACGACCTGCTGCGCGATCGTCTGGGCCGAGACCACCTCACCCGCCGTGTTCCAGCTGAGGACGCGGATGCTGGTGTCGGTCGCCTCGGGCAGGGTGTCGCGTCCGAATCCACGGTTCACACCGATGAGCGCGGTCGCTCCGGCGCCGAGCAGGGCGATGATCAGCACGGATGCCGCGAACCCGCGCATCGTCTTCGAGAACATCAGCAGCAGCGCGAGCACGGCGAGCACGAGGAGGGCGCCCAGCACCGCGCCTCGAGCGGCGACGACCTGCGCGAACGGGTAGGTCTGCTCGAGGTGGAAGAACTGCGGCCACACCGCGATCGCCGTGGCGATCGCGAGCAGCACGGTGACGAGAATCCCCAGTAGTCGAAGCATCGCTTCCAGCCTAGAAGCGCAGTCTGTGAAGTCTCTGCCGCCGGGATACGCTCGGAGCATGTCGCACCTGTTCTCCGGCCCCGCGGATCTGCACCTGCACTCCAACCATTCGGATGGCACGGAGGCACCGGCCGAGGTCATGCGCCAGGCGCACGCGTACGGGGTGCGGACTGCAGCGCTGACCGATCACGATCGCACGACCGGATGGGACGAGGCTGCGGCCGCTGCGGCCGGACTGGGAATGACGTTCATCCCCGGCATGGAGCTGTCGGCGAAGCACGAGTGGCGCAGCGTCCATGTGCTCGGCTACCTGTTCGACCCGACCGACCCGGCGCTCGTCGCCGAGACCGAGCGCATCCGCGGCGACCGGATCGGCCGGGCGGAGCGGATCGTGCGCAGCATCGGACGCGACTACGACCTTCTCTGGGACGACGTGCTGGCGCAGACGACCGCGGACGCCACGGTCGGTCGCCCGCACATCGCCGACGCGCTGATCGCCCGCGGGATCGTGCGCGACCGCACCGAGGCCTTCGACGGCATCCTGCATCCTCGCGAGGGCTACTACGAGCCGCACTACGCGCCCGACCCGCTGACGGCCGTGCGCCTGATCACCGAGGCCGGGGGAGTCGCGATCATCGCGCATCCCGCGACGTCGGGACGCGACCGGATGATGCCCGTGCTGTTCGTCGAGCAGCTGATCGCCGCCGGCCTCGGCGGGTTCGAGATCGAGCATCGCGAGAACACGGCATCCGGCAAGCGCGTCCTGCGGGAGATCGCGCAGAAGCACGACCTGATCGTCACGGGTTCGAGCGACTACCACGGCGCGGGGAAGCCGAACCGACCCGGCGAGAACACGACCTCCGACGCGATGGTGGCGCGGCTCATCGACCGCGCCACCGGCTCCTCGCCGCGCTATCCCTGACGCGCGATCGCGTCGAGCTTCGTGAGCTCGTCGTCCGACAGCCGGATCCCGCCGGCGGCGACGTTCTCCTCGAGATGCCGCAGGTCGCCCGTGCCGGGGATGGCCAAGACGTTCGCACCGCGGTGCAGCGTCCACGCGAGACGGACCTGGGCCGAGGTCACCCCATGCGCTTTCGCGACGGCGGCCACCGCAGCGGCTCCCGTGTCGTCGTGCGATCCGCCGGGGAGAGCGCCGGGTACGGCGGCGCCCATGGCGAAGAACGGCACGAACGCGATGCCGCGCTCACGGGTGAGGTCGAGCACCTCGTCATCCGCGCGCTCCGTGAGGGAGTAGCGATTCTGCACGCAGACGACGGGCGCGACGCCCAGGGCCTCGGTGAGCTGCGCCGCCGACACGTTCGAGACGCCGATGCCGCCCAGCAGGCCCTCGTCGCGCAGGTCAACGAGTGCGGCGACGTGATCCGCGATCGACCCGTCGTCCTTGCCCATACCCGCACCCCAGCGCAGGTTAACGACGTCGAGGCGCTCGACGCCGAGCTGGCGGATGTTCTCCTCGACCTGTGCGCGCAGCTGCTCGGGTCGGGCGTAGGGCTCGAACTCTCCCTCACGACTTCGCGAGGGGCCCACCTTGGTCGTGAGCACGATGTCCTCGGCGTACGGCTGGAGGGCCGTCGCGATGAGCTCGTTGGCCGAGCGGATGCCGTGGAAGTAGAAGGCCGCGGTGTCGATGTGATTCACGCCGAGTTCGACCGCACGGCGCAGCACCGCGATGGCCGCATCGCGGTCGCGCGGCTTCGGGTCCCACGGCATGCCGGTGAGCCGCATCGCACCGAAACCGAGTCGGTTGACCGTGCGGTCGCCGAGCTGCCAGGTTCCGGCCGACGCCGCGGTGAGGGTGAGGAGGTCGTTCTGTGCTGTCATGATCTCAGCGTCGCCCGCTCCCGAGGGGAATGGCGGCGCCTGGCAGGATGTTGCCACGGAGGGCGCTGGGCCACGGCCCTCGAGCACGATGGAGGCATGGCGATCATGACACGGACCGAAGAGAGCGTCGTCGTGGTGCGCGGCGAAGCCGAGGTCATGCGCAGGACCGCGCGCCTCTTCGAGAATGCGACGGACGTCGCCTGCGCCGCCAACGATCTCGCGAGCTGGCGATGGGCGTCGAGCGGACCGGCCGCGATGCCGCCGCCGTCCGACGGCGCGACGGTGCGCAAGGTGTTCCGCAGCGGCACGCTGCTCGACCCTGGGTGGTCGCAGCGTCTCGATCACATCCGCAGCAGGCCCGGCGTCTCGATCCGCGTGACCGGCGATGAGGTCAACGAGACGATCATCCTCGACCGGCGCGTGGCGATTCTCGCTGGCGATCGGCGCGCCGGCGAACGCACGTACAGCATCATCACGCAGCGCGACGCCGTGCAGGGCGTGACCTCGCTCTTCGAGGCGGCCTGGCGTGCGTCCACGGACCTCGATGTGCACGATGCCGCGAGCGCCGAGATCAGGCAGCTCGCCCCGCAGGTTCTCGACCTGCTCGGCGCCGGTGTCAAGGACGAGTCCGCGGCCCGCGCGATGGGTCTCAGCGTGCGCACGTATCGCAGGAGGGTGGCCGAGCTCATGGACGCCCTCGGTGCGGAGTCGCGTTTCCAGGCCGGAGTGCGCGCGCGGGAACTGGGCCTGGTGTAGACCGAAGGGGCGGATGCCGCAGCATCCGCCCCTTCGAAGACGATCAGGCTCCGGCGACCGGGCCTGCGCCTGCTCCGCCCGCGCCGCCGCGGCGGCGACGGCGGCGACGCGCGGGAGCGGGCTTGCCGTCGTGGTGCTCCTTGCCTGCCCCGTCATGGGTTCCGGCGCCCTCGGCCGAGCGATCGGCCTGCGCGGAGGCGTTCTCTTCTCCCGCGTCGGCTCCGGATCCGGTGCCTTCGACGAAGGTCGATCCGACCGCTTCGGAGCCGCGGCGGCGACGGCGACGGCGCGTGCCGCCCTCCGCAGTGCCCTCAGCGGCAGCATCCGCCGCCCGCTCCGCGCGAGGAGCGCGTGCCGGCTTCTCGGCCTTCGGAGCCGTCACGAGACGACCCTTCGTGCCCGCCGGGATGTCGAGGTCCTCGAACAGCTGCGGGCTCGACGAGTAGATCTCGATCGGCTCGGGCTGGCCGAACTCGAGGGCGCGGTTGATGAGGGCCCACTTGTGCAGGTCTTCCCAGTCGACGAAAGTTACCGCGATGCCGGTCTTGCCGGCGCGGCCGGTGCGGCCGGCGCGGTGCAGGTACGTCTTGTCCTCGTCCGGGATGGTGTGGTTGATGACGTGGGTCACGTCGTCGACGTCGATGCCTCGGGCGGCGACGTCGGTCGCGACGAGCACGTCCTTCTTACCGGCCTTGAACGCAGCCATCGAGCGCTCGCGCTGATCCTGGCCCATGTCGCCGTGCACCCCGCCGACGTTGAAGCCGCGGTCGCCCAGCTCATCGACCAGTCGCTGCGCGGCGCGCTTCGTGCGCGTGAAGATCACGGTCTTGCCGCGGCCCTCGGCCTGCAGGATGCGGGCGATGATCTCGTCCTTGTCCATGGAGTGCGCGCGGTACACGAGGTGCTTGATGTTCGCCTGCGTGAGGCCCTCGTCGGGGTCGGTCGCGCGGATGTGGATCGGGTTCGACATGAACCGGCGCGCCAGGGCGACGATCGGGCCGGGCATGGTCGCCGAGAACAGCTGGGTGTGCCGGACCGCCGGGACCTTCTGGAAGATCTTCTCGATGTCGGCGAGGAAGCCGAGGTCGAGCATCTTGTCGGCCTCGTCGAGCACGACCTCGGTCGCGTTCGACAGGTCGAGCAGACGCTGACCGGCGAGGTCGATCAGGCGCCCGGGGGTTCCTACCACGATCTGGGCGCCGGCCTTGAGCTGGTCGATCTGGCCCTCATACGCCTTGCCGCCGTAGATCGCGACGACGCTGGTGGAGCGGTTGCTGGTGAGCAGGTCGATGTCCTCGTACACCTGCACCGCGAGCTCGCGGGTCGGCACCACGATGAGCGCCTTGACGCCGTGCTCGGGGTCCTTGCCGAGACGCTGGACGACCGGGATGCCGAACCCGAAGGTCTTTCCGGTTCCGGTCTTGGCCTGGCCGATGATGTCCTGGCCGGGAAGGCCGAGGGGGATGGTCTGCTCCTGGATGGGGAACGCGTCGACGATGCCTTTGGAGGCGAGCGCGTCGATGATGTCCTGATCGATACCGAGATCAGCGAAGGTTGTCACTATGTTCAGGTGCCTGTCCGGCGACATGGAAGAGTCGCCTCGTCATGGATCCACGCCGTCTGCGTGCCACAGGCGCGGGGCCCCGCTCCGACGGCGGGGACGACACCAGCCTACCGGAGGGGCCCTCGGACCCTCGAGAGGGGGACGCCCCGAGTAGTGTGAAGCCGTGGTGAACTGGTTCTGGAATCGCAGCAAGACCCCGCGGCGCACACTCGCGCTGCGCAGCCGCGGTGAGCAGAGCGGCGCGACGAGAGTCGACTTCGCCGAGCTGGCCCCCGAGCTGAACCGCTTCCTCGGGCAGGCCGCGTACCTGCAGCTCGGCTACTTCGAGACGCTCACGCGCCTGATCCGGGCGACACCAGAGCTGTCCGAGAAGGAGTCGTTGTCGCGGGCGGCCGGCGCCACCCTCACCAAGCACCGCGCGATCGTCGAACTGATCGCTGCACGCGGTGAGGACCCCACGCAGCTGATGCTGCCGTTCCGGGAGAACCTCGACGCCTTCCGCCGCAAGACGATCGGCGCGCGTCCCCGCGAGACCATGCTGGCCGTGCACATCACCGCCGGCATGCTCGACGACTTCTATCTCGCGCTGGCCTCGAGCTACGGCGAGACGGGGGAGAAGGTGCGCGAGATCCTCCGCGAGGACGACGCCCGCCATGAGATCGTCGCGATCATCCAGGAGACGATCGAGAGCGACGAGGAGTGGCGCTCACTGCTGTCGATGTGGGCCAGGCGCCTCGTCGGCGACACGATCCTCGTGTGCCGCTCGGCGCTGCGCCCCGATGCGCTCGCAGCTGCGGACGACGAGCGCATCGAACCGGTGTACACCGAGCTCATGGGCGCGCACGCGCGCCGGATGGACGCGATGGGGCTCGCCTCGTAGGCAGCGCGCATCCGCTCAAGCCATCCCTGTGCCGCCGAGGCATAGCGTCAGGGAAGGAGTTTCGCGCTTCGGACGGAAGGATCACGGGGATTCGTCCGTCCGGAGCGCTGTTGACCGTCGCGGGTGCAAGAGCACGCCGTAAGCCAGTGCGGCGTTGACCGACGACCGGTGCGAGATCGAGCTCGGCGTTCGGCCACGGCGGTCGGATGCCGGGAATCGGCTGCCGGAATCGGATGCCGGGACTCAGATGCCGAGCGCGGCTCTCTCTGCGGCATCCGATCGCCGACGCGCCGCGACGACCGCGACGGTCACGAGGACGGCGACGAGCACCGACCCGAGCACGCTCGCGAGCCACAGCCACACGCTGTCCTCGCCGACGCCGGCCCACTGGGAGCCGGTGTAGACGATCGCGGCCAGAGCCGTGGCGATCGCCGGCGTCACGGCGACCCCGCGCAGCTCACGTCCGCCGATCATGTAGTGAGCCGCGATGCCGAGCGCGCACGCGCCGATGAGTGCGAGAAGGATGTACACGGTTCAGGCGACGAAGCCGACGCGGCGGGACTCTTCGGTGCCGAGCTCGATGTAGGCCAGGTTCGCGGTCGGGACGAGGTAGGAGTTCCCCTTGACGTCGGCGAAGTCGAGGTGCGTCGAGCTCTGCTCGAGAGCGGCGGCCACCTTGGTGCGCACCTCATCGGCGCTGGCGGAGGTCTCGAAGTTCAGTTCGCGGCCGGTGTTGACGATGCCGATGCGGATTTCCACGCGTGCTCCCTGTGTATGAGGCTACTGACTGCGCCCAACTCTACCCCGGGCGACCGGCCCCGGATCCGCCCCGGCACGGGTTACGCCGTGAGCGCACAGCGGCGCGGACGAGCCGGATGATCTCGATGTCCGCGGACGCAAGTAGCGTGGAATCCATGACACAGGATGCTGCGCAGAAGGCGGTCGTCGATGCTGCGGCGACGGCGTCCGGCGTGATCATCGGCGCCCCCGGCACGGGCAAGACCCGCACCCTCGTCGACCGCGTGGTGCACCTGCTCGACGTGGACGGGATGTCGCCGGAGGAGCTGATCGTCCTGACCCCCAACCGGCAGGCGGCGACAGCCCTGCGCGACCGCATCGGCGTGCGGATCGGGCAGGCCACGCCCGGGCCGCTGGCCCGCTCGCTGGGCTCCTTCGCCTTCCAGCTCGTGCGCGGCGCGATGGTGCGCGCCGGCTTCGAACCGCCCGCGCTCCTCACCGGCGCCGATCAGGATCGACTGATCGCCGAGCTGCTCGCGGGCGACGCGGAGGACGAGCAGATCGTCTGGCCCGAAGCGCTCAGCCCCTCGGTGCGCGCGTCGAAGGGGTTCCGGTCGGAGCTGCGTGCGTTCCTCGCCGAATGCACCGAACTGGGTGCGCACGCCGACGAGCTGAGAGCGGCGGGGGACCCGGCCTGGTCGGCTGTCGCCGACTTCCTGGTCGACTACCGTCGGGTGCTCGACGCCGCACGAGCGGCGCACCGCGATGCCGCCGATCTGCTCGCGGAAGCGTCCGCGATCCTCCGGAGCTCGAATGCCGCGACCCTGGGTCCGCTGTCCGCTCTGCGCGTGGTGCTCATCGACGACGCGCAGGAGCTCACGCGCGGCGGCGTCGCGATCGTCCAGGCGCTGCGAGCGCGCGGAGTCGCCGTGCTCGCCTTCGGCGACCCCGACATCTCCTCGGGCACATTCCGCGGTGCGAGCCCCGAACTCTTCGCTCAGCTCGCCGGTGCCCTCGGCGAGGTGCACGTGCTCGAGAGCCCGCATCGGCAGGCACCCGCTCTGACGGCGCTCACACGCACGGTGACGCAGGCGATCGGCGCATCGGGCCGCGTCGACCATCGCCGTGCGCCGGTGCCCGTGGCCGAGTCCGAGATCGACGCCGCAGTGACGGCGTTCATCGCGCCGTCGCCCTACGAGGAGCTCGACCGCATCGCGGGCGTCATGCGCGAGTGGCATCTCACCGACGGCGTGCCCTGGGACCGGATGGCGGTCATCGCTCACGACACCCGTCAGGTGACGACGCTGGAGGCGGAGCTCGCGGCGCGCGAGATCCCGACCCGCGCCGCCGGCGTGCAGCGTCCGCTCGGCAGCGAGACGATCGTGCGCGACATCGTGGGCGTGGTCCGTCTGGCGCTGACCCCGGTCGACCAGCGCACCCCGCTGGAACTCGAGGAGGCGCTGCGCACTCCGTTCGGCGGGATGGACGCGATCGGTCTGCGGCGCCTGCGCGCGCGGCTGCGCCACATCGAGCTCGAGAACGGGGGGTCGACACCGGCGCGCGAGCTGCTGCGGCAGGCTTTCGCCTCACCCGCGCATTTCGACCTCATCGACGCCGCCGAGTCTCGCACGGCCGCGCGGTTCGCGATGACGATCGCTGAGGTCGCAGCGTCCGCGGAGCGAGGGGAGACGATCCACGATCTGCTGTGGCGCGTGTGGGACCAGTCGCGGGCGATCGACGGGAGACGCCTTCATGTGGCGTGGCGCGAGATGGCGCTGCAGGCCAGCGGTGCGGAGACCGCGCGTGCTCTCGATGCGCTGGTCTCGCTGTTCGACGCGGCGAAGAGGTTCGTCGAGCGCACGCCGAACGAGAAGCCCGAGGTGTTCGTTCGCGACATCCTCGACAGCGAGGTGCCCGAGGACACCCTGTCGAGCCCTGAACGGCCGGGTCGCGTCACGCTCCTCACGCCGGCGACGGCGCTCGGAACCGAGTTCGATGCGGTCGTGGTCGCCGGCGTGCAGGACGGCGTCTGGCCGAACGTGCGACTGCGCGGCGGACTGCTGCAGACGTGGCGGCTCGCCGACGTGCTGACGGCGGCGCGCGAGGGCACGGTGATCGAGGAACCCGGGGTGCTCGACCGGCGTCGCTCGGCTCTGCACGACGAGCTGCGGCTCTTCGTGCGCGCCGTGTCGCGTGCGCGACGACGCCTGCTGGTCACCGCGGTCGACGACGACGACATGTCGCCCAGCGCGTTCTTCGGCTTCCTGCCTCAGCCTGGCCCGCCCGAGATGCATGCGTCGGCCGAGCATCCGCTCACTCTGCGGGGGCTCGTGGCGCGTCATCGCCGTGCGCTGACGACGTCATCGTCCGCGTCGGTCAGGGCCGATGCCGCGCAACAGCTCGCCGTGCTGGCACGCGAGGGCGTGCCGGGCGCCGACCCCGCCGAGTGGTACGGAGTGCTTCCCCCGTCGACCGAGGCTCCGCTTCGCGATCTCGCCGTCGATGGAGCTCGGGTGTCGCCGTCGAAGATGGAGTCGTTCGAGGAGTGCGGCGTCAACTGGGTCGTATCGGCCCTCGGCGGAGACACCGTGATGCCGCCCACCGCCGGGATCGGCACGATCGTGCACGAGGCGATGGAGAAGGTGCCCGACGGCGACCTCGAGCGGATGCGGGCGATCGTCGCCGAGCACTGGCCCGAACTCGATTTCGAGACCGAGTGGATCGGGCGCAAGGAACGCCGGCGCGCGGATCTGCTCATCGACCGTCTGCATGCCTACCTCGGCGATGTCCGCGCAGATGGAGGCCGGACGATCGCGAGCGAGGTGGAGTTCCGCTTCGCGGTCGACCTCGGTGAAGAGCCCGCGGTGCGCGAGGTGGGAGACGACCGTGGAGGTCAGGCGATCATCCACGGATTCATCGACCGCGTCGAGGCGTATCCGGCCGGCGCCGGAGACCACAGCCACGCCCGAGGGCGTGGATCGGAGAGCATCTCGGCTCGGGCTGAGAACGAGAGGGTGGTCGTGGTCGACCTCAAGACGGGCAAGAACGACCCGGAGTCCGACTCCGGCGTCGTCGAACACGCACAGCTGGCGGCCTATCAGGTCGCGGTGCAGCAGGGACTCATCGACGGCGCCGACCCTGCGGCGCTCGCCGGAGCGCGGCTCGTACTCGTGTCGAAGACTCTCGCCAAGAGCGACTACCGGATCGCGCATCAGCACACTCTCGACGACGAGGGACGCACCGCGTTCCTGCTGCGCGTCGCCGACGCCGCGCGCGGCATGGCGGCGTCCAGCTTCACGGCCCAGGTCGAAGCGCACTGCGCCGACACCCAGGGCAACAGGGTCAAGCCCTGCCGCATCCACACGGTTCCGGCGGTGAGCGCGTGAGCCTCCTGCAGCAGGCGACGGAGCCGACCTGGCCCGGCATCCTCGATCTCTCCGCGACCGACGTCGCCGCCGCGCTCGGGCAGCCCTCGCCGACCGCGGCGCAGCAGCGCGTGATCGAGGCTCCGCCCTCGCCCGCTCTGGTGGTCGCGGGAGCCGGCAGCGGGAAGACAGAGACGATGGCGGGCCGCGTCGTCTGGCTCGTGGCCAACGGTCATGTGCGCCGGGACGAGATCCTCGGTCTCACCTTCACACGCAAGGCGGCCGGGGAGCTCGCGGAGCGCATCGGCGCCAGGCTCGCCGTGATCGACGAGTACGGTCGGCGCGGGCTCCTCCCGCATCTCCCCGAGATCGTCGCCTCTGGAGCGCTGCGTCGTGTCGGCGACGCCGCTCCCGGCCGACAGCGCGAGCTGGTGCGCACGCATGTGCTCGACGAACTCGCCGACACCTGTCGAACCGGGTGGGACCCCTCGACGCCCCGTTCGGCGGAGGAGCTGATGATCCGGCCGCGCGTGTCGACGTACAACGCGTTCGCCGACGGGATCGTGCGCGAGCACGCCGCGCGCATCGGCCGCGATTCCGACGTCGCCATGCTCAGCCAGGCGGCATCGTGGATGCTGGCGCGCGAGGTCGTGTTGCGCAGTGATCTGCCCGAACTCGAAGAGATCGACTACACCCTCGGCACCGTGATCGACGCGGTGCAGCGGCTCGCGGGCGATGCGCTGGATCATCGGGTGGATCTCGACGAGGCAGAGCGCATCGCCCGCGCTCAGGCGCTCGCATTCGAGCCGTACCGGAGCAACGCCGACATCGACAAGGCGACCGCGAACCTCCTCAGCCTCCCGACGCTGACGACGCTCGTCCGCGAATACATCTCCGAGAAGGAACGCCGCGGAGTGCTGGACTTCGCCGACCAGGTCGGCGGCGCCTACGACATCGTCGAATCGGCGCCCGATGTGCGGGACGAGCTGCGTGAGCAGCACCGCGTGGTCCTTCTCGACGAGTATCAGGACACGTCGGTGATCCAGACGCGGTTCCTCGCCGAGCTGTTCCGGGACTCCGCCGTGATGGCTGTCGGGGATCCGCATCAGTCCATCTACGGCTGGCGCGGAGCCAGCGCCGACAACCTGTACGCGTTCTCCGGCGCGTTCTCGAGCTCCCGGCCCGCGCAGACGTACAGGCTGATGACGAGCTGGCGCAACGACCGCCGCATCCTCGACATCGCGAACGAGGTGCTGGTGCCCCTGCAGCGCCCCGGTCTCGACGTGCCGCCGCTGGAACCGCGTCCGGGTGCGGGGGAGGGTCGCGCCGAGGTGCGCTTCGCGTTCACCGTCGACGACGAGGCCGATGAGGTCGCGAAGTGGTTCGCCGCGCGTCGTGCCGAGCACGATCAGGAGACCGCGGGACGCCCGCACACCGGCGCGATCCTGTTCCGCTCGAAGAAGCACATGCAGACGTTCGCGGCCGCGCTGGCGTCCTGCGGCATCCCGCATCGCATCCTCGGCCTCGGCGGACTGCTGTCGACACCCGAGGTCGTGGACGTCGTCTCCACGCTGCGCGTCGTGCACGATCCCACCGCAGGTTCCGCCCTGATCCGCCTGCTCACAGGGCCCCGGTTCGGCGTCGGCGTCGCCGACATGGCCGCCCTGTACGACCTCGGCCGCCGACTCTCCGAGACCGACACCGGCATGGGCCCGCTCCCCGAGGAGGTCCGCATCCGCCTGCGCTCCTCGCGCGGCGCCGACGAGGCGATCTCGATCGTCGATGCGGTCGACGTCGTGCGCGCCGTACGCGACGACTACCGGATGCTCGAGGGGATCAGCGCAGAGGGACGCGCGCGCATCAGGGCGGCGGGGGAGATGCTCGAGCGGCTGCGCCGGGCGTCGTCCCAGCCGATTCCCGAGCTGATCAGGCTGATCGAACTCGAACTGCGGCTCGATGTGGAACTCGCCGCGAACGAGACCCGGGGACCCGCCCGCGTCGCCGCGACGCAGCTGCGTGCCTTCGCCGACGAGGTGCGGGCGTTCCTCTCGGCCGACGAACGAGGGACGATCGGCAGCCTTCTGGCATGGCTCGACAAGGCCGAGAGCACGGACGAGCTGATGCCCCGCCCCGAGCCTCCGGAACCGGGGGTCGTGCAGCTGCTGACCATCCACGGCTCCAAGGGGCTGGAGTGGGACGCCGTCGCCGTCGTGCGCCTCGTCGCGGACGAGCTGCCGAGCCGTCCCACCGACACCTCGGGATGGTTCGGATTCGGGGTCGTCCCGTTCGCCCTGCGCGGCGATCGCGATGCCCTTCCGCGCTTCTCCTGGGATCCGGATGATGCGGTCGCGGGCGAGACCGATCCGGCCAAGAGGCTCAAGGCCGGAATAGCCTCGCTGACGAGCGCGAGCAAGAACGCGCCCGGCGCGCTCACGGTGTTCAAGGCCGCGTATCGCGACTACCAGCAGCAGGAGGAGCGCCGGCTCGCGTACGTCGCGGTGACCCGCGCTCGCACGGATCTGCTGCTCTCGGGCGCACACTGGGCCGGACAGAAGAAGCCCCGCGTGCCGAGTCCGTACCTGCGGGAGGCGATGGACGTGCTCGGCCTCGATCCGATCGCCGAGGTCGACCCCGAACAGAATCCCTACGACGCACCGGGTGCGACGCTGGCCTGGCCGCTCGATCCGCTCGGCGCCAGGCGCGGCCGGGTCGAAGCGGCGGCGGATGCCGTTCACGACGCCTCTCTGCGGAATCCCGAACCGAGCCCTGAACTCGCGCGTCTGCTGGCCGAGCGTGCCGCCCGCCTGCGGGGCACGGACGTGCCGCCGCCGACACGGGTTCCCGCATCGAAGTTCAAGGACTACGTCACGGACTTCGGCGGCACGCTCTCATCGATCGTGCGGCCGATGCCGGAGCGTCCGTACCGCCAGACGCGGCTCGGCACCCTGTTCCATGCCTGGGTGGAGCGACGCAGCGAGCAGGTCGGGGTCGGCACCCGGGTCGACGAGGCGCTGTGGGAACTCGACGACGACGACACTGCGGCGAGCGGCGCGGCCGATGTCTCGGTGGCGGATGCCGCCGACCTCGGCACGCTGCAGGACATCTTCGAGCACAGCGAATGGGGGCAGCTCAAGCCCATCGCCGTGGAGATCGAGATCGACTTCGCTCTCGGCGGGCAGCCGGTCGCAGGGTCGTCGAGCGAGCCGGAACGCGACGAAAGCGCGGCGGGCCACGTCGTCATCTGCAAGCTCGACGCCGTCTACCGTCGCGAGGATCGCGGGGGTCGCATCGAGATCGTCGACTGGAAGACCGGCAAGGCTCCGCGCACTCCTGCTGAACGCGAAGAGCGGATGCTCCAGCTCGCCCTGTATCGCCTCGCCTACCACCGCCGGTTCGGAGTGCCGCTCGAAGAGATCGACGTCGCTCTGTACTACGTGGCCGATGATCTCGTGATCCGCGGCGACCGGGTCTACTCGGAGTCCGAGCTCTTCCAGCGCTGGAGCGCAGCGCGCGCGGCGCGCTGAGCCTCGTCCTCTGGAGAGCCGCCCTCGTCATCGCGGTCGGGGAGCCCTGAGGGTGCGCCGGCGCCGTCACCGGGTGTCGACGCGCGCATCGAAGAGAGGTCCTCGGTGTCGAGTCCCGCGACCTCCGCACGGTGCGCGGCCTCGTCGGACGTCGGCGCGGCGCGCTCGGATCGGTCCGGCTCCGCCGTGGCTGATCCGGGTCCGGAATCCTCGGCGGACTCGAGGTCCTCGTCGCGCCACAGCTCGTCCGGGTTGTACGCGTCAGTCTGCATCGAGGTGTCGACGGGCGCGACGGCGCTCGCAGGCACGCTGTCCAAGGCATCCATCGCGGAGTCCACGCCCTCGCTGCGCGCCGCGATCACCGTCAGGTCGCCCGCGTGAAGACCGTCGGCGAGAGCCTCGAGCAGCGCGGCAGCGTCGTCGACGATGTCTGCGCGTCGCAGAGAGTCGCCGTGCACGAGCCAGCGTGCGAACTCCAACTCGGCCAGCAGCCGGCCGCGCACGTCGAGCGCCGCGTCGGGAGTGCGTGCCGAGGCGCGCACGTATGCGGCCTGCACGTCGTCGGCCGCCTCGGGAGCCGCCGAGAGCCAGGCGAGGTCGACGGCGGGGTCGCCCACGGACAGCGCGTGCCAGCCGACGATGCCCGAGACCTGCGGCCCGAGCTCGGGGTCGTCGGTGAAGAGGAACGACGTGGACTGCACGCCGCCGAGCGTCACGGCGGACTCGAACCGCCACAGGTCGTCGTCGGCGACGGCCTCGCGCCATCGCGCCGTGAGACGCGCGGGGACACGCCCGGTCGACGCGGCCGCGTCGACGACGCGCGCGATCTCTTCGCGGCTCTCCTGGGCCGAGCGAGACGGCAGACCGGCACTGCGCACGACGGAGGTCGGCATGGAGTGCACGGCGGCGATCGCGGCGCCCATCGATTCGGCGGCTCCGCGCCCGGCGGGCACATGCGCGGCTTCGATCTGGAACCCGGGGAGCAGCTCGGTGACCAGAGCGCGTCCGTCGCTCACGCGAGTCTCGCCGATGTACTCGGGGACGCGGAACGGCAGCATCGCGCGGGCGCCGGCGGTCAGCGCGCGCAGGGCGAGGGCCTCCGCGGCGAGCTCGGTGGCGCCGTCGTCATCGTCGGCGACGCGGATCGCGAGCTCGCGGCCGTCGCTCAGCGATGCGACGGCCGAGTCGAAGCGGCCGTCGCCATCGGCGGTCAGGGCACGGGCGCCCGTCACCTCCGCCCCGGGCAGTGCGGCTGTCACGGCCGCGGCTAGAGTGAAAGGAGAGCGTCCCATCCCCCCAGGGTAGGTCGGCTCAGGGGCGGTCCTGCCTCCGCCACGCCCGTGAGAGAGGGAGTCGATGACCATTCCGCCCATGTCCATCGATCGCGCCGGCGATCTGCGCGACATTCCGGGCATCCTCGAACGGCTGCGCGCCGACGAGTCGAGCACGGTCATCGCGGTGCGCGACGGACGGGTGCGGGTGGACGAAGACGCTCTGGTGCGCGTCGGCGCCGCTGAGGTGACCGACGCCACGTGGGCTCTTCTCGGACGCGAGGCGGACGGAGGCGCCGTGCTCCTGGCATCGCTGCCACCCGAGAGCGGCAGCATCGACGCCGCACCGGAGGAGACCTGGCTCGGGTTGCGCGACGTGGGCGGCCGGCTCGGCGACTCGGACACCGAACTGCTGATCGAAGCTCTCGCTCTCGCCGGATGGCTGCGCGACGCGCCGTTCTGCCCGCGGTGCGGAGGCGGAACAGAACTCCGGCAGGCCGGCTGGTCCCGTCGCTGCCTGGCGTGCGGCCGGGAGCACTTCCCGCGCACCGACCCCGCCGTCATCGTCGCGGTCGAGAGCCGCGACGGCGAACGACTGTTGCTGGGAGCCAACGCGAACTGGGGCGGACGCATGTACTCGTGCTTCGCCGGGTTCGCCGAAGCAGGGGAGTCGCTCGAGGCGACCGTTCATCGCGAACTCGAAGAGGAGTCGGGAGTCCGGCTGCACGAGCTCCGCTATGTCTCCTCCCAGCCCTGGCCGTTCCCGCGGTCCCTCATGCTGGGCTTCCGCGCCGTCGTCGACGATGAGGACGCGGCACGCCCTGACGGGCAGGAGATCATCGACGTGCGCTGGTTCACGCGTGCCGAGATCCGTTCGTCCCTCGACGGGGAGGGTCCGGTCGGACTGCCCGGCAGGGCGTCGATCGCCAGAGCGCTCATCATGGACTGGTACGAGGAGCGCGCGTGAGCGCGCTGGACGCACTCGACGAACGGCAGCGGGAAGCGGCATCCGTGCTGCGAGGCCCCGTCGCGGTGCTCGCCGGAGCCGGCACCGGAAAGACCCGGGTGATCACGCACCGCATCGCGCACGGGGTCGACACGGGCGCCTATTCGCCATCGCGCGTGATGGCCGTCACCTTCACCGCGAAAGCAGCGGGCGAGCTCCGCGGACGTCTGCGAGCTCTGGGAGTCGAGGGCGTCGCCGCCCGTACCTTCCATGCCGCGGCCCTCGCACAGCTGAACTTCTTCTGGCCGACCCTGGCCGGATCGCCGGCACCGAGCATCATCGACAACAAGGTGCGGATGCTGGGCCAGGCCGCTGACGCCATGCGCCTGCGGCCGAGCACGAACACACTGCGTGACATCGCCTCCGAGATCGAATGGCGCAAGGTCTCGATGCTGTCGATCGACCAGCACGCCGCACTCGGCAGGACGGTGACGGGTGTCGACGCCACGCAGCTCGTCGAGCTGCAGCGGGCGTACGAGGCGCTCAAGGACGAGCGGCACCAGCTCGACTTCGAGGACGTCCTTCTGGCGTGCGCCGGGATGCTGGAGGCCGAACCGCGCGTGTCGGCATCCGTCCACGAGCAGTACCGGCACTTCACGGTCGACGAGTTCCAAGACGTCTCGCCGCTCCAGAACCGGCTTCTCGAGCTGTGGCTCGGGGATCGCCGTGACATCTGCGTGGTGGGCGACGCCAGCCAGACGATCTACTCGTTCGCCGGCGCGGAACAGCGGTTCCTGCTCGAGTTCGAACGGCGACACCCCGACGCGACCGTGGTGCGCCTCGAGACGAACTACCGTTCGCAGGCGCCGATCCTCGCGGCAGCCAACGCGCTGATGCACGGGCGACCAGGTGCCCTCGAACTGGTGCCGGCGCGTGATTCCTTCTCCGCCGATCCGCCGACGGTCACCGCCTACGACACCGAGGGCGACGAAGCCGCGGGCATCGCCGCGGCGATCGCGGCGCGCATCGAGAACGGCACGTCTCCCGCTGAGATCGCGGTGCTATACCGCGCCCACTCCCAATCCGGCGTGCTGCAGCAGGCTCTCGCGGCCCAGGGCATCCCGACGTCGGTGCTCGGCGGAACCCGGTTCTTCTCGATGCCAGAAGTCCGACAGGCGATTCTCGCGCTGCGGGCCGCGGCCGTGGCACCGACCGAACAGGGCTTCCTCCCTGGTGTGCAGCGGGTTCTGCGCGAACTCGGCCTCACCGACGAACCCCCCGCTGCCGGGGGCGCACAGCGCGACGGCTGGGAAGCGCGGCGTGCGATCCTGCGTCTCGCCGAGGAGGCAGGCCCCGAAGAGACGCTGCGCAGCTTCAGCGACGCGCTCATGGCGCGGGCGAAGGACCAGCACGAGCCCACTCTGCGCACCGTGACCCTGTCGACCCTGCACGCGGCCAAGGGCTTGGAATGGCCCCACGTGCATCTCGCCGGGTGGGCGGAGGGAGCGCTGCCGATCTCCTACGCGACGGGTTTCGAGGCGATCGACGAGGAGCGGCGCCTGGCCTACGTGGGGGTCACGCGCGCCGCGCGAACGCTGTCGCTGTCGTGGTCGCGGACGGCGGGGCGGGGGGAGCGGGCGCCGTCGCGTTTTCTCGCGGAGATCGGGACGGCTGCGCGCGGCACCGGCATTCTGCGTGAAACCCCACCGAGCGCCACACCCGGCCGCCGGACTCACTGATCTCGACGAACGATCCGGCGGCGGCGTCGACGGCGAGCAGGCGTGCCGCAAGCGCTGCGGCCTCCGCGATGCGGGCGGTGCCGACAGGACCGGGGCTCCGGCCGATGAGCTGGGCGTGCAGGCGAGGCCATGCCGGGTCGCGGTCGCGCTCATGGCCGTCGCGGCAGGTCAGGCAGGGGGTCTCGCCCGGGATCACGAGCGGTCCGACCGTCGTGCGACCGCGTTCGAGGGCGACCGGCAGGTGGCTGATGTCGTCGCGGAGATAGCGGGCGAGGTGCAGGGCGGCGGCAGCGCCCTGCACCAGGATCACTCCGCAGTCCTGCGGGTTCGATCGATCGCCCGGCTCGACGCCTTCGTCGGCGAGCGCCTCGCGCATCCGGTACTCGCATCGCCCGTCGGCGATTCCGACGCTCTCGACCCACGCGGCTCGCATCGTCGCCGCGTCGTCGATCAGCAGGGGCCGAAGTCGTGCCAGCAGCATCTGCGCCTCTCGCCGCGGCGCGCCGGCTCCGTGTGCGATCACGTCGAACGAGTTCATCCTGAACCCCTCGGCCATGCGCGTCAGCAACGGCACCACCCACGGCGCATCCACGGGCAGTCTGACGTCGCCGTCGACCCCGACCTGCAGGGTCTCGCTGTCGCGCCACAGCAGCGGCACCCCGGGATCCAGCCGGGTGATCGTCTTCGGGCTCAGCGGTGACATGCCCCGATTCTGCGGAATCCGACGTCTTCGTGGCGCGTGTCGGACGGATCGGTGGAGAACCGGCCCGCTTTCCGGGCCTGTGCAGGAAGAGTGGCCACGGAGTTCTGCGGCCATCCGAAACTTCTGCGGCCGCACGCGCGACGCGGGGCCGCAGAAGTTCGAATGCGCCGCGGCATCCGCTCAGACGGGCTTGTCGTCCCCGCCCGCGTCACCCTCCGAGGCGTCGCCCTCCGAGGACTCGCTGCCGGAAGGGCCATCCGACGAAGCATCAGCGGAGTCGCCATCGCCCTCGGCGAAGTCGTCGCCGTCGAGCAGTCGCGCGAGCGCTTCATCCATCTCATCGGCGACCGGCTGCTCGCCGCGGGCCACAGCCTGCAGACGTGCGATCAGTGCTGTCGGGTCGTCGATGTCGGATGCCTGCGGCATGAGGTCGGGGTAGTCCCACAGCGAATCGCGGGCCGAGATGCCCACGGCATCCGTCACCGCCTGCCACATCGCCGACGCCTCGCGAAGTCGGCGAGGCCGCAGCTTCAGGCCGACCAGGGCACCGAGCGCGTCTTCGGCCGGTCCGCCCACCGCGCGACGACGACGGGCGGCCTCGGCGATCCTCGCGCTCTCGGGCAGCCGTGACGAGGCCTGCGCGGTGACGACGTCGACCCAGCCGTCGATCGTCGCGACGAGGTTCTCCAGCCGGTCGAGCGCCTCGCGCTGCGCTTCCGTCTGCACGGGGAGCAGCGCTCCGCCCTCGATCGCGGCCCGCAGCTCTTCGGGGTTGTTCGGGTCGAGCCGGCTCGCGACGTCCTCCAGGGCGTCGACGTCGACCGTCACTCCGCGGGCGAAGTCGGTGATCTGCGACATCACGTGCAGATGCAGCCATTTCGCATGGCGGTAGAGGCGCGCATAGGCGAGTTCGCGGGTCGCGAGGAAGAGGGCGATCTGATCCTCGGGGATCTCGAGGCCTTCGCCGAAGGCCGTGAGGTTCTGCGGGATCACTGCGGCGGTACCCGCAGGGAGCACCGGAATGCCGACGTCGCCTCCCGACACCACTTCCAGGGAGAGGTTGCCGAGCACCTGCCCGAACTGCGCCGCGAACACCGAGCCGCCGAGCCCGCGCATGAGCTTGCCCGCGCCCTGGACGAGACCGCGCATCTCTTCGGGAACCTGGGTGTCGAGAGCGCTGGTCAGAGCGTCCGCGATGCTCGTCGACACGGGGTCGGCGATCTCCTTCCACACCGGCAGGGTCGCCTCGACCCACTCTCCGCGGGTCATCGGCTTGGGAGCGTCGGCGAGCTCGGAGATCGTCGTGGCCTCGCCGAGCCACAGGTTCGCGAGGGCGAACGAGTCGACCAGCGAAGTGCGCGATCCGTCGCCGATGCCCTGTCCGTCGCGGTTCGCGATGTGCAGAGCCTGCCTGAGCGCGCTCTCCCACGGGTCACCGCCGAACGCGCCTTGGAGCTGCGACATGATGGTCTGCATCATCGCCGGGTCGAACTGGATTCCCTCCATGCCGCCGAGCATCTCGCGCAGCTGTTCGGGGTCGATGTCACCGCCGCCCTGCCCGGACATCATCCGTCGCAGGAACTCCTGGAAGTCCTCGGGTGTGGGGTCGTTGTCTGACATGTCGCTCGCCCTCTCAGCACGCCTATAGCCGTGGCATCTACGCTAGTCACAGAGACAGGCTCGCGACCCCGATCGCTGTACGCCGCTCGCGAACGACGGAGGAATGCTGTGGATCGAACCCGGTCTGGGAAGGTCGGACTGGGCGTCTGGTCGCTGATCGTCGCGCTGATCGCGCTGGTCGTGCTGACCTTCCTCCCGACGCCCTATGTGATCCAGCGCCCCGGGCCCGTGTACAACACGCTCGGCACCGCCGCCGACAAGGACGGCGAGCAGGTTCCGCTGATCGCCGTCGACGGTGCGGAGACCTTCGAGACGGGCGGATCCCTCGATCTCACGACCGTGCAGGTGGTCGGCAACCGCCAGCGCACGCCCAGCTGGTTCGAACTCGCCCTGGCGTGGACGGATTCCTCCAAGGCCGTCGTGCCGCTCGATTCCGTCTTCCCCGAGGGCGTCACCACCGAGGAGCGCGACGCGCAGAACGCCACCCTGATGGTTGACTCGCAGCACGAGGCGACCGCCGCGGCACTCGGAGAGCTCGGCTACGACACCGGCGCGCAGGTCGCCGTCGTCGAAGCGGTCGAGGGGACGCCGGCCGACGGAGTGCTCGAGCCGGACGACATCATCACCGCGATCGACGGGGCCGCGGTGGATTCCGCCAAGCAGCTGCGTCAGAAGATCCAGGATGCCGAGGGCTCGGCCGTCGAGCTGACGGTGCTCCGCGCCGGTGACGAGAAGACGGTCAAGGTCACTCCGGAGGAGCGCACCGCCGACGGCAAGACCACCTGGGTGGTGGGCGTGACGCTGCGCACGGACTACGACTTCCCGATCGACGTCACGATCCAGCTCGACAACGTCGGCGGGCCGAGCGCCGGCATGATGTTCGCGCTCGGCATCATCGACACGCTCACCCCCGGAGAGCTCAACGGCGGCGAAGACGTCGCGGGCACCGGGACGATCGAGGCGGACGGGACGGTCGGCCCGATCGGCGGCATCCGTCAGAAGCTCTACGGAGCTCGGGACGCCGGCGCCGACTACTTCCTGGCTCCGGAATCGAACTGCGACGACGTCGTCGGTCATGTGCCCGACGGACTCACGGTCGTCAGCACCTCGACTCTGGAGGAATCCGTTCACGCACTCGACGTCATCGCCGACGGGGGCGACGTCGGGGCCCTGTCGACCTGCGACTGACGGCGTGTCCTCTCCCGACGATCGCGATCACGTGACGGCCTCGGCGCGCGGCGCCCGCCTGAGCCGTCGTTCCTGGACGATGCGGGCGGGCATTCTTCCGATCGTCGCATTGTGCACTCTCGTCGCTGCATGCGCGGTCGTCGTCGTCCCGGTGGACCGCATGCGGAGCACCGTGATCCTCGTTGCGGTGATCCTTCTCGGCGTGGGCGCCGGCTTGATGTGGGCCAGGCGAGCGGGGGCGGACGCCATCCACGCCCGCGTCGCCGCCGCGCGCGCCCGCTGGGCCGCGTCATGGGACGGTGCGGTCGTCGAGCCCGACGCGGCAGCGGATCCCCGCGATGTCGCCCTCGCCCTGCCGCGATCGTGGCGCGTCCGATCGGCGCGCGGCCGAGTGCGCTTCGCCGTGGACCGGATGCCGGTGCGCGCCGAGACCTGGGTGCTCGAGCCCGGGCCAGGGTCGAAGCGCTCTTCGTCCCGCCGCGAAGTCGTCGGCGTGGACGTGCCGACCGGGCAGGTCCGCCTGTGGGTGCCGCTGGCGTCGTCGGTCGATCCACTGCTCGTGACGCCGTCATGGCTGGGCCACACGAGCGAAGAGCCGGTGTGGTTCCCGACGGTGCGCGATCGCGTCGCGGCGCACCGCGACATCCTGGCGTCGCTCACGATCGGCGACGACCGGGTGATCCTGTTCGCGCTCGACGACCCGCGTCCCGAGACGATGCTGAACCGAGCCCGACTCGTCCGTGACGTGGCCGTCATCATCCAGGTGGCGCACGGGCGTCCGTGATCTCGCTGTGACCGGACCGGGAGCCGCCCCATAGTAAGGCATGCCTAGGATGGGAGCGTGACCTCGACCTCATCCCCGAATCCGGCCGCGCCTCGAACATCGCGGAGGATCGTCGGCATCTCGCTGGTGATCCTGGCAGCGCTGATCGCGGCCTTCTTCGTCTTCGCATCGCTGTACACCGAGTTCCTCTGGTTCGACCAGCTGGGCTTCACGACCGTTCTCACGACGCAGTGGTTCGCCACCGCTCTGATGTTCACGCTCGGATTCCTCGGCATGGCGGTGCCGCTGTTCGTCGTGATCCAGCTCGCCTACCGTCTGCGTCCCGTGTACGTCAGGCTCAGCTCGCAGCTCGACCGCTACCAGGAGGTCATCGAGCCCCTGCGACGTCTGGCGATGTGGGGGATGCCCGTCTTCTTCGGCCTCTTCGCGGGCTTCTCGGCCGCGAGTCAGTGGAAGACCGTCTGGCTGTGGGTGAACGGCGTCGCCACCGACTCGGTCGACCCGCAGTTCGGGCTGGACACGGGCTTCTACATGTTCGCGATGCCGTTCTACTCGATCCTCCTGGCGTTCGTGTCGGCGGTCCTGCTTCTCTGCCTGCTGGTCACGGCGCTCGTGTCGTACCTGTACGGCTCCGTGCGCGTCGGCCAGGGCGAGCTGCGCATCTCGAAGCCTGCGCGCATCCAGCTCGCCGTCATCGCGGGGCTCTATCTCCTCGTGCAGGCCGTGAGCCTGTGGCTCGACCGCTTCAAGACGCTCGTCGCACCCGAGGGCCGCATCACGGGTGCCGCCTACACGAGCGTCAACGCGACGATCCCGGGACTCGCGATCGTCGCCGTCATCGCGGCCGTCGTCGCGGTGCTGTTCTTCGTCACCGCGGTCATCGGTCGCTGGCGCTTCCCGCTCGCGGGCACCGCGCTGCTGATCGTCGCGTCGCTCGTGGTCGGCGTCGGCTACCCCTGGATCGTCACCACGTTCCAGGTGAAGCCGAACGAGAACGCCTATCAGGCCGAGTTCTATCAGCGGAACATCGACGGCACCAAGGAGGCGTACGGTCTGTCCGACGTGGAGGTCACCTCGTTCACGGCGAAGACGGATGCCGAGGCGGGCCAGTTGCGCGAAGACGCCGACGCCACGGCATCCATCCGCATCATCGATCCGAAGATCGTGGACGACGTCATCCGCCAGCAGGACCAGGCGAGGGACTACTACCAGTTCCCCCAGACGCTCGACGTCGACCGCTATCAGATCGACGGCAAGAGCCAGGACGCCGTCGTCGCGGTGCGCGACCTGGACATCAAGAACCTCGGCGACAGCGACACCTGGAACAACCGTGTCGCGGTGTACACGCACGGCTACGGTCTGCTCGCGATGGCGGGCAACGACCGCACCGCATCCGGCGAGCCGAAGTTCCTCGAGCGTGGCATGCCGACCTCGGGCAAGCTCACCTCGGCGGAGGAGTACGAGCCGCGCATCTACTTCGGCGAGAACTCGCCCGAGTACTCGATCGTCGGCGCTCCCAAGGGGGCGGACCCCGTCGAGATCGACTACGCGAGCGGCACCGACGGTGACAGCAACACCACGACGACGTTCACCGGTGACGGCGGGCCGGCGATCGGAAGCACCTTCACCAAGCTGCTGTACGCGCTGAAGTTCCAGTCCGAGCAGATCCTGTTCTCGAACCTGGTGAACGAGAAATCCCAGATCCTCTACGACCGCAACCCGAAGACGCGCGTGCAGAAGGTGGCCCCGTATCTCGAGGTCGACAGCGATCCGTACCCGAGCGTGGTGGACGGCCGCGTCGTCTGGATCGTCGACGCCTACACGACGAGCGATTCGTACCCGTACTCGAAGAGCGTGAGCCTGTCCGAGGCGATCGCCGACTCGAGCACGCCGACCCCGACGCTCGCGATCGACGAGATCAACTACATCCGCAACTCGGTCAAGGCGACCGTCGACGCCTACGACGGCTCGGTCACGCTGTACGCCTGGGACGAGACCGACCCGGTGCTGCAGACCTGGCAGAAGGTGTACCCGTCGACGCTCAAGCCGATCAGCGAGATGTCGGGCGACCTGATGAGCCACGTGCGGTACCCGACCGACCTGTTCAAGGTGCAGCGCGATCTGCTCGGGATCTACCACATCGACGACGCCGGGTCCTTCGCCCAGCTCGACAACCGCTGGCAGACCCCGAAGGACCCGCGCAGCAAGGACCTGCTCCAGCCGCCGTACTACCTGAGCATGAAGATGCCGGGGCAGGACACCGCGCGGTTCTCGATGTTCTCGACGTTCATCCCGAACTCCGGAACGTCGGGGAGTTCGAGAGACGTGCTGATGGGCTACCTCGGGGTGGATTCGGATGCCGGATCCGAAGCGGGGGTGAAGGCTGAGGGGTACGGCACCCTGAGGCTGCTGGAGATCAACGACGCGACGACTGTGCCCGGCCCCGGCCAGGTGCAGAACTCCTTCGACACCGACCCCTTCGTCGCCCCGAAGCTCAACGTGCTCGCGATCGGCAAGTCCGAGGTGGCGTACGGCAACCTGCTCACGCTTCCGGTCGGCGGCGGCCTGCTGTACGTGCAGCCGGTCTACCTGCAGTCCACCGACAACACGCAGGTCCCGAAGCTGCGCTCCGTGCTCGTCGCCTTCGGTGGAAACGTCGCGATCGAAGACACTCTGACAGCCGCGCTGGATTCGCTGTTCGGCGGTTCGGCCGGTGCCCCTGGCGGCGACAACCAGGTCACGCCCACGACGCCGCCGGACACCGGTGAGACTCCGGGAACCGGTGAGACGCCGCCTGCGACCGATGCGCGCGCCGAGGCGCTCGCCGCCGCGGGCCAGGCGCTCACCGACCGTGAAGCGGCGCTGAAGTCGGGCGATCTGACGAAGTTCGCCGAGGCCGACGAGCGGCTCACCGATGCCGTGCAGACGCTGATCGAGCTGGACGACGCTGCGGGGGAGTGACCTCGAGACCGACGGATGGGCGCTCCCGCGAGGGGGCGCCCATCCGCGTGTCGGCCCTCGATTCGCGCCCGCCGAAATCGCGTGTTAGGCTATTGATGTGCCGCGGGGTGGAGCAGTTCGGTAGCTCGCCGGGCTCATAACCCGGAGGTCGCAGGTTCAAATCCTGTCCCCGCAACAAGAAGAAGAGGCCCGATCCGTGAGGATCGGGCCTCTTCTGCGTATGCGGCCGTCGTCTGCTGATCCGTTCGTCGGCTCAGGATACGAATGTCGGCCGGAATCGGCGTTCTCGGCATACATCTGTCTTCTCGGCAGACATTCGTCTTCGGAGCCTGCCGGCCGACCTCGCGGCGACGGATGCTGGGAGGATGGGCTCATGTCAGAGAACGCCGCAGTCCCCGTCGCCGTCTGCCAGTTCGCGCCCACCGCGTCGCGGGAGGGCAACCTCGAGCGGATCGCGGAACTGGTGACGGATGCCGCGGCGCGCGGCGCCCGCCTGATCGTGTTCCCCGAATACTCCAGTTACTTCATCGATCCGATGGACGCGACGCTCGCGGAGAACGCGGAGGATCTGGACGGGCCGTTCGTCTCTACGCTCACCGCACTCGCGGCCGAGCATGGGGTGGTCATCGTCGCCGGTCTCGTCGAACGCGCCTCGGACGGCGGGCACGTGCGCAACGCCGTCGTGGCCGTGCGCGGGGACGGCATCCTCGCGGTCTACCGCAAGCAGCACTTGTACGACGCGTTCGGGCAGACCGAGTCCGACTGGATCGAGGCGGGGGAGACGGGGGACGCGGCGATCTTCGAGGTCGCCGGCATCCGCTTCGGACTCATGACCTGCTACGACCTGCGATTCCCCGAGGTCGGGCGCACGCTCGCCGACGCCGATGTCGACGCGATCGTCGTGCCGGCCGAGTGGGTGCGCGGGCCTCTCAAGGAGCACCACTGGACGACGCTGCTCGCCGCCCGCGCGATCGAGAACACCGCCTACGTGATCGCAGCCGACCATCCGGCGCCGATGGGCGTGGGGCATTCGCAGATCGTCGATCCACAGGGCGTCGTGCTCGCGGGCGTCGGAACGGCCGAGGGCATCGCCGTCGGAGTCGTCGATCGCGCGACGATCGACCGCGTTCGAGCGGCGAATCCCGCGCTGCGGCTGCGCCGCTACCGAGTGATCCCGGCCTGACCGGCGGCCCCGCCCGTTGAGCGAGCGCAGCGAGCGCCGCACTGAGCGAGCGAAGCGAGTCGAAGTGACGAAACGCGTGCCTCCGACCGGTTGATCAGTCGCTCAGCGACCGGCGCGGGCCAGGCGAGCCGCCGCCTCTTCGAGGACGTCGATGCGTTTGCAGGCTGCGAAGCGCACGAGGCCTGCGTAGCGATCGCGATGCGCAGGGGCGACGAAGGCGCTCAGCGGGATCGCGACGACACCCGAGCGCTCAGGCAGAGCACGGCAGAAGGCGGCGGCATCCGCTCTGCCGAGCGCGGTCGCGTCGGCGACCGTGAAGTAGCCGCCCTGCGGAGCGTGCACCGCGAACCCCGCGGCGCGGAGTCCCTCGCCGAGGATCTCGTGCTTGCGGGCGAGCAGCGCGGCGGCGTCGGTGAAGTACGAATCCGGCAGACGCAGACCCACCGCGATGGCGGGCTGGAACGGCGCGCCGTTCACATACGTCAGGTACTGCTTGACCGTGAGGACCGCGGTGATGAGGTCGGCGGGGCCGTGCACCCAGCCGATCTTCCAGCCAGTGGCCGAGAACGTCTTGCCGGCCGAGGAGATCGTGAGAGTCCGCTCTGCGGCCCCGGCCAGGGTCGCGATCGGCGTGTGCGGTGCATGGAACGCGAGGTGCTCGTACACCTCGTCCGTGACGATGACCGCATCGTGCCGGTGCGCCAGCCGGACCACTTCCGCGAGGACGTCGGGGCCGAAGACGGCGCCCGTCGGGTTGTGCGGATCGTTCACCAGGATGATGCGCGTGCGGTCGGAGACCGAGGCGGCGAACTCATCGAGGTCCGGCTGGAATCCCGGTGCCCGCAATGGCACGGTCACGAGCTTCGCCCCGGCGAGGGTCACGGCCGCGGCGTAGGAGTCGTAGTACGGCTCGAACACGACGACCTCGTCGTCGGGGCCGTCGATGAGGGCGAGCAGCGTCGCGGTGAGGGCCTCGGTCGCGCCGGCGGTGACGATCACCTCGGTGCCGGGGTCGACGTCGAGCCCGTAGAAACGGTGCTGGTGCTCGCAGATGGCGGCAAGGAGGTCGGGCATTCCGCGGCCCGGAGGGTACTGATTCACTCCCGCAGCGATCGCCTCCCGCGCGGCGTCGAGGACCTCGACGGGTCCGTCCTCGTCGGGGAATCCCTGGCCCAGGTTGATGGCGCCGGTTCTCACCGCCAGCGCAGACATCTCTGCGAAGATGGTGGGCGCGACGCCCCCGTCGGAGCCCAGCAGTCCTGCGCCCGCTGCCGCGCGTTTCCATGCGCCGGGAATGACACTCATGAAGAACAGGCTAAGGCCATAGCGGAAACTCATCTTCGACATAAGGAACGCACAGACTCAAGCGGCACTCTGAAGGGGCGTTGCTGAAGGAGCAGACACCATGAACGAAGACAACACTCAGGACAACCCGGCACTCCCGTCCCACGACGTCGTGCCGTCCACCGATGCCGCACCGTTCGTCGACCGTTCGACGAGTGATGCTGCCCTACAGAACCCCGGCGCACCCGTCGGGCCGGTCGCATCGTCGGGGCACACCGTGCCCGACACGTTCACCTCGGCTCCTGCGGCACCCGCCGCACAGCCAGCGCCGTCCGCCCCGGTTCCGGTCGCTCCGGCGTTCTCGGCTCCCGGTGCACCCGCCGGCGGGCACACGGCGCCGCACCCGTACGGCGGTCCCGCGCCGCAGGCGACGGCCTCGGCGCCCGGCGCCGCATTCGGCATCCACAACGGCGTGCAGCCGACTCAGCCCATCGATCCGACGCAGCCGTTCGGATTCGGCGGTCAGCCGACGGGCGACGGTGCGAAGGTCAAGGAGCAGAAGCCGCGGGGCGTCAAGTTCGCGGCGATCGTCGTCGCAGCCGCTCTCGTCGGCGGGGTCGCCGGCTTCGGCGGCGGTGCGCTCGTCAACAGCCTCGGCAGCACGCCGTCCACCGGCGTCGCCGAAGGCCCGGAGACGGTCACGGTGAACAACCCCGGCTCGGTCAACGAGACCACGGCGGTCGCCACCACGGCGCTGCCCTCGGTCGTGACGATCGAGGTCGCGGGCGCCGACCAGGCCGGCAGCGGCTCGGGCGTCGTCATCGACAAGGACGGCTACGTGCTCACCAACACCCACGTCGTCACGCTCGGCGGCGCGGTGGCCGACCCGACGATCAAGGTCACGACCTCCGACGGGCGCATCTACGAAGCGACCGTCGTGGGCACCGATCCGATCTACGACCTCGCCGTCATCAAGCTGAAGGACGCGAAGGGTCTCACTCCCATCTCATTCGCCGACTCGTCGAAGCTCAACGTGGGCGACACCGCCGTGGCGCTGGGCGCACCGCTCGGCCTGTCGAACTCCGTGACGACGGGAATCGTCAGCGCCCTGAACCGCAGCATCCAGATCGCCTCGTCGGCGCTGCCCGACTCGTCGAGTCAGGACGCCCCGGAGGAGCAGTCGCCGGAGGACGGCCAGGGCCAGGGACCGTTCCAGTTCGACCTGCCCGGCAACTCCTCCGCATCGAACGCCGAATCGATCTCGATCGCCGTGATCCAGACGGATGCCGCGATCAACCACGGCAACTCGGGCGGCGCCCTCGTGAACAGCAAGGGCGAGCTGATCGGCATCAACGTGGCGATCGCGAGCTCGGGCAGCTCCGAGGAATCGGGATCGATCGGCATCGGCTTCGCGATCCCCTCGAACATCGCCGAGCGGGTCTCGAAGGAGATCATCGCCGACGGTGCGGCCACGCACGGCCTGCTCGGCGCGTCTGTGCGCGACGCGGCATCGGTCGAGGGCTCCGACCAGGCGGGTGCGTACATCGCGGAGGTCACAGACGGCGGCGCGGCAGCGGCAGCGGGACTCAAGGCAGACGACATCGTCACCGCCTTCAACGGGGTGCCGATCACGAGCGCGAGCGACCTCACCGCCCAGGTGCGGGCCGCAGCCGCCGCCAGCGACGCGAAGGTCACCTACGTCCGCGGAGGCAAGCAGTACGAGATCGAGGTCACGCTCGGCACGCTGTCGAAGTAGCCCTTCGACAGGCTCAGGGACCCAGGAGCGACAGGCTCAGGGACCCAGGAGCGACAGGCTCAGGGACCCAGGAGCGACACGCTCAGGGGCGAGCGTCGACAGGGTTCGCAGACCCGGCTTCGACGAGCACCTCACAGAGAAGGACGTCACCCTCGCGATAGGCTCGCGGGGTGGCGTCCTTCTCTTTCGGCTCCGGCAATGCGGCCAAGCTGCTCCGGATCCCGCTGTACGCCGCCGGACGCATCGGCACGCTGATCATCCCCCGGGGACGACGATGGGTGTTCGGCTGCGGCGCCGGCATCGGCGACGGCGCGCTCGCGCTGCAGCGTCTGGCCGTGGCTGAGGGCCACGACACCCTCTGGCTGACCTCATCCGAGCGCGAGCAGCGCGAGGCCTCAGCGCTCGGCATCCGCACGCTCCCCAAGTACGGCCTCCGCGGCTGGTGGGCGACGGCGCGCGCAGGAGTGCTCGTCGTGACCCACGGGTTCGGCGACGTGAACCGCTACGCGAACGCCGGGGCGTTCGTCGTGCAGCTCTGGCACGGCATCCCGCTCAAACGCATCGGTCTCGATTCGCCCGCCACGACGCAGGTGCCCGGCGTCCCGGGGGCCGCTGTGCTGAGCCGCGTGGTCGGCATCCTGTACCGGGGCGCGGCGCAGCGGATCCGGGTGCTTCCCGCCGCATCTCACCGCTCACGTGGGCGGCTGGAGTCGGCGTTCGGCCTGAGCGGCGACCGGGTCGTCGTCACCGGCGAACCGCGCGTCGACGTGCTGTCCGCGGGTCCGCCCGCAGAGCGGCGGGCGTCCGCATCCGCTCTCCTCGTCCGCACGATCGGCGAGCTCCCTGCGGGTGCGCGCACGATCCTCTACGCGCCGACCTGGCGCGACGGCGGGGCCGACCCCGCCGTTCCGTCCGCGACGCAGTGGGTCGAGATCATCCGAGTCCTCGAAGCGACGAACTCCGTGCTGCTCGTGCGCTCGCACCCGCTCGGTGAGGGCGGGTACGCACCGCCGCTGCCGAGTCGAAGAGTGCAGATGCTCGGCGCGGGCATGCTCGCCGACGTCACACCGGTGCTGCCCGCAGTCGACGTGCTGATAACCGACTACTCGTCGCTCGCCTACGACGTGGGGCTGCTGTCGATGCCGGTGCTGTACCTCGCACCCGACGCCGAGGAGTACGCCCGCATGCGCGGCTTCTACGGGCGCTACGACGATGTCGCAGGTTCCGATGCGGCGTCGAGCTGGGAAGAGCTGCTGACCCAGCTGACGGCTCTGCTCGAGGATGAGCAGGTGTTCGCCGAACGGTCCGGGCGTTCCGCTACGCTCAGCGCTCAGATGCATGCGTTCCGCGACGGCGGCAACACCCGGCGCGTGTACGACGTGATCCGTGCGCGGGGGATACCCGCGCCGAAGGGAGCAGCATGACGACGGCCCGCATCGATGAGGCGGCCGAGGCGCTGATCATCTCCGGCACTGGCGCGCGCCCCGCAGCGGCGGCGCTCACCGGTCCGCGCGCGCGCGTCGAGGCGCGCATCACGGGGGGTGGCAAGACCTGGAAGGCGACCTTCGCGCTCCGGGCATCGAGATGGGGTGGGGACGAGCTTCCGCTTCCGGGCGGGGAGTACGCGCTCACGGCCACGGGTGCCGACCTCGAGACGCTCGAACTGGCCCCGACCCTGCTCGCGGGGCTCCGGATCGCCGTGACCGGTGCCGCCGTCTCGATTGCCGCGCCGATCGATCCCGTGTACGAGACGACCGAAGGACAGTCGACCCTCGAGGAGCGCTACGTCGCGCAGACCGGGGGCACGGAGAACGCGGTCTTCTTCGAGAGCTTCTACGGACGCACGGTGGGCTGCAACCCTCGCGCCATCGACCGCGCGCTCGCGGCCGAGGCCCCGGGGGTCGCGCGGTACTGGAGCGTGGTCGACCTGTCGGTCGCGGTGCCGGAGGGCGCGATCGCGGTCGTCGAGGGCAGTCCCGAATGGTGGCGGGCCCGCGCGGCCGCGCGCCTTCTGATCGTGAACGACTGGCTGCGCCATCGATTCGCCCGCAAACCCGGTCAGAAGGTGCTGCAGACCTGGCATGGAACACCGCTCAAGCGCCTCGCCCTGCACCGACCGGGATTCGACCCGCGCCGGATGGCTGCGGTCGTGAAGGAATCGCGGCGATGGGACGTGCTCCTCGCCCAGAACACCTACTCCGAGCGGATCCTGCGCAAGGCCTACGCATTCTTCGGCCGTCCCATCTGGGTCGAGGGCTATCCGCGCAACGACACGCTCGTGACCGGAGACGCGACCGCGGTGCGTGCGGCGCTCGGCATCGACGAGGGTGAACGGGTGCTGCTGTACGCGCCGACCTGGCGCGACGATCGCACTGAGATGGTCGACTTCGTCGACCCGGAGGAGCTCGCTCAGCGGGCGGACGCCGTGGTGCTCGTGCGCGGGCACTCGCGCACGCTGGCCGCAGGACGCGACAGAGTGGGCGCTCGCGTCATCGACGTCACCGGGTTCCCGGAGACCTCGCAGCTGCTCCTCGCGGCCGACGCTCTCATCACCGACTACTCCTCCGTGATGTTCGACTTCAGCGTCACCGGAAAGCCGATGTTCTTCCTGGTCCCCGACCTCGACCACTACCGCGGCCAGCTTCGGGGGTTCTACTTCGACCTCGAGTCGCACGCGCCCGGCCCGCTCGTGCACACGCAGGACGAGCTCGTCGAGGCACTGGCCGATCCGCAGGTCGCCGAGGCGTACGCTCAGCGGTACGAGGCGTGGCGGGCTCAGTTCAACGGTCGCGACGACGGCCACGCTGCCGAGCGCGTGGTCGCGCGGATACTCGATCAGGGCTATGTGACGCGCTGACGGCCTCCACGGGGCCCGGCTACGGCAGCGGGGTGTTCCTGGTGCCGAGGCGCGAGGCGTCGACGGTGTCGTGCGCGCCGCTGAGCACTCCTCCCATGAACCCGATGCCCCAGGACAGGTGCATCGTCGGCAGAACGAGGAGCGTCCACAGCCGCTGACGCACGCTCCCGCCGCCGGGGACGAGCGCGACCGCGATGTCGAGCAGCACGTAGGCGGCGACGGGCACGTACACCGCTGAAGCGACGAGTGACGCAGTGCCGCTGAGCACGCCGGTCAGCTGGAGGACGCCGACGACGAGCGCGGCCGCGATCAGGACGACCAGGGCGGGCGGGGCGAAATAGCGGATGCCGTTGCTCCTGCCGAACCGACGCACCAACTCTCCACGCCACGCGCCGGTCGCGCGGAACTGGCGGGCCAGGCGCAACCAGCTCTCACGCGGCCAGTAGGTGACTGAGAGCGCCGGGTCGAACCACACGCGATTCCCGGCCTGGCGGATCCGGAGGTTCAGCTCCCAGTCCTCGCCGCGCCGGATCGTCTCGTCGAAGAGCCCGACCTGGTCGAGCACGTCGCGGCGCATCACCCCGAGATACGCCGACTCGGCCTCGCCCTCGGTCGCACCGCCGTGGTAGGCACCGCCGCCGAGGCCGATGGGGGAGTTGTACAGCCGCGCGACAGCCTTCTGGAACGGCGTGCGGCCCTCGGCTCGCATGACGCCGCCGACGTTGGCCGAGCCCGTGCGCTCGAGGGTCTCCAGGGCCCGTGCGGCGTAGCCGGCCGACAGCTCGGAATGCGCATCGACACGGATGATCGTCGGATAGCGGCTGGCGCGGATCGCGGCGTTGAGTCCGACCGGGATGTGCGCGGCAGGGTTGTCGACCAGCCGGATGCGGCCGTCATCGGCGGCGAGGCGCTTCGCCAGTTCGGTCGTGCCGTCGGTCGACGGGCCGAGCGCCAGCACGAGCTCGGCCGGGACGTCGAGCCGCTGCTGCAGGACCGACGTCACCGCGTGCTCCAGATACGCCCGCTCGTTGAGCACGGGCATGACGAAGGACACCCCGTCGACGGGCGCGGCGGATCCGTTGTCAGACACATGACGATCATGTCACGCCGCTCCGGCGGTTCGCTGACCGGCGATACTCCGGCTAACGGAAGCATCTCGTTTGGCCGCTGGAGCCGCCGCAGCACCGTCGCCGGCATACCAAGTGGATACCCTGGACGGATGGGTGCAGTCCGCGACGCGAAGAAGGCCTACCGTCTGCTGAAGAAGGCGCTCAGATCGCGCAGCGCCGTGCAGCGTGTCCGCCGTCGGCTGGGCGACGGGGAACAGCATCCGCTCGAGCACTACAAGATCGCCGTGTACTTCGCGGATGGCGCCGTGAACATGTATCAGATGCGCCAGTGGTACCGTCCCCTCGCAGAGCTGGCGAAGAAGTGGCCGGTCGTCGTGCTGTCGCGCAGCGCGACCGGGGCCGAGAAGCTGCTCGACGAGGACGCTCCGCCCGTCGCCTTCGTGCCGACCGTTCGCGACCTCGAGCGGTTCATCGCCACGCAGGACATCCGCATCGTGCTGTACGTCAACCAGAACACCCGGAACTTCCAGATGTTCCGCTACGGTCGCCGCTGGCATGTGTTCATCAACCACGGCGAGTCCGACAAGATGTACATGACCACGAACCAGTACAAGGCGTACGATTACGCCTTCATCGCCGGTCAGGCCGCGCGCGACAGGCTCACCCGCACGCTGTGGGACTTCGACGTCAACCGCCGCGCCATCGAGATCGGCCGCCCTCAGGCGGATCACTACTCGGGCGCGCTGCCGTACACGCCGGATGCTCGCACCGTCGTGCTCTACGCGCCGACATGGGAGGGTGACCGCCCGAGCGCGCACTACGGGTCGATCGCGACGCACGGCGAAGCCCTGGTGAACGCGCTGCTGGCCACCGGACGTCATCGCGTGATCTACCGTCCGCACCCTCGCAGCGGGGTCGTCGATCACGAGTACGGAGCCGCGCATCGTCGGATCATCTCGGCGATCTCGGCGGCGAACTCGGCGGATGCCGCGGCGCAGCACGTCTACGACGACGGTCCGGAACTCGGCTGGCAGCTCGCCGCGGCCGACGTCGCAGTGGTCGACATCTCGGCGATGGTCTACGACCGCCTCGCGGTGGGAAAGCCCCTCATGATCACGCGCCCCGTGGACGAGCGCGCGAGCGTCGACACGAACGGATACCTGTCCGACTGCGAGTGGCTCACCGCCGAGGCGGCGCACGGCATCGTGGCCGAGGTCGAGCGGGTCCGCGCCGACGAGGCCGCGATCGCCCGTCTGCGCATGTGGGTGCAGCACTACTTCGGCGACACCGCACCCGGAGCCGCGACCGCGAAGTTCCACGCCGCCATCGAGCAGCTCATGCAGAAGTGGGACGCCTGGCAGGCCCACGAGATGGGTGCCGTGCGTCCTGACGAGGACGACGACGACGAAGAAGCCGACGAAGATGACTGAGCCGCTGCCGCTTTCGAGTGTGCTCGCCTCGCGCCTCGACGTCGTGCCCGAGGTCGGCTCGACCAACGCCGAGATGCGTGCGCGCTCCGCGGACGCCGCCGGCTGGCCGCACCTGTCGGTCATGGTCACCGACAACCAGACCGCGGGTCGGGGGCGTCTCGACCGCACCTGGGTGGCGCCCGCAGGATCGGCGCTCGCCGTGTCGGTGCTGCTGCGCGAGCTGCCGCCCGTCGACGCGCGCGGGTGGATCCCGCTCGCCGCGGGCGTCGCGATGGCGGATGCCGTCGCCGCACAGTTGCACGATCACGACGTTTCGGTGAAATGGCCCAACGACGTGCTGGTCGACGGGCGCAAGATCTGCGGCATCCTCGCCGAGGCGACAGCCGACGCCGTGGTCGTCGGGACCGGCGTGAACACGGCGATGCCGGCATCCGCTCTTCCCGTGCCGACAGCCACCTCGTTCGCCGTGCTCGGCCGTCAGGCGGACGCGGACCGCCTGATCGCCGACTACCTTCGCGCGCTCGACGGACTGCTCCGGGCGCTCGCCACATCGGGCGACGCCGTCTCGAGCGGCCTGCACGCCGCCGTGACGGCGCGGTGCAGCACGCTCGGACTCGCCGTGCGCGTGTCGCTGCCGGGGGAGCGGATGCTCGAGGGCACCGCGCGTGCTCTCGATGCCGACGGACGGCTCCTGGTCGATGCGGACGGAGCCGAGCACCCGGTGTCGGCCGGCGATGTCGTGCATGTCAGACCCGCCGCAGTCTGACACGCCCGGATTTCAGGGCCCGTTGGGCGCTGAGGCGTGCACAATGGAGGGGTGACCCAGCCCGTGACGCTCGGCGGTCGGCCGACGATGCCGCCACCCGGTGCGCCCACGGAGGAGCTGCTGATTGCGAAGTTCCGCGGTCACGCGCGTCGCCTGTTCTGGTCGGCCCTGGTCCTGATCGCCGTGTTCGGTGCGACCGCCTACTACTACGGCAATCTGCCGGCGCCGTTCGAGGACTGGATGCTGCTGTCGGCGGCCGGTGCGGCCGTCGTGCTGCTCGTCCTCGTGCCGTACGTGCTCTGGTATTCCCGCACCACCACCGTGACCACGCGTCGGATCATCGTGAAGCAGGGGATCGGATCGCGCAGCCGGCGTGAGATGTCGCACGCCCGGGGTTACACGATCGGCGTGCGTCGCGGCATCCTGCAGCGGATGTGGGGTGTGGGGACGATCACGCTGACCAACGGGGTCGATGCTCCGCTGCGCCTCGCGAACGTGCCGAACGTGACTCTCGTGCACGAGACGCTCGCCGACCAGATCGAGGTCAGCCAGATCCTCGCGCACCGCGACGCGCAGGCCGGGACCGACTCCTTCTGACACCGCGAGGGTGCGTTTCGTCTCGCTTCGCTCGCTCAACGACCGGCACCCCCACCGAGCGCCGTACTGAGCGAGCGAAGCGAGTCGAAGTGACGAAACGCGTGTCCCCGACCGGAACTGCGGTCCGACGCGCCTCGGCCATGCGGGAGAATGGTCCTGACGAATGGAGGCGGCACATGGCGCTGCGTGTAGGCGTGATCGGCGGAGGCCAGCTGGCCAGGATGATGATCGCTCCGGCGGTCGAACTCGGACTCGACCTGAGGGTGCTCGCCGAGGACGAGGGGATGTCCGCGCAGCTCGCCGCCACGGCTGTCGGCGACTACCGCGATCTCGAGGCGGTCCGCGCGTTCGTCAAAGACGTCGATGTGGTGACCTTCGACCACGAGCACGTGCCTCAGGCGGTGCTGCGTGCGCTCGTCGACGACGGGATCGCGGTGCACCCCGGCCCCGACGCGCTGCAGTTCGCCCAGGACAAGCTCGTGATGCGGGCGCGGCTCGCCGAGCTCGGTGTGCCCCAGCCCGACTGGGCTGCTGTGCGTGACACGACCGAGCTGCAGGCGTTCCTCGACGACCATGAAGGACGCGGTGTCGTGAAGACCCCGCGCGGCGGCTACGACGGCAAGGGCGTGCGCGTCGTGCGTGCGGCCTCGGAGGCGCAGGACTGGTTCGACCAGCTGCCCGACGGCGAGGCGCTCCTCGTGGAGGAGCTGGTCGCCTTCGTGCGGGAGCTCGCGCAGCAGGTGGCGCGTCGGCCCAGCGGCGAGATCGTCTCCTACCCCGTCGTGGAGACCGTGCAGCGAGACGGCGTCTGCGCCGAGGTCATCGCTCCGGCACCTGCCGCCGCCGAACGGCTCGCGCAGGTCGCGGAGGGCATCGGGCGGTCGATCGCCGAGGGACTCGGCGTGACCGGGATGCTCGCGGTCGAGCTCTTCGAGACGGATGATGAGCGGATCCTCGTGAACGAGCTGGCGATGCGTCCGCACAACAGCGGCCACTGGAGCCAGGACGGTGCGGTCACCGGTCAGTTCGAGCAGCACCTGCGCGCGGTCGCCGACCTTCCCCTGGGCGACACCTCGCCGCGCGCCGCCTGGTCCGTGATGGTGAACATCCTCGGGGGGCCGGCCGAGGGAGCTCTCGGAGATCGGTTCGCGGCCGCGATGGCCGAGCACCCGTCGGCCAAGATCCACACGTATGGCAAGGCGCCCCGCCCCGGTCGGAAGGTCGGCCACGTGAACGTGTCGGGCGACGATCTCGACGATGCCGTCTACGTGGCGCGCGCTGCCGCAGCGCACTTCCTCGACTGATCGCGTCAACCTCGCCCCCACCGACCTCCCGAAAATAGGTCAACCGCGTCAGATGAGGAAGGAAATCGCTGTTTCTTCCTCATATCGTGCGGTTGACCTCATTTCGCGGGTCCGATGCCGGCGTCCGTCACACTGCGCGGTGAGGCGTGCCGTTGGGGGGAACTTCCAGGGGCAGACCGTACCCTGTTGAAGTGACCGAGCCTCTGCACTCCTCTGCTGTCCCCCTCGTCGGCGTCGTGATGGGTTCCGACTCCGACTGGCGCGTGATGAGCGACGCCTCTCAGGCGCTCACGGAATTCGGGATCCCGCACGAGGTCGAGGTCGTCTCGGCTCACCGCACGCCCGACAAGCTCATGTCCTACGCTCGCGAAGCCCGGAGCCGCGGCATCCGGGTGATCATCGCCGGCGCCGGGGGAGCGGCGCACCTGCCCGGCATGCTCGCGTCGATGACCGCGCTGCCCGTCGTCGGAGTTCCCGTGCCTCTCGCCTACCTCGACGGCATGGACTCGCTGCTCTCGATCGTGCAGATGCCCGCCGGCATCCCCGTCGCGACCGTCTCGATCGGAGGGGCGAAGAACGCCGGACTCCTCGCGGCCCGCATCCTCGGGACGTCGGATGCCGCGCTGGCCGATCGCGTCGAGGCGTATGCCCGCGATCTCGAGGCGCAGGTCGAGGCCAAGAACGAACGGCTGAAGGAGTCGCTGTGACCCTGGCCGCGCCGCGCCTTGCGGGGCGGCCTCTGATCGAGACCCGTCCGCTGCGGAATCCGGACACCGCGGACGCCGGCACCATGACCCGGCGCGGATGGTGGCTGGTCGTCCTGAACGTGCTGCTGCCGGGATCCGCGCAGGTCCTGGCGGGCAACCGCCGACTCGGTCGATTCGGTCTCGGCGCCACGCTGACGGCGTGGTTCCTCGTCATCGTCGCGATCGGCCTGGCCCTGTTCGCGCGTCCGACGCTGCTGTGGCTGACGGTCGGCGCCGGCTGGTTCTCCGGGGCCGTGCTCACCCTCGTGCAGGTGCTGCTGATCGGCTACGTGGTCCTCTGGATCGTGCTGACCTTCGACACTCTGCGACTCGCTCGCCTGGTGAAGATCCCCGGACTGTCGAGATTCGCCCTTCCCGTCGTCGCTCTGGTCCTGCTCGGACTGGTCGGTTCGGTGACCGGGGTCGCCGCCTCGTACGTGGGCACCGCACGCAGCACGATCTCGACCATCTTCGGCAGCAGCGGTCCGAGCCTGCCCGCGAGCGACGGCTACTACAACATCCTTCTGCTCGGCGCCGACAGCGGCGAGGGCCGCGACTCCATGCGCTTCGACAGCATCTCGGTCGTCTCCGTGAACGCCTCGACCGGAGCCGTGACGATCACCGGCATCCCGCGCGACATGCCGAACTTCCCGTTCGCCGAGGACAGCCCGATGCGCGACCCCGACCTCGTCGGCTTCGACTACCGCAACTACTTCGAGGGCCACAGCGATCCCGACTGCGGCTGGGGTTCAGGGATCAACCAGCTCACCAACGCCGTGCAGGTCTGCCGTGAGGACGACGGCGTCAGCATCTATCCGAATGCCGCAGCACAGGGCTCCAACCCGGAGATCGAGGCGACGAAGGATGCCGCAGAGGGGATACTCGGCATCGACATCCCCTATTACGTCTTCCTGGACATGAAGGGGTTCGCCAATCTCGTCGACGCGCTCGGCGGCGTTAAGATCACGGTCACCGAGCGATTGCCGAAGGGCGGTCCGCCCCCGGGATCAGGAGCGCACGACGTGGACTCCTGGGCGATCGGATGGATCGAACCCGGCGAGCACATCATGAACGGCGACACCGCGCAGTGGTACGCACGGTCGCGCTACACGACGAGCGACTGGGACCGGATGCTGCGTCAGCGCCAGCTGCAGCAGGCGATCCTCGCGCAGTTCACGCCGCAGACCGTGCTCACCCGGTTCAACGAGGTGGCCGCGGCCGGCACGGCGATCGTGCAGACCGACCTGCCGCAGGACAAGCTGCCCGAGTTCTTCGATCTGCTGACGAAGGCGAAGGATCAGCAGGTCACCACGATCGAGCTCACGCCCGACCACGGCGTCCCGGAGACGGACATCGACTTCTCGTTCGTGCACCAGCTGGTCCAGACCACGCTGCATCCGCCCACGGGGACGCCCACCCCGACTCCCTGACCCGGCGGTCCGGCCGACCTCCCCCGGTCGTTGAGCCAGCGAAGCGAGACGAAACGCAGTGTGGGTTGCACCCGGCCGAAGTCTCGTACGGTCACGCTGACCGGCGGACACGAAAAAGCCCACGGCCACCACCTGAGAGTGAAGGTGATGGTCGTGGGCCTCCGGTGCACGCACCGGATTCACCAGACGACGGTGATCGGAGGGGGAGGGATCACCGTCGCCCGGTCGACCCCGCAAAGCGGGATCAGAATCAGGCGTTCTTGCGGCGAGTGAATCCCACAGCCACGAGAGCACCGCCGGCGACGAGAGCTGCTGCTCCGCCGCCGAGGATCCACGGCGACACGCTGCCGCCCGTCAGAGCCAGTTCCGTACCGGTGCCGGTGAGCGGAAGCTCGGAGCCGGCTGCGGCGACCGTCGGGTCGTGGTCGCAGTTCGACACGGAGTCGTGCCCGTGCGAGACCGTGATGGTCGCCGTGTACGAGCGCGAGCCGCTGAACGCGATCGCGTACGCCCCGTCGCCGTTGGACGGCGGACGGAAGGTGAGAACGAGACTGCCGTCGGCAGCCGCCGTGTTCCCGGATACCGCCGAGTCGGCGGCATTGAGTCCGGACACCGACACGCCAACATTCTCGGACGGCTGGAACCAGCCCGCGCCGAAGACGATGGTCGAGACCTCGCAGATGTCGATGATCGGGTCATCGACACTCACACTCGGGGTTCCCGCGTAGGAGTCGGACGCGGCCGTTGTGGCCGTTGCGGCGTCGGCGGCGGCAGGTGCACACAGCACCAATGCGCCGACGGTCAGGCTGATTGCAGCCAGTTTCTTCAGCATGATTCTCCCCAGAAATACACGCGGAATCGCACCGAATACACCCCTGCATTCGACTGCGTGGGCTCTCCTTGTCCCCACGACAAGGTTGTAGAACCCAGATATTCCCCAGTGCAGATGACACTACATCATCGTGGGGGGAAAGTCACGGAGCGCAGTGAAGATCCGTTCGTCGGATCTTCGGATCGTTCACGAGCGGGGTGTGCGCGACCTCAGTCAGGCGCTCGCCCGCCCCCGCTCCGCGGAACTCGACGGTGATCGTCGTCGACTCGCCCGGAGCGAGCGTGACGTCGTGCTGCACGGCGTAGCGGTCGCCCAGCATGGTGGTCTGCACGGCATCCGACTCCCCGTCCCTGTCGATGTGCGAGGCGGTGGCGCCCTCGGGGCCGTATACGGCCACGAGCGTCCGCACCGACCCGGGAGGCACTCCGTACCAGCCCGACGCGGTGACGTACGCGGGGAGTGAGGTCGCCGCATCGGCCGGCGCATCATTGGTCCAGGTGACGGTGACCTGCGTCGTCGGCTCGCCCTGGCACACGCCGATCGAAGTCGCGATCTCGGCGTCCATGAAGTAATCCATCTTGCCGCCGGTGGTGTCGTTGAAGAGCGCGCCGACGTACGTGGCGGACGCCGTGTCCGCCGGCAGCGCGCCGCTCAGCGTGGAGCCCGCGATGATCGCCTGCTCGTCCTCGTGCGCGCTCCAGATCCGGATCCGACCTTCTGCCGAGGACTGCGCGAGAGCCGTCACCAGCTTCTGCGGCTCCGCGCCCGACATGGCGGCGCCGAACACGGCGCTGGCCGCCTGCGCGAACACCTGATCCTGCATCGTCGGGTCGGGGACCGCGGAGTAGATCTCTGAAAGGAGCAGACCGACCACGTTGTCCTCATCGGCGGTGAACGGCCCGAAGGCCAGGGGACCGGTCGCCGCGAGGAGGTTCTTCGTCATGACGGCGTCGACCGCGATGACGCCGTCGACGGGGGTGCCGAAGCGGTTCTGCCAGCGGGTGGCGACCAGCGGAGCCGCATCGGTGAAGTCGGGGATGCTGGTGATGTTCTGCAGGTAGCGGCCGGGGCGATCCTCGAACAGCGCGGTCGTGGATTCGCTGAGCGGCAGGGCCGTGTCGAGCGAGGGGAAGTCCGCCGTGGAGGCCTGCTGGCTCAGGCTGACGTGCCCGTTCTCGGCGTGCACGAGCGCGATCGCCCCGATGATGCCGCCCGAGGACCGCACTTCCGCGTTGTTCTGCATGGCGATCACGTAGTTGCGGGGCTCCGTTGCCCCGAGCATGCTCGGCAGCAGCGCGGAGGCGCCGTGCAGCGCTCCCACCAGGGTCGTCGCCTGCGTGACGGTCGAGCGCAGTTCGCGGATGGCGTCGGCGAGAGGGGGCAGCGTGGCGTCGGCGTCGATCTGCCTGGCTCGGTCCTCGGCGGCGCTCATGGTCGTCGCGGCATCCGCGAGCGACGGTTCGATCTTCGCGAACGGTGCGAGGTCGATCGTCGAGTTCGAGAAGCCGAGGTTCGAGAGATTCAGGTCTCCGGCGGCGGAGAGCAGCGGGGCGACGGCGTTCGACGAGATGTCATCGGCGATCGCCGCGACTTCGCCGACCGCGGTGAAGTTGGGCCCGAGCCACGGGACCGCGCCATAGACCTGCCAGATGGGGTCGGAGGTGAGGTCGTGCGCCGAACCCGCGTGGTGGGAGATGCGCTTCGCGAGCGTCTCCGCCCTCTCGAGATCGCCCTCGCCGACGGCGGTCTTCAACTGCGACGAGATCGTCGCGACCTGCTGCAGGTCGGTGACGGCGCCGATCCCGCGCACCGTCACCCAGCCGATCGACAGCACCAGAAGGGTGAGGGCAGCGCCGATGGTCCAGCCGAGCCATCGACGACGTACCGGAAGGCGTCCGTCGCTCATTCGAGCATTCAAGCACGAAGCGGGGAACGATGCGTGAAACCGAAGTGCTTTCCCAGCAAGGATTTCTCGAATGCTGTGCCTGTCGCGGCTCCCGCGACGATCAGTGCGCCTACTCTTGTGCTCATGGGTGCTCGGCTGCGTGTTGTTCTGGATCAGCTCGTGCATGTCGTCGACGCGGATCAGGCTGCTGCTGCAGTCGATCTCGCGCAGGGCCTCATCGAGACCGCTCCCTCGGGGTGCGATGTGGAGGCGATCGTGCCGGCCGGTTCTTCGCCGCACTTCGCGGGCCTCGCCGACGTGCGCACCTTGGGCCTGGCGCGGCGGGAGCTGGCGGCCTCGTGGCAGCTGGGCATCGCCCCGGGCGTCGGCGGAGGCCTCATCCATTCGCCGACGCTGATGGCTCCGCTCGTGCGCCACGATCGCGTGCACGACAACGACCAGACCACGGTGACCCTGTGGGATCTGCGGGCCTGGGAGGCGCCCGACGCTCTGTCGAAGACGACGGTCGCCTGGCAGAGGGCCATGCTGCGACGTGCGGTGAAGCACGCGGACGCCGTCGTGGTGCCTTCGCACGCCTTCGCCGAGCGGCTCGCCGAGATCGCGAAGCTGGGGGAGCGGATCCGCGTGATCCCCGGCGCCGCGCCTCTCGGGTTCGTCGTACCGCTGGACGCCGCCGCTCGGCGGAAGGCGCTCTCGCTCCCGGCGAGCTACATCGCGCTGACGGGGTGCTCCTCGTCGCTCGAATCAGGATTCCGCGCCGCGATCGCGGCCGATGCGGACGCGGTCGTGCTCGACGCGCCAGAGGGATCCGAACCCGGCATCGCCGAGATCGCCTCTGCTGCAGGTCTGCCCGAGTCCCGCGTGCACGTGCGGGGGACTCTGCCTCTCGAAGACCGTGCGGCCGTGTTCGCCGCCGCCTCGGCTCTGGTCGCGACGGATCCGGGGATCGCCTGGCCATGGCGAGCCGTCGAGGCGATGACGCTGGGCGTTCCGGTGATCGCGGCCTCGAGCGGGGTGCACCGGGATGTGATCGCCGACGGTGGGGCGGTGGTGCCGGAGAGCGAGATCCCGGATGCCGTGGCCGACGCGGTCGGCCCGGGAGCTCGACGCATGAGCGTGCTGGGGAGCGACCGGTCGCGCGCCTTCTCGTGGATGAGCTCCGCTGAGCGGGTGTGGGGCCTGCACGCGGATCTGTAGCCGATCGGGGTGATCAGCTGCGCATGACCTCGACGGCTTCCTTGCTCGGACCGTCGAAGCGCTTCTTGCCCTTCTGGAGAAGGATGCCGCGCTCGCAGAGATTCGAGACCATGTTCAGGTCGTGGCTGACCACGACGAGCGTCTTGCCCTGACCGTGCAGCTCGCGCACGCGCGCGAGGCACTTCTGCTGGAAGGGCTCATCGCCCACCGACAGGATCTCGTCGATCAGGAGGATGTCCATCTCCGTGTGGATGGCGACCGAGAAGGCGAGTCTCAGGAACATGCCCGAGGAGTAGTGCTTCACCTCGGTGTCGATGAACTGCTCGATCTCGCTGAACGCCACGATCTCCTCGTAGCGGGCCTCGGTCTCCTTCCTGCTCATGCCGAGGATCGCGGCATTGAGGAAGATGTTCTCCCGTCCGGACAGGTCGGGGTGGAAACCCGCCCCGACCTCGATCAGGCCCGCGACGCGCCCGCGCGTCAGCACCTTCCCCGAGTCGGGGGTGAGGACGCCCGAGATCATCTTGAGCATGGTCGACTTGCCCGAGCCGTTGAAGCCGAGCAGTGCCACGGATTCGCCGGGGCCGACTTCGAAGGACACGCCGTCCAGCGCGTGGAAGTCCGTGGTCAGCGGCTTGCGCCGGATCGCAGCGAGAGCCGTCTCCTTGATGGAGTGGGTGTGGCGGAGTTTGAAGTTCTTGCGGATGTCGTCGACGATGATCCGCGGCAGCGGCTGAGCGTCAGAGGTCTTGGGCAAAGCGACCCTCCAGTCGGCGGAAGACGAACTGGCCGATGGCCAGGGCGACGACGGAGACCAGCAGCGCGATCCCCCCGTACAGCCAGAGATCGGGAAGCGGCGAGCCGTTGGTGGGGCCGAGGGGATACCAGAGGCCGTAGTGGAAGAGCTCCACGGCCGCGGTGATCGGGTTGAGGCGGTAGAGGACGAAGAGCCATTCGGGAATGACCTGCGCCACCTGCGTCCACGCGTACATGACCGGCGACGCCCAGATCGCGACCATCAGGATGATCTCGACGAAGCTCTGCGCGTCTCGGAAGGTGACGTTGATGGAGCCGAAGAACAGTCCGAGGCCGCTGGCGAGAACCGCGACGATGACGAGAGCCAGGAGGATCGCCGCGATGGACACGACGCTCGGCGACCAGCCGAAGAACAGCGCGATCGCGACCACCACGATGATCTGCGGAACCGTGTTCACGGCGGCGATCAGCATGCTCGCGATCGGGAACATCTCGCGCGGCAGATAGATCTTCTTGATCAGCGGCGCGTTGTCGACCAGCGAGCGGGTGCCGTTCGAGAACGCCTCGTTGAAGAACGTGACGACGGTGATCCCCGACAGCAGGTAGATGGGGAAGAAGTCGACGCGTCCGTTCATCCCCAGGAAGACGCCGATCGCGACGTAGAAGACGAAGAACTGGACGAGCGGCTTCACGTACGACCACAGCCAGCCGAAGATCGAGCCGCGATAGCGGATCTGCACTTCTTTGCGCACGATGAGCGAAAGAAGATGTCGTTGACGGAACACCTCGAGAAGACCTCGATTCGCGCCAGGGGTTGTCATCCTCTGGTCGTCGACCGTGCGATCCTGTTGCACCGCGATTCCACCTTCCGTATGCGCTGACGGGCTCGCGCGCACCGAGAGCAATCATACGAGAGTGCTTGCCGTGAGAGCGTCGGGAGGCACCCCGTCGGCTCAGCGCCGCCCCAGGGTCGCGCGCAGACGCGCTGATAAGATCGCGGAAGTCTCTCGTGCGTTCCTCGAATCGAAAGCTCTTTGTATCTGTGACTCTCAATAAAGCACTCGATCAGCCTGCGCTCTTTCGCTTCGCTGACGCGGAGACGGGGGCCGATCTTTCGGCACGCGAACGTCGTCTGCTGGTCGGCGGACTGAATTTCCACGCCTTGATGGCACCCGGGCGCACGCTGCACGTCCACCTCTACGACGGCACGGTGGAGACTCCTCCGCGGCTGACCGATGATTCGACGTTCGACGGCCTGTCGCGCAGCAACAGGCACCGGATCGACACGTTCGACATCGTGAGCGAGGTCGAGGCGGAGGACCGCGAGTCCGAACCGAGCGAAGCCGCCTCCGACGCGCTGAGCGAGCTCGCCGTCCGCCACCTTCACGTGTCATCCGACTCGGTGCTCCGGTCCGACCCGTACCGCCCGCCCCGCCCCGGCCTCATCGGGAGCGTGGCACGGCGGGTGAAGTCGCGTGCCCCACTGCTCTACGACGACGCGCGCGATCTGTCTCTGCTGCGCTTCCGTCGACGGCTCACGACCGCTGTGGAGCCGCGGGACTACGCATCGGAGTTCCTTCCCGGCGGAGAGCACGAGGACGACGTCATCGTCACGGCTGCATCCGCTCCCGAGGGAGCGCAGAAGGCGGTCATCATCGGTCTGCACTGGTTCGAGCTCGGCGGGGCGGAGCTGTGGGCGTTCGAGACCGTGCGACTCGTGCGCGAAGCGGGGTTCCTGCCGATCGTCCTGACGAACCGCGACTCGCACCAGCCCTGGATCACGAGGCCGGAACTCGACGGGGCCCTGCTGATCCCCTTCTCCGAGCCCACCGTCTCGTCGCAGACCCCCGGAGTCGAGCAGCTGCTGCGCGCTCTGCTGCGCACTTTCGACGTGCGAGGCGTGGTGGTGCATCACAATCAGTGGTTGTACGACCGGCTGGCATGGATCGCGGCGTCGCGGCCCGGCATCCCGATCGTCGACAGCACGCACATCGTCGAGTACACGGGCGGCGGGTATCCGCTGAGCAGTGCGATCGCCGCCCGATCGGTGACGACGCATCACGTCATCTCGCCGAGCCTGGCGGCCTGGATGACCGACGTCCAGGGGATTCCCCCTGAGCGGGTCGTCATGGCACCACTCGGTGGTCTCACGGTCAAGCCCAAGGATGCCCGATTCCGGGCGCGCGCCGACGACGAGCGGTTCACCGTCGCCTTCGTCGGGCGGATGGCCCGACAGAAGGCTCCCGAGGTCTTCGTCGCGATGGCGCACCGGCTCAAGCTCCGCGGACTCGACCTGCGATTCATCCTGCACGGCGATGGTGAGCTCTCGAGCTGGGTCGAGGACATCATCGCCGCCGAAGGGTTGGATGCGGACATCATCCGCCGCACGTCGCAGGTGCCGGTGTCGAAGACGCTCGGAGAAGCACACGTGCTGGTGGTGTCCTCTCACAATGAGGGACTGACGCTGACGACGCTCGAGGCGATCGCCCACGGCGTGCCCGTGGTGTCCACGGATGTCGGCGCCCAGAGCGACGTGGTCCCGGCTTCTGCTCTGGTTCCGCGGTTCGCGCGCGCCGCCGCTCGTCGGCTGGCGGAGATCGTGGCCGCCCTCGCAGATGACGAGGGCGCGCGCGAAGAACTCTGGCGCAAGGAGCGCAAGGCCGAGAAGAGACTGCTGTCGCAGCGGTCCGCGAGCGACTGGTTCAAGGAAGAGGTGGGCTCGTGGTGAGCGTTGCAGGAGTGGTCGTCACGTTCAATCGCCTGGAGAAGCTGAAGACCGTCATCGCCTCCATCGAGGCGCAGACGCACCCCGTCGAGACGCTGTTCGTCATCGACAACGCCTCGACGGACGGCACGGCGGAGTACCTCGCCTCGCTGGAGACCTCGGTTCCGCTCGAGGTCGTGACGATGAGCGTCAACTCCGGCGGTGCCGGCGGCTTCTCCGAAGGGATGCGCCGCGGCTATGCATCCGGCGCCGACCACGTGTGGATCATGGACGACGACTGCTACCCGCAGCCCGAAGCGCTCAGTTCTCTCATCACGGGCTTCGACGGTGCGGTCGCGGAGCTCGGCCCGGACGTGCCGTTCGCGTGCTCGATCGTCGAGTTCACGGACGGCAGCATCTGCGAGATGAACAACCCGGTGCCGACCTGGGACTGGGCGCGACTTCTCGTCAAGGGCCAGAACAACGTCATGGTGACGGCATGCTCGTTCGTCTCGGTGCTCATCCCGCGCTGGGCCATCGCCGAGTACGGGCTTCCGTATTCCGAGTACTTCATCTGGTTCGACGATCGCGAGTACACGTTGCGTCTGACGAATCGCTGCCCGGGAGTGCAGGTGCTCGACAGCGTCGTCGTCCATGACATGGGCGACAACCGAGGCGTCAACTTCGCGATGGTCGACCGCAAGAGCCTGTGGAAGTTCGCGTACGGCGTGCGCAACGAGGCCTCTTGGCAGCTGCACCATCGAGGCTTCCTCTACTACGTCGAGTTCGGCGCGAGACTGTTCGTCAGCCTGCATCGAGGGCGGGTGTCTCTCGATCTCCGCGCGAAGCTGCTCGGCAAGTGGCTCCAGGGCATCACCTTCAATCCGAAGGTGCGCTACCCGGAGCAGACCACGCGATGAGCTGGTTCGCTGCTCTTCCCGCGGTCGTCGTCACACTCATCCTGCTCTTCGTCCCGGGGCTCGTCGTCGCGTTCCTTCTCCGGCAGCGCGGGCTTCGGCTGTTCGCTCTTGCTCCTGCGCTGAGCGTGTCGCTGATCGTCGTTGCTTCCCTGGCTGCGCCCTTCGTCGGAATCAGATGGAGCATCCTGCCGGTGGCGGCGCTGACGGCGATCGCCGCAGCGGCAGCGGTCGCCTGGTCGCGCTTCGTCGTGCGACCGGTCGGTGCAGAGGTGCGTCGGCGCGTCCGCGTGGACTGGGCGGTCGTCGGAGCCTTGCTGATCCCCGCCCTCGTCGTCGGGTTCGTGCTCGTGCGGAGCATCGGCGATCCGGAGTACTTCTCACAGCGATACGACAACTTCTTCCATTTCAACGCCATCCAATACGTTCTGGACACGGGGAACGCGTCTCCGTTGTGGCTGGGCACCATGACTTCGCCGGCCGGACTGCCTTTCTATCCGTCCGGATGGCACGCTGTCGTGTCCTTGGTCGTCAGCCTGTCCGGGGCGAGCGTCGCCGTCGCGGCCAACGCCGCCGTGATCGTCGTGGCATGCGCCGTGTGGCCGATCGGAGCGGTTTTCGTCACCCGTACGCTTCTCGGCCGAAGCCGAGTGGTCACTATCGCCGCGGGTGTCCTCTCGGCAGCGTTCCCGGCGTTCCCGTTCCTGCCCCTCCACTACGGGGTGCTCTATCCGCTGTTCCTCGGTCTGGCACTGGTTCCGGTCGCCCTCGCGCTGGCCTACCTGCTGCTGCGCCCGGGCAAGGTCGGCAGCCGTCTGAACCTGGCGCTGCTTCTCATTCTTTCGATCCCCGGCATCAGCGTCGCGCATCCGGGCGCCCTGATGGCGCTCGTAGCGCTGACCGTCCCGTTCGTCTTCGCTTTCCTGACGCATCGGTTCCTCCACGCGCCGGATCGCCGTGGTCGCGTCGCCGTCGCGCTCATCGGCGCGGCGTATGCAGCCGCGGGTGTGATCCTGCTGGCTGTCGTCCGTCCTCCGGCGAGTCAGATCTACTGGCCCGTGATCGAGACGCTTCCGGGCGCGATCGGCGAGGTCGTCGCGGCGTCGGTGTATCAGTACCCGGCGGCTCACGCACTGGCGGTCTTTCTCGTCGTCGGCGCGTACAGCGCGATCAGGAGAGGTGGGTATGCCCGCTGGAGCCTTCTCGGCATGGCGGCGGTCGGATCGATTCTCTACGTCGTCGTCGCATCCTCGCCGTACGAGATCCTGCGTTTCTGGCTCACGGCCACGTGGTACAACAACACGCCGAGACTCGCATCGATCTGGGTGCTCGCCGTGTTGCCCCTGGCCGCTTCAGGTGTCTCGACGATCGTGACCTGGCTCCTGCGGAGGCAGACGCTGACGTGGTTCCGTCGTGCTACCGCACGAGCGCCGCAGGTCGCCGTCATCCTGCTCGGTGTGCTGCTGGTGGTGCTCACGCAGGGCTCGGCGATACGCCAGGCCGCGGCCGACATCGAGTTCACGTACAAGTTGCGCCCCGGGGGGCCGATCGTGTCACCGGACGAACTGCAGTTGATGGACGACCTGGACGAGCTGACGCCGAAGGATGCCGTCATCGCCGGTGATCCCTGGACGGGTGCGTCGTTCGCATACGGGATCAGCGGACGACGCGTGCTCATGCCTCATCTGCTCATGGACCTCTCGGACGACGCCAAGATCATCAATACGAAGCTCGCCACCGCGGGGGACTCGAAGGCCGTCTGCGATGCGCTGGCCGCCACCGGCGTCGACTACGTGCTCGACTTCAGCGCGGACGGGGACTTCCAGGAGAACCCTGACGACTACTCCGGTCTGGAGCACCTCGACAGGTCGCCTTACGTGAAGCTCGTCGAGGCGCGTGGCGACGCCAAGCTGTACCAGGTGATCTCGTGCGAGGGCAGCAGATGACTCACGAGATCTTCGTTCCGTTCTGGGGCGACCCGCAGCAGCTGTACGCGACCGTCGAATCGGTCCGTGAGCAGACCGTCGCGGATTGGCGCCTCACAGTGATCGATGACTGCTATCCCGATGCATCGGTCGCGGCGCATTTCGCCGCCGAGGACGATGAGCGCATCACGTACACTCGCAACGAGCACAACGTGGGGATCACGGAGAACTTCCGAGAGGCGGTCCGACGGGCCACGAGCTCGCACATCACGATCCTCGGCTGCGACGATCTCCTTCACCCGAACTACCTCCGGGTGATTGAAGAGGCCCTGCTCGCGGTACCCGACGCGGATGTGGTCCAACCGGGGGTGGACGTCATCGACGAGTTCGGTGCCCGCTCCATGCCGCTCGTGGACCGGGTCAAGCAGACATTGCTGACACCGCGCGGGAAGTCGGCGATCCGCATCCTCCGGGGGGAGCGGATGGCGACGAGCCTGATCCGTGGCAACTGGCTCTATTGGCCGTCTCTCGCGCTGCGCACGGAGACTCTTCGGCGCATCGACTTCCGTGACGATCTGCCCATCATCCTCGATCTGGCGCTCCTCATGGACATCGCGTTCGATGGCGGCACGCTCGTCTACAACCCGACCGTGGCGTTCTCCTACCGACGGCACAGGGCGAGCGCCTCTCAGAAGACGCTGCTGGACGGCAGCCGGTTCCGGGATGAGCGTGGCTACTATGCAGAGGCGCGGCGGATCGCCAAGTCGCTCGGGTGGGGCCGAACTGCGCGCACGGCGCGTGTTCGCCTGATGTCCCGGCTGCATGGCGCCGCCGAGCTCATCACCGTGCTGCGCCGCGGAACACCTGCGGGTCTCAGATCCGCGGCGGCGCACATCTTCAGCCCGTTCTGACCGCCGAGCCGCCGCGACGACGAGTGCGCTTCGCTGCTTCGTTCCACGCTCGAAGAAGCATCCATCGTGATCCCAGAGCCTTGAGGACGCCTCGCGGCTTCGGAGCGGAAGCGTTGCCGCCATGCAGGCGGCGACGGAGCACAGGCTCGGTCACGTGGCTCATGGAACGGGAGGTGTTGGCGACGGTGGCGATCCAGAGGTCGTGCGATTCCGTGAGGAACGCAGGAAACGGGAGTACGGTGTCCCGCAGATCCCGCCGAACGGCCATCGCGCATCCGTAATAAGGTGCGTCGCCGGCGAGCAGTCGCAGTTCGTTGCGGAGAGAGCCGCCTCCGTGCAGAGGCCCGAGGCGCCACGGACGCCCGGTCAGGGGAGAAGACAGAGGTCTGTCGTCGCCGAGCAGTACGAGATCGCCCGCAGCGATGCCGGTCGCCAGAGCGGCCTCAACGAGCAGGCGGCGCCGCCCCGGTATCCACTCGTCGTCCTGATCGGCGAGGAGGAGCACGTCGCCGGCGGCAGCAGCCAGCGCGGACTCGAAAGTGCGCACGTAGCCACGATTGCTCTCTTGCCTGATGACTCGGATCCGTGAGTCGCCGAGGGCTTCGATCACGGCGACGGTGTCGTCAGTGCTCGCGTCATCGACGACGACGACCTCGTCCTGATCCTCGAGTTCATCGAGGATCGACTGAAGCTGATGCGTCACGTACTCGGAGCCGTTGTACGTGGCCATGCAGACGCTCACGGTCGTCGTCATCGGACGCCTCCCTCCGGGGTCGCGACAACGGCGAGTGCCGATCGTCGTTCGATGAGCAGGTGACGAGTTCCGGCGGCTCCGACGACGGCGAGGATCACGAGTTCCGATGCGGCCAGGCCGGCGATGATCCCGCCGAGCCCCCACTGCGCTCCCGCGATCATGAGAGGAAGCCCCACGACTGCAGCGCCGAGCGTGCCGAACAGCACGTAGCGGTTGAGGCCGGCGGGCACGAGCACGTTGCGGATGAACGGCGTCGTGAGACTCGTCAGAGCGAATGTCGCTCCGAATCCGAGGAACACGGCGAGCCCCGGGGTCGCATCGGCGCCGAAAAGGAGTGCGGAGAACACCGGACCCAGCAGCGCGAGCGCCGCGCCGCCCAGGACCGCCAGGAGGCCATGGAGCGCGAAGGCCACGACATGCCGACGAAGCCGACCGTGCTCGTAGGAGACCTCGAGCACCCATTTCTGCAGCGTGTTCGACAGCACCGTGATCGCGAAGAGCGCGATGCGGTAGAACTTGTCCGCGGAGGTGGCCTGGCCGCTGGCCGCAGAGCCGAGCAGCCCTTGAGCGAGCGGGATGGGTGCGGACGTGTAGGAACCGCCGATGGTCTCCGCTGCGGCGACTGAGACGTTGGCGCGGTACTCGCGGAGGATCCGCTCCTTGGAGAACGGAGGCACAGGACGTCGGTACAGCCGGAGGTTCAGCAGCAGCGGGCCGACGAGGAAGCCGGCCAGCGTGAGGACCGGATACCAGAGGAGCTGCTCCGTCAGCAGGAGGAGCGGAATCGCCAGAGCCACGCAGATGCTCACGGGCACGGTCTCGAACAGCAGCACGACCCGCGCGTTCCCCACGCCGACTGCGTACCAGACGACGGTCATCGCCGCCGCCGTGGTCGCCACGGTCACGAGTGCGGCCACGAGGCGGAACTCGGCAGGGACCAGAGCGGAGCTGATCGCAGCTCCGACGATTCCGGCGGCCAGCACGAGGAGACCGCGGCACCAGAACGAATCGCCGAAGATCCGTCGCCGGGTGGCGTCGTCGGCGCTGAGCGCGATGCGCGCCCCGCCGGAGATGTTCCACCCGAAGCCCGCGATGATCGCGCAGACGGTCCCGACGGCCTGGGCCGTTCCCACCGCACCCCACGCAGCGAGACCGAAGACGTTCGGGATGATCGGGAGGAGGAACAGGGGAGCGATGAAGGAGATCAGGGGGACGGCGCTGAAGCCCGCGAAGCGCGACAGCAGAACCTTCATCTTCGTGACTCCTCGGACCTGTGCGGCCCGACACCACTCGGGATGGCGCGGCCGTGAACGCGTGCGAGCCTAGACTACTGGAGTCGGCTTGGAAGAAAGGTCAGGGGCGGATGGCAGGAGTGATCGTCCTCGCTGCCTATCGACCCTCGAAGGAGCTCTTCGCGCGCCAGCTCTCCTCGATACGTGATCAGACCGTGTCGGACTGGGAGTGCATCATCTCGGTCGACGGCGAGCACGAGGCAGTCGAGGATGTCGTCGCCGACGTCGCAGCCGGAGACGACCGCTTCCGCATCCTGGCCGATGGCAGACGGCTCGGCTTCTATCTGAACTTCGAACGCGGGCTCGCCGCGGTGCCGGCGGACGCCGACTGGGTGGCGTTGAGCGACCAGGACGACTTCTGGTATCCGAACAAGCTCGAGCTTCTGCTCCCGCACCTCGCGGATTCCGCGATCGTGTCGGGCCAGGCTCGGTTGGTGGCGCACCCGGGGGACGAGGTGCTCGGATTCACCGAGCGGCGGCAGCTGGATACTGCGTCGACCATGATCGTGAATCAGTTCACCGGCTCGCTGTGCATCTTCCGGGCCGATCTCCTGTCCACGGCGCTGCCGTTCCCGCGTCTGTCCTCCCACACCGTCGCGCACGACCACTGGCTGGCCGTCGTGGGGATGGCTCGTGGAGGCGGCCGCATCGTCGACGACGTCGTGCAGGATTATGTGCAGCATTCGTCGAACGTGTTCGGCGATCCGAGTCGGCTGCAGCTCGGCCCGCTGGCGACGCTGCGGAGAGCCTGGGACAACGCGGTCGGGTTCACTCGTCGCTACGAGGGCTCGTCGACACCGGCGGCGATGGCGCGGATGCTGTTCTGGATCTACGTCGGGTGGCGACAGCTCATGGCGCAGACGCTGCTGGCGCGGGAGACCGTCTCTGCGGAGGCGATCGAGACTGATCGGCGATTCGGCTCGGGACGGCGCCTGGGCGAGACCGTGGGGATGCTCAGACGGATCCGCCGTGCGCGCGTCGTGCCTGTGCCGTTCGTCATCGCGTACCTTGCGAGCTGGGCGGCGGGCTGGGTGGTCCGAGGACGTCGGCGACGGCCGACCACATCGTCCTAGACGGACTCTCAGGCAGAATCGGGCAGCCGCTGCGCGCGCCAGGTGATGCCTGCGGCCTCGGCGGACAGCGCAGGGCTCATCCTCCCGAGGCGCTCGGCCCGTCCGTCGCGGAATCCGGCCGCGAGCAGCGTGCGCATGGATGAGTGCGGCCTCGCCAGCATCCACGCGAGAACGAAGTACGCGTAATCGGCGAGGGCGTCGCGGCGCAGCCGCGCGCGGTGACGGGGGTGGCGGCGCGCCAGCACGATCCGGTTGCGGGCGCGGTAGTAGTAGCGGAACGGCGTGCTGAGCGTGAGCACGGGCAGCACCGCACCGAGCGGTCCGGGGAACCGGTAGCGCGCGCCCAGGCGGTGCGGCAGCCGGAGCTCCGGCGCGATGATGCACGGCAGAGCCGCATCCAGGCATCGGATCTCGAAGTCGGTGTCGACCAGATCGATGAACAGGTCCTCGTCCATGAACCCGACGCGCTCGATCACTTCTGCGGGGAGATACATCCCGGACTGGATGGCGTGCGCGGCGAAGACCACGCCGTCTCGTGTGGTCGAGCCGGATTGGGAGACATCGGCGAAGAACTCCGGGACGACCGGGCCGGCGGGGACGCCGGATGCGGACGCGTGCTCTCGAGCCGCCTTGAGAGATGACACGAAACGGGGGTCGACGGTCGAGTCCTGATCGAACGTGACGATCGCACGGGCACCGTTGTCGAGGGCGTAGCGGATACCGCGGTTCAGTGCTGCTCCGATGCCGGAATTGCTCTCCGACTCGAGGACCACGACCCCGGTCGACGCGATCTCGGCCCTGATCGAGTCGAAGTCGGAGCCGCTCCCATCGTCGACCACGACGATTCCGCTCACCTGAGGAGCCAGGTCTGCCAGGAGCGGAGGGACCTCGTCAGGGCGGAAGACGGTGACGACCCCCCAGACGCCGCCGCCGTTCGGGGCGCCGGTCATGCGGACGGTGAGTCGTCGCCGCGGTGCCGGGCTTCCAGTGCGGCGATGCGGCGGTCGAGTCTGTCGATCTCGGCGCGCGACAGCGCCGCCTCTTCGGCGACGCGGCGGATCTCGTCCTCCGCCTGCGAGAGCTCCCAGGAGAGATGCAGTGAGACGCCGAGTAGAAGGGTGATCGCCAGGGCGAACAGCAGGTTCGCCGGCACCTGCACACCGAGAAGCGCTGTGGCCCACAGCAGAAGCTGGGGGAAGAGCCCGAGCAGCAGGACGCTCAGGGCGATGACGATCCACATGACGGCGTACTTCTCGCGAAGACGCCGGGTCAGCAGCATCCAGAACACGAGAGCGAGGATCAGCAGGGACAGTGCGATTCCGACCGCGACGATCATCGTGCGACCTCCGGCTCGCCGACGCTCATCGACCGGCTCGACGATCCGGTTCGTCGCAGTATCGCGAGGCCCAGCGTGAACACCGAGCGCAGCAGGTAGATCGATGCCCCGATCGGTCCCTGGCTCGGGTTCCCATGGACTCGCGGCCGCATGGCGACCGGTACCTGCGTGACCGTCAACCCGGCGTGGCACGCCGCGACGAGGGAGTCGATCGTGTCGCCGAGGTATTCGGCGGGGTAGTAGCGGACGTACTGCTCGATGGCTCTGCGGTTCGCGGCGCGGAAGCCGCTCGTGACATCGGTGAGACGGGTCTTCGCCACTCGGGACACGGTCTTCGCGAGGAACACCATGGCCCAATGGCGCGGGCCGCGGACGGTGTAGTCGCCGACGTCCGCGAAACGGGCGCCGATCGAGATGTCGGCAGTGCCGAGGCCGTCGAGCACCCTGGCGATGTCGACCGGGTTGTGCTGCCCGTCGGCATCCACCTGGATGGCGCGAGCGTAGCCGTGTCGTTTCGCGTAGGTGAAACCGGTGCGCATCGCGCCGCCGACACCGAGGTTGAAGGGGAGCGAGATGACGGTCGCTCCGGCGTCTCTGGCGACGGCCCCCGTGTCGTCCGTCGATCCGTCGTCGACGACGAGCACGTCGTATCCCGCATCCGCAGCACGGATCTCGTGCACGGTGCGTCCGACGTTGCGTTCTTCGTTCCACGCGGGAACGATGACGAGGACGCGGCCCGACGAAAAGCTCATAGTGTCCCGATCTTATCCGATGGGCCGAAAGCGGAGATCACGTGATCGGAGTGCCGATCACGTAGTCGGCCTTGAAGGCGGCGGGAAGCGGGAGCACGGCGGGGGCCCGCCCTCCGCCGAGAGCGAGGAGGACGGCCACCGACGTCACGTGCCTGAGCTTGCCGTTCTCATACAGGTAGATCTCGGCCGCGCCGGTGAACTGCACGAAATCGGTTCCGCTCGTGAGCAGGGGGGAGCCGACCGTGAAGCGTGAGAGCTGTTCGCCCGGGAGCACGTACTCTCTCGGCGGGGTGCCGCCGGTGAGCTGGAGCAGGGTCTTGATGCTGCGAACGTGATGCAGCACCCCCTGGTAGTACCGGTAGATCTCCTCGCGCCCGTCGAAGCGCACGAACGAGTTCTCAGGGAGATACGCCCCGCCGATGCCGAACGAGTTGGCTGCGGCCTGCGACCAGGTCAGGATCTGGAGCGGCCGGTTTCCGTTGAGAGCGAGCAGGTCGGCGGGGGACTGCACATGCCGCAGCTTGCCTCCGGAGATGACGTAGATCTCGGCCGCACCCTGCGGCTGGATGAACAGAGGCGAAGAGACCGTGGTGCTGGCACGCGGCATGGCACCGCACTCTCCACTGCCGAGCGCGGTCGGTTTGATCCCGCCGAACTGCGTACCGGAGACCGGATACAGTTTGCCCCCTGCCGCGATCATGGTGCTCGTGCCGCACGTCACGACGGGCGTGAGCGTCGACGCGACCCTGGCGTTGGCGGCGATCGAACTGGCGGGCACGGCGGTGAGGCTCGTGGCTCCGAATTCGGCGGCCAGGGCGGTACTGGGCACCCGCACCAGTCGGTCGCCGAGGAGGGTGAGGTAGACGTCGTTCGACCCCGATCCGCGTACCAGACTGTTCGCCTTGATCACGATGAGACCGATGCGGATCGCGGCAGCCGACGACGGCGTCATCGAGGCGACGTAGCCCGGTGTCCCCTTGGAGACCTCGAGCCAGGTCTGCTGGTTGGCGATGTGCCTGCGCACGCCGCCCTGGTACAGGTACACCTCGGGTGCCGAGCCCGAGCGGAAGAACGACCCCACGGGCGCGCCTTCGGAGAACCGGTCGGCCGTGGCTCCCGTGAGGTTGACGTAGGAGCTGAAGACGTAGCCGAAGAGTGCGATCTGGGCGGCATCGACGAAGCGATGGCGCGTGCCGTCCGGCTCCAGAAGGTACAGCGTGCCCGTTCGCGGGTCGTGCACGTAGCGCGTGATCGGCTTGCCTTCGGGCATCGGGTCGAGGTACGCAGCGGCCACCGACACGGCTCCGCCGAGCCGCGAGCGCAGAGCGTCGTAGTCCTCGGGGGCCACGACGTGGTAACGGATGCCGGACTGCACGAGATAGATCTCCGCGCGCCCGGGAACCTGTGCGAGCGTGGCCGATGAGGTGCTCGGCGTCTGCGTGCTGCCGAACCAGTCCGTGAAGAACTGGTAGAAGTTGCGATTGCCGTAGCTGGAGCAGCCGTCGCCCGTGCCGTAGCCGGCATTGAGTGCCGCCTGATTCGGCTGATACGGCGTGTAGTAGTAGAGCGCGGCCGTCGCCTTGTTCTCGACGCGGACCGGCGCTGAACCACAGGCCTTGTTCGGGTGGTAGAGGATGTTCCAGGTCTTGCCGGGCGCGTAGTACGTGAACCAGCGTCCCTCGGCATAGATCTGCATCTGCCTGGCTGCGCCGTAGATCTGGTAGAAGAAGCCCGCGTATGCCGGGTCGCAGGGCGCCGTGTCCGGGCAGCCCTGCCCGAGGGCCTTGTCGAAGCGCCAGCTGCTGGGCCAGGTGTGCGTGACGAGGCTCTGCTCCTTCTCAAGCATCACGATGAGAACCTGCGGGTTGACTCCGCAGGACTGCGCGACCCGGGCGATGATCGTCGCCGCGGACTCGTTCGCCGCGCCGGTGTATCCGCGGCAGTAGCTGTCGGCGGGACGGTTGGGCGTGTTCTGGCGGTAGTCCTTGAGACAGACATAACCGCTCCGACAGGTCGGCACCTTCCCGCGGAAGAACGAGTCGATCTGGCCGGCGGACATCGTGTCGCTCTGGAAGAACACGGCATCGGAGATGATGTTCCCCGCCCGGAACTGCGACAGGTTGGCCGCAGGTTTGACGGCGGACGGCGCAGCAGACCGCGTCGTCGGCGCTCCCGTGTCCGCCGAGGCTGTGACCGGAACAGCTGTCAGCATGCCGATGGCGAGGACGAGAGCGATCGCGGCGGAGAGCCGTCGAAGGGGGGAAGTTCTCGATGGGCGCACAGGATCATTGTGGAGGACACGGTGAGAATGTCGTGCATGCCGCGCCCCCTGGCGCGGAATCCTCAGGCGGCTGTGGCACGATGGACGAGTGAAGGGCATCATTCTCGCCGGCGGCTCAGGTACCCGGCTACATCCGATCACGATCGGCATCTCCAAGCAGCTCATCCCGGTGTACGACAAGCCGATGGTGTACTACCCGCTGTCGACGCTCATGCTCGCGGGCATTCGTGACATCCTCATCATCACGACGCCGCACGACGCAGAGCAGTTCGAGCGCCTTCTCGGCGACGGCTCGCAGTTCGGGGTGAACCTCACCTTCGCTCAGCAGCCGTCTCCCGACGGTCTGGCGCAGGCCTTCGTGATCGGCGCCGACTTCATCGGCGACGACAAGGTCGCCCTCGTCCTCGGCGACAACCTGCTCTACGGACCCGGCCTCGGCACGCAGCTCAAGCGATACACCGACGTCGACGGCGGCGCGGTCTTCGCATACTGGGTGGCGGAGCCGAGCGCCTACGGTGTCGTGGAGTTCGACGCGGAGGGACGTGCGGTCTCCCTCGAAGAGAAGCCCAGCGCACCCAAGAGCAACTTCGCGGTGCCGGGCCTCTACTTCTACGACAACGACGTGGTCGAGATCGCGCGTTCGCTCGAGCCGAGCGCGCGCGGAGAGTACGAGATCACCGATGTGAATCGCGCGTATCTCGAGCGCGGCGCACTTCAGGTCGAGGTGCTGCCTCGAGGCACCGCCTGGCTGGACACGGGCACCTTCGACCAGATGTCGGATGCCGGCGACTACGTGCGCACCATGGAACGCCGCACCGGCCTGCGGATCGGCGTGCCCGAGGAAGTCGCGTGGCGGCAGGGCTTCCTGTCCGACGCCGAGCTCCGGGAGCGCGCAGAGCGCCTCGTGAAGTCCGGATACGGAACATACCTCCTCGAGACTCTGGAAAGAGGACGCTGATGTCGCACCTGCTCGTTACCGGCGGCGCCGGGTTCATCGGTTCGAACTTCGTCCACCACGTGGTGGAGAACACCGATCACACGGTCACCGTGCTCGACGCGCTCACCTACGCCGGGAACCGGCTGTCGCTCGCCGGTCTGCCGGAGGACCGCGTGCGGCTCGTTCACGGTGACATCACCGACGCCGAACTCGTCGACGGGCTCACGGCTGAGGCCGACGCCGTCGTGCACTACGCGGCAGAGTCCCACAACGACAATTCGCTGCACAGCCCGCGGCCGTTCCTCGACACGAACATCATCGGCACCTACACGCTGCTCGAGGCAGCGCGGCGCCACGAGACGCGGTTCCACCACATCTCCACCGACGAGGTGTACGGCGACCTGGAGCTCGACGATCCGCAGCGGTTCACCGAGCAGACGCCCTACAACCCCTCCTCTCCGTATTCCTCGACCAAGGCCGGAAGCGACTTGCTCGTGCGCGCCTGGGTGCGCTCGTTCGGCGTGCAGGCGACGATCTCGAACTGCTCGAACAACTACGGTCCCTACCAGCACGTCGAGAAGTTCATCCCGAGGCAGATCACGAACGTCATCCGCGGCATCCGCCCGAAGCTGTACGGCGCGGGCGAGAACGTGCGCGACTGGATCCACGCCAACGACCACTCGTCCGCCGTCCTGACCATCCTCGACAAGGGACGCATCGGCGAGACCTACCTGATCGGCGCCGACGGCGAGCGCAACAACAAGGAGGTCGTGGAGCTGATCCTGGAGGGAATGGGACAGCCGCGCGACGCCTACGACCACGTCACGGATCGTGCGGGACACGACCTCCGGTACGCGATCGACTCGACGAAGCTGCGAACCGAACTCGGCTGGACGCCGCAGTACGCCGACTTCGAGTCCGGGCTGGCAGCGACCATCGACTGGTACCGCGAGAACGAAGCCTGGTGGGCGCCCTCGAAGGACGCGACCGAGGCCTTCTACGCGACGAAGGGGCAGTAGACCGCGGTGGGCGAGATCGAGTTCGGCAAGCAGCTGGCGTTCACGGAGACCCCCATCCCCGGTCTGGTCGTGTTCGACCTGCCGGTGCATGGCGATTCCCGAGGCTGGTTCAAAGAGAACTGGCAACGCGAGAAGATGACGGCGGCGGGACTGCCGGACTTCGGCCCTGTCCAGAACAACATCTCCTTCAACGACGCCGTCGGGACCACGCGCGGGATCCACGCGGAGCCATGGGACAAGTGGGTCTCCGTCGCCACCGGCCGCATCTTCGGCGCGTGGGTCGACCTGCGCGAGGGCCCGACCTTCGGCGCCGTCTTCACCACGGAACTCGATCCCTCCAAGGCGATCTTCGTCCCGCGAGGCGTCGGGAACTCGTACCAGACTCTCGAGCCCGACACCGCCTACGCCTATCTCGTCAACGACCACTGGTCGGCGGAGACCTCCTACTCCTTCCTGAATCTGGCCGACGAGACCGTCGCAGTGGACTGGCCGATCCCGTTGAGAGAGGCCGAGGTGTCCGCGAAGGATCTGGCGCACCCGCGTCTCGCCGACGTCACTCCGGTGTCACGGCGCCGGACGCTCGTCGTCGGTTCCGCGGGCCAGCTGGGTCGCGCGCTCAGGGAGGAGCTCGGAGACGCCGAGCACATCGAGTGGGCCACGAGAGAGACGTTCGATCTCTCCCAGCCCGATCTGCGCTCGGCCCGCCGCTGGCGCGAGTACGACACCATTATCAACGCAGGCGCTTACACCGCGGTGGACCTCGCCGAGTCGCCGGAGGGACGCAAGGACGCGTGGGCAGCCAACGCGGCCGGTCCTGCCGCACTTGCAGCAGTCGCCGCCGAGTACCGCCTGACGCTCGTGCACGTGTCCAGCGACTACGTCTTCGACGGGACGGCAGAGGGCGAATACCTCGAGACCGACCGGATCTGCCCGCTGGGCGTGTACGGGCAGACGAAGGCGGCGGGCGACATCGCCGTCGGAACCGTCCCGCAGCACTACATCCTGCGCACATCCTGGGTCATCGGCGACGGGAAGAACTTCGTGCGGACGATGGCATCGCTGGCGGAGCGCGGGGTCGATCCCCGTGTCGTCGACGACCAGCGCGGCCGATTGACGTTCGCATCGGAGATCGCCCGCGGCATCCGCCACCTTCTGGAGGCGCGACCCGCGTACGGGACGTACAACCTGACGGGTGCGGGACACTCCGGCACCTGGGCGGACGTCGCGAAAGAGGTGTTCCGCCTGACCGGGCACGATCCGGAGCGGGTCACCGGGGTGACGACCGACGAGTACTTCGCGAGCGCCGACGCGGACCCCGCACCGCGCCCGAGGAACAGCGTTCTCGACCTCGAACGGATCGTCGCGACCGGATTCGTCCCTCGCGATGCTCACGTGCAGCTGCAGGAGTACCTGTCCCAGTGAGCACGCGGACCGAGTCCGCGGTCCGCACCACCGACCGCCGGCCGAGGACGAAGCTCTTCCGCACCGACATCCAGGCGCTGCGGGCGGTCGCGGTGGGCATGGTGGTGCTCAACCACCTGTGGCCGAACCGGCTCACGGGCGGTTACGTCGGGGTCGACGTCTTCTTCGTGATCTCGGGCTTCCTCATCACCGGCCATCTCGTCTCCGAGCTGGAACGATCGGGGAGGGTGCGGCTGGGAGCGTTCTACGCCCGCCGGATCCGTCGACTCCTGCCCGCCGCGTTCCTGGTGCTGCTGGTCTCCCTGATCCTCGTCGTCGCACTGCTGCCGTACCCGCGGTGGGAGCGCAACGCGTGGGAGGTGGCGGCCAGCGCCGGATACGTCGAGAACTGGCTGCTCGCGGCGCTCTCGGTCAACTACTCCGCGCTCAACGACGCGGCAAGCGTCGTGCAGCACTACTGGTCGTTGTCGGTCGAAGAGCAGTTCTACATCGTCTGGCCGCTGCTGCTGCTGACGACCGTGCTGCTGCTCCGACGCTTCCGGCGCACGTCGACACTCGTCCGGGGACTGGTCGTCGTCGTGGCCGCGGTCGGGCTCCTGTCGCTGGCCTCCAGCGTCGTGTACACGCTCGTCGCACCCTCGCAGGCGTACTTCGCCACGTTCACCAGGGCATGGGAGTTCGCCGCCGGAGGGCTCATCGCGCTTCTCGGCCGTCGGCTTCCGCTCACGCGTCTCGCCGCGAATCTTCTCAGCCTCGTCGGCTTCGCGATGATCGCCGTCGCCGCGCTGACGTTCGACCACACGACCGTGTTCCCCGGATACGCGGCGCTGCTGCCGGTGGTCGGAACCGCGGCCGTGATCATCTCCGGAGCCCGCGGACTCACGCTCTGGCATGCGCGGATCAGCTCCCTGCGTCCCGTCCAGTGGCTGGGTGGCATCTCGTATTCGCTCTACCTGTGGCACTGGCCGCTCATCGTCGTCACTCCCTTCCTGCTCGGCGCCGAGGCATCCACGCTGTCGAAGGTGGGCGTTCTCGCTGTGGCGCTGATCCTCTCCGCGTTGTCGAAGAGGTACGTCGAGGACAGCGGCCAGCGCTGGGCCTACTGGCAGGGCTCCACCCGTCGGGCCATGACCTCTATGCTCGCCGGGATGGCAGTCCTCGCCGTCGTGGTCGGCGCGACGCTCGGCTGGTTCCATGTGAAGAAGCAGGCCGATCAGCCGCCCGCCGAGGTCGCGGTGTCGACGTGCGAGGGGCCGGACGCGCTGTCGCCGGGGGCGGACTGCCCCGACGCGTTCGGACCCGCGGACTACACCGTCATGACGACGAAGAACGAGTACTTCTTCGCGCCTGACGAATGCGGCGGGTTCTTGCCCGACCTGACATACGGCGACAAGAAGACGACGACGGAATGCGATTTCTCGAACGGCGAGCCTGACGCGTTCACCGTGTGGCTGGTCGGCGATTCGCACGCGCAGCAGTGGCAGGGGGCCATCTTCGACATCGCGCGGGATCGCAAGTGGGTGGTGCGGACCAGTTACTTCGGCGGGTGCCCGGCAGCGGATGTGGCGTTCCAGGGATTCCGGTCCGTGTGGGGGCCGGCCGATGCGAAGGTCTGCCAGGAGTGGTCCCACGATCTGTCCGCGGCGATCGAGGAGCAGAAACCCGATCTCGTGGTGACGGCGATGGCTTCTCGAAACCAGCTCGTCGACGACGGAAGCGGCCGGACCATGACCGATCAGATGGTCGCAGGACTCGTGAACTACTGGGACCGGTGGGCCGAAGGCGGAACCAAGGTGCTCGCGCTCGCCGATCCGCCCTACAACGGGGAGGTGCGCAGCCCCGACTGCGTCCTGCTCAGCGAGGCCGCTCCCGTCGACTGCGCTCGCCCGCGCGCACAGGCGCAGCCGCCGGACCCCGTCGTCGCTGCCGCCGCCGAGGCCGGTTCCTCGTCGATCAGCGTGCTCGATCTCAGCGATCGCTTCTGCGATGAGACCTCCTGCTACGCCGTCATCGGCGGGATCCCGGTCTACTACGACGCCGATCATCTCAACCTCGAATACGTCCGGATGCTGCGGCCGCAGATCGAGGAGCGGGTGTCGATGCTGCTCGGCGAGTGACGTCGTCCGCCGCCCAGGGAGGCACCGGACGATCCCGGTAAGCTGGGTCCGCGCCTCGGAGCGCATGAACGAAGAGCCGCACGTCGGCAGGAATTAAGGACACATCCATGGATCTCCTCGTCGTCGGGTCGGGTTTCTTCGGCCTCACTATTGCCGAGCGTGCAGCGAACGCTGGCCGCAAAGTAACCGTCATTGATCGTCGTCATCACATCGGGGGCAATGCGTATAGCGAGGCGGAGGCGGAGACGGGGATCGAGGTGCACCGGTATGGGGCGCATCTGTTCCACACGTCGAATCCGACGGTGTGGGAGTATGTCAACCGTTTCACGGGCTTCACGAATTATGTGCACCGGGTGTATACGACGCATAAGGGCACCGTGTTCCCGATGCCGGTGAATCTGGGCACGATCAATCAGTTCTTCCAGGCGGCGTATTCGCCGGCTGAGGCGCGGGCTCTGGTGAAGGAGCAGGCGGGGGAGTTCGATGTCGCGTCGGCGGCGAATT
>Ga0308158_10000369_pt1 | contig 80628 bp, 75 predicted proteins | sample PhyBR2_FD_201038 | JGI IMG/M metagenome (GOLD analysis project Ga0308158, IMG submission 201038) | Phyllosphere microbial communities from UC Gill Tract Community Farm, Albany, California, United States - DLSLB.R2 | ecosystem: Host-associated > Plants > Phyllosphere > Unclassified | place: USA... | reverse complement strand
ACCACCGATATAGCTTGATACTTCAAAACCTGAAGTTAAGCGAACACGGCAAACTTTACGCATTGCTGAGTTAGGTTTTTTAGGTGTAGTAGTGTAAACACGTGTACAAACACCACGACGTTGTGGACAAGCCTTCAACGCAGGAACTTTTGATTTTTCAATCAAAGTCGTACGACCCTTACGGATCAACTGATTTGTTGTTGCCATTTGGCAATTCTCCCGTTAATAAAAAGCCTCAAAAAAATACTACTTTTTTGAGGGCACACAATTGTAAGCGAAGATAGAAAGATGGTCAATATTCGATGCTCTATCAAATATCAACCATTTCCTTATAATTAGGGTGGTGTAAGGGATTTACTAGGCTTAAGCCTAGCTTTTAGGATTTCTTTTTTGTAACTTTACGTTTTATTGGAGCAGTTTCATCTTGTGCTTCAGATGTATCGTTAGAAGATTGCTCTAATTTCTCTTCACTTTCACTTCCCTCAAGTTCTGGCTCATAGTCTTCTTTAGCTTGATCCAATTCTGGATCTTCTAAAGGAACAGCAGGTTTTTGAGGTTCAACCTGTTCATGTGGTTCAACCATTTGCTCAGCTAAAGCTTCCAGACCCTGTTCAACCTGTTCATCCTTTCGGTTTTCATCAACTTCGCGGGTTGCTGTTTTCTTTTTGATGGTAACATTAGAAATAGCTTTATTATCAGGTATTTGAATATCCTGATCTAATTTAATCTCACTTGACTTATCATCAACTTTAGACAAATGTTCCAATAATTTTGGCGTTGCTTGAGCCAATAATGCCAAAGATTTTTCATAAGCCGCAATCGGGGATAACTCTACTCCTTGATGTTGTTGCAAGTAACTTCGGGCATGAGAAAAAATTTGTTGCGCTTTCTGATTTACATCTTCAACCAGTTTCCAACTATACGCCGCACTAATGCCCGCTTCTGCGACTGGAGTCAATTTGCTGATAATCGAAATTTTAGGAATATGATTCAACCACTCCCATTTCATTTCACCGTTTTCATTGCTTAACCATTTTTTTAACGAAGCAGTATCATTACTAGAACCCAGCATTTGTTGAAATTGAGAAATATCATGTGTTTTTAACATATTAGATAGCGCTTTAAGTGCCATCAAAACACTTTGCTTTTCAGCAATCTGCCCCAAATCAATTTGTTTAAATACAAACTGGACAATATCCTGTTCTGTCTCTTTATTTAGCTCAAAACCATAGGCACGGCCAACCTGATAAATCATGCGCAAAGACATGACTAATGACAAAGGTACATCAATCGCTGAACCGACCACCCCAGTGGCCCCGGTTACCGCCCCCTGGATAGAGGCAATCCATTTATTCTGTTCTGCCAAAGCCTGACTAATTCGCTTTGATCGGTCCACGTCTTGGGTCAGCTCTTGTAAATCTTTTGCTCCAGCCTGATCCAGTACTGCATCGACTGAACTTATATTTGAGGTAAATTGATTCAGCTGCTCAAAAAAATAATCCGATACTTTTTCTGAAAATTGTGGGGAAACAAAATTGGCGATACGCGTCACTTTACCATACTGATGACCGAGTAATTGTTTCGAGACACCGGGTAAGTACTGGCGCAGCATTTGTTGAGGATTATCATATTTTTGGACTTCAAAAGTACTTGATTGATGAGCACCTCCATTAACCACCTTGCCATTTTTTACGGGCAGCATGACCTTGGTCAAACCGTTCGGTGCGGCATGATTCAGTACATCCATTCCAGCTGCACTGATCTTTTTAGCCACTCCAAAGGCATTTGAGAAGAATCCATGCGAATGTTTATTATTGATATCAGTCATTCTTTATCCTCATTTTCAGTTCTTACAATTATTGATAAATACTAGGTACAGTCTAAGTTTATCTCAATTTTAATATGTATCTTTTAGTTAATTAAACCGGAGAATTTTCACAAATAGATACAGAGGGAAATAGGCATAATATTTGCCATAAGAATTCAAAAACCTTTCTGCTATTATGAATGTAATTGAAATACATGAGTAAGGCGCTGGGTTTTGCTTGAGGCAAACAGTTCATTCAGCCGCATTTACTCAAACCACTACCATATAAGGGATCTGTAGATGAAACGTGTTGTAATCACTGGCATGGGCATTAACTCATGTATTGGTAATTCTTTAGAAGAAGTAACAAATTCTTTGCAAAACGGTATTTCTGGAACACGTTTTAACCCGACTTATGCTGAACTCAATTTTAAAAGCCACGTGAGTGCAGCAGCAGAACAAAACTTTGACAATATTGACCGTAAACTCAAACGCTTTATGGGTGTTTGCGCAATGTATGCCTATAACTCGGCTTTAGCTGCGGTAGAACATGCAGGTTTAAACGTTGATGATCTGGCAGGTAACCCACGTTACGGTATTGCCGGTGGTTCAGGTGGTGGTTCAACTGCTTCTGTTATTGAAATGAACGAATTATTGCAAACCAAAGGTGCGCGTAAAGTTGGTCCTTTCTTTGTTCCTCGTAACATGACCAATACCATTACAGCAAACGTTGGTGTTGCATTCAAATTACAAGGTGTGGCGCATACCATTACCAGCGCATGTGCGACTTCTGCCGATGCAATTGGCTATGCTTACAATCTGATTCAATTGGGCAAACAAGATTTAATGCTGGCAGGTGGCGGTGAAGAAGATCACTGGTCACAAAGCTTGTTGTTTGATGCCATGGGTGCGCTTTGCTCTAAATACAATGACACGCCAGAAAAAGCTTCTCGTCCATATTCTGCTGACCGTGACGGTTTTGTGATTGCGGGTGGCGGCGGTTTTGTAGTGCTTGAATCACTTGAACATGCGCAAGCACGTGGTGCAAAAATCCTTGCTGAAGTTGTCGGCTATGCTGCAAACAGTGATGGTGCAGACATGGTTGCGCCAAGCGGTGAAGGTGCAACACGTTGTGTACTTCTGGCTTTAGAAGAAGCAAAACAACACGGTGTAGATAAAATTGACTATGTAAATACGCATGGTACCTCTACTCCAGCGGGTGACATCACAGAACTTAAAGCCATGGAACGTGCATTTGGTGAAGGTCAGGTTCCTCCACTGAGCTCAACCAAGTCAATGACGGGTCACAGCCTGGGTGCTGCCGGTGTTCAAGAAGCAATTTATTCGGTTCTGATGATGCAAAATGACTTTATTGCACCAAACATCAACGTGACTGAACTGGATGAAGGCGCAAAACCATTTGATATCGTGCTTGAAAAACGTGACACAAAATTGAATACTGTGATGAGTAACAGTTTCGGTTTTGGCGGTGTAAATGCCTGTCTTGTTTTCAAAAAATGGGAAGGCTAAGCTAAGAATTGTTGATCATTCGGCAACGGATGATCAACTTCTGCCACACTGCCCTTAAAAGGGTGAATAGATGGATGCTCCTTCTGATGCTTTCTTGTGGGTAAAAGCATTACATATTATTGCTGTAGTTTGCTGGTTCGCTGCTTTGTTCTACTTGCCACGTTTATATGTTTATCATGCGATGAGTGAGGATGTCACGAGTCATCAGCGCTTCCAGATTATGGAACGCAAGTTGTACCGCGGCATTATGTGGCCTGCAATGGTTGCAACACTGATTACAGCGCACTTTTTAGTGGATTGGGGAGATGCAACTCGGCATTACCATGAAGCACTCTGGTTTTACCTGAAAGTTGGCTTAGTCGGTTTACTGGTGATTTACCATTTTGTCTGCGGCTATTACCGTAAAAAACTGATGGTCGATGCGCATTATAAATCACATAAGTTCTGGCGTTACTTTAATGAAATGCCAACACTGATTCTATTTGCGGTGGTGATTTTAGTGGTAGTTAAACCGCAGTTTTAATCTATTTGATTTAAAAGGGCCTCCAAATAGGAGGTTTTTTTATATTTTTTTTACTTACTCATCCGAATCCTGCTTAAGCCGATTTTTCCATAATATGAATATAAGCATCCGGTGAACCCCAGTTTTTCTTACTTAGCAATACCAGGATACTGTCCAATTTATTAGGCCTTAATATAAATAATTTTCTTATGACTCACTTCTTTAATTCAGTTTGCTTCTTCATGACTGCTGCTTTTGCATTTTTCTTAGCTTAAGTCTCAAAATCATTTTCAGTCCGAAAATCGCTCTGAATTGATCTTGAGGAATGTAGAAAAGTAACATGGTGGGATATAAGCAATAATTTCTTTTTTGATTTTAAAGAAAAAATTCTAATCCGTAACTCAAGGTTAATCTCCTATTCTAACGTGCAATTCGAACTTCACCTTCTAGCCCCTTTGGGCTGAATACGATTTGCCATAATTGTAATTCTCGTGCACGAAATGCTCCTGCACAGGCATTTAAGTAATAATTAAACATTCGCTTAAAGCGGATACTATAATTGGCTTCAATTTCTGGCCATGTTTGAATAAATCTTTCCGACCAAGCCCGAAGTGTTAAATCATAATCGGTACCAAAATTATGCCAATCTTCCATAATAAATTTGCCACTACTAAAATGAGCAATTTTTTCAATTGAGGGTATGTATCCATTGGGGAAAATATATTTACTTATCCAAGGATCAGTACTGATTCTTGTTATATTAGAACCAATGGTGTGCAATAAAAACAATCCATCAGCATTCAAATTACGTTGTACGACTTGAAAATAGGTGTTGTAATTTTTCAACCCTACATGCTCAAACATGCCTATTGATGCAATACGATCGAAGCGATCATTTAAGTTGCGATAATCCATGAGCAAAATTTCAACATCGAATCCTTTACATCGCTCAACTGCTAGTTTTTGTTGTTCTTTAGAAACGGTAATACCTGTAACCGAAACCTGATAATTTTTAGCTGCATACTCGGCTAACCCTCCCCAACCACAACCAATATCTAATAATCGCATACCGGGTTTCAAGTCAAGTTTACGACAGATTAAATCAAGTTTTTGTTGCTGGGCTTGGAAAAGATTATCGGTATTTTTCCAGTAGGCACAGGAATATTGCATAGATGGATCAAGCATATGGGTAAAAAGATCATTACCGAGATCGTAATGTTCTTCACCCACCTTCCATGCTCTTTTTTGAGTCTGTAAATTTCTAATTCGAGCAATCGCAATTCTGAGGATATCTTTTAAATTGTGCGGTAATTTTTCATCTAATTTGGCACGTAAAATTTTATAAAATAAAATATCCAACCTGTCGCAATCCCACCAGCCATCCATATAACTTTCACCCAGACCTAATGAGCCTTGCTGTAAGACACGGTTATAAAAATTATCATTATGTATGTGTATGTCATAAGGCTGGTCACCATTAATATGAATACCCGCTTCATCCAATAATTTTACCAAGATATCTCTTAGGCCATCGTTTTTATGCCCAACATAGATATTCATATTCACTCCTATTTATTCTATTTTTTTTGAGTTTTATTAAATAGTTATTTAATTCTAGATTGTTCAACCTCTTGTGAAGGTAATTCCAAATATCAAATCAAGCTTATTTTTTTAGCAGCAATTTATCAGCCATTTGAGAATCCGGACTTTGCGCTCTGAAGAGATTAGCTAATCATTGCAAAATTTTGGCTCTTAGACTGTTTTTCTAATGTTAAGAGATAGAGGTTTCTATTGTAAGTAATTTATTAAAAAAAGGATTTTCTCATCAATAGAGTCAGCGTCTGCTGAATCCGCGACCTATTTTTTAATTTTGATCGGGTTTGGCTCTGGTTCGGCTTTTTTTCAAGTTAATTTCTTGGCCGCGATTCTCGGTTAACTCAATTTTCAATCCTTATTAAAAATGAGCCTCATAAAAAAGAGAGTGGATAAAACCACTCTCTTTTTAATTGTCTGAATCAATAGTTACTATATGTCTAAAGACTGAATACGCTTCTTCATCCGTGGTTTATATAGCAATTGATAAGTTACCCCAAGAATTATTAACCAAAGCGGACTAATCATTAGGGCTTTTAAAGTATCAGCCTCTAAACTCAAAATAATTAAAGCAAACAGCATGAAAGCTAAAATAATATAGGACATCCATATCCCACCCGGCATTTTGAAAGTCGATTTGGCATGCAATTCAGGACTACGTTTTCTATAGCGAATATAGCAGACCATGATCAGGCTCCAGATACTAATGAACAGGATTACGCATAAGGAACTGGCCAAGGTAAACGCTTCAATAGTATTCGGTACGAAATACTGCAATGCTGCGCCCGCCATAATAAAGCAGCAAGAAAAAATAAGTCCTTTGGCCGGAACTGCACGTTTGGACAACTGACTTAAGGTTTGCGGTGCCTGACCATCTTTGGCCAAACCAAACAGCATCCGGCTGGTAGAGAAGACGCCGCTGTTCATGGAGGACATCACTGAAGATAAAACCACCAGATTCATAATAATGGCAGAGGTTGGAATTCCAGCATGCAGGAATAAAGTCACAAATGGACTCTGATCCCCAGGAATCTGGTTCCATGGTGTAACCGACATCACCACAAAGAGGGACAGAACATAAAATAGAATAATTCGGGTCGGAATTGCATTAATTGCTTTAGGCAGATTCTTTTCAGGATCTTTGGTTTCCGCTGCCATGGTTCCAATCAGCTCTACCCCGACAAAGGCAAATAGTGCAATCTGGAAGCCGGCTAAAAACCCGCTTGCGCCTTTCGGGAACATGCCACCATGTGACCAGACATGATTAAAACTTGCTACAGCACCTTGTGGCGGTTGGAACTGCATAAACACCATATATCCGCCGATACCAATCAAGCCCAAAATGGCTAAAATTTTAATCAGCGCAAACCAGAATTCAATTTCACCAAACAATTTCACGGTCAGCAGATTAATACCTAACACCAACAGTACACAGCCGGCACTGATGGCGGCTTGCCCCATAGGGGTAAAAGCTTCTCCAGGCGGCAGCCAAAAACCGAGATAATTGATAATGGCAGCCAAATCCGCAATACCGACTAACACCCAGCCCAGCCAATATGACCAGCCGATATAATAACCCGCAGCCGGGCCAATCAGATCATGCGCCATATCGATAAAGGATTTGTAATGCAGGTTGGAAAGCAAAATTTCACCTAATGCGCGCATCAGGAAAAAAAACATCGCACCAATAATCATGTAGATGATCAGAATAGACGGTCCAGCCAAGGAAATGGTTTTCCCGGAACCCATAAACAAACCTGTACCAATGGCGCCACCAATCGCAATCAACTGTAGATGACGGTTGGAGAGTTTCCTTTGTAATTCATGCGGAGAGGATGAATCATCCAATTGATTCGTTTTCATATTTCAACATCCTTATAGCACTGTATAAATCAGGCATTCTGAATTGAGTGAAGGCTTCCACTGCACTCAATCCTGCCTCTTGATAAATTTCTGCTTTAATCAAGACAGTTGCACTATTCCTTATCTGGTTGTGGGAGAGTATTAAAAAAATAAAAGTTAAAAATTACTTTTGTGCTGCGGTCACCGCAATTTCAATCAACCAATCCGGATTCACCAGATTCGCCTGAATGGTGGCACGTGATGGTGCTACGCAGTCTTTTAACCAATCGACCCACACTGTATTCATAGTTTTAAAATCTTCAAGGTTTTTTATGTAAATCTGCGCTGATAATAATCGTGACTTATCACTATTGGCCTGCGCCAACAAGCTGTCAATTGTGGCGAGAATATCCTGAGTTTGCAGTTCAATATCCTGTGCTGTGGTTTTTGGAACCTGCCCAGATAAATACACGACTTGATTAAAAATCGTGACTGCGCTCATGACTTCAGTGCTGTTGATTTTTTGGATATCTGAATGTGACATATTAATTTCCCTATTGTGAATAACCGGATCTTGAATCAATAAACTTTTAAATTCTAATGCTCAATTTCAAATTGAACCCGAGCCGTGACTGCACACATTAATTCGTAGCCCACCGTCCCCGAACTTGCTGCCACATCATCAATGGCTAAAACCGCACCTTTTGAGGAGGTCCCCCAAAGCACGACTTCACTGCCAATTTCAGCATCGGGAATGTGGGTCAGATCAACTGCCAGCATATCCATACTGACCCGACCTAGCGTTTGGGTTCGAACTGAATTGACCAGCACAGGCGTGCCGGTTTTCGATATGCGCTGATAACCATCGGCATAGCCACAGGCAACAATGCCAATCTTTAAGGGTTCGGAGGCAATAAAATGTGAACCATAACCAATACTTTCACTGGCTTTGACTTCTTGCACAGCAATAATTTTACTTCGCAGGGACATGCTCGGTTGGAGCTGCCAGTCCTGAATGCTATGTGTAGGATAATCGGGGGAACTGCCGTAGAGCATAATGCCGCTGCGGATATAATCGGAATGTAGCTGTTGGGAATAACGCAGGATGGCGGCGCTATTACTGATCGAGCATTTTCCCGGTAAATCTTTGATGATTTCTTCAAAAATATGTTGTTGATAGAAAATACCCGGCTCACCCAAGCGTTCACCATCCGCGTCGGAAAAATGCGTCATATGCGTTACAGATTTCACACACCCAAGTTGCTTCAAAATGTGCCATGCCGCTTGGTAGGCTTCAGGATTAAAGCCCAAGCGATTCATGCCACTGTTCATTTTCAGAAACACATCAAACTCTGCGGAACCTTGAAACTGCTGCAACCAGTCTATTTGATACTGACTGTGGACGGTAAAACTGAGATTTAATTCGGCACAATCATGCAAATCCTGAGCATCAAACAGACCTTCGAGAAGCAAAATATGACCTTGCCAACCCAGTCTGCGAATACGCTTTGCTTCCGCAATATCAAGTAAGGCGAAACCATCTGCCTGTTGAAAAGCATCGTAAACACGCTCGATTCCATGACCATAGGCATTGGCTTTGACCACGGCAAAAACCTGACTGTCAGGCATCATTTGACGTGCAACCGCTAAATTATGGCGTAATGCCGGCTGATGGATCACAGCAGTAATGGGACGTGACATCTATTCATCCTTGAATATGGATTTGGGGTAAATTAAGCCGCGCTCGGATAACGCTGAATCGATAAACCTTCGGTATTAATATCGGTTTTATGATTGAGTACCAAATCACTGATCAATTTGCCTGAACCACACGCCATGGTCCAACCCAAGGTGCCATGACCGGTATTTAAAAACAGGTTACTGAAACGGGTCGCACCAATAATTGGTGTGCTGTCCGGTGTCATTGGACGTAAACCGGTCCAGAATGTCGCCTGTTGCATATCACCACCCGGGAATAAATCCTGAGTCACCATTTGCAAGGTTGCACGGCGATTTTCATTCAAGCCATGATTGTAGCCGCTGAGTTCTGCCATACCGCCGACACGAATACGCTCATCAAAACGGGTAATCGCAATTTTATAAGTTTCATCAAGTACCGTAGATTGCGGAGCAAAAGCAGGGTCTACAATTGGAATGGTGAGTGAATAGCCTTTCACTGGATAAACGGGTAAATCCAGATTCAGCGGTTTTAAGAAATCACGTGAATAACTACCAAAAGCCAGTACATAACGATCTGCGGTGAGCACTTTTCCATCTACCACCACACCTTTGATTTCATCACCTTCGACCACCAGTTTTTCAACGCTCTGGTTAAATTTAAAATCGACACCCATATTTTTGGCAAGGTTGGCTAAGGCATTGGTAAACAGGTAACAATCCCCTGTTTCATCATTCGGCAAATGCAAGCCCCCCACCAGTTTATCTTGGGCAAAGGCTAAGGCAGGCTCGACTTTAGCTAAATCTTCTTTAAGCAATAATTCATAATCCACGCCGCATTCTTTCAGTACTTGAATATCACGCTGTACAGCTTCAAGTTGCGCTTCATTACGGAAGACTTGCAGAGTGCCTTTAGAACGGTTTTCATAGTGAATACCGGTGGCTTTACGCAAGTCTCTTAAGCAGTCGCGACTATATTCGGCCACGCGTGTCATACGTTCTTTGTTAATCGCATAACTTTGCGGGTTACAGTTTTTCAGCATTTGCGCCATCCACTGCAACTGCCACATGCTGCCATCCATATTGATGGCGAGCGGTGCATGATGTTGAAACATCCATTTCACTGCTTTAAAGGGAATACCGGGTGCTGCCCATGGCGTTGAATAGCCGGGAGAGATTTGACCTGCATTACCAAAACTGGTTTCTTCTGCCGGGCCTGCCTGACGGTCTAACACAGTCACACTTGCACCTTGCTGCGCGAGGTAATACGCACTTGCAACGCCAATAACACCACTACCCAATACAATTACGCGCATTTCAAATCCCTCGAGCAACATCTAGTTTATTTACCTAGTATATTTTCGGTTTAATAGTTTTTTTCACTGTTTTATTGACTATAATCTAGGTAATTCGATGGATTTATCGTGAAAAAAATCTAAAAAAAGGAAAAAACTGATGCGTAAATTAGACCGTACCGATCATCAGATTTTAGACATCTTGCAAAAAGATGGACGGATTGCGATTAGCGAATTGGCGGCTCGGGTAAATTTATCTACCACCCCCTGTTCAGAACGGGTGAAACGTTTAGAACGCGATGGCATTATCATGGGCTATTACGCACGTTTAAATCCGCAACTGGTTGATCGAAATTTGCTGGTGTTTTTAGAAATCAAACTGTCTGCCAAATCGGGAGATGTGTTTGATCAAGTGGCACGTGACCTGGTGGAAATTCCGGAAGTTTTAGAATGTCATCTCATTTCGGGCGAATTTGATTATCTGGTCAAAGCACGCCTCAAAGAAATGAGTGCTTATAGACGATTATTGGGTGACTTGTTAAAAAAATTGCCTTCGTCTGCTTCCTCGCACAGTTATATCGTCATGGAAGAAGTCAAAGAAACTTTATATCTGGATCTGGGTTGATTCAGTGAAGATTTATTTTAATTCTAGAAATTAAAAAGGATCAGCAGATCCTTTTTAGGGATTGAAAAATAAATTTTAATTTAGCGTTCAAGCTAGTTTAAATGATCCAGCAACTCGGCAAAACTCTGTATTCTGGCTTTCGGTTTTGCTGCAGTGAGTTCCTCATCTGCACCATAGCCATATTCTACGGCGATGGTTTCGATTCCATTGTGACGCGCCCCAAAAATGTCATGTTCACGGTCTCCGACCATTAAACATTCTTCAGGCTTTAATTGCTCTTTTTCAATAATATAAGCAATTAATTCGGCTTTATGGGTACGCTCGCCATTGAGTTCGCTGCCATAAGGATGCACGAAATATTGCAACAACTCGAAATGCTCTAAAATTTGTCTCGCATATACTTCAGGCTTTGCGGTGGCTAAAAATAAACGATAGCCTTGTTGTTGTAATGTTTTTAAAGTTTCAGCCACATCATTAAATACATGGTTCTCATATAAACCGGTCACCGCAAATCGTTCACGGTAGCCCATTAAAGCCTGTTCAGCCAAAACATCATCTACTGCGACATTTAAAATTTTTGCCAAGGAGGCTTTGAGCGGTGGGCCGATGATCCAGTCAATATTTTCACTCTCAGGAATTGGATGACCGACTTTGTTTAATCCGAAACGTGCAGAAGCGGTAATCCCCACTTTTGGATCGGTTAATGTTCCATCTAAATCAATCAAAATATTTTTAATCACAGACTGACCCTTTCCTCTTAAATTTTTACTTCACAAATACTATCGAGACTTGGCTCAAAGTTGCCTATACTAACGCAAATTTTGTAAAGAAGGACATCATTGTGCGCCCTACTGTACTTTGCTTTTCTGGTTTAGATCCCTCGGGTGGAGCTGGCTTGCAGGCAGATATTGAAGCGATTGGTCAAAGTGGGGCACATGCAGCAATTGCCTGTACTGCCCTGACCATTCAAAACTCGCAACAGGTGTTTGGCTTTGAAGCAACTTCAAAAGAATTACTGCTGGCTCAGGCCAATGCAGTCGTGAATGATTTACCGATTAAATGCGTTAAATCTGGCATGTTAGGTACTACAGATAATATTGCAGCTTTAGCCGATTTTTTACGCGAACATCCTGAATACCTCTACGTTCTTGATCCGGTGCTGGTCGCCAATAGCGGTGGCTCACTGGGTAATCAAGAAACACTGGTAAAAGCTTTTATAGAGTTGATTCCGCTTGCCACAGTCCTTACCCCCAATACGGTAGAGCTTCGTGCATTAACTGGCGTTGAAGACCTTGATCAAGCGACCGCCAAGCTGTTTGAAATGGGTGCCAAAGCCGTGTTAGTTAAAGGTGGACATGAAAACACCCCAGACTATATTCGCAATGCTTTATATATAGATGGCAAGCTGGTTTCTGAAACCCGATGCCCTCGCCTTGAAGGTGAATACCATGGTTCGGGTTGCTCACTCGCAAGTTTCATTGCCGGTCGTTTAGCGCAAGGTGATGATTTGAAACAAGCGGTAAATCATGCTGAAACCTGGTTGTTTGGAGTACTTAGAAAAGCCGAAATACCTGTACCAAACGGACAACGAATTCCTAAGCGTTTCTAAAAAACATGAATGATAAACCTGATCATCAACTGCTTTATATCCTTGGAGATCAGGTTTTTTGTATTTACTTTTAGTAGCTAAACTCTGGATTTTATGAGGCCACTAAAAAATAAGACATGGATGAAATATGTTTTATGATGTTCATCATTTAAAACTAGACTATAAGTTCTTTAATCTTGGTCGTCGATCCATTTTTTTTGACTGATTCTATGCCTTTCTCACGTGATTGCTCACTTGAATAAAATCGACTGCGTCCAATAATCTGATAATTCACAGCTTTTAAAATGAAATAAGGCTTACCATTTTTCGCTTCTAAGCGTTCGTAACGGCTGTCATTTACGCTATTTCTCCGAACTGATTCAATGCCTATATGTACGGAAGATTTTGCCTTATATAATTCACTGCTCAGAATCACTTCGCCATTTCCAGCTTTTAACACAAAGCGATATTGTCCATCATCTGTTTTATTGATCTCATACCATCCCGCCATATATAAACCTTTCTTATTATTTTTAAATTTATAGGGAAATTATAGTCTTAGTTCTAAAAAATATTATTGTTTTATAAAATATAAATAATTATTAGTTTTTAATAGGGTTATTTTGTAATCAAAAATGGTTATGGTTAGGTTCAATAAAAGTTCATTCTACACAACTAAATTTGGCTTAAATCTCTTAAATAAAAAAACAAAGATCAAGAGAATAAAGGAATATCTAATCTCTTAATCCCTACTCAGGTCTAGATAATTTTCTTGGAATAAGTGGCTTTCTGCATTTCTAAAATTTCCACACAAATCTGTAAGCTCAGTTGGCTTTGTTTGGGTAAGTACTGCTCGAGTGTGGTTAATAACAATTGTGAAATTTCCTGTTGTAATTCCACACTGCGACCAGTCAATAAAGAAACTTTGGCATGTACATAAGCTTGTGAAGCATCTCCCGCACCAATCACATAATCGTGCTGGCAAATGGCACGACTTTTGACTTCATTCGCAGAACCTACATAGGCGCCATCTAAGAGAGCTTGATTTAAAGCCAGCAGGAGAGGCTTGGTTTCCAGGTTTTCAATATTGTCTGAATATTCAAGGTGGATATGGGGCATAACAAAAATTCTTTAAGATGTTTTCTGGTGTTATACCATGCCATTTTCTCAATCATAAAGGCAATCAATGTTTAGGCAATGGCGCTTTTTTATAGATCAAATATTCATAAACGGTTAGGCAGCCTTTTAAAAGAATCATCATGCAGGTCTTTTAGGATTTATTTGCTGATAATAAATGCTCCACCGCATGCTTACTACCTCATAAAAAAGCCCCAACATTTCTGCTAGAGCTTTTAAATTTCTATCTGTGTGAATTAAGCTTTTTTCACAAATTCAGATTTTAATTTCATTGCCCCAAACCCATCAACCTTACAATCAAGATCATGGCCATCGCTTGAGTCAGGTAATAAACGTATGTTCTTTGCCTTGGTTCCCACTTTAATAACAGATGAAGAACCTTTAATTTTCAAATCTTTAATTAGGGTAACAGTATCGCCATCAGCCAGGACATTACCATTTGAGTCTTTAATAATGGTTGTTTGCTCAGCGCTGCTTTCATCCTCTTTCCACTCATAAGAGCATTCTGGACAAATCAGCAAATCGCCATCTTCATAGGCATATTCTGAATTACATTTGGGGCAATTTGGCAAAGACATAAAAAACCTCAAAAAGTCTACTATAGCATTTTATAAGCCAATCTCTTGCTTAAAACCCTATTTATTTTATGGAATAAAAGCAGGTAAGATGAATATCAACCTTGTTCCAAAACCTGTTTAAGTACAATTACATGGTTATAGTCTTCACTTTTGGCAGCAGTAATTAAAGTCACTGGTTGCTGCTGAGCCATCTCTCGAATTTGCTGCAATATTTCCGGTTGCTTAATCAATTCTGCCTTATAGCATCGTTGAAATACTTCCCAATGTTCTGGATCATGCGCGTACCATTTTCGCAGTTCAGTCGACGGTGTAATTTCCTTGGGCCATAGATCAATTTTAGCATTTTCCTTTTTGAGGCCTCTGGGCCAAAGTCGATCAACTAAAATCCGTTTGCCATCTGAGGCTAAGACTTTAGCATAGGCACGTTTGATCTGAATTTGCGTCATCTATATTGCATTCATTTCTATTAATCTGGTATTTCAGGAGTAATTAATAAAGTGAGCAGTTGCAAAGATTCCTGCCATCCTAAATAGCAGGCTTCGACTGGAATCACATCGGGTATACCCGACTGGGTGATATTCACTTCAGTGCCTACAGAAACAGGATTTAATTGAATAATGACTTCAATTTGACCGGGTAAATTTGGATCATCAAACTGGTCGGTATAACGCAATAATTGGTTCGGAATCAGTTCATGATAAGTTCCACCAAAGGACTGGCTTGAACCGGTAGAAAAATTATTAAAGGACATTTTATATGTTCCACCGACTTTGGCTTCAAGATGATGAACTTTGGCCGTAAAACCATTCGGCGCCATCCACTTGACTAAGGCATCGGGATCAATAAATGCCTTAAATACCCGTTCAGGGGGCGCATTAAATACACGGTGAATTTTGACAGTATTAGGCATTTCTTGTTCCCGGGTTTTTATTGTTTTGTTTCTTCAGTCTACTGCAGTCGCTACATAAATCTGTATTGCTTTGGTAGGAGTCTGATTATTTTTTTCATAAACAAACAGGTGAAATTCACCCACTTTTTATCATTAAAAAATACAGATGAACGAGTTTAACTGCCTAGCCTTCTTGATCATTTATAAGTCTAAGCGATAGCATTCGTCAGCTAGATAAACCCTGTATAGGCTCTGCTTGTTGTAACTTGGAAATTTCTTCTAACTTTTGGGTTTGTGCCTTGTCACTACTCAGGGTCTGAATTAAATCGTCTGCAAGCTGGTTCAATAAAAGCAAATCGTCTTCACTCATCTGCCTTACCTGTTTATCCAGAATACATAAACTGCCTAACACCAAGCCTTGCTTATTGCGTAAGGGTACACCTGCATAAAACTTAATTTTATTTTTATTCAACTCTGGATTATGGCTAAAACGCGGATCCCGGTCTATATCCTCAATAATTAGTGCTTCATTTTGATGAACCAAATGGGTACAAATAGATTCCTCGCGAGGAATGCCGGCTTCTATCGGATTCTGATTTTCATCTGCCAGTGGACTGGCTGGAGTATTCACCCATTTTTCATCGACCAGGGAAATTTGCGCATATGTCACATTAAATGCCTGACAAGCTTCTTCAATATATTGCTGATAAATTAATAAAGTTTCCGGTTCAAGTAATTGTAATTCATGCAAAGCGGCCAAACGTTCTGGTTCATTTTCAGCAAGCAATTCACGTGCAGGGTTTTCACCGTGTTGTAGCATGAGAGCATCAATGCTCAACATCAATTCGTTCACTGTAGAGACTACGGCATCCGGTTGGAAACGGTTTTGAATTTCATCCCTCAATTCATCGCTGGTATTGCCCCATGTGGCAAAAATAATTTTTGTATTGGGTAACTGTTTACGGATGCGATGATTCAGTAATCGAATTTGCGCCAAAGGCTGTTGATGAAATATAGAAATGCACATCACCTGAATATCTTGTGGCACTGACTCAAGCACATCTGTTTTTGATTGAATCAGTACTTCACTATGACTTTGCGCTGCAATTTTTCTTAAGTTTAAACCATGGGCCAACATAGAAGATGCCAGCACATCAATTTCCCAACGTGCACCCAGGCAAATGACTTGTACTGAATCATTTGTCTTTGGACTTGGATACTTGTTTTGAAAATCATGATTAAACAATTTCAAACCTTGATGCATCCTTAAACGATGCTCCGCGCTTGCTTCAGTACTATGTCCTTGGGAAAATAAACGAATTGCGGGAATGGCAACATCATCATAAAAGCTTATGACCTTACGAACGACGACTTCTTCACTGGGCTTTTTCGGTAATTTTTGTTGAATATAATCCTGTGCAACTTCAAGCGCATCATCTACATCATCCGCAACCAAACGCTGGTAAAACCGTTCCGGTGGCGTCAGTACCGGTTCACTGCCAATCAGGATTTTAATAAATCCCAAAGCCGGAATATAATTGGACAATACCAATAAACATGCTGTCACTGGAGTCGAGAGAATCAGGCCAGCTGGCCCCCATAAGGTGGTCCAGAATGTTGCTGCTAGAATAATCGCCAAAGTGGAAAGACCGGTACTTTCTCCATATAACCACGGCTCAATCATATTGTTACTAATCAACTCAAGTAACAGAATCAGCCCAATGGTCCATAGCACCATATCCCAGCCCGGATCGACTGCAAATGCCAAAGTAATGGGAAATAAGGCCGAGATCAGTGGACCGACATAAGGAACGAAGCGCATGCCTATAGCCACAATCCCCCACATAATTGCAGCAGGTACACCAATCAGCCATAAGCCTAATGCCATGGGAAGACCATAAGTGACATTCACCAACAGTTGCATCCGCAGATAGGTTCCGATCCGGTCTGCTGCTTCATCTAATGCATCTGTACCGACATTTAAATTACCACCCAGTAATTTCAATAGACGGTCATGCAAGTCTTTACGGCTTAGTAAAATCAGCACCACAAACAGAAAAACAATACCGGCAGTCGCCAAAGGACTGAGGATTTTTGATCCCCACTGCAGAGCCGCTTCAGCGTCACTTTGTTGCTGCCCTACCACCTCTACCTGTTGTACATCCTCTTTCTTATTAACCGGAGCCACATCCTGTATTGAACTTTCCACCGTATCAATGGTCTTGATAGCACCGTCCCATACACTTGGCCCAGAAGTAAAACTTTTTACCGAATCGAGTTTTTGTTTAATGGTGTCCTGATATTGGGGCAACTCCTGACTTAAATTCCCCAATTGATAACCAAGATAAGTTGCGGCCCCACCCAAGACACTTAAGGCAAATAGCACCACCAGTGCAATCGATGGCAGTTGCGGTAAGCCCCATTTTTTTAAGCGTGCCACTAAAGGTTCAAGTAAAAATGCCAAGAGCACCGACAGCGCCAAAGGAATTAAAATATCTTTTCCAAAGTAGAGGGCTAAAATAATCAGCGCAGCAATCACAAATCCCGCCATTACACGTAAAATATGTTGGGTTTGAGTTTCATCATTTATTGGAGGCAATGGAGATTCTGAATTTAGAGTTTTTCCCTTATTCACGTTAATATCCTTATTATTTTTTATCCCTACCTCTCTATTTAAGATTTTTTTGTGCTGAAATTCTAGAGAGTTACTGTAAATAAAAGCCTTTTCTCTTACCTCATTTTTAGTTAAAAGGCATTATTTTTGCCAAATCTGAAAATATAAAAACACCCTAACCATTTGCATCGTCAGGGTTGCTTGGTCTTTCACTCAACAAGCGGAAATTTGACTTCAGCTTTATTTGAATTCAGACACTATATTTGGACTATTATTCAATGATTTGAATTAGCTTTGAAGTTCATCTTCCAAGTCTTCGTCGTCATAGACATAAGCCATACAACCCCAGCCATCATATTCACCGCCGTGTTGTTCAGCTATTTTAGTGAACCATTCCTCAATATCGACAATGTCTGAATAGTCAGGTTCCATATACACATAAATAGTGATAATCCACTCTAAAGTATCGGCTTCTTCATCTTCAAACAGACTGATTTTCTGTTCTTCTTTCAGCAAATAAAGTGCACATTTTTCGGCTTGTTCTTGGGTTTGAAAAGCAATAGAAAATTCAATTTCATGTGCTTCAGTCAGGTCATCGCCATCTTCAGCCATTTGCCAAAGTACGTTACCATTTTCGTCATCTGGGAATTGTTCAAAATCGCGTGTCATGGGCATTTCCTTATCGTAATCATTTAACTCTGTAACATTGTACCCAGATTAGCTCAAGTTTGTTTCATTTTAGCGATTCAAAAGATTCTTTCTCTTGCTCATTGGTTAAAGTCACTTTCCGTTCCATCCGTTCAAACTGGTATTTACTTCTTCATCCCTGCAGCATCTGTACCTGCACTGGGCTTTGTTACTTTCGTTATTTTTCTTTCACCCAATTTATTGCACGGTAAAACCATGCCGCTAAAATACTTATTGCTGTGATCATTGGTATAGTACTGAGGTAATTCACTATTATCTCAAAAACCTTGGCTTAGACTGGTCATTTTTGATCAATTTTCAATTACCACAACCTAGGATATTATTTCTATTTTTATCGGATAAAATTAAGAAAAAACACATTTTTAAAGTTATTAATAATTTAAAAATATTTGTAATTATCTTTTTCATTATCTTTAAGCCCAGCTCTTATTGACACTGTTCACTCCAACCAATGCATCTTAGACCAGCTATACAATTCCTGTCATACGGGGTTGTATTTTGATTCCTAGATCAGAAAGGTACATTTCCTTTAATTTCAACATTCGCTCCTGTAAAGGGTTGCTTAAATGCCAAATAACTCGCATGTAAAGCCATACGTTTTAATGGGCTTTGGTAGGGTTCGGGATGATACAGCTTATCGCCAGTAATCGGATGTCCGATATATTGCATATGCACCCGGAGCTGATGCGAACGTCCGGTAACAGGAGTGAGCAATACACGGCTAATATCTTCAGCTTCCGAATAATCCAAAACCTGATATAGGGTTTTGGCCGCTTTGCCCAATTCAAAATGCACCATTTGACGGGGACGGTTTTCCCAATCTGTAAGCAGTGGAACTTCGACACTTCCCTCACCCGCAAGCTTGCCTTGTACTAAAGCGATATAGTTTTTTTGTACGGTACGCGCCTGGAACATTTTACTGACCGCGACTTCTGCATCCCGGTGTTTGGCAAACATAAGTATGCCTGAAGTTGCCATATCTAGACGATGGGTGATTTTGGCATGGGGATATTTTTCCAGGACACGTAAATATGCACTGTCCTGGTGTTCAGGCAAACGCCCCGGTACGGACAACAACCCTGCAGGTTTTTCGATGACCACCAGATCTTCATCTTCATAGACAATAGCAAGCGGTTCTTGCGGTGGCATATAAATAAAGTTTTTGTTAATGGGCATGTGCGGATAGTGTTTGAGAGAATGGGCGCAAAATAACAAGGTGAGATAATGCTGTCAATCCAACTTCAACCTAGGGCTAAAATTGAATTATTTATTGTTTGCACCTGATTTTCCAAATGCAGGTTTAAGTTGATCTGAGAGATCATCTTCAATCAATTGCAGTACCTGATTTTCTACCTCATATTGCTGAATGGTAATTTTAAACTGACCCTGAAACCATTGATTTAAATGCAATGCATAAGTCCCTTTGTGACCTAGTCCCAAATGTTGTTTCAGCCGATTTTTAAGTCCGGTAATTGATGACCCCACATACATGACTGCGCAAGGTGCATTTAATTTTGCACAAGCATGGGTTGCCTGTTCTTTAAAAGTAAGAAAATGATTAAATGTCTGGTTAATATCGCCGTCTACTTGTTCAATGATATAAATTGCTTTAGAGATTTTGGGTAAATCATCCAATGTTGAAAATATAAATTCCTGAACAGGTAGAGCTGTTTTTGCAATGTAGCACTGTTGAATAAGCATATCTAAACAACCCATATGATTTTATTACAATACAATGATTTATTTAATATTTTAGCAGCTAGAAAATAGAATTTAACGGTATTTTTTTATTTTAAAATTTCAAAGGATTAAGTAAAATTCTACTGAAATTTTATCCAAACTCCTCTTCAACCATCCCGTTCACATACTTCTATCCATTAATCTGCAAGATAATAATCAACCGTTGAAACCACGCGTACTTTTTTCAAATACGGCGTATTACTGTCTCGGTCTTCAATACTGAACAAGCCCTGATTGGCTGACTTAATTTTACCTAAACCGCTTTTAGAATCAGCAGCAAATTTTTCCGCAACACTGCGGGCATTTTCGGTGGCTTGTTCAATCATGGCAGGTTTGATGTCATTAAGTTTGGTAAATAAATATTCGGTTCTTTGCCCAGAATCATCTCCGCCAAAGGCAATGCCTTTTTTACCTAAAGCCACCAAGCGACTTTGTGCAGCACGTACCGCATCTATTTTGTGGGTATATACAGTTATAGTTTGATGTGCGGTATAACGGAGTGCAACATTTTCATTACCGCCATATTGCTGGGCATATTTATCCGTTGTACTGGGTGAAGCGGTAGTAATTTCCTCGGCAGTAAAACCTTCATTTTTCAAGAATGCCTGAATTTGCTGAGTGTTTATTTCCATGCTGTCGTACAACTGAGTCAGGTCCTGGCTGGCAGAGCTAAAGCGAATGGGCCAAACCGCTACATCAGCTTTCACTTCGCGTTCAGACAAGCCTTTGACCGAAACAATACGTTCATATTGTTTAATTTTCAGTGCGCTGCTGCCTAAAATCCATCCTGCAATAATCATCCCTAGGCAAATAAAAACGCCTAAAATAAGTGCGGGTTTGAACTGATTCATTGGACTAAATTCCTTTTTAGCATGACTTTAATTTGAGTTTTACGGTGGTTATTTTTATCGCATCAGTAGGAAAGTATTAATTAAATTATTGTGATAGTGGTACGTTTGACTGTGTATTCAGAATGTTGAAAATACAGCGTTAAATTTTAACTTTTACCCATAAAGTATAAAGCAATCAAAGGCACTAAGTTAAACAGTAAAATACCTACTTTATAGACCGCCATTCCCCCATAATGAATTGCATCAAAAGTCGCATCTGACAGATTGAACCATTTTCCATGGACTTGTTTAATCCAGTCACGCGCAAAAATAATAGCCAAAAACCAGATCATTAATATGATGTAATTGATGAGTACTGCGGAAAGCAAAAAACGACACCAAAAATCAAGATTCATATTGATTCTCTACGTGGTAGCTCATGATTTCTAAAATAACAGATTTAATATGCTGAAACGAGTTGCTGATTTGTATCTACATTATCGGGTTTAAAGTCTATTGCAGGTTTATGATTTTTAATTTTTTTATATTTTAATTGTTTTTTATTCGCTAGAAAATTCTTGAGGGTGTTAGGGAAAACATAATGTTTAACTTCAACAATTATAGCTTTGTAAGCGATAACCTTATGCCTATAAACTTGTGATCTATAGCGTCCTAAGCCGAATCGAGACCTTTTGGGTAAGTACTACACTCACGTTATACGCAACTGGTAGCAATCTACTCTTTTCGATCCCCGTCACACCCTTGAGATATAATTTAACAAGTTAGGCTCGGGATTAATTTCCTAAGATTTGTCTATTTCAAATTATTTTAGGAAAATTTCCCTTCAATAGCGTATTAAAAAGAATTTTTTATTAAATTTAAGTACATTATGGTTTTTTATTACGGTTTAATTAAGTTTATTGAAATTAATTTCAGGCTATTTTTCCTGTAAAAAATATGGTGCATAAAAAAACCTGCCCAATGGCAGGTTTTTTTATGCACGTTAAATCAGTGATCGTGATGTAAATACTCAGGTTCTTTCGGTAGAGCAAAACTACACAAGAAGCAAATTACCAGCATTACCACGACATAAACAAAGAAGAGATTTTCAATTCCGGCATCTTTAAACTGTAGCGCTACAGCAGGCGCCGTTCCACCAAATATCGCATTACCTACAGCATAAGAAAAGCCAACACCGAGTGCACGTACATGCGGTGGGAACATTTCCGCCTTAACCAGACCACTAATAGAGGTATAGAAACTTAGCAGCATCATCATAAAAATTAGCAACAAGGTCACAATGACTGGCGAATAGCTAAAGTATGGCATGGCAATCACCATCACTGGATAGATAAAGATTGCCACGGACGCACTGAATGCCAACATTGCAGCACGACGCCCAATACGGTCAGAAATCGCACCAAAAAGTGGTTGTGCCACCATAAATATAAACAGGGCCGCAGTCATCATGTAACCAACAGTTCTACCCTCAATCCCCAAATTGGTCATATAGGTTTTTGAGTAAACGGTCAGCACATAAAAACTTAAAGAACCTGCGGATGTATAACCGACCACCAGCAAGAAGGTTCTCCAGTGCTTTTTAAATAACTCACGCAAACTTCCCGCTTCTTCTTTACCTTCGTCTTTTTTGGACAAAGTCTCCTCTAAGCGACTACGTGCCAGCAATGAAATAATGGCAGCAACACCACCCACTACAAATGGAATGCGCCAGCCGCCATCCATTAACTGTTGTTCAGTCATTAGCATCAGCAAGATAACGCCCAATAAGCTTGCTAATAACTGCCCGCCAGATAAAGTCACATACTGAAATGAAGCAAAAAAGCCACGTTGCCCTTTGAGTGCAATTTCACTCATATATGTTGCAACTGCGCCATATTCACCGCCTACCGATAAGCCTTGTAACAGACGTACCAATAGCAACAAGAACGGTGCAGCCATACCCACCTGCTCATAGGTCGGTAATAAAGCAAACAAGAATGAACTGACTGCCATTAAACTAATGGAAATCACCATCGAGTTTTTACGACCATGTTTATCGGCAATACGTCCGAAAATCCAGCTCCCAATAGGGCGCATAAAGAAACTGGCAGCAAAAACACCCCAAACGTAAACCCCTTGGGCTGAAGAACTCATATCTGGTGCAGTTAACGCATGCTGAAAATACATGGCAAAAACAGCATAAATATAGAAGTCAAACCATTCGACCAAGTTACCCGAAGAAGCTCCTATAATCCCTCGAACGCGTTTGCTCTTCTCTTCTTTACTATAAACTATCTCACTCATTGCTGTTCCTTTGTCCCATTTATAATTATTGACAGAGCATGACTCCCACAATAACTTGAATTTTCCACTTTTAATTTTACAGTTCAATAGTAAATTACATTTAAGTCAAAACTCTTTACTTAAATATTGGCTTACTGGATTAACCCATATTTCTTTTAGATAAAAATTTTGAATACTGAGGCTGTAGAGCGAATCTGCTCGATACTTTACATATAGATAAGTATCTAACTCCTATAAAATTAAATGAATTTTTTAGTTGTATTTCTATGAATGAGAATGGGCACTTTTCAGTGAAGATAAATAATCTTGTATAGAATTTATTGATTATTCTAATTTTAGCAGCGAAAGGATAGTTAAATTTAACTAAGGCTCAGTTAAAAATAAACAAACAGCAAAGCCTGTTTAAATCTAAGAAAAGTAAATGCTGTGATACCGGTATTTAAATGAAGTAACAGGCAAGTCAGCTATCTAGCAAATAAATGACGGGTATGCTGATTGATATAGGCATTTAAGCCATCCCCATACTGGGCCAGTTGTTTCATGTTCTCGACATGCTGATAGCCTGCACTGGTATAACTATAGGTATAAGTTTTTGATCTTTTCTTGAATTGAACCCGAATAAACTCATTGCCAATTTCATAGTTGGCCACACCGGAGTCGTGATTAAGGTCAAGATAATGTTCCAAATGAGCAGCCCTGAAAACCGTGAATTTCTTGTTTTATATGGGGGTGAATTGATCATTTTTCAAACAAAAATAGCGAATAAACACATATGCTGAAGTAATAAAAAAGCCCTATTGAGTAATAGGGCTTTTGTTCAAAACAGAGGGTAGCTGTTTTTATATGTGCTGCTTAGGCAATTTTGTTGTTAAATATATTGCCAAGGCATTTGGTACACGGGGGTAAACGATCTGTACCAATTTCTAAGTAAGTGCGTTTTCCGCACTGAACACAAAAATAGAAGCCTGTTCCGGGTTTTTCGCCAGCAGTAACCATTTTTGTTCTCCATGGGTTTTAGAAATGGTAGAACCAGTATATCCTTATTATGATGAATGTCTATTGTCCATTTCGACAGATGATAGTGGCGTTTGGGCTAAGAAAAATTGAAAGGTAAGCTACTTTCTTTTACTTGCGGAGTCTTTGTGGTTTGCATCAATAACGATAATCTCAGATGCTTTACCGTAGGATGCAACAAACTCCCTTCTTATTTCTTGAATTCGCTTAAATTTCTCCCCCATACCTCCTATATCAATTAAAATAAATATACCCTCATCAGATTGTTCAGCTTTTTTATAAATTTCTAATTGTTTTTCATAACCGTGTATAACATTACTATTAGTAGATAATTTGATTTCGATAATAACTTTGAAAGTTGCCCCTTTAGATATTTTGAAATCTACCGGTCCGTTTCCACTATCAACTTCTGGACTTAAATCTAAATCATTGGCATTGCAATAACTTGATGCAACTGCAAAAAGTAAACGTTGACACGCCTTCTCTTTCCTTGGTTTATCTTCCTCACTCCAAAATTCTTTCCAAAGACCATTATTTTCTACAAGTTGCTTAAAGTGATTTACTAGTTCATTAACAACGTTTAACAACTTTATTTTTGAGTCTATATTATTTTTATAACTCGCTAAATTAAGAGGATATTTAATAGAAATATTTTTAAGAATATTTAACCAAAAAATATCACCATTATGATCTTTTTCAAAATCGTATGGTTCAACGTTTTTTAATTTTTTTACCAATTCTAGTACATGATCAAATGAATCTTTATCATGAAGTGCTGAGCTTTTAAAATCAGCTTTATCTTTCTTAGACATGGTCGCCCATATATGCCCTATATTTTCATTAATAGTATTTCTTAAAGCTTGATTCTTTCCAACCACATCCGATATTTCGCTCCAGTCTGAAGCTATAGGTAAATCTCTTACAACATCCATAGGAACAAAGAAAATTGGACTATTTGTGAAAGGATTTTTTATAAGATCAAACTTTTTATCGTTTATTTTAAAATTTTCAGTAGGTACATTTAGTTGTTGGCAAACATTCTGAGAATATTCAATAATTTAATCACATAGAATATTTGTAACCATATCACTTATTCTATCCGCACCTATACCCTCTTCAAATAATGCTAATGCCATAAAGAAATCAATATCTTCAATCCCTAAATCAACAATATCTTTTGCTGTATTTAATGTTCTATTAACCAAATCAGGACCCCATCCTGAACCTTTACCAGCACCATAACCTAAGCATGTATAATTTATTTCAGTAAAGAGAAACCTCTTAGATAAATTTCTCCAAACTGTATCGTTATTATCTCTAGCCCTTACAGCCTTTAATAATTTAATTGCTTGCTCAAAAAAAGTATTATATTTTTGCAAACCATTTTTTGCCCAAATGTTCGATTTAGACTTAGATAATAACATCGGGTCTATAAATAGCGGGGTATCAGCATTAAGGACTATATCAATAGCTCCAGTATTTTTAAATTCAAGTTCTACTGTAGGAAATTGCATTGTAAAAGTTATAGGGTTTTTAATTTTTGCCATTTGATTAATCTTATTTAAATATTAATTAGAACCATATCACAGCAATAATTAATTATAAATTATCAATAGATTACCAAACACCCCTGATGCAAGTGTTTGGTAATTACCTATCTACTATCTAAAGTAAACTCCCCCTCTAAGAAATCCTGTGCGAAGCGTTGTAATACACCCCCCGCTTCATACACATGTACTTCTTCTTCGGTATCCAAAGGGCAGGTTACAGGCTTAATTAAAATTTCGCCCGAAATTATGCGTTACTTGCTGTCTAAATTTAAAGTAGAGTAAAGCTAAACTTAGTTCCTTCAATTACCTTAGAGGTCACAAAATCAGGATTAATTTCCCTGAATTTATTTTCATTGATCAATTTTGCTAAATAATCATCTTCTACCGTAGGATGTAAACCTAAGCACCAAAGTGAACGCCCGGTAGTTGTACTTGAATCTCTAACTTTTTCATATTTTTCAATATCCTTAAGCATATAACGAATACAGTTCGAAGCATTTTCATGTTGCTTTATTTCCAATGGAATTGAGCTTTGTTTATATTTTTGACGAATTAGAAAATCAATTGAGCAGATATCTTTATCTTTAGACATTCTCTTATCTAATTCGTATCTTTTTTCTCTTTCGATCTCAGAAACATTAGGGTGGTTAAATAAAAATAACGCAAACTCAACTTGCAGCCATATTTCCCATCCCTTTATCTGATTGTCCAAAAATTGATTAAGTTTATAAACTATATCTTCTTGTTTAAAAAACTCTTGAGCCAACATTGTTAAAAACTCTAAATCTTCTTTAAGCATTTTCATTTTTATCTATCTATAAAAAACCCCACTTCACAGTAGGGTTTTTTTCAAACAATATCAATCACTTTTAGAACAAAGTATTAAGCCACTTGCCCTTCCAAGAAATCCTGAGCAAAGCGTTGTAATACACCACCCGCTTCGTACACATGTACTTCTTCTTCGGTATCTAAACGACAGGTCACAGGCACTTCAGTAATCTGATTCTTACCATCTTCTGTGGCACGTTCAATCACTAAAGTTAAGGTTGAACGCGGCGCGATATTACCAATCACGCTATACAGCTCAGTACCATCCAGCTTCAAGGTTTTACGGTCTGTACCCTGTTTAAACTCAAGCGGCAATACGCCCATACCGACCAGATTGGTACGGTGAATACGCTCAAAACCTTCCGCTACAATTGCTTCTACACCGGCAAGACGCACACCTTTTGCCGCCCAGTCACGACTCGAACCCTGACCATAATCCTTGCCTGCAATTACAATCAAAGGCTGTTTACGGTTCATGTAGGTTTCAATAGCTTCCCACATACGCATCACTTCGCCTTCCGGCTCTACACGCGCTTTCGAACCCTGCTTAATCGTACCGTCGGAACGAACCACCATTTCGTTATACAACTTCGGATTCGCCAATGTCGCACGTTGCGTAGTCAGGTGATCACCACGATGAGTGGCATAAGAGTTAAAGTCTTCTTCAGGCACACCCATTTTTTTCAGGTATTCGCCTGAAGCACTGTCAAGCACAATCGCATTCGATGGAGACAAGTGGTCGGTGGTAATGTTGTCACCCAGAATCGCCAGCGGACGCATATTTGCAAGTGTACGCGGTGCAGCCAACGCCCCTTCCCAATACGGCGGACGGCGAATATAGGTACTTTGTGGTCGCCAGTCATACAGTGGACTGACTGCCTTTTCATTCTTGCCTAAATCGAACATTGGAATATAAATTTGACGGAACTGTTCAGGCTTGACTGCTTCTTTGACCAATGCATCAATTTCAGCATCGGATGGCCAAATGTCTTTTAAGTAAATTGGATTACCGTCTTTATCGTTGCCAAGCGAATCCTTTTCGATGTCGAAACGAATGGTACCGGCAATGGCATACGCAACCACAAGCGGAGGCGATGCCAAGAAGGCCTGTTTTGCATAAGGATGGATACGACCATCAAAGTTACGATTACCCGATAACACCGCAGTTGCATACAGGTCACGGTCAATAATTTCTTGCTGAATTTTTGGGTCTAACGCACCAGACATCCCGTTACAGGTGGTGCAGGCATAAGCCACAATACCAAAGCCGAGTTTTTCTAAATCGTGCAATACCCCCGCCTCTTCAAGGTAAAGTGCTGCCGTTTTAGATCCTGGTGCAAAAGATGATTTCACCCAAGGCTTACGGGTTAAACCCAACTCGTTTGCCTTACGTGCAAGCAAGCCTGCTGCAACGGTGTTACGCGGGTTTGATGTATTGGTACAAGACGTGATTGCAGCAATGATCACTGCACCATCCGGCATTAAACCATCGGTACGCTGCTCAACCACGCCGGCAATGCCTTTTTCTTTTAAGTCAGCTGTAGATACACGTGCATGCGGATTCGATGGCCCGGCAATATTGCGGGTCACAGTCGACAAGTCGAAACGCAGTACACGCGGATATTCTGCTTGTTTCATTTCGGATGCCCAAAACCCAATTTCTTTGGCATAGGCTTCAACCAGTTTCACTTGTTCTGCTTCACGACCAGTCAAGGTCAGATAATCAATGGTGTTCTGGTCAATGTAGAACATGGCAGCCGTTGCGCCATATTCAGGAGTCATGTTGGAAATCGTGGCACGATCCCCAACCGACATGCTGTCCGCACCTTCACCGAAGAATTCTAAATATGCACCCACGACACGTTCTTTACGCAAGAATTCAGTTAGTGCCAATACGATATCGGTTGCAGTAATACCGGCTTGACGCTGACCGACCAGTTCTACACCAATAATGTCTGGAAGGCGCATCCACGATGCACGGCCCAGCATCACATTTTCAGCTTCCAAGCCACCTACGCCAATCGAGATTACCCCCAAAGCATCGGTATGTGGTGTATGCGAGTCAGTGCCTACACAAGTGTCTGGATATGCCACGCCATCACGGTTTTGAATTACCGGCGACATTTTCTCCAGGTTAATCTGGTGCATGATGCCGTTACCGGCAGGAATCACATCGACATTTTCAAAGGCTGTTTTGGTCCACTCAATAAAGTGGAAACGGTCTTCATTACGACGGTCTTCAATGGCACGGTTTTTCTCAAAAGCATCAGGATCGGAACCGCCATACTCCACTGCCAATGAGTGGTCAACGATGAGCTGTGTAGGCACCACCGGATTAACTTTAGATGGGTCTCCGCCCTGATCAGCAATCGCATCACGTAAGCCAGCCAAGTCGACCAGTGCGGTCTGACCCAAGATGTCATGACAGACTACACGTGCCGGATACCAGGGAAAGTCGTGATCTTGTTTACGTTGAATAAGTTCTTTTAATGACTGCTCTAAAATGGTTGGGTCACAACGGCGTACCAACTGTTCTGCAAGTACTTTAGAAGTATAAGGAAGTTTGGCATATGCGCCTGGCTGGATATCTTCTACGGCTTGGCGCACGTCAAAATATTCGAGCTGGGTGCCTTGCAGTGGTTTACGGTAGTTGTTGTTCATAGCTTACCTGCCTCTTAAATCATTTTTTTACTGCGTAATTGTTGTTGACTAGTCACACTCGTTTGTTAGCATTGTACGCTGTGAAAAAGCCATTTCCCAAATCATATATATTTCAAATACTTAATTACAAAATTGGCATTTTAGAAATATTTAGTTACATAAAATTTAGAATATTTGCCCTAAATGTGCTTTTTTTTGCAAAATAGCGGAAAATACAGCTAATTCTTTAGTATTAGATCCAGTATTGGTGGGCAATAAATGAGTAATCCAGCTTTCTCCTTATTCACGCTAAATGGTGTGGATGCGCAAAAATTCCTTCAAGGTCAAGTGACTTTAAATACTGAAGCCTTAGCAGAAAACCTAACTCGATATACAGCAATCTGTAGTTTAAAAGGTCGTATTCAGTTTGGTTTATGGCTCAAAAAAATTAATCCGGAAAGTTTTGAAATTGTTGTGACTGCTGATCAAGCCGAAGAGTTTGCCAAGCATATTAAAAAGTTTGGTGCATTTTCTAAAATGAAGCTGGAAGAAGTGGGTTCAGTGTTCCCTACTCTAGATGGCGACAGCACTCATTTTTCTGCGGCTGAAACTGATATTGCAGTATGGCAACTGCAAGCGATTGAATCCGGTCAAGCCTGGATTGAAGCAGCAACGGCGCATGAGTTCCAACCGCAAGAGTTACGTTTACACCAACGTGAAGGCGTGCATTACGACAAGGGCTGTTATATTGGTCAGGAAATCATTGCGCGCCTGTGGTTTAAAGCCAAACCGAAAAGCTGGTTACATTTGGTTCAAGGTACAGGTGCGACACCTGCTTTGGCAACAAAGTTAAATAATGATGTCGAAGTGGTAAACAGCATTGCGATTGATGGCGGTTATAAAGCTTTAGTGGTCGCTAAACCTGCGGCACTTGAAGAACTAGGTTTAGCCGTTTTAGATTTACCAGAGGCTTTAAAAGGCGATGTGGCGCGTCCGCAATAATATTCAAGTTTACTAACCCCATTAAAAAAGCCTCCCAAACCGGAGGCTTTTTAAAATCATAAATTAAAATCGTGAAAAAGTTTGTTCATGTCTTTAATGACATACTCTTTAAAATGAAATGCACGCGCATGTTTTGCATCAATACGTGCCGTCTTACCCTCATGTTCAAAGATATAGACACGGTCTTCTTTGCTCACCAAAAAGTTTTTGCCTAATCTCATTAACAATGCATCAAATTTATCTTCATCTGGAATGCTTTCATCCAGATTAATCTGATCATATGCCCGTTTAATCGCTTTGATGAACATTCATATACTCACAATTTTATTCAGCCGCGATTTAAACAAACATTGAGGAAAAAGCAAAGTGCTGTTGATTTGGTGATGCCTTTTTTATGTCATGAAATTTTACTTAAACTAAAACTTTAACTTTAGAAAAAAATTCACGTTAATACAAAAAAGCCTTAAGGCTGATTTAAGCTACTCATTATTTACTTAAGCCCTTACTCTGCAAATATCAAAAAAATTTGTTGCAGTACACAAATCATATATTTACATTCACACAATTAAACTTATGATGTTGTATTGAGTCTTCCACATACATTCTTAAACACATAAATGGAATTATGTGATTGTTTATAAAAAGGTTATTAAACTATGAAAAAAATTATACTTGCCAGCATCATTGCGCTGTCTTCACATCTTGCAATGGCAGAGATGGCAACAAACTCTGTTGATCCTGCATTTGCTAAAATTGAAACATTAATCAAATCCAATAATATGAAGGATGCTTACCAAGAACTGGAAAAATTGGCCAAAACGGGGAATGCTCAAGCCATTTATAACTTAGGCTATTTGACTCAAACCGGTCAGGGTACAGCCAAAGATGAGAAAAAAGCCATTAAGCTGTATGAAGAGTCTGCAAGCAAAGGCTATCCTGTTGCCAACTATGTATTGGGTAAAAATTACATGGGTGGAACTCTAGGTCTTAAACAAGATACTAAAAAAGCCAAACAGTATCTAGAAAAAGCCTCTAATCAGGGTTTTGCTGATGCGACTGTCGATTTAGCTGTTTTACTTTTTGCTGAAGGTACACCTGCTTCAGAAAAACTGGCATTGCAAAAATTAGATCCTTTAATTAAAAAAGATAACTATCAAGCGATTCATGCCAAAGCGTTATATGACATTAGTTTGGGTTTTAAAAATAAAAATGAAGCACCCATTAAACAAGGTTTAAAAAGTATTCAAGAGTTGGCGCAAAAAGGCTATATTCCAGCCTTGATGGCCGTGGGCAATATGTTTGCAAATGGCAAAATCGTGCCGCAAAACTTGCCTGAAGCGAAAAAGATATTCTCTGCGCTAGCAAAAGAAAATATACCGCAAGCCAAAGAATCTTTAGCAGTCGTAGACAAAATGATGGCTGAACAAGCAAAAGCTCCTGCAAAGGCTGAAAAGAAAAGCTAAGTTTTCCTCATAAAAAAGCCCCTCAGTTAGGGGCTTTTTTATTGCCGTTATCATCATTTACCACCAAATTGCAATTAGACCACTCAGCAGCATAAAACCCAATATTGTACTGAGCATTAGAGCGCTCAGTGCTTTATCACCCAGTCCATAGTTCTGTCCCAAAATACCGAATGCAATCGGCATGGGTAATGCAGCAAGCAATGTGCCGGCATACAGCATTTCCTGACTGACATTGGGTGAAATACTCAGTAAGGCAAAAATAGTCAGTGGCATCAGTACAATTTTTATTAGCACCAAAGTCATGCTCTGTAAATCTACAGCTTTTAAACTCATTCCAACCAGACTTCCCCCAATGACAAATAAAGCAATCGGAGATGCCGTTTTGCCTAACATCTCTAAAGTCTGAGCAATGGAAGATGGAAGTTGGATCTTCAAGATCACACATAACATGCCAAACACGATCGACAGAATAACCGGATTTTTAATGACGTTATATAAGGTCTGCTTGAGCAACTGAGATTTCGCCCGATGTTGATGAATACCTGCTTCAGCGATAATCAGGGTCAACGTCATAATCAGCAGATTTTCAATAATCAGGGTCAAGGAAAGATAAATTGCTGCATGCTGTCCAATCAACATCATAAGTATGGCTGTACCAATAAACCCGGTATTGGACATGGATGCGCCCATAGACAATACGCCGGATTCGGTCAAACGACATTGAAAATATTGACGGTACAACAAAAATGAAAAGGCAAAAACAAGCAGTGATCCCCCGCCATAAGCGATGAAATAACTGGGATGCCAAATTTCATCAAAACGCTTACTGGATAAGGCTTGCAATAAAAATGCCGGCAAGGATATTTTAAAAACAAACTGACTTAAACCTTTTATATGCTCGGCTAAAATAAATTCGAACTTTACGCAGATAAATCCCAATAGAAGCAGCAGGCAAATCGGTAAAATTACACTTAAAACCACAACTGCTCCTTGTTTTTAAATCAAATTATTTCAGCTCAATCACTGCCATTTGAACCATTCAATTTTGGTTTTGAAAAGGTTTAAACAGTGATTTCAAACCATGCGGCTGACAGCGCAAATATTGCGGTGAAATTTCAATATGTGCATCCAATGTCGCAGCAGCATGCCAAGGCCAACGCGGATCGTAAAGCATGGCACGGGCAAGGCCAATGGCGTCTGCTTGTCCGGTTTGTAAAATATGTTCAGCTTGCTGCGCTTCAGTAATCAGTCCTACTGCAATGACCGGAATATGCACCACTTTCTTTATTGCTTCAGCAAAAGGCACCTGATAGTTGGCACCAATTTGAATCTGTTGCTGGGCATGCAAACCACCACTGGATACGTGAATATAAACTGCCCCCAACTGCTCTAGAGCTTTGGATAAACCAACCGAAGATTCCACATCCCAACTGTCTTTTCCATCGATCCAATCGGTCGCCGAAATACGCACCCCGACCGGATAATCTGCAGGTACTGCATTTTTTATGGCTTGCAGTACTTCAAGCGTCAAGCGAATCCGGTTTTCAAAACTGCCCCCATATTCGTCATCCCGGGTATTGGAGAGTGGTGACATAAACTGGTGCAGCAAATAACCATGCGCTGCATGTATCTCAATTATATCAAAACCTGCATCCACGGCGCGTACGGCTGCATCAGCAAAGTCCTGAATCACTTTCTGGATTTCATCTTTACTCAGCGCATGCGGTGGGTGATCAGTTGGATTAAATGGCAAATCACTGGCAGAAACAGTTTGCCAGCCGTGTGCTTCTTCCGGTTTAAATTGGTCTTTTCCAGCCCAGGGTTTATCGGTAGATGCTTTACGGCCTGCATGCGCCAATTGAATACCAAAAGGCATAGGAGATAAAGATTTTACTTTAGCCAACAGCGCTTTTATTTGAGCACGTTGCAAATCATTCCAAAGCCCTACATCTGCATAACTGATTCGCCCTTCAGGCTGAACCGCAGTGGCTTCAATAATGCATAAACCTGCACCCGACAAGGCATAGTTCGCCCATTGCTGTTCGTGCCAATAGGTCACTTCCCCTTGTTCAGTTGCTGAATACTGACACATAGGTGCAATCACGATTTTATTGTTAAGTTTTAATGTTCCAAACTGAATATTTTCAAATAATAAAGCCACACTTTCTCTCCTTAAAATGCTTTAGTAACACTTAAACCTGCGCTCCAGTTCGCACCATCCGCAGGTTCAAAGAAACGACCATTACCATCATTGACAATGACTGAGCCTGCATAATCTTTATCAAATAAATTATCGACCTGGGCGAAAGTCCGCACTTTCCAGTCTGCATTTTTCCAAATATAACCCACATTGGCACTGGTTACGCTATAGCTTGGTGCAGCATCAGAATTGAGATCATCGACATATAATTTGTCAATATAACGAACATCTAGCCCAGCGTTAAAACCAGTTTCCGGCTGCCAGCCCAAAGATGCAAAAGCCTGATTTTTAGCTACACCTGGAATGTAATTCCCTTTCGCTACTACCTTTGCAGGGTCAGTATTTGGTATATCGGCATCAAAAGTTGCATCTATAAAACTATAACTCGCTTGCGCAGTTAACTCACGCCATAGCTTTTTATTCCATGAGAGTTCCACACCTTGTCTTAGCGTTTTATCGGCATTGCGGAAAGTATTCCGTCCATTGTTCGATTCAGCTGAAACGATGTCGTTGTGCGTTTCACTTTGGAAAATAGCAGCAGTAAAATTACCGAAACGATTTTGAGATTTTAAGCCCAGTTCATAGTTATCACTGGTCGCAGGGTTTAAGTCAAAGTTAATTCCCGATGTCGCCACTGTTGGATATGCCATTTCAGTAAAAGTCGGGGTTTCAAAACCTTTGGCATAACTGATATAGGTCGAAAATTCTGGAGTAATTTTCCAGGTCAATGCGGCAGAAGGTAAAAATTTTTGATAATCCGTTTTACCGCTGTCGTCTCCATTATCCGTGACAATATAATGATCTTTAGATTCATAATGCACATTGCTATAACGTAAGCCAGTATCTAATGTCCAATTGGGTAAAAAATCCCAAGAGGCTTGCAGATAAGGGTCTAAATTCCACAGCGTATTATTCTCATCCCGGCGTAAATTTCCCTTGATGCCATATTGTGGCTGATTATTTACCAATACAAAGTTTTCATAACCTTGCCGGTCTTCATCCATATAATCAAAGGCCAACCCAGCAGTAAATCGGGTATTAGGTAATAAATCCTTGCCTGTCCAGCGTAAATCAGTACCATAAAAGTCACGCGAAAAGTCGATCACACCACCGGCATGACGCGGGTTTACTTGTGTTGAACTGGGGATGGATTGATATTGCACAACCTGACGTTGACCGTAATAAGCCATCGCATTAATTTCATGCTGATCATTAATCGGTTTTGACCAGGTTAAACCCGTCTGGGTTTGATTAATTTCTTTACGTACATCAAACTGTTTTAAGAATGGGACTTGTTGTTTCGGATTTTCTTTCCATTGCGCTCGGGTCAAGCCCTGTGGATCATCGGCATTAATATCCACATGATTCACAATCCAGTTCAGTTTAGAACCGTCTTCTAAATCCCAGGTCAGTTTGGCATTGCTTAATACTTTTTTGGCAGCGCTATGCTCCCGATAGCCATCGGTATCAAAATAAGATGAACTCACTACATAACTCGGTTCACTGGCTTTATCTGCCCCACCTTGCAAGACAATATCCGTACGACCTTTGTTATGACTCCCCAGCGAGTAGCCTAACTGGAGAGAGTCACGGCCCTCGCCTTGTTTAGTGGTGGTTAAAATCGTACCACCCGAAGAGTTACCATAAAGTGATGAAAATGGTCCACCCAAAACTTCAATATGATCCAAGCTACTTAAATCAATATTCGAGGTTTGTCCCTGACCATCAGGCATAGTTGCAGGAATGCCATCCACATATAAACGTATGCCCCGCACCCCAAAAGTTGAGCGTGCGCCAAAGCCACGCATCGAGATTTGTAAATCTTGGGCGTAATTTTCACGGTTATTCAGTTGTAAGCCAGGCACACCTTTTAAGGTTTCAGATAAATTAATGCCCAGATTATTTTCATTGTTGTTCTGATCAACTCGATATACCGAAGCTGGTGTTTGCAACCAGTCTGTATCGGTGCGTGTTGCTTCAATTTTTAAGGTAGGCAACAAAACAGGTTCCGTAGAACCTGCTTCAGCATAAAGGTTTTGGCAGATGCATGCCGTCAGGCAAAGTAAAGTCATATTGATGGGCATCAGGTGATATTTACCTTGCATGGGGACTCTCTATGTCATATTAAAATACTACTTTAGAGCTTAAACCAAGAACCAAGGCATCGTCCACGTTATTTGTAGTGCCTGGGTTAATAACATATTGAATATTCGGACGAAGCATTAACCATTTGGTTGGGTAATAGCTATAGTTCAATTCAACATTGTATTCGGCACTGGCATTAAATGCAGGATGAGGGATACGGTCATTTACATGTACACGGTTTATCCCTAGGCCTAAAATGTCATTAGGTTGAGAATCCAGTAAACCAATATACTTCACCCCGATTTGTTGTGAATTATCGACTTTATTGGTGGTGCGGTCATGCCAGGTAAAGTTGGCAAAGCTATGCAAGCCCTGTTTACCCGAACCTGTCGAGGTCAATTGCTGTTCTACAGCCAACCAGCCAGCATAAGTACGATCTTCGCCCATTGTGCCTTTAGCATAGGCAACATCATATTGATTCTTAGCTTCATCGGCCGTGTTGTATATACCACCTACCCGGTAGCTGCCCGGCAAACCGTTCACAAATGATTTCGGCTGCCATACTACTTCAACGGGAATAGTCACACCATCGGCATGATCAGTATCCAAGTTCCAACCATGACGTTCCAAGGCATTTTCAGGGTTATATTCATACACACCCACTTGGGTAAATACTTCAGGCGTTACCTGATATTTCAGACGGCCACCCCATTGTGAAACAGGCGTGTTCATCCAGATATTGCCTTGCCATTTGCCCATTTGCGCCGCACAAAATGCCGTGCTCTGGAAATCACACGCCATCACGTTAAAGTCCATCCCTAGACCTAAACGACCGACTTTGACACTCACGCCTTGCGCTTTAAAATTCTTTTCAATCGACAATTCACTTAAACGTGTTTTTTGGTTACCACGACCAAAGTTCGCCTGAACATTGGCAAGTTGCGGCACCTCACCCTGCAAATCATCGACTGTGGTACTTTGTCCTTGACGTGCACTCATCGCAGCACGAATTGTCACCCCATCCCAGCCTGCAAGTTTTTTCATATCGAAAGTTGAGCCTAACCAGAACTGACTCGCTACAGTCGGATCATTGCCATCATCACGACCGCCATCGGCTAAATAGGCAACATCAGCAGCAATATTGGCATCAAATTTCATGCCTCTAGCTGCAAGTTCAGTACGTTTGCCGTTCCAGTCACCTAACAAATACTGACCATTTAGGTCAAATGCTTCAGCAGCTTGAGTTTGGGCCATGGCAACCATCATCAAAGTTGGTAACAGAGCTAGACTAAATTTTTTCATAAGGAAAACCACAGCAACATTTAGAGACTACAATTCAAAGAAATTGCATATATTGTGTGAAAATTACATAATTTATAAACATTAATCTCATCAATTTTTTTATCATATAATAAACAAAAAGTTATATATAAAGTAAAATAAATAACAATTAGTTTAATATAAATTAAATTTATTAATAATTTTCAACAATTTAATGAAAAATCAATTTTAAAAAATAACTATCTATAATAAAAATGGAATTTAAAATTAGACTAAAGGGTATATGTTTAATCAATTTAAAAGAAAGGTATTTAGAAGATAAATCACAAATCTCACAGATTGGAATTCAAAATAAAAACTTGCATTCACTACCTCGTAACCCGATATTAGCTTTATCTACTCACACTAAAATCCAACATGCCTGAATTACCTGAAGTCGAAACCACCAAAACCAGTTTATTACCTTTAATTGACCAAAAAGTCTTAAAAGTTGAAGTGCATCAGTCTAGTTTACGCTGGCCTATCCCTGAAAATATTCAGAAATTGAAAGGACAAAAACTGCTTAAGCTGACCCGACGTTCTAAATATATTTTGGCAGAGTTTGAGCACGATACTATGCTCTGGCATTTAGGCATGTCGGGGAGTTTCCGTCTTTGCGATGCCCATACGGAATTACGCAAGCATGATCATTTAATTATTCAATTTGAAGATATCGAACTGCGTTATCACGACCCGCGCCGTTTTGGCTGTATTTTATGGCTAGATCCAAACTCGCAAAGCAAACTGATTGATACTTTAGGCCCTGAACCTTTAAGTGATGCCTTTAATACGGATTATTTAGCGGAAAAATTTAAAAAGAAAAATGTCGGTGCTAAAGTGGCGATTATGGATAATCATATTGTGGTAGGCGTAGGCAATATTTACGCAACTGAGAGTTTGTTTAATCTCGGTATTCACCCTGCCCAGCCCGCTTCAAGTTTAAATCGCACGCAAATTGAAAAATTAGTCATTGAAATTAAACGTATTTTAAAACAGGCGATTGATTTAGGCGGTTCTACCCTGCGAGACTATAGTAATGCGATGGGTGAAAATGGTTATTTCCAGCAAACCTTGTTGGCCTATGGGCGCGCTGGTGAAATGTGTATTAACTGCGAAAGCACTTTAGAAAATTTAAAGCTTGGACAACGTGCCAGTGTATTTTGTCCGCAGTGTCAGCCTTTAAAAAAAGTTAAAATAGTAACCAAGACACCCTCTAAAGTGAATAAAGCATGAAATCTGCCATCGTCCGTCATATTTTAGTCAAAGATAAAGAATTGGCTGAACAGCTGAAAAAGAAAATTAAAGCCGGTGCAGATTTTGCCAAAATTGCCAAACAGCATTCAACTTGTCCGTCGGGTAAAAAAGGCGGTGAACTGGGTGAAATTAAAAAAGGTCAGTTGGTTGGCCCAATTGATAAAGCTGTTTTCACTTTAGCTGAACGTGAATTACATGGCCCGATCAAAAGTCAGTTTGGCTGGCATTTATTGGAAATTAAGTTCCGGATGGATTAGCAATCTATGTTGCTCCCTCCTACTTTTAGGAGGTGAGGAATATATTCCGCAAGGGGATGAAGGTCTGATTTACCATTATAGAAAACTCACCTCTCCCTAGTCCTCACTTGTGCGTGTTTTAAAGCAGTACTTTAGAACTTGCTCAGGAGAGGGAATAAATAAGGCATAAAAAACGGCGCATTTAGCGCCGTTTTTTATGAATAAAATTAAAGTTGTGGACGTTTTTTCAGTTCATCACGAATTTCACGCAGTAATTCGATATCGGCGGGTGTTGTCGGAGTTTCCTCTACCGGGCCTTCTTGTTTACGTAAACGATTCATAAATTTAACCAGCAAAAATACCACCCAGGCCAAAATTAAGAAGTTAATTAAAATCGTTAAGAAGTTACCATAAGTCAGAACATTTACACCCGCCTTAGTTAAAGCATCTAAAGATTGTAAATTATCGGGGTTCTTGCCTAATACGAAGAATTTTTGCGTAAAATCGACACCACCACCAGTGATCACCGTGATTAAAGGCATAATAATGTCTTTAACCAATGAGTCAATAATCTTACCAAAAGCACCACCGATGATAACACCAATGGCTAAATCCATCATATTGCCTTTAATGGCAAATTCTTTAAATTCTTGAACAATACTCATGTCTGTCTCCAGTTTATCTTTAAAGCTATTCTTTATTAATATATTTTGGGAACTGTATGATGCGGTAGTGCATTTATAACAGCTTATAATTCCTTCTAATTTACTCGGAATTATTTATGTTGAATATATTGAATTGCCAATTGTAAACAAAAAAAATGCTACCAATAAATTGATAGCATTTTTTCAATCATTTAATTCAGTTCAAACTGATTAAATCATTATTTACCAGAACGGTTACGTTTACGTTCGTTCTCAGTCAAGTAACGCTTACGGATACGAATTGACTTAGGAGTTACTTCAACCAACTCATCATCTTCAATGAATTCAAGCGCTTGTTCAAGCGTGTATTCAATTGCAGGTACTAATGTTAACGCTTCATCTGTACCAGATGCACGTACGTTAGTTAACTGTTTCGCTTTAGTCGGGTTAACTGTCATGTCGTCAGAACGTGAGTTAATACCAATGATCATACCTTCGTAAACTTCTAACTGTGGTTTAGCGAATAGACGACCACGGTCTTGAAGAGTGAACAGTGCATAGCCAAGGCAAGTACCTTGAACCATAGAAATCAACACACCATTTTGACGTTTCGCAACAGTACCTTGTTTCATTGGACCGTAGTGCGAGAAGCTTGACGTCATGATCCCTGTACCAGAAGTCATGGTCAGGAATTCTGAACGGAAACCGATCAAGCCACGTGAAGGAACAGTTGCTTCAATACGGATACGGCCTTTGCCGTCAACTTCCATATTGGTCATTTCGCCTTTACGGTGACCCATTTGTTCCATTACAGAACCTTGGTGTTGTTCTTCAACGTCGAAAGTCACGTTTTCGTACGGTTCTTGTTTTACACCGTCAACTTCTTTCAAGATTACTTGCGGACGAGATACGCCCATCTCGAAGCCTTCACGACGCATATTTTCAATCAGAACTGAAAGGTGAAGTTCACCACGGCCAGATACTTTGAAACGGTCTGGAGAATCAGTATCTTCAACACGTAATGCTACGTTGTGAATCAATTCGCGGTCTAGACGTTCACGGATATTACGTGAAGTAACGAATTTACCTTCTTTACCAGCAAACGGTGAGTTATTTACTTGGAATGTCATGGTTACTGTAGGTTCGTCTACAGACAATGGCGGTAAAGCTTCAACATTTTTAGGATCACAAATTGTGTCAGAAATGTTAAGTGCATCAATACCAGTTACACAAACGATGTCACCAGCATTTGCTTCTTCAATATCTACACGGTCTAAACCATGGTAACCCATAATTTTTAAGATACGACCGTTACGAGTCTTACCTTCTTTATCGATTACAGTAACTTGCGTATTTAATTTTACTGAACCACGTTGAATACGACCCACACCGATAACACCTACGAAGCTGTTATAGTCAAGTGAAGACACTTGCATTTGGAATGGACCATCAACGTCAACTGCTGGCGGTTCAACGATGTCTACGATTGTTTGGAACAATGGAGTCATGTCATCAGCAAGTTCTTCTGGAGAAGGACCTGCAACACCACGTAAGCCTGAAGCGTAAACAATTGGGAAGTCTAACTGTTCGTCAGTAGCACCCAGGTTGTCGAACAAGTCAAATACTTGGTCAATTACCCAGTCCGGACGCGCGCTTGGCTTGTCTACTTTGTTAATGATTACGATTGGCTTTAGACCGCTTGCAAAGGCTTTTGATGTCACAAAACGCGTTTGTGGCATTGGACCTTCTTGAGAGTCAACAAGAAGCAATACACAGTCAACCATTGACATTACACGTTCAACTTCACCACCGAAGTCTGCATGTCCCGGGGTGTCCACGATGTTAATGCGATATTCAGTGTTTGTACGCGCATCTAACCATTTAATTGCAGTGTTTTTTGCAAGAATGGTAATACCACGTTCACTTTCAATAGCGCCAGAATCCATGACACGCTCGATCTCACCCGCGCGATCACCGAGAGCACCTGATTGTTGCAAAAGTTTGTCTACAAGAGTGGTTTTACCATGATCGACGTGCGCAATAATGGCGATGTTACGGAGAGTTTTAATATCTGACATGTATATTCGATGCATATTTAATTTGAGGGCAAATTATACAGAAAAATACAAAGTTTTAGTAGTGACAGTTCAGTGACAGTTACAAGTTTTTTTGACAAATCAGGCTTTTTTTCATTTGTAATGTCCTGTAACTCGATTAGAATAACGGCAAATTGCTGCTGTACCTTCTTACATGTCTGATTTAAATACCCCTCCCGAACAAAAAGAGCGCCTTGATTTGGTCTATGGATTGAATGATCGTCCTCAACCCGTCATCGCGTTTTTGGCTGCACTGCAACATTTACTTGCAATTATTGTCCCGATTGTCACGCCCGGTTTGCTGATTTGTTTAGCCCTCGGTGTTTCAAAAGAAGACACCAATATGATTCTTTCAATGTCATTGGTGATCTCGGGCATTGCCACCTTTTTACAATGTAAGAAGGTCGGTCCTTTTGGGGCAGGTTTGCTGATTGTTCAAGGTACCAGCTTCAACTTTATTGGCCCAATTATAGGGATTGGCTCGGCAATGGTCGCTGCGGGTACCCCGGTTGAAGCCGTCATGGCCTCTATTTTTGGTGTGGTGATTGCTGGCTCATTTATTGAAATGGGTGTTTCACGCATCTTACCTTGGGTGAAAAAGCTCATTACTCCGCTTGTTACGGGTATTGTTGTTCTGCTGATTGGTTTGACCTTGATTAAAGAAGGTCTAATTAGTATGGGGGGCGGTTATCAGGCAATGAGCGATAAAACGTTCGCTAACGCTGATAACCTGATCATGTCATGTAGCGTTCTGGCGGTTATTATTATTTTGAATCGTATCCGTATTACTTGGGTAAAAAGCTCGGCGATTCTAATTGCTTTAATCATTGGCTATACCCTTGCAGGCTTCATGGGACATCTTGATTTTTCCGGCTTAAAAGATGCACCAATTGTTCAAATTCCGACCCCGATGCACTTTGGTTTAAGTTTCTCCTGGAGCTTGTTTATTCCAATGGCATTTATTTATCTGGTAACGTCGCTAGAAGCGATTGGTGACATCACCGCAACTTCTAAAATTTCAAACCAACCGGTAGATGGTCCGAAATGGATGGAACGTATTAAAGGTGGTGTACTTGTAAATGGTGCAAACTCTTTCTTAGCCGGTATTTTTAATACTTTCCCAAGTTCTGTATTTGCACAAAATAACGGTGTGATTCAACTGACGGGTGTTGCCAGCCGTTATGTCGGTATCTGGATTGCAGCTTTATTGGTGATTCTTGGATTGCTTCCTGCGGTTGCGGGTGTCATTCAAGCGGTTCCTCAAGCCGTGTTGGGTGGTGCTGTTATGGTAATGTTTGGTGCTGTTGCAGCTTCTGGGATCAATATCCTTTCAGGTGTGCAACTTGACCGTCGTGCGTTATTGATTATTGCAATCTCACTTGCCCTCGGTTTGGGGGTTGCACAAGTGCCACAAATTCTTGAACACTTGCCTGAATTATTCCGTAACATCTTCAGTTCAGGTGTGGCTACAGGGGGTATTGCAGCATTGTTATTAAATATTATTCTTCCTGAGTCGAAGAAATAATTTCATTTCAGCATCAACTCTGCCCAGCATTGTCTGGGCAGAGTTTTTCAATGGCGAGATAAAAAAATGGATCCAAGAAGTGAAGTTGTCATTCGACAGCATGAATATCTTTCAGGACGTATATTGTTGGTTAATGCACCAACAGATGACTTACTTTCCAATTTAGAGAAAGACATTACTCCCTGTTTATGGACATGGAATTATAATGAATTTCAATATTTTCAGTCACAACAAGCCAATGTCCATTTTGGTGTCGACCTTCCTGAGGCTGATTTTGATCAAGCGATCATTTTTGTGCCGAAGTCAAAAGAATTATTAAATTATATCTTACATAATGTCGTAAGCCGTTTAAGTTTAGGTTCTTCTATCTTTCTGGTTGGTGAAAAAAAAGCCGGTGTCGAACGCGCAGCCAAACAACTGCAACCTTATGGCAAAGCCCTTAAACTCGATAGCGCACGTCATTGTCAAATGTGGCAACTCACCATTGAATCAACAGTTACTGCGAAAACTTTGGCAGATTGGGCGCAGCAATATACGGTCGCGACGCCTAGAGGTGATTTAACCATCTGCGCTCTTCCGGGTGTATTTAGTCAAAATCGCTTAGATCTAGGCACAGCCGTATTGTTGCCTTTTTTATCGCAAGTGACTTCAGGTAAAATTGCTGACTTTGGCTGTGGTGCGGGGGTAATCAGTGCTTATTTAGCTAAACTGAATCCTAAAAACCGAATTTTCGCGATGGATGTCGATGCCTTTGCGTTGGCGTCTACCCGAATGACCTTTGAAAAAAATGATCTTGCACCAGAACAACTTGAAATTACCGCAGTGACAGGTATTGAGGATGCTCCTCTCTTCTTGCATGCCATCGTCAGCAATCCCCCTTTCCATCAGGGTATTCATACCGATTACAACGCCAGTGAAAGTTTATGTAAAACTTCACGACGTCATTTAAAATCGGGCGGCGAATTATGGATTGTGGCAAACCGCTTTCTAAATTATCCATTATTAATTGAGCAGAATTTTGGTCAGTGTACAACCAAAGCCGATCAACAAGGCTTTAAAGTGTTGTTCGCCAAAATGCAAAAAAATGTTAAGGAACAATGATGAGCGAAACAGATCAACCCCACCTGCAGCGTAAGCTTGGTGCTCGCCATCTCAATATGATTGCCATTGGCGGTTCCATCGGTACAGGATTATTCTTGGCTTCTGGTGCAACCATTGCCAATGCAGGCCCTGGCGGCGCATTACTTGCTTATGCCCTGATTGGTTTAATGATTTATTTCTTAATGACGAGTTTGGGCGAGTTGGCCACACACAACCCCACTTCAGGTGCATTTTTCACCTATGGAACTAAATATGTGGAAGGTGGTTTTGGATTCGCTTTAGGCTGGAACTATTGGTACAACTGGGCCATCACCGTTGCTTTTGAACTGGTTGCGGTACAGTTTATTATGAAATTCTGGTTCCCTGATATTCCAGGCTTCTACTGGAGTGCCATTTTTCTGGCCATCATTTTTGGTATTAATGCCCTGACCGTCAAAGGCTTTGGTGAAACTGAATTCTTATTCTCTTTGGTTAAAGTAATTGCGATTATTGTCTTTATCATTATTGGTATTGCCATGATTGCCAAAATCATGCTGACACCGAACATGGTCACTTTCTCCAACTGGACTAAAGGTGATGCACCGTTTGTTGGCGGCTTACAAGCCATGATTGGTGTGGCCATGATTGCCGGCTTCTCGTTTCAGGGAACTGAAATGGTGGGTGTTGCCGCAGGTGAATCAAAAGATCCTAAAAAAACTATTCCTGTTGCCATCAAGCAAATTTTCTGGCGTATTTTATTGTTCTACGTAGTGTGCATTTTCATTATCGGCACCTTAGTTGCCTATGATGATCCTCGTCTTTTACAAGCGGCTGCAAGCGACAACATTACTCTTTCACCCTTTACATTATTGTATGAAAAAGCAGGTTTTGCTTTTGCTGCAGGTTTAATGAATGCGGTGATTTTGACTGCAATATTGTCCGCAGGTAACTCAGGCATGTATTCATCTACCCGTATGCTTTTCGATATGGCACGTCAGGGACGCGCACCAAAATGGTTTGCTAAGCTTGACCCTCGTGGCGTACCGATGAATGCGCTTTATGCCACCACTGCAATTGCTGCGCTGTGTTTCTTAACCACATTTATTGGCGAACAAGAAGTATTTAACTGGTTGCTGAATATGTCAGGAATGTGCGGTTTTATTGTCTGGTTAGGCATTGCCATTTCACATTACCGTTTCCGTAAAGGCTATTTAGCACAAGGCTACAAACTCGAAGATTTAGCTTATACAGCCAAGTTCTTCCCGTTTGCACCATGGTTTGCCTTCATCCTCTGCTCGATCATCATTCTAGGTCAGAACTATGAAGCAGTGATTGGTGGGAAAATTGACTGGTTAGGTTTGCTTTCAACTTATATCAGTATTCCGCTCTTTCTTGTGATCTGGTTAGGGTATAAATGGAAACATAAAACCACGCTGATTCCATATAAAGAAATGGATGTCCAACCTGTTAATGTAGAACGTGATTAATTTCCTACTTCAATAAAAAAACAGCCTTCTGGCTGTTTTTTTATTTCTATATTTTTATTTCTATAATAGTGAGTCATTTGCCAAAAATTGTTTTAACGCAAAACTGACTTCATTTTTATGGGTGGTACACAAACCATGCGGTGCCCCTTTAATTTGCTCTTCTACACCCTGTTTTAAAAGCTTTAGTGCCTGCTGACTACAAACTTCTGAGGGTACAATGTCATCTGCAGTTCCATAAAGCACCAAAGTCGGCACATTGACCTGTTTTAAATCTTCGCGTAAATCGGTTTCTGAAAAAGCCTCAATACTATCGTAATGTGCTTTGATTGAACCTTGCATCGCGATACGCCAGAAATTTTGCATCACACCTTCAGAGGTTTTATTGAGCAATTTGTCGTAACCATAAAATTTCTTGGCAAAATCCAGATAAAAATCAGCTCTGTTATCCAATAAATTTGCACGCATTTCATCAAAGACTTCCGGATCAACACCGTCTGGATAGTCATCTCGTTTAATCATTAAAGGTGTCACAGCAGCAATCAACGCAAGTTTAGTGACCTTCTGTTGTCCATATTTTGTAGTATAGCGTGTGACTACCGCGCCCCCAGTAGAATGCCCGACTAAAGCAAAATGATCCAAATTTAAGTGCTCAACCAATTGATGTAAATCTTCTGCATATTGATCAATAGTATGTCCAGCCCACGGTTGACTTGACCGCCCATGACCACGCCGGTCAAATGCAATGACTCGATAGCCATGCTCAGCTAAAAATAACATTTGGTCTTCAAAAGTATCACTGGATAAAGGCCATCCATGTGAAAATACAATTACAGCACCTTTCCCCCAATCTTTATAATAAATGGAGGTGCCATCTTCAGTCGTTAGCATCTGTGTCATTGCTTACCCTCTTTTTATTGTATATGGGCATTTATTAGAACAAGATAAAAATAAAACAGTGTATTAAACAAGTTATGCTTATGTAGCGAGTAAAAAAAAGCAGCCCTAAGGCTGCTTTTTTTTTGGCTCAGATCAATAATTAATTATTGAGCTTGAGTTGGTTCAGCAACAACTGTACGGCTACCAGAAATTGTCGCGAATACACGACGGTTCATAGCACGGCCTTCTTTAGTGTTGTTGTCAGCAATCGGTTGATCCCAAGCAAAACCTTGAGTAGACAAACGAGCTGGATCTACATTGTATTCATTTACAAGTGAAGATTTAACAGAGTTAGCACGAGCTAGAGATAAACGTTCGTTCAATGCACGTGGACCAGTGTTATCTGTATGGCCTTCGATGCGAGCAGTAGCGTTTGGATATTCAACTAACTTCTCAGCAACCTTAGCGATTTCTGGTTTGTATTGATCTTTGATGTTTGATTTGTTTGTATCAAAGAACACACGAAGTTCCATGTTAAGGTCTTCAGTCAACTCTTGTGGAGCTGGTTGAACTGGAGCTACAGGTTCAACTGGCGCAACTTCAACTACAGGAGCAGCTGGTTTCAAGTGACCACCAAGAACTACGTTAAGACCAGCTAAAGCCGTGTAGTTCCAGAAATCTTCATCAATGTTGTAAGTAGCACGAGCTTCAGTACGAAGAGATAGAGCATCGTTTAAGCGCCAGAAAGCACCAAGGCCAGCGTTACCTAAAGTACCTTCTTCAGACTCACCACCCGCAATTGAACCTGCAGGTTTATATTTGTAATGACCTGCACCTAAAAGTACATATGGCTTAATTTTGCTATCGTAATTTTTAGTGATCAAATCAGAAGTAGCATAGAAGTTACCATTGATTTGAGTTTGTTTATACTCAGCACCTGCAGGTACGCCAAGGCCTTCTACATCACCTTTAACTTGGTTATATTCAGCTTCAAAACCTAACCATGGAGTTAATTCAACACCAAGTGCAGCACCAACAAATAAATCGTCTTGAAGTTCAGGACCATCAGTTAAATGGTCTTCGCCGTTATTGTGTTGAGTGTCTTGGAATGTGTAACCAAGCATTAATGGTGTAATAGTTACGCCAGCGTTAGCAGCAGCCAAAGGTGCAGCAACGAGCATTGCTAATGCAATACGACTCATTTTCATGGAATTATCCTCCAGAGATAACAATTGTTGTTCAAGCTCAAGCCTAAATTTGGGCTATCCTGAGATTAGGCTTTCCAATACCCCAGTTTTATTTTTAAGCCATTCACTTTGAATCATACAAACACTTTATTTTTTTTCCAAGTGCTTGATAATTTTAATCAAGTAAATTATTGACAAAATTACTTACAATTTCCGTTGTAATTCGGTAATTTTTTACTCAATTTATTCTTATGAATAGCTTATTGTCACTTGCTAAATTATTTTAACAGCTTTCTTAAAAGTTGAGTAATAAATATTAGCTTTAAAAAACCATTAAAAAACAAAATATTAATAACACAAATAACTAAAAAAATACATTGCAAGGTTAATTTAATGATTTCCAAACAAAAAAATGGTTTTACACTCATTGAGCTTATTATCACCCTCGCTATTGTAGCGATTATCGTTTCCATCGCTTTACCTTATTTTCACGATATAATGGCAAGACAAGAAGTCAAAAACATTACAAACAAATTGATTTCAAGTATTCAATTAGCAAAATCCCATGCTGCCATACATCACACCAATGTCGTGCTCTGTCCTAGCCAAAATAAAGTCAGTTGCCAAGCAAGTCATTGGAATTCAGGTTTTATTGTTTTTTTAGATAGTAATAAAAATAGACAGGTGGATGCGGATGAAAAAATTGTCTTTACGGAATCAACTGAGCTGAAATATGGAAATTTAGATTGGAGAGGTACGTTAAGGACGCCAAGTGTAACTTTTCAAGCTGAAAATGGGCTTCCGAATGGATCAAATGGCAGTTTTTATTATTGTTCTCATTATCAACAAACCCACTATAAAATTTTATTGAGTAGGATGGGACATACCCGTATTGAGAATCCACTCACTTGCTAAAAACTTATCAGTCTAAAGACGTAGAACAAACAGACTTTATTCCTGTTCATTTTTCCATATACTGCTTATGTTTGTAAAACAATCCCCTAAAAAGTAAATCTCGGAGAGAACACAAATGACAGACATCGTAATTGTAAATGGCGCACGTACAGCTATGGGCGGTTTTCAGGGTAGCTTAGCGGGTTTAACAGCGCCTGAGCTTGGTGCAGCTTCAATTAAAGAAGCAATTGCGCGTGCAGGATTACAACCAACGGATGTCGAAGAAGTCATTATGGGCTGTGTACTCCCTGCCGGTTTAAAGCAAGGCCCTGCGCGTCAAGCAATGCGTCAAGCCGGTCTGCCTGATTCAACTGGAGCAGTCACTATCAATAAACTCTGTGGCTCGGGCATGAAAGCTGTCATGCAGGCTGCCGATATGATCAAAGCAGCTTCTGCTGAAATTGTGGTGGCTGGCGGTATGGAATCAATGAGCAATGCACCTTATGTGTTGACCAAAGCACGTGTAGGCTATCGCATGGGCCATGGTGATGTGAAAGATCACATGTTCCTCGATGGTCTGGAAGATGCTGAAACAGGCCGCTTGATGGGTTCATTCGCTCAAGACATGGCAAACAATAAAGGCTATACCCGTGAACAAATGGATGATTTTGCCATTCGTTCTTTAAAACGTGCTCAGACTGCTATTACTGAAGGCTATTTTGCCGATGAAATTGTTCCAGTTACCGTGAAATCTCGTAAAGGCGATGTGGTTGTAGATAAAGATGAGCAACCTTTTAATGCCAATATCGATAAAATTCCAACTTTACGTCCTGCATTTGCAAAAGACGGGACAATTACTGCTGCAAATGCCAGCTCAATTTCAGATGGTGCTTCTGCCCTAGTATTGACCTCTTCAGAACATGCTAAGGCAAAAGGTTTAAACCCTTTGGCAAAAATTGTGGCATATGCTTCGAATTCACAACATCCTTCTGAATTTACTATTGCTCCTGTAGGTGCAATTCAAAAAGTTCTAGATAAATCGGGGTGGAAGGTTGAGGATATTGACCTATGGGAAATTAATGAAGCCTTTGCAATGGTAACGATGTGTCCGATCGACGAATTCAAGTTAGATCCTGAGAAAGTGAACATCAATGGAGGAGCATGTGCTCTCGGTCATCCTGTCGGATCTACTGGTTCGCGTATAATCTTAACCTTAATCCATGCGTTGAAACGTACAGGTGGCAAACGTGGTATTGCGGCACTGTGTATCGGTGGCGGTGAAGCAACTGCTGTGGCGATTGAATTGCTTTAACTTCCTTACGAAGCAGTGCTTCTCATCTCTCCCCTAAGGAGAAAGCATAAAAAAATCTCTCCACTTGGAGGGATTTTTTTATGCTTACACTTTTTCATATTTTTATTATCAAAATTTAAGCTTAAGCCTGCTAAATTAAATCTGAACAAAACAACAAAAACAGGCTTTTCCATGCAACTCAATCATTACCTCAACTTCCAAGGTGAAACAGAAGCTGCTTTCAACTTTTATAAGTCAGTTTTTGGTGGCGAATTTTCGAATCTTACCCGTTATGGCGAGCTACCTGCTGAAGAAGGTGTTACGCTTTCTGAAGCGGATAAAAATCTTATTCTGCACGTTTCGCTACCCATCAATGAATTTACAGAACTGATGGCATCCGATACCAATGATCAATTCTGTGCGCAAAAAAACACTGTTTTCACTAAAGGCAATAATCACTATATTTCGATTAATCTAAATGCCGATGAACAAGTTGAAGCACAACGCTTGTTTGAGGCTTTATCTGTCAATGGACAACTAGAAATGCCCTTGGAAAAGACGTTTTGGGGTGCGTTATATGGTGCATTTACAGATCAGTTTGGGATTAAATGGATGATTAACTGTCAACTCGAAGCAATGTGAGATTAAATTCCTCTAAATATCAGACCTAAAAAAGCCGGAATTACTCCGGCTTTTTTTAATTTTCACGGCAACTTAATTCAAATTAAGCACCTGTTTGATAACGTGCTTGTGCAACGGCAGTAGATGCTTGATACGGATTTTTAAAATCATTTAAGCCTTCAGCCGCTTCCAAAATATCTTTACCTTCTTTAACCACGAAAGTATCGAAGCCTGAACGTTTTAAATAGTTCAACACATCTTTAAAGATATCGCCAGTCGCGCGAAGTTCGCCTTGATAACCTTGACGACGCAACAAGGCTGCAAATGAATAGCCACGGCCATCATTAAAGCCTGCAAACTCGATAAAGATTGCATCTAACTGGTCAAGCGGAAATTCATTGACTTCAGGAGAAGCATCAACAGTAATGTACAAAGCTTTTTTGCCAGATACATTTGCCAATTGATCAAGCTGTTCTACAGTCAGAACCACGTCACCTTGCGGTAAAATCCCATCTTCACCAATCAATTGATAAGTGTTGTCTGCAATCGTGCCATCTTTAGAGAGCACTTTTAGCGCAGTATTAAGCATATGCACGCTCCTTAAACGGTTGAATGCCAACACGACGGTAAGTTTCGATAAACTCTTCACCATCAGCACGCAAATCGAGATAAGTATTCAAAATTTCTTCTACTACATCCGGTACACGATCCGCTGCAAATGATGGCCCCAAGATGTCACCAATTGAAGCATCATGATCGGCATTACCACCTAAAGTAATTTGGTAGAATTCAGCGCCTTTTTTGTCAACACCCAAGATACCAATATTACCAACATGGTGATGACCACAGGCATTCATACAACCTGAAATATTCAAGTCGATGTGACCGAGGTTATATACGGTATCTAAGTCATCAAAACGACGCGAGATCGCTTCAGAAATTGGAATTGATTTTGCATTTGCCAGCGAGCAGAAATCACCGCCCGGGCAGCAAATGATGTCTGTTAAGAAACCAATATGTGCACGTGCCAAGTTGTTTTGCTCAAGAATTTGCCACAATTCAAATAAGTCTTTTTGCGGAACGTCAACAAGCGAAATATTTTGTTCATGTGTGGTACGAAGTTCACCGAAAGTATATTTGTCTGCAAGGTCCGCAATCAAATTCATTTCTTCAACGGTCATGTCACCTGGTGCAATACCGGCACGTTTAAGCGAAATCGTTACAATACGATAGCCTTTTACTTTATGTGCATTGGTATTGATATTGAACCATTGCTTGAATTTTGGATGTGCAGCAAACTGTTCAGTGAAGTCTTCATCTGCATAAGCTTGATAATCAAATGGCGTGAATTCTTCATCCAGCTTTTTCAAGATTTCAGGCTGAATTTTCAAAGTCTGAATAGTATGAGCAAATTCGGCTTCGACTTTTTCAGCAAATACAGCAGGCGTTAAAGCTTTCACTAAAATTTTAATACGAGCTTTGTATTTGTTGTCACGGCGGCCGTGTAAGTTGTAGACACGAAGGACGGCTTCAAGATAAGCAATTAAATCTTCGCGTGGCAGGAAGTCACGAATAAAGCTACCAATGACTGGGGTACGACCGAGGCCACCACCGACTTTAATTTTATAGCCGATCTCGCCTGCTTCATTTTTCACGATATACACACCGATATCATGGAATGAAACCGCTGCACGGTCTGTTTCAGCCAATGCAGACACCGCAATTTTAAATTTACGCGGCAAGAAAGCAAATTCTGGATGGAAAGTTGACCATTGACGAATCAATTCACAGGTTGGACGCGGGTCGGCAATTTCACCAGCAACCACACCAGCATACTGGTCAGTTGTGGTATTACGAATACAGTTACCCGATGTTTGAATGGCATGCATTTGAACTGTTGCCAGTTCTGCCAACATGTCAGGTACATTTTCTAGTGCAGGCCAGTTAAACTGAATGTTTTGACGTGTTGATACATGTGCATAACCACGGTCATAGTCTTTAGCCAAATCCGAGATTTTACGGAGCTGGTTCGAGTTCATCAGACCATAAGGCACAGCAATACGTAACATTGGCGCATAACGTTGCACGTATAAACCATTTTGGAGACGTAGCGGACGGTATTCATCTTCCGTCAATTTACCCGCTAAATAACGTTCCGTTTGGTCACGGAACTGTGCAACACGTTCATTGATCAGTTGCTGATCGAAATCAGTATATAAATACATGGCGTACAGCTAGTAGGTTCATTATAACGGCTGACAGCATAACGAGATTTAACCTATCAACAAAATGCGTTTTTTACATATTTAATAGCGGTTTTATTGATAAGCATGTCTGGATTTCACTGATATAGCCACTTACAGCCGAATCCTGCTACTTCTAATCAGATTTGATGTTGTTTTCACTTGTTTATCATTATTTTTCATATAGAAAATAAATTTTGAAATTCTCCCCTGTAAATATTCCTATTTTTATATGAAAAATTTAAGTTTTTTAAAATGATGAAATTAATCCATAAAAAAAGCCTGACGAATCAGGCTTTTTTATTTTAATGATTATTTCTTTTGATCAGGTAAAGCATAGGCTACTAAATAATCGCCCATTTTAGTCCCGAATGAACCATGCCCACCGGCCATAATCACAACATACTGCTTACCGTTAATTTCGTAAGTCATTGGAGTTGCCTGTCCACCTGCTGGTAAACGTCCTTCCCACAACTGATCCCCATTGGTCACATTAAAGGCACGAATATAGTTATCTTGCGTACCCGCAACGAACATCACGTTACCCGCCGTAGAGATTGAACCACCCAGACCGGGAACACCAATTTTAACTGCTGGCAACTGGAACAAGTTCGGCAAGCTGTCACGGATTGTACCAATACGTTTTTTCCAGACCACCTCATGGGTATTCAGATCCACACCCGCTACAAATCCCCAAGCTGGCTGTTTACAAGGTAAACCCAGTGGTGACAGGAATGCTTTAATTTCCACACCGTAAGGCACGCCATACATCGGTTGAATCCCGGCTTCTGTACCTGCACCTTTCGCAGTTTGTTTACGGTTTGGATCTTCAGGAATCAGTTTAGACACAAATGGCAAGCCGATTGGATTCATCAACGCAACCTGACGGTCTTGGTTGACAGACATGCCACCCCATTCGAATACACCAAGGTTGCCCGGGAAAACCAAAGTACCATTTTCAGAAGGTGGGGTATAAATACCATCATAGTTTAATGATTTGAAGTAAACACGACACATCAGCTGGTCAAACATGGTTGCGCCCCACATTTGCTTGTCGGTCAATTTATCTTGTGGCGCAAGATCAAAATCAGAGAATGGCTGAGTTTTAGAGTAGAACTCGCCTTTGGTTTGTGGACCACGTTTCACAGTTTGTGGTACAGCACGCTCTTCAATCGGAACGATTGCTTCACCTGTACGACGGTCTAGAACGAAGGCATTTCCTGTTTTAGTCAACACATAGATGGCAGGAACAATATTGCCTGATTTATCTTTGATGTCAGCTAGAGATGGCTGTGATGGCACATCCATATCCCACAAATCGTGATGTGTGGTTTGGAAATTCCAGATCAATTTACCTGTAGATGCATTCAATGCAAGCATTGAGTTTGCATAACGCTCAGCAAGCTCAGTACGGTTGCCCCCCCAAATGTCCGGCGTACCCACACCTGTTGGTACATATACGATATCTAGTTTTTCGTCATAAGCCAGAGGTGCCCAGGCATTTGGTGAGTTTTGAACATATTTTTGACCCGGAGCCGGGATGAGATTCGGATCTTCTGCTCCGGTATCAAATACCCAAAGAAGCTCACCGGTGTTTACGTCATAACCACGGATTACACCAGAAGGTTCTTGTGTTGAGTAGTTATCAGTTGTTGAACCACCAATGATGATGGTGGTACCGGTAATCACCGGCGGTGAAGTTGGGATATAGCCACCTGGATACGGGAATGGCATATCTTTTTGAAGATCGACTTCACCATTTTTACCAAAGTCGGTACAACGCTGACCATTGTCTGCATTGATTGCCACAAGACGACCATCATTCACAGGAAGAATAATTTTACGTGGGCAAAGTACAGAGCTTGATTTTTTACTTTCTAAACTTTTTGCGAATTGAACCGTGTTGTTCGCATCAAAATAAGATACACCACGACATGTTAAATGCTGGAAGGTGTTATCCGCTTTCAACTTCGGATCGAAACTCCATTTTTCCTTACCTGTCGCAGGATCAAGTGCAATCAAACGTTGATGTGTAGTACACATAAACATGTTGTTGCCAATTTTAATTGGCGTTACCTGATTGGTGGTTTCGCCTGAGTCCTTATCGGTTTTCATTTCACCAGTACGGAAGGTCCAGGCAACTTCTAAATCTTTAACGTTGTCGCTGTTAATTTGATTTAACGGAGAATAGCGCACACCCGCTTGAGTACGACCATAAGCAGGCCAGTCTTCAGGGGCTACACCAGTAATGGCTTGCGCTTGTTTTGGCTGTGCAGTTTTAATTTCACCCTTAATTTCTTGTGGATCATTAAAAATTGCATAAATCATCACTACAATGGCGAGGATTAAAGTACTCGCTAAAGCAATTTTAGCTGTTTTCGCCTCAGCAATTCCGCGAGAAACTGCCGGAATCAATAACCATAAACCCAGTAAACCTAAAATATCGAGACGTGGTGCAAGTGCCCAGAAGTCAGTACCTGCTTCCCAAACACCCCAGATAACTGTACCCAGCATTAATGCGGCATACACCCAAAATGCTTTGGAATCCGATTTCTTCAGAAGAACCGCTGTTGCCAACAACAATAAACCGGCAATGATGTAATAAATTGAACCGCCTAGCACTGCTAGCCAGATACCGCCTATCAGCAGGATCAACGCAAATATCGCCAAGATAATGACGCTAAATGTACGCATTCCCGTTCCTGTAGATGGATTATTCATATTAACCACCTTAATCTTTAATTTTTAGTAAGGTTAATCAAAAAGATTCTTCACAACCCTTTTGATTAACCGTATGTACATCAGCTACAAAAATCAGACTCTTTAAAAAAAATTAGAGGTAATCACTGTTGATGATGACCTCTCATTTTTTAAGGCTCTGAATCACCCCTAGAAAGCAGTTTGGAATTTGACTCCGCCAACCCAAGCATTTTCACCGTTTTTATATGCACCAACATGACGAATATACTGAACGTTTGGACGGATCGTTAACCAATTGGTTACATGTAAACCGTAATAAACTTCTGCATCAATTTCCTCACTACGTTGATCATTCAGACCATCGTTCATATTGATACGTGCAACACCAACTGCAATTTCATCTTTAGGACGAGAATCTATTGCACCTTTATAAACAAGACCTAGGTTTTGCATATCGCTTACAGCATTTGTATCTGAATCATGAACGGTTAAATTCACGAAACCCGTTAAGCCACGAGAAGCATCCCCTTTATGTGCGGTCAGCTGTTGTTTCACAACCACCCATCCACCTTGCTTATGTGAAGTTTGTAGAGGTTGGCTAATTTCTTGCGCATCAGCAGTGCTGTAGTAATAACCGGCACGGTATTCACCCGGAAGTTTTTGCTCGCCGACTTTTGGTGTCCAAACTAATTCTGCAGGAATAATTGCACCCTTAGAACCATCCGTGCTGAGGTTAAAACCTTTGCCGCGTTCTAAATTTTCAGGGTTATATTCGTATATACCGACTTGTGCATAAACGTCTGGAGTGACATTGTATTTCACACGTGCAGCCCATTGTGATACAGGCCAGTTGTACCATTGATCACCCACCCAGTTCCCCACTTGTGAACCACAAAGGGCCAGGTTTTGAAAATCACAGTCAAAGCTATTGAAGTCTTCACCTTCACCGAAACGACCGACTTTAATATCCAATTTCTGCTCTAAGAATTTTTTCTTGATCCAAAAATCAGTTAAACGCCAAGTTTGACCACGGCCCCACACTTCTTGTGTAGAACTTAAATGACCACTTGCTACACCAGTCGATTGACCATTTAAAGCATCGGAAGTATTAGACAGTGAATGACCATTACGCTCAGTAATGTTAATTTGAGCTTCAGTATCTTTCCATCCAGAAATCTTTTCCAAGTCTAAGTGCACACCAATTGCAAACTGGTCTGCGTATTCATTTCCGTGACTTGAGGCATATTTTGCATTGAGTAAAGTTGCCATTTCACCCGTGTAACCGAAGCTGAAATCGTAGCCTTGTTTTTGCAGTGTAGTACGCTGACCGTTCCAGTCACCGAGCATCCACGGACTTTCTGCATCAAATGCATCACTTGCATGTGCTGCCGCAATACCAGATAAAAAAGCAGTTAATGCAACTGAAACCGCCTTTACTTTAGGGGATAAGTGCATATAAGTAACCATAATTTATTTATATGTATTTTGTATATGTTACACCTATTTTATGTGAGACTGGTCAATTTTTTCTTCACATTCTTTTAACTTTTTGATTAGAGGTTTTTAACCATTTGATAAAATAAGAGAAAAATAATCACCATTTTCCTTCCCCGAGTCGCTGTCCAGCGAATTTATAGACATTTTCTGATCGGGAGAACTTAATTGGACAACTTAACTGTTGCTCTGTCTGTTCTGAATTTGTATCCAAAGGTACTTCAACTGTCCATTGTCGTTGCTTGGCAAGTTCAGAATGTAGTGCTTCATCCAAATGCAGTACAGGCTCAACACAAATGTCTTGCGCTGCGAAAACCGTCTGCCACTCAGCAAAATCTTTAGATTTTATTTTGTCCTGAATCGCTTGCTTAACCATTTTTCGATCTAACTCATCGAAAGAAGCACCTTTTTCTAGAAGGACTGGAAGTTCTAAAATTGTGGCCAAGCCGGACATAAATTGCGGTTCTAAACTCCCCACAGACAAATAACGGCCATCTTGAGTCTGATAATAATCATAAAAAGTACCCCCATTTAAATGCCCTCTTTCCGCAGACTGTTTGCTTTTTCCAGCCAGTGATGCGGCGGCTGCCATATTATTTAAGGTGGCCACACAGTCGGTCATCGAAATATCAATATATTGTCCCTGTCCGCTACGTTGACGTTCAATTACCGCAGACAGAATTCCGATTACTGCGTGTAAAGAGCCCCCGGCAACATCTGCAATTTGAATGCCCATCGGGGGTGGACCACTGTCTTGCCGACCGCTATGACCTGCAATTCCAGACAGCGCAAGATAATTGATATCGTGGCCGGCTTTATCTTTATAGAGTCCGGTTTGCCCATAACCGGTAATGGAGCAATAAATCAGTCGCGGATTAATTGCGGCAAGGCTTTGATAATCCAAGCCGAGCCGTTGCATTACCCCGGGTCTGAACTGCTCAATCACAATGTCAAATTCAGAAATTTTCTGTTTAATGGACGTAATGTTTTGAGGATCTTTTAAATCCAGCGCTATGGATTGTTTATTTCGATTCAAATAACTATGCGCAGTCGCTTGTCCATTGGCATAAGGTGGCAATAAACGGATTAAATCCGGACGTGTTGGCGATTCCACATGAATAACCTCTGCACCCAAGTCAGCTAAATATAATGTCGCGAACGGTCCCGGCAAAAGCGTAGAAAAATCGAGAACTTTTAATCCTTTTAAAGCAGCTTCCATGTAATTTTTACTCTTTTATGTTGATTTTTTTCCCATATTAGAAATATAAATGCAACAAAACAATGTCATGTTCAGCCATTTACCTTGATCATTTCGGCAAATTAATATGTAGATAAGGTAAAATATATATTGTAAATTGCCACCCAAACATTTTTTAGTGTCATTTAGGTCAACTACAAGTGAATATAAAATTAGGTCAACTGCCAGTGAATATAAAAGATAAAGAAACTGAAGACTTTAATATAAGTCGCGATACGATTAGTATCCACTTCGTAAATGCGGCTTTAACAGGCGTAAAACGTCTAGGTATGGACGTCGAAACTTTATTGTCACATGTAGGCATTGAACCCGACTTATTACGTCAACCTAAAGCACGTATTTCTCCTGAGCAATACACCCGATTTGTCAAGATGTTATGGATGGTGACTCAAGACGAACATATGGGCTTTGATATACAGCCACGTCGCTTGGGCACTTTTGCCATTATGTGTCAGTTGATTATTCACGCGAAAACGCTAGGAGACGCTTTAGATCTTTCTGCACAATTCTATAAACTGTTTGGTGATGAATGGTCGGTGACTATAGAACGTGATAAACACGAAGCACGTCTGGTTCCTCATGTTCCCCAAAGCATGGATCCCGACCATTTCATTACCGAAAGTATGTTGATGATTTGGCACGGTTTAGCTTCTTGGCTAATTGAACGCCGTATTCCACTAGAACGTGTGCACTTCGGCTATCCACGCCCTGCACATGCCGATGAATACGATGCACTGTTCTTTGCCCCGGTGATGCAGTTTGATGCAGCACGCACCGAAATTACCTTTGCAGCTGATTATCTGGATTTACCACTGCGTCAAACTGAAGAGAATCTGGAAGAATTCTTAAAAGCCGCACCGGCTCAATTACTGGTCAAATTCAAAAATACCAACTCTTTAACTTCACGTATTCGTGACGTCCTCAAGAGCCAAATTGGTGAAGAAATGCCAACCTTGAATGATGTGGCGTCTATGCTGTACTTGTCGCCACAAACTTTACGTCGTCGTTTGGCTGCAGAAGGCAAAAGCTATCAAGGTGTTAAAGATGCATTACGCCGTGATGCTGCCATTCACCTTCTACTTAACCCAGGTTTAACCCTGGAAGATGTTGCACAACAAGTCGGTTTCAGTGAAACCAGTACTTTCCACCGTGCATTTAAGAAATGGACTGGAGTAACACCTGGACTGTATCGCCAATTACACGGCTATCATTAATCATTTAGCTGCATAACAGTTTCTCCGCCCAGACTAAATGTCTGGGCTTTTTTATTGGCTAAAAAACTCATTTGATCTGATCCGTTCTTGTCATTGCACTTCAAAAATTAATCATTACACTCGAAAAGTATAACAATTTAAAAGTCATAACAAGGGAACAGCTATGAGCGAGGCCTACATCATTGATGCCATTCGCACACCACGCGGAAAAGGAAAAAAAGAGGGTTCGCTGTATCAAGTGAAACCGATCACATTACTCACTACCTTACTGAATGAACTGAAAGACCGTCACCAGCTCGACACCTCTAAAGTCGATGATATTGTGCTGGGCTGTGTAACCCCGATTGGTGATCAAGGTGCGGATATTGCCAAAACAGCTGCGATTGCCGCAGGTTGGGACAATGATGTGGCGGGTGTGCAAATCAACCGTTTCTGTGCATCTGGACTTGAAGCGGTGAATATGGCAGCCATGAAAGTCCGTTCCGGTTGGGAAGATATGGTGGTGGCGGGTGGTGTGGAATCGATGTCACGTGTGCCAATGGGTTCAGATGGTGGCCCTTGGGCACTGGATCCAGAAACCAATATGGCATGCGACTTTGTTCCGCAAGGCATTGGCGCTGACCTGATTGCGACCATTGACGGCTATACGCGTTCAGAGGTCGATACATTCGCAGCTGAATCACAACGTAAAGCTACCGCAGCTCAAGCCAGTGGCTATTTCAATAAATCGATTGTGCCGGTTAAAGACAAGGCTGGCGTGACGATTTTAGCCCAAGATGAATTTATTAAACCGACGACCACTGCTGAGGGTTTAGCCAAACTGAATCCAAGTTTTGCCATGATGGGACAAATGGGCTTCGATGCGATTGCCCTGCAAAAATATCCAGAAGTCGGGCAGATTAATCATGTGCACCATGCAGGGAATTCATCCGGCATTGTCGATGGTGCAGCGCTCGTTTTAATTGCTTCAGAAAAAGCGGTGAAAGAACAAGGTTTAAAACCGCGTGCCAAAGTTTTGGCTACTGCATTGGTTGGCTCTGATCCAACCATCATGTTGACCGGTCCTGTCCCTGCAGCACGTAAAGCCTTAGAAAAAGCTGGTCTAACGATTGACGACATCGACCTGTTTGAAGTCAATGAAGCATTTGCCGCAGTAGTGATGCGTTTTATTACTGAACTTAATGTTGACCCGGCTAAAGTCAATGTCAACGGTGGGGCTATTGCGATGGGACATCCACTCGGTGCAACTGGTGCGATGATTCTGGGAACGTTGCTGGATGAATTGGAACGTCAAGGCAAAAAACGTGGTTTAGCCACTTTATGTGTGGGTGGCGGTATGGGCATCGCAACCATTATTGAATTGGTATAAAGCCAGTCGATAAATAAGCTCCGACTCTGAGAGATGTAAAGCGTCATCCACAACCTGCCCTTGATTAGAAAAAAATGTTTCTGCGATGGCTAAGAACAATGCAAAAGCTAAACAGGTTTCGTGGATGACAAATGGTTTTGCCTACTTTTGCCGAATGAGAAATATATTTCGCAAGGTAGGTCGAACCGAAGGTTAAACCTTAAATTTAGATGAATTTGGAAAGACACCGCTGTAATAGGATTTACCAAAATTATAGACAAAGAACTTCTTTCGAATTCATCTCATTATTATTTGGATAAAAAATTTATGAGCGCAATTCAATATGAAAAAAATGCGGATAATATCGTCATTTTAACCTTAGATTCGCCAAATCAGTCTGCCAATACCATGAATGCGGATTTCCGTGTGGCGCTGGAAGATATTGTTTTAAAACTACAAGCAGATGCAGAAATTTCCGGGATTATTTTCCGTTCAGCGAAAAAGACCTTTTTTGCCGGGGGTGACCTGGATGAACTGATTGAGGCAGAGCCGGAGCATGCCACAGCATTCTTCAACATGATTGAAGAGATGAAAGCCAAACTACGCTATATCGAAACACGTGGTATTCCAGTGGTTGCAGTACTCAATGGTACGGCGCTCGGTGGTGGCTGGGAACTGGCTTTGTGTTGTCACCATCGTATTGCACTGAATGACCCGAAAGCTAAATTTGGCTTACCTGAAGTGACTTTAGGATTATTACCAGGCGGTGGCGGGATCGTGCGCATGGTACGACTGCTCGGCTTGCAAAATGCTTTTCCACTGCTGATGGAAGGCAAACAGTTTGCTGTCGATAAAGCCAAATCTTTAGGCTTGATTCACGAGATTGTGGAAACTGAACAAGAACTTTTAGACCAGGCGGTTACTTGGATCAAAGCCAATCCAATCTCGCAACAACCATTTGATGTGAAAGGCTACAAAATTCCTGGCGGTGATCCCAAAACACCTGCTGTTGCTCAAATGCTTGCGATTGCACCTGCCATGCTGCGTGACAAGACCAAAGGTTGCTACCCTGCCCCTGAAGCCATTATGGCAGCAGCTGTCGAAGGCGCGCAGGTGGATGTCGATACCGCACTGACCATCGAATCACGTTACTTTACTTATCTGGCGACCGGTCAGATTTCCAAAAATATGATCGGCACTTTTTGGCATGGTCTGAATGCGATTAAATCAGGTGCGAGTCGCCCGAAAGACATTGCCAAATGGAAAGCCACTAAAGTCGGTATTTTAGGCGCCGGAATGATGGGTGCAGGGATTGCTGATGCCACCGCATCGAAAGGCATTCCGGTTATTTTAAAAGATATATCAATAGAAGCGGCAGAAAAAGGCAAAGCCTACAGCCAAAAGTTGCTGGATAAAAAAGCCTCTCAAGGTCGTTTAACGGCTGAAAAACGCGATCAAGTTTTAAGTTTAATTACAACCACAGCTTCTGCGGAGGATTTGCAAGGTTGTGACCTGATTATTGAGGCGGTGTTTGAAAATCCAGAACTCAAAGCCAAGGTCACCCAGGAAGCGGAAAGTTATTTGGTAACTGGCGGCGTGATGGCATCGAATACCTCTACCCTGCCAATTACCGGACTCGCCAAAGCTTCTAAAGATGATAGCCACTTCATTGGTCTGCACTTTTTCAGTCCCGTCGATAAGATGCAACTGGTAGAAATCATTAAGGGCAAAAATACTTCAGCTGAAACTTTGGCTAAAGCCTATGACTATGTCCAACAAATTGGTAAAACCCCAATTGTGGTGAATGACAGTCGTGGTTTCTTTACCAGTCGTGTCTTTGGCACCTTTGTGCAAGAAGGTTTAAGACTTCTTGCTGAAGGCGTGCATCCTGCCAAAATTGAAATGGCAGCTCTCAAAGCGGGTATGCCTGTTGGGCCACTTGCGATTCAGGATGAAGTGTCTTTAACACTTTCTGAACATGTGGCTGCTGAGACGCGTAAAGCCCTGCAAGCAGAAGGCAAAGACCTGCCACGTTCCGCTGCAGATGAGGTGATTGAAAGCATGATTCATGAGTTTAACCGTAAAGGTAAAGCTGCGGGAGCAGGTTTCTATGAATACCCTGAAGGTGGGAAAAAACATTTATGGGCGGGTTTAAGCCACTGGAAAAAAGACATTGATATTTGCGAACAGGAAATGATTGACCGCTTCCTGTTTGTCCAAGCGCTGGATACTTTGCGCTGCCTTGAAGAAGGCGTGTTGGAGTCGGTTGTAGATGCCAATATCGGTTCTATTTTCGGGATTGGTTTTGCCCCATGGACAGGTGGAGCCATACAGTATCTGAACCAGTATGGTCTAGAAAAAGCCTTGATCCGCGCCAATATGCTTGAAGCCAAATATGGTGAGCGTTTTAAAGCGCCTCAATTGCTCAAAGATAAAATGCATTCTGGCGAGAAAATTTCATAAACCCCCTTCAGTCATAAAGCATTAACGCCCTTTCTTTGGATTGAAGATAAGGGTGTTAATGCATTCAAGGGGGTTTTTGATCATTTAGAATACTTACCTGTTTTTTAAGCCTGAATATTTATACCGCTATAAACTTTGACTTCACTTAAATAAAAACCAGCTCCTTGAATTCATTTCACTCGCTTATTTAAATAATGGTTGAGTCAGTTATGAGTCGGATTTCATTCTATTCTGTGTTATAAAGTTACATAGATTCTGATTTATTTTTATCCATTTTGGTATTTTCTCATGACTGACAATTCTTCTCCTGAAAAATCCCCTTGGGGCTGGAAAGCGCTGATTATTGCTTGTATTTTAGGTGCTATTTTCATGGGTTTTTTCTACCTTGCCGTAAGCAACGAACCAGATTACATGCCGAGCCAACAGCAAAAAAACACCCAACAACATGCTTTTAAAAATGCACCTGCAATGTCTGAAGAAGCTTTAGCAGAAGCTAAAAACCGTAAAGAGGCGGGTGCAGCAAAAGCCACCGCTGAAGATCATCACATGGCTGCAGAAGAACATGCTGCAATGACTGAAGCGGAAAAATCAGCTGAACATGAGTCTGGTCATTGATTCTAAGATTCCTGAAAATAAAAAAGCCACTTTTTAGTGGCTTTTTTATTTTCAACACTGAAATTTTAAATATCTAAGAGCAAGTGAATAGCAACCGCATATCGATATGCGGAATACCGCAATCCAGATATTGCTCACCTTCAACTTTAAAATCCAATGCTGCATAAAACTGAATGGCATGCACTTGTGAAGACAACTTTAAAAATTTGCGCTGTTCATATTTGGCTTGCTGAATAATCCGCTCCATTAGCAATTTTCCAATCCCTACACCGCGATGCGACCTCAATACAGCCACACGTCCGACGCTGTTATTTTGCAATAATCGTGCTGTCGCAATCGGCTGATCTTGATCATAAACTACGAAGTGTAAGGATACTGCATCCTCAACATCCCATTCATCTTCAACCGCAATCTGCTGTTCCTGAATAAACACCTGCTCACGAATCAGTTTTGCATCATCTTGCAGCTCATCCCAACTGCCTGGACGTATGGTAAATTGACTCATCAAAACTCATCTTCCTAAAATAAAAGCAGTCTTGCGACCGCTTGATCCATTTTAAACTGGTTTTAAATTAACACTTGCAGCCAATATCCTGCTGATCCCACTGGTTGTTGAGCAATAATTCAAGCGAATGCTTTTGAATGCCATACATCTCTTTTAGAGCGCGAATCTGAGCCAATACTGTCTGATCCGGCTCTTGATAATCTTTTCTTTTAGTCGCCAGAATCATTTTGTTTTTACTGGTGTGCTCCAAAGCTACAAACTCAAATACTTTGGTTTCATAGCCATAGGCTTTAAGCAATAAGGCACGAATGGTATCGGTGAGCATTTCTGCCTGTTGACCCAAATGAATGCCAAATTGCAACATCGGTTTCAGCACTTCCGGGCTTTTGAGCTGGGGACGCAATTCCTTATGACAACACGGCGCGCACATAATCATCTGTGCATTTAAACGAATACCCGTATGAATGGCAAAGTCCGTCGCCACATCACAGGCATGCAAAGCAATCATTACATCCAAGTGTTCTGGTTCATAAGTGCGGACATCGCCTTGGAAAAAGTCCAGTTGCTTAAAATTGGAAGCTGCTGCTACATTTTGGCAAAACTCTACCATTTTCGGATTCAGTTCCACTCCGGTAACAAAGGGCGTTTGACCCTGCTTTTCCAGATAATCGTATAAGGCAAAGGTCAGATAACCTTTGCCCGAACCAAAATCTACCACACGCAAAGCATGATCTTGCTGTGTAATCTGCTCTAAAGCACCCGAAAAAATTTCCACAAATTTATTAATCTGTTTCCATTTACGCGCCATGCTTGGAATAATTTGCGCTTTCGCGTCAGTAATGCCTAAAGGTTGTAAAAAATAACTGTCTTGATCGACATAGCGATGTTTGGTGCGGTCATGCCCGTGCTGATTTTCTATATTCTGGGGCCTTGATGCAGATTTATTTTTACTCACCGTCAACAGGACTTTTTTCTTATTCTTTTTGAGTTGTAGCTCTTCTTCATTGGTAAAAAGATTGGCTTGTTTACATTGGACTAATAAATCCTGAACCAGCTGGCTGGCTTCTGTTAAAGGATAGTTTTTGGTGACATCCTGAGTCTTGTAACGATACAAACAACTTAAAACCGGCTGCCCTTGCAGTGAAATGACTCGCAAGATCATTTTCTCCAGATTTTCAAGTTCGCCTTTATACTGGCTAAGAATCATTCGATCAAAACTTTGTGTTTCAATGGCTTGCTGAAAAGCATCTAAGAATTGTTGTTCCTGAATAAAAGGAGAAGCCAATTGAGACATATAGATCACTCGAGTAAATTAAGTGGACAGTGTAAAACTTCTTACTTTAAAGGTAAAACTTCATTACTATACAAGTGTATTTTTAATTATAGAAAATAAGCAATGAGCATATCTAACTTGCAGACCTACGATCCACATGAAGAAAAAATAAATGCGATTAGTCATGCACTTGGCGCAGTTTTTGCAGCTGTTGCCAGTATTTTCATGCTGATTAAAGGTAGTTATTTGCCGCTTGGGCAGTTTATTGGCTTATGTGTCTATGCCCTGAGCCTGATTTTACTTTTTGCCGCCTCAAGCCTATACCACTATGCTGAATCGCCGCAGCGTCGCGGCTGGTACAAAAAACTGGATCACACCGCAATTTATTATTTGATTGCTGGAACCTATACCCCCTTCTTGTCTATCGCGATTCCCACAGCAAAAGCGCAGTATCTATTAATTGCACTTTGGGTGATTGCGGGAATTGGTACACTATTCAAGTTAATTTTCATTCATCGTTTCCAGAAGATTTCACTTATCGCCTATCTGGCTATGGGATGGCTTGCATTACTGATCATGGATGATATGCAACGCTTTTTAAGCGATCAAGCATTAACCTATCTCATCATTGGTGGACTGGCCTATACCATTGGTGCATTGTTTTATGCCTTAAAAAGAGTAAGATATACGCATGCTATCTGGCATGTTTTTGTATTGATTGGCGCTGGATCACATTTCTTAGCGATCTGTCTTTACGTGATCTAACCCTCTATTTCTGCATTTTTTAGTAACCCTAAATCCGTAGACATGAGCCGGTATTTCGTATTTTTTTAAGAAATTACGCCTTTTTTAAAAAGATTACGCTTTTAAAACTAAGCTTTTTTATTTTTAGTAAGTGTAAGGTTTCTCATGGCGTCATCAAATTCTATACCTGCTTCGGAAGAAGTAGCGACAAATTCAAAATTCCGCGTACTGACTGCAAGTCTTGTTGGTACCACAATCGAATTCTTCGATTTTTATATTTATGCCACTGCGGCAGTCATCATTTTTCCGTATTTGTTCTTCCCGGCAAGTACCGATCCAATGACCGCAACCATTCAATCGCTTGCAACTTTTGCGATTGCCTTTATTGCTCGTCCGATTGGCGCGGCACTGTTTGGGCATCTGGGTGACCGGATTGGGCGTAAAGCCACATTAGTCGCGGCACTCCTAACTATGGGTATTTCTACCGTATGTATTGGTTTATTACCGACATACGCTCAAATCGGTATTGCAGCTCCCCTATTGCTTGCACTTTGCCGTTTGGGTCAAGGTTTGGGTCTAGGCGGTGAATGGTCGGGTGCCGTTCTGCTCGCAACGGAAAATGCGCCTGAAGGCAAACGTGCCTGGTATGGTATGTTCCCGCAACTGGGTGCACCCATCGGCTTTATCTTGGCTACAGGTTCGTTCCTTACTCTGGGTGCATTCATGTCTGAAGCAGACTTTATGCAATGGGGCTGGCGCATTCCGTTTATCTCAAGTTCATTATTGGTGATTGTCGGTTTATGGATTCGTTTAAAACTGCATGAAACACCCGCGTTCCAAAAAGTATTGGACAAGCAAAAAGAAGTTAATATTCCATTTAAAGAAGTAACCACTAAACATTGGCGTATGCTGATTTTAGGCACGATTGCGGCAATCTGTACTTTCGTTGTGTTCTACTTGACCACAGTATTTGCATTGCAATGGGGTACCAAACAGCTCGGCTATAGTCGTGAAGAATTCTTACAACTACAGCTGGTTGCGACCTTGTGTTTTGCTGCATTTATTCCGCTTTCTGCCGTGTTTGCAGAGAAGTTTGGTCGTAAAACCACCTCTATTGCAGTGTGTATTGTATCTGCCATTTTCGGTCTTTTCTTTGCCGATATGCTGGAATCCGGAAGCACGCTCGTGGTGTTTTTATTCTTATGTATTGGTTTAGCGATCATGGGTTTAACGTATGGCCCAATCGGTACCGTACTTTCTGAAATTTTCCCGACTTCAGTTCGTTACACCGGTTCTGCATTAACCTTTAACCTTGCAGGTATTTTTGGCGCCTCTTTCGCACCACTAATTGCGACCAAGCTTGCGACCACTTATGGTTTATATGCGGTCGGTTATTATTTGACTGCGGCATCTATCTTGTCACTTTGTGCATTCCTGCTCATTCGTGAAACCAAAAATGATGATGTAAACAATCAGGTTTAGTTTCATCAAAACATAAAAAAACCAGCGTGATGACGCTGGTTTTTTATGCTGTTTTTTTAGATCTGTTCATCACTTAACATTTCCTGATAAAGCTCTTCAAATACCTTTCGATCGCCCCCCGCATTGTAATAACTCGGCACAATGTAAGTCACAAGTTGACGGTATCTTTCCGTTGCATACAAATGATCCAGGAAAGCTTCCACATTATTTTCATCAATAGCAAATGCCGTAATCAGTTGCTGAAACTTTTGATAAAACCTGCTGGCAAATGCGGGTGTGTTGACCACATCGCTTTCGGCTTGTTGAAAAGCCTGTTCTAGAGCAATCAAACCCGCTTCAAGCTGCGCCGACTGAGGTTCTGTTAAAGAAAAAAACTGACCGACCTCTTCTGCAAAAGACATACCCTTCTCCTATTTTGTTCTCATTGTTATAAATCAATCTTATTTTACGCTATGTCAAAAATTGTTCCAGAAATCGATCTTCAAGCTTTAAACCAGCTCAATGATATCAATTGTCGGCGGTACCCGAAAACGAAAGGGCACTCCGACCATTCCTGTCCCAACCGTGACAAATACATCTGCCTGTTCATGCTGATATAAACCTTTCTTATGTCCCAGTATAGACACTTTTTTCATAATGTAATTGGTCAGCCAAGGCAGCTCAACTTGCCCGCCATGCGTATGTCCAGACAGCATTAATGGCCGTGTTGGCAATTGCGGCACCATATCCACAGTGTCGGGATTGTGCGATAAAATCACCCAGGGTTTATCTTGAGGCAATTCAGGCATAAAACGCATATCAGTTTTGCCTGCCCATAAATCACCTACCCCCAACAAACGAAATTCATCAAATTCCACCATCTGTCCTTCAATATCAATCACATCATTGACCTTTAAGGCATGTCTTAATAATTGCTGAATCGGGGGGCCAGGATATTGTTCATCATGATTGCCATTAACAGAATAAACCGGTGCATTAATCTGTTTTAAAATCGCCAGTTCATCTGCTAATTTATTTTCAGGTTCATAAGTCCAGTCCCCTGCCACCACCACCAGATCAGGATTCTGCTGGTTAATTTTCTCGACAATAATCTTCAATTGGCGTTCATGCCCCGAAAACAGACCAATATGTAAATCGGCAATCAAGGCCAGTTTGACCGGACGCTGCATGTTCTGCTCTGGATTCAACTGATATTGTAGGGTCTTAACCATCACATGCTGCGGTTCAATAAAACGTGCATAAATCAGCACACCACTCAGCAGGAAAATAAAAATAGCTTCATGAATGGAGTAATAGGCACTCCAACCGGCATAAATACTAAAGAAAAATAAAGGAATCAATAAATAAGATAGATAAAATGCCAATAAATGTACAAAAGCTTTGAACGGATGAATAGTTTCAGTACGCATTTGACTCAGCCATGCCTGTGCCACCCCCCAAACTCCAAGCACAAAAAAAATCATATAAAAATAAAAAACAACCGCGTGTGTATCCCACATAATAATTTCTCTAACGATAACGAAGACATGACATCATTCATCTATTCACATATTTATCTTTTCACAGCTGGCAATTATACTCAAACCAAATTTTGGTATTGTTTATAACTTATGGCGCAATCTTCCTCTGCTAAAACTCAATCAGATACTTATAAATTGCGTAGCTCTATCTCCACTAAAACTGCAGTATTATTAAGTTGTAGCATGATTTTGGGGGTTCCCGCCTGTAGTACCCTGCCGAAACAGATACCACAACCGATTGAATATGCGTTTGATACTGAAACCAAACAAACTGCATTGGCGCAAATCGTTTTACCGTTACGAGAGCAAAATCCCAACCTTACCGGTTATCGGGTTTTATACGACCCCTTGGAGGCTTTAGCGGCTCGTATACATCTTATTGATAAAGCAGAAAAAACTTTAGACTTGCAATACTATATCTGGGATAACGATAGAATTGGCGCACTCGCCTTGGATTCTATTATCAAGGCAGCTGACCGTGGTGTAAAAGTCCGTTTGTTGATGGACGACAACAATGCCAAAAAGATGGAAGGTATTTATCTAGCCCTTGATCAGCATAAAAATATTGATGTCAGGTTATATAACCCTTACCGTTTTAGACATTACCGTGCCATGGATATGGTGCTGGATCTAAAACGTATTAACCGCCGTATGCATAACAAAAGCTTTATTGCAGATAACCAGATTGCTTTAATTGGCGGTCGCAATATGAGTAACCACTATTATAACGTCAGTGACAATTATCAGTTTTCTGATGTTGATGTGATGCTGGTAGGCTCTGCATCAGATGAAATCATTCATTCCTTTGATGAATATTGGAATGATGATTATGCATTTCCAGTTAAGCAAATCGTTAATTCAAGACATTATTCCTTACGTTTTGAGGGTTTAAAACAGCAGCTGGATGAACACTCTCAAAGTATTAATGTTCAAAACTATCTAAATTTAGCCAATCGATCACACGCCTTTGAACAATGGCTCAATAGTGGTATCCAACTTGACTGGGTCAAAGCTGAAGTGGTAAATGATTCACCGAGTAAAATCAGAGCTAAGGCGAAAAAAGAGCAACATCTGAATTTTCAACTGCTGAAGCATTTAGAAAAACCGGAACAAAGTGTCGATATTATTTCAGCTTATTTCGTCCCTGAAAAAAAAGGTGAAAAGGCGCTGAGTGAGCTGGCTCAAAACAATATTCATGTGCGGGTACTCACCAACTCTTTTAAAGCCAATGATGTCTCTTTAGTGCATGCTTTTTATAGCAAATATCGAAAAAATTTGTTAAAGGGTGATGTCGAGTTATATGAGTTTCTGTCTGTACCTGAAACTGAAAACCTGAATGCCAATACCGATGAAATCGCGGAAAAAGCCAAAGTGAGCTTAAAAGGTTTAAGCCGTTCAAGCCTGCATGCCAAACTGATGGCAATTGATCAAAAACAGGTTTTTATTGGCTCTTTCAATTTTGATCCGCGTTCTGCGTATTTAAATACAGAAATTGGCGTATTGCTGGATAGTCCGAATTTAGCCCAGTCTGTGCACCAGACCATGGATCAGAATTTATCTAAATATGCTTACAAGCTGGTTTTAAATGCCAACAATAAAATCAACTGGAAAATTAAACGTCATGATGGCAGTACCAAAACCTATCTAAAAGAACCTAAAATGAAATGGTGGCAAAAGGCAGGTATTAAAGTGATTTCATGGTTGCCAATCGAAGGCTTTATGTAAGCCTTTGCTTTGACTGGCATTCATTTTGGTTAACCGTTCAAGTTGGACTTTTAAGCACTTTTTGCTGTAACTGCATTAAACCTTCAGCCATTTTGGTTTGAACTTCTTGGGTCAACGTTTCAACCGTATGTCCTTCAGGAGATATGGCCGACAAGGCCATTAAATGTGCTTTCACTTTAGGCATTTCCAAGACATTTTTAACATGATCGGCAAAGCTTATCTCATTAATAAACGGCGCCACCAGATCCAGTTGTCCATGTTGATTCACATAACAAATCAAACATATTTGCACAGGGCGGTTGGCTTCAATGGCAGCACCTAAAATACGTCCATAGATTTTTTTTATTCTTGAGCCATCTGAAGTCGTTGCTTCAGGGAAAAATAATACCGGAATATCATGTTTTAAAAATTCGGTAATTTGCTGTTTAATTTTAACCGAATCGCCAGAACCTCGTTTAATAAATAGTGTTCCACCACCCTTTGCCAGTTTTCCAAGTAACGGCCATTTTTCAATTTCAGCTTTGGCTAAAAAGAAAACTCGAGCACCGGAACCCAAAACCGCGACATCTAACCAAGAAATGTGATTACTCACCCATAGCGCCGGCTCACGTGGAATGATTCCATGCACCTGAATCTCAAGGTTAAAAACTTTGCATAATTGACGGCAAAAATGCTGCACATAACGCGTATTACACGGATTATTCGGATCTTTATATAAACGGTGACGAAAAACCAGATAAAATCCTTGGGTAATTGCAGCTATAACCGCCAATAATTTTTTACTATATAAGAAAAATTTGGACACACTATTTAACGATGAAGTTTCAGATACAGAGGATTGAGTCATAGATTGGTCACTAATTACCAGATACGGCGTTTAATCATTTATATCGCATTATTCTATACTGTTCATTTTGATCTTGCATTGATCATAAAACATCAGTCCTGCTTTTTAATGAAATGCTGTAAACTAATCTACACAATACTTTTATCTAAAACAAAAATTATACGAATGAATCTACATCATTTAACAATCTTGGTATATAAAAAATATAAATATTATCAATTATTTAAAATCAATTTATGGAGGATGTATTTTATATTTGGACAGAATATTTTTATTTATTGGAGCTTTGCTTGCGTTAGTTTGACAAGGGCGGTCTATTTTTTACTATCCGTGCTTATTTTCTACTAGAATAAAGTTTTCATTTAGTTGAGATAACATTTAGTGGAATATTTTGAGCGACATCAAGGTGGCGAACGTGCCCTATTAGTAAGTGTCTCTGTACAACTTTTAGATGACCTTGATGCAGAAGAATTTCGCTTATTGGCCCAGTCCGCAGGTGCGGAAATTGTAGAACATATCACTGCTCAACGGATCAAACCGGATCCAAAACTGTTTATCGGCTCTGGAAAAGCAGAAGAAATCGCAGAGCGAGTCAAAGAATTAGAAATAGATTTGGTCATTTTTGATCATTCCCTCAGTCCTTCTCAAGAACGCAACTTAGAAAGAGTCATTCAATGCCGCGTGATTGACCGTACCCGGCTTATTCTGGACATCTTTGCCCAACGTGCCCGTACTCATGAAGGTAAACTTCAAGTTGAATTGGCACAATTGGATTATCTATCGTCACGACTGGTCGGAAGCGGTATCAGTTTAGATAGTCAAAAAGGCGGTATCGGTTTACGCGGACCAGGGGAAACACAACTGGAAACGGATCGTCGTTTACTGCGTTTACGTATTGGACAGCTAAAAGACAAACTGGAAAAGGTTCGCCAAACCCGTATGCAAGGTCGTTCTGCACGCCAGAAAGCCGCTATTCCTACAGTATCTCTTGTCGGTTATACCAATGCAGGTAAATCGACATTATTTAACCTCTTGGCGTGCTCTGACGTTTATGCGGCCGACCAACTGTTTGCAACACTCGATCCAACTTTACGCCGTTTAAATTGGGATGGGATTGGTGCTTTGGTTCTGGCCGATACCGTGGGTTTTGTCCGTAACTTAGCTCATGCCCTGGTAGAATCCTTTAAAGCCACACTTGAGGAAACGGCTGAGGCGACTTTGCTGCTGCATGTTATTGATTCCAGCAGTCCCGATATGCAGGAACAAATTGAAGCCGTAGAATCGGTTTTAAAAGAAATTGGGGTCGATGTTCCGGTACTGCGGGTTTATAACAAAATTGACCTGAGCGGTGAAGATGCCAAAATTGTGTATGCCAAACCGCATTTGCCTGATCGGGTCTATGTATCTGCACATGCCAACCAAGGTGTGGACTTGTTACGCCAAGCCGTTCAAGAATGCTTGATGGGACAATTGCAAAGTTTCGAGCTGGTGTTAAAACCCGAATATGGAAAATTGCGTACTCAACTGTATGCGCTCAATGTCATTCAAACTGAAAATCATGATGAAGATGGCAATCTGCATTTACACGTCATTATTGCCCCACAAAAGCTGGAGCAACTGATTAAACAGGCACATTTACCGATTGATGAAATTCTGGGAAAAAAAGCCACGCAATTTAAAAAACCGCTTGAGGAATTTGAAATCAAAAGATAAATCGGTTAAAACGTGATAAGTATACTTTTAAAGTTTGATAAAAATGGACGGAATAAAAACAATCGACTGGCCAGCATGGATTGGTACACTGGCATTGATTATCTGCTTTCGTGAGGGAGCAGTATGGTTAATGACGCAATTTAATCATCCTGAACTGGGTAATTTGGTTGGCTTAATTAGCTTATTGCTGACTCTGCTTATTTGGAGAAATGTCCACAAATTACCTGCGCGTTTAGTCGATACCAATAATAAAATCATGAAAGAAAGTGCCTTTGCTTTTTTACCTATTAGTGCAGGTTCACTGATTATGCTGGTACACATGGGAAAGGAAATTCCTGTTTTCCTGGTAGTGATGTGTATCAGTACCCTCATTCCATTATGGGTCTACGCAAAAATGGCCAAACGCTGGTTATAGAGGATATATCATGTTAGCAGTACTCTACGGTTTTATATTGACTCTTTTCGCCTATCTGATTGCCAAACCTTTAAATAAAAAGCTTCCACAAGTTCCAGTCATTGTCATCGGCATGTTTTTCATTATTGGATTATTATTTGTATTTGGGATTCCTTACGAATCTTATATGACCCAAGTGAATCCACTCTTCAATCATTTACTCGGCTATGTCACTGTTGCCTTGGCTATTCCACTTGCAGCCATGCGTTATGATGACTTACCCCTCAAGGCCATTGTCGGCATTCTGGTCTTTGCCAGTATTAGTGCAGTTGCTTTACCGATGGGACTCGCCTATTTATTGCATATGTCTGACGCAAGCATTATGGCCTTCGCAACTCGAGCGGTCACTACTCCTATTGCCATTAATATTGCTACTTTATTACATGCTCCTCTCACTCTGGTGATTTTAATTGTCATTTTATCGGGCGTGATTGGCGCAGCTTTTTCTCCATTTATTTTGCGTCATATTCACGATGAGAGAGCTTCCGGTCTGGCATTGGGCTTGGCTGCACATGCAATTGGTACGGCGCAAGCTTGGCAACGAGGCAGTGTGGCAGGACGTTACGCAGCTTTCGGCATGGCGGTGAATGCAGTTTTTACCGCAATCTGGTTACCTGCCTTCATACTTTATTTACAAAAAATGTGATGAAATAAACATTAATAAAGGATTGCTTGGTACAAAAAATAAACATAAGATGAACGTGTATTAACATTAATAGAAAGGATTTTTTAATGGGAAAATTTAAATTTTTAACGGCGTTGGTTTTTTCTTCATTAAGCGGTCTTGCTTTTGCAGAAGATATTTCAGGAATGTGGAAAAATATTGACGATAAAACAGGTTCGTCAAAAGCAATTCTGGAAATTCGCCAAGAAAACAATGGTACATATACAGCTAAAATTATAAAAGTTACACCGCGCCCAGGCTATACACCGAAAGAAACCTGCGTAGATTGTCCGGCACCTTATACCAATAAACCTATTTTAGGTTTAGATGTTTTAACGGGGTTAAAACCAGCCGGTGATAACAATTTTGTAAATGCCAAAGTTCTTGATCCACTCAGCGGCAGAATCTATAGCGGTAAGGCAAAATTAAGTGCAAATGGTAAACGTCTTACTTTACGCGGTTATGTCGGTGTATCAGCACTGGGGCGTAGCCAAACCTGGATTAAACAAGATTAAATTATGCTAAATTCAATTCAGCATAGAGGGTTAGTGTCGTACGAATGAGAGCTTAAAATTTTTGTCCAAGAAGACTGCTTAATTTCGTATTTCTCCCTCATCTTGAAATAAGTCAACAGGATAATAGACTTATTTAAATAAGGAAATTTTATGAAAAAAATAGCAATCAATACTGCATTTTTTATAACTTTATTAGGCAGTTTTCCAGTTTTTGCTCAAGAGATAACCGGTACATGGATACAAATCGATGATAAAACTGGTTCACCTAAGGCACTGATTGACATTCAGAAACAACCCAATGGATCTTATTCTGGCAAAATTATTAAAATTACGCCCCGCCCAGGCTATACGCCCCGAGAAACATGTTTCCACTGCCCGCCCCCTTACACAGATCAACCCATACTAGGCTTAGAAGTGTTTAAAGGCTTACAGCATGCCAATGGGAACAATTATGAAAACGGTCGTATCCTTGATCCTTTAACAGGCAAAACCTATGGTTTGAAAGGACGAGTTTCCGCGAATGGTAAACGTTTTATATTACGCGGTTATATTGGGATTTCTGCTTTGGGTCGCACTCAAACCTGGATTAAAAGCGATTAATTCTGACAAAGAGCCGCATGATGTGGCTTTTTTATTTATCTTTATTTAAACATTTCACATTATTTTAATTTTTTATGATGCACTAGCTTGACTAATTTTTAAACGCTCATAATATATTCTTATGGATAAAAAAATTACTCTCCACATTCAAAGGAATTGATATGAAAAAGAATATTTTTCTCGCGACTTTCGCTAGCTTATTTTTCAGTGGAAATGTATTGGCACAAGACCTGTCGGGAACGTGGCAACAAATTGACGATAAAACCGGTTCACCTAAAGCGATTATTGAAATTCGTAAAGAAAGCAATAATACTTTTACAGGAAAAATTGTCAAAGTGACCCCTCGTCCAGGTTATACACCGCGTGAAATCTGTAACAAATGTCCAGCGCCTTATACCAATAAAGCAATTTTAGGCATGGATGTGCTCACCGGTTTGAAACACGTGCCTGATACAAATAATTATGAACAAGGACGTATCATTGACCCACTTGCAGGCAAAATTTATGATGCCAAAGTTAAGCTAAGTACCAATGGTAAACGCTTAACCTTACGCGGTTATATCGGTATCTCCGCACTAGGACGCAGTCAAACTTGGCTTCGGATAGACTAATCAGAAGTTAAGCTCAATAAAAAGCCACACTAAAGTGGCTTTTTTTACATTAGTCAATAAAATGCTCTCATTTTTTGCACACTCTCCAGAATATTGACTAATTACATAATCATTCTAATATACCGACTCAACAAAAAGCATTCGCTTATGGAAAGGTATTTTTATGCAAAAGAATATATTGCTTGCAACTTTGGCGGGTGTACTTTTTAGTGGCAATATTTTTGCTGAGGATATTTCCGGAACTTGGCAGCAGATTGATGATAAAACCGGTGCTGCCAAAGCAATCATTAAAATTGATAAAGAAGCCAATAATACCTATACAGGTAAAATTGTTAAAATCACCCCCCGTCCTGGTTATACTCCCCGTGAAACGTGTAATAAATGTCCTGCTCCATATACCAATGATCCAATTTTAGGTATGGAAATCATTAAAGGTTTAAAACAAGTGTCAGGAACCAATAACTATGAAAAAGGTCGTGTGATTGATCCATTAGCAGGTAATGTTTATGATGCCAAAGTTAAATTAAATGCGACAGGCAAGCGTCTAACTTTGAGAGCCTATATGGGTATTTCAACTTTGGGACGTAGTCAAACCTGGATTAGACTTGACTAAATAAGGAATAATAAAAAAGAGCCACATCATGTGGCTCTTTTACTTTGTAAATTATCTCAACATTACATCATTGGATTATTAACTTTAAATATTTCTTTATCTTCCAGACGATAGGCAATCAACTGATTACCCCAAACACAGCCGCCATCAACATTCTGAATCTGTGGATTAATGCTTTTACCCTGTAATGCAGCCCAGTGTCCAAAGATCAATTGATGTGTTTTCGCAGCTTCCGATTCAAATTCAAACCACGGTTTAAAGCCTTGAGGCATGGGATCATCAAGTGAATCTTTAAAGCTAAACTCTAAGCGACCTTGGCTATCGGTTAAACGCATACGAGTCAAATAGTTGGTAATACAACGTATGCGTGCATTACCTTCTAGATCATCCGACCAGAGGTCAGGTTCTGTACCGTACATTTCGGCCAAGAAAGCATCGAGCACAGCAAAGTCTTCATGACTGATGATCGCTTCAACTTCTTTTGCCAAAGCAGAAGTTTGTTCTGCTGACCAGATGCATGGAATACCCGCATGAGTCAAAATAGTTTGATCATTCGGGAAAAGACACAATGGCTGTTTGCGTAACCAGTCAATTAAATCATCACTATCAATCGCATCAATCACATCACGGGTATTATCTCGATCTTTCAACTCTTTCAAACCACGCGCACAGGCTAAAAGGGTCAGGTCATGATTACCCAATACTGTTGCGGCTACTCCACCATCAACAAGTTTTTTAACAAAACGCAATGCACCAAGCGAGTTTTCACCACGTGCAACCAAATCACCTGCAAACCAGATAAAATCTTGATCGGGATCGAACTTGATTTCTTTTAGCAACGCTTTTAAGGCTTCAAAACAGCCTTGAACATCACCAATTACATAGTTATATCTAATCTCGGAGCGTGTCACTTAAGCCACCATTTGATCTGACAAAGCCACAAATTGAGCCATGGTTAAAGTTTCTGGACGAGCCATCGGATCGATGCCTACATTTTCAAAAGCTTCTTCTACCAACATCCCTTTTAAACTATTACGCAAAGTTTTACGACGTTGGGTAAAGACATGCGAAACCAAACGTGCCAAAGCTTTTTCATTTTTAGCGATCACAGGTTTCACAGCATAAGGCTCTAAACGGAACACCGCAGAAGTCACTTTCGGTGGTGGGTTAAAAGACCCAGGCGGTACTTCAAATAAAAACGTCGGTTTACAGTAATACTGAATCATCACCGATAAACGACCATATTCTTTCGTATTTGGTGAAGCGGTAATACGATCAACCACTTCTTTTTGTAACATGAAGTGCATGTCTTTTACTTTGTCACCAAATTCCAAGAGATGGAACAAAAGCGGTGTCGAAATATTATAAGGTAAGTTACCGACTACACGTAGCGGACGATCTACCTTAAATAATTCAGTAAAATCATATTTCAATGCATCAGCTTCAACAATGGTTAAACGCTCGGGATGCGGTACACGACCCGGCAACCCTGCAGCCAAATCACGATCCAGCTCGATCACAGTCAAAGCATCACATTCACCAATTAAAGGTGAAGTTAATGCAGCAAGACCTGGGCCAATTTCGACGATGTTATCGCCTGTACGTGGATTAACTGAACGGACAATTTTTGCAATGACACGTTGGTCATGTAAGAAGTTTTGACCAAAACGCTTGCGCGTGTGATGCCCTTCATCTTTTGGGTTTAAGGCATTAATTTGATACATAAAAACATTTCCAACGTGAGTAATTAAAAATCAATGGCGAGCCAAATCTAGGGCTAAATCGACAGCAACGTGCAAACTTGAACTTTTTGCCCGTCCAGTACCTGCAAGGGAGAGCGCTGTGCCATGATCTACTGAAGTACGAATAAAAGGTAAGCCTAAAGTAATGTTAATGGCTTCACCAAATCCTTGAGATTTTAACACAGGTAAGCCCTGATCGTGATACATCGCCAGAACCGCATCGGCATCTTTTAAATTTTCAGGAGTAAACAGGGTATCTGCAGGCAGGCTCAGGCTCATATTAATCCCTTGTGCTCGATAGTTTTCAAGCACCGGATTAATCACTTCGATTTCTTCCATACCCAAATAGCCATCCTCACCGGCATGTGGATTGAGTCCACAGACCAAAATATGCGGATGCTCAATTTTAAACTTGGTTTTTAAATCATGAATCAAAATATCAATCACTTGATGTAACCGTGGTCGAGTAATAGCATCTGGAACATCGCGTAAAGCGAGATGGGTGGTTGCGAGGGCAACACGCAAAGTTTTGGTTGCCAGCATCATCACTACACGTTCAACACCCGCAAACTCTTGGTAATACTCGGTATGCCCGCTAAAGTGAATGCCGGCATCATTAATAATTGATTTCTGTACCGGTGCTGTGGCAACCCCGACACTTTTACCTGACATCGCATAATCAGCGGAACGACGGAGTTGTTCTAATACATAGGCAGAATTTTCAGCATTCAACTCACCCAATACAACATCCGTATTTAATGGAATATGCTCAACATATAGCTGACCTTGGCCTGAAGATTCTAATTGACCTTCATATTCAATAATTTCAACCGTTTGATTTAGAACTTCAGCGCGTTTTTTTAATAGATTGATATCAGCTAAAACGACAATGGGACGTTCATCAATACGTATTGCCAGACTTAGGCAAATATCAGGACCAATACCTGCAGGTTCACCACTAGTGACATATAAGGGAAGCATATTCCGTCTCTTTTACGCTGTAATCTAATCTCACCATTATATACGCCTTTACTCACTCGCATATTTTGAGCCATCATCATTTTTAAGCTTAAAATATTTAGATTCAATTGAATTTTTAAGCCGTTAAAGACGTTTCATTTCCCTTTGTCGAAAAATTAAAAAATTATCTGTGGTTATTCTGTGCATGACGGTATTTTTACTATACAATATAGCGCTTGAAATTTGCTTTTTCATTTGTGGTTCTTCACGTATTCGTTTAGAATCGCGTCTCCTTTTGTTTGGACAGATTCCATAGTCCAAACCAACTATAATAGGTAGTGGTTTAATGAAAACTCTCAGCGCTAAGCCAGCTGAAGTTCAACACGACTGGTATGTTGTTGATGCTTCTGGCAAAACTTTAGGTCGTCTTGCGACTGAAATCGCTCGTCGTTTACGCGGTAAGCATAAAACTTCTTATACTCCTCACGTTGACACTGGCGATTACATCGTTGTTATCAATGCTGAAGAAATTACTGTAACAGGTAAAAAAGCTCAGGATAAGAAATACTATCGCCATACTGGTTTCCCTGGTGGTATCCGTGAGACTAACTTTGAAAAGTTAATCGCACACAAACCTGAAACAGTTTTAGAAAAAGCTGTAAAAGGTATGTTACCAAAAGGTCCTCTTGGTTATGCAATGATCAAAAAAATGAAAGTGTACGCTGGTTCTGAGCATCCTCATACTGCTCAACAGCCACAAGTTTTGGACATCT
>Ga0308158_10000366_pt1 | contig 81510 bp, 59 predicted proteins | sample PhyBR2_FD_201038 | JGI IMG/M metagenome (GOLD analysis project Ga0308158, IMG submission 201038) | Phyllosphere microbial communities from UC Gill Tract Community Farm, Albany, California, United States - DLSLB.R2 | ecosystem: Host-associated > Plants > Phyllosphere > Unclassified | place: USA... | reverse complement strand
GGATGCTGGATGGCGGCGCGGGCGGGGCGCGGTGGTGGCGGTCATGACATGACGCGCCCCGCCCCGGACGGCCCGCCGCTGGACGCATTGTTCGACCAGATCCCGCTGCCCCTGCTGCGCGTCGATACCGGGCGGGCGCAGGCGATCAACCGCGCCAGCCGCACCCTGTTCGCCACCGACGACCGGGTAATCCCGACCCCGCCCGCGCTGCGCGACACCGGACAGACGCAGTTGCGCCATGAAGGCAGGAGCTGGCGGATCGAGCGGGTGGCTGGCCCCGGTCGTACGCTGGTGATGCTGGTGGATATCGAGGCGGAACGCCGCGCGGCCGAGGCCCATGCCGATAACGAGATGATCGATATTCTCGGCCACGAACTGCTGAACGGCCTGTCGCCGATCGTCTCGCTGGCCGACAGCGCGCAGGTGGCGGCCGAACGGGGCGATGCCCGGCTGCCCGGCATATTGGCGACGCTGGCCCGGCGGATCGAGGGGCTGGAGCGCTTCACGCGGGCGTATCGGATGCTGGCCAGGCTGCCCGATCCGGTGCGGGCCGTAGTGGATATGGAGGAGCTGGTCGGCGACCTGTCCCGCCTGTTCGCCGAGCGTTTCGGCGACCGGGTGACGCTGTCGGTCGACATGCCCGAAGCCGTAACCGGCTGGTGCGACCGCGACCAGATGACGCAAGGACTCTGGGCGCTGCTCCACAACGCCGCCGAAGCCGCACTGGCCGGAACAGTCGCCCCGGCGGTGACCCTCGCTGTCGTCGGGCAGGCGGATCGGCTGGTGGTGCGCGTGTCGGACAGCGGGCAAGGCATCCCCGCGCCGGAGCGGGCGCGGATCTTCCGCCCCTTCCACACCACCAAGCCGGAGGGTTCGGGCATCGGCCTGACGCTCGCCCGCCGGATCGCGCAGGCGCATGGCGGGGAACTAACCCTTTTGCCGGTCGCCGTGACGACGTTTGAGCTACTCCTTTCCTCCCCTGCAAGGGAAGGTGGCAGCGCGGAGCGCTGACGGAGGGGTATCAACCCTCTCGATAGCGGGACACCCCTCCACCGGCTTCGCTGGTCCCCCTCCCCTTACAGGGGCACAGGTTTAATCCATCAACGCCAAGATCGCCGTAAAGGCATCGGCATCCAAACTCTGTCGACCGACGAGAAAGCCATCGACTCCGCCCTGCGCAAACATCGCCGCAGCGTTTTCTGGCGTGACCGAACCGCCATACAGGACACGCGTACCCGAAACCGTATCGTGGATCAGCCCGGCCATGGCCGCGACCTCCGCCGGTTCGGGGGTACTATCGCCACCGATCGCCCAGACGGGTTCATAGGCGATGGATATCCCCTGCCCGTCCGTCCCGGCGAGCGAACGGGTCAGTTGCTCCCGAACCACCGCCGCCGATCGACCGGCGGCGTGATCCTCCGCCGTTTCGCCGACGCATAGCACGATCTCCAGACCCGCCGCCCGCGCGGTCCGCACCTTGGCGGCAATGGTTGCGTCGTCCTCATGATGATCCTGCCGCCGCTCGCTATGGCCCAGCAGGACCAGCGACGCCCCCGCCTCGCGCAGCATCGGGGCGGAAATATCGCCGGTATACGCGCCGCTCGGCTCCGCATGGCAATCCTGCCCGCCGATGGCCAGGCCGGGACAAACGCCGCGCGCCCGGTCGATCAGCGTCGCCGGCAGGCATAGCGCGACGTCGACCGCCGGATGCCGTCGTGCCGCGTCACCGATCGCCGCGATGACGGGCAAGTCGCCGCCATTGCCATGCATCTTCCAATTGCCGACCAGCAGCGACCGCTTCGCCATCGTCACGCGACGGGCTTGGCCAGCGTCCGCGCCACCGCGTCGCGCCATCCGGCGACCAGCGGCGCGCGGGCGTCCCCGGCCATGCCCGGCTCGAAACACGCCTCGCGCGACCAGAGCTGTTCCAGCGCATCGAGGCCCGACCACACCCCCGTCGCCAGCCCGGCGTGAAAGGCCGCACCACGTGCCGTCGTCTCCAGGTCGGCGGGCCGCTCGACCGGCGTCTGGATCATGTTGGCGAGGAAGCGGCACAGCCAGTCATTGGCCGCCATGCCACCATCGACACGCAGGATGGCGGGGCCTTCGCCCGCATCAGCCTTCATCGCCTCGGCCAGGTCCATCGTCTGATAGGCGACCGACTCCAGCGCCGCGCGCGCCAGATGCGCCGCGCTCGCCCCCAGGGTCAGGCCATAGATGGCACCGCGCGCATCCGGCTCCCAATAGGGCGCGCCCATGCCGACGAATGCGGGGACCATATAGACGCCGTGGCTGTCGGGCACCTGCGTCGCCAGATCGTCGGTCTGGCTGGCATGGGTGATGACGCCTAGCCCATCGCGCAACCACTTCACCGCCGCGCCCGCGACGAAGATCGATCCCTCCAGCGCATAGGTCGTCCTGCCGTTCAGCCGATAGGCGGGCGTGGTCAGCAATCGATGCTTCGAGGTCACCGCCGTCTCGCCGGTGTTGAGCAGCATGAAACAGCCGGTGCCATAGGTCGACTTGGCCATGCCGTGGCGGAAACAGGCTTGGCCGAACAATGCCGCCTGCTGGTCCCCCGCCATACCCGCAATCGGGATCGCCGCGCCGAGCAGATCGGGCGTGGTGGTGCCGAAGACATGCGCATTGTCATGCACGTCGGGCAGCATCGCCATCGGCACGCGCAGCAACCGGCACAATTCCTCGTCCCAGACCCCGCGATGGATGTCGAACAACATCGTGCGGCTGGCATTGGTGATGTCGGTCGCGTGAACCGCGCCGCCGGTCAGCCGCCAGAGCAGGAAGCTGTCGATCGTGCCGAACGCCAGCTCGCCCCGCTCGGCCCGCCCGCGCGCGCCCTCGACATGGTCGAGCAGCCAGGCGAGCTTGGTCGCCGAGAAATAGGGGTCGATCAGCAGGCCGGTCCGCTCGCGCACCAGATCCTCGACTCCGTCGGCCTTCAGCGTGTGGCATAGTTCGGTGCCGCGCCGGTCCTGCCAGACGATGGCGCGGTGGATCGGCTCGCCGGTGGCACGGTCCCAGACGACCGCCGTCTCGCGCTGGTTGGTGATGCCGATCGCGGCGATCTGCGTCGGAGCGACGCCGCTATCCTCGATCGCCTTGCGCGCGGTGGCGAGCGCATCGCGCCAGATATCCTCCGGGTCATGCTCGACCCAGCCGAGTGCGGGGTAATGCTGTGCGAACTCAGCCTGTGCGATGGCGACCCGGCGGGCCTGTCCATCGAACATGATGCTGCGCGTCGAGGTCGTGCCCTGATCGATCACCAGAATGTGCGACGCCATCGCTCACCCCTCTCCCTGTTTTCGTTTCGGAGCGTCACACGCTTTCATATGAACGTCAATGCTTTCGTTTTCCTGACTGAGGGTATATCATGGCTGGCGTAGGAAAACAGGGACTCGGCAGCATGGTGGACCGGAACAGCGACATGATCGACCTGCTGATCGTCGGCGGCGGCATCAACGGCGCAGGGATCGCGCGCGACGCCGCCGGGCGCGGCCTGTCGGCGCTGCTGGTCGAGCAGGACGATCTGGCGAGCCATACCTCCTCGGCCTCGACCAAGCTGATCCATGGCGGTCTGCGCTATCTGGAATATGGCGAGTTTCGGCTGGTGCGCGAGGCGCTGATCGAGCGGGAGCGGCTGCTGAACATGGCGCCGCACATCATCTGGCCCCTGTCCTTCGTCCTGCCCCAGACCCAGTCGCCGCGCCCCGCCTGGATGGTGCGGCTGGGCCTGTTCCTCTACGATCATCTGGGCGGTCGCGAGAAGCTGCCGGGCACGCGCACCGTTGCGTTGGAGCGCTCGACGCTGGGTGACGGGCTTTCGCCGCGAAAGGGCAAGGCTTTCGTTTATTCGGACTGCTGGGTCGAGGACAGCCGCCTGGTCGTGCTCAACGCGATCGATGCCGCCGAGCGGGGGGCAAAGATCGCAACGCGTACCAAGCTGATCGACGCACAGCGCGAAGGCGATGGCTGGGTCGCGACGATCGAGGCGGCGGGCGAGACCCGCACCGTCCGCGCCCGCGCACTGGTCAATGCGGCGGGTCCCTGGGTCGCCGACGTCATCGGCCGCGCCCACGGCGCGAGGGCGGATCGCGGCGTCCGGTTGGTCAAGGGCAGCCATATCATCGTGCCCAAGCTCTACGAAGGCGACCATGCCTTCATGCTCCAGAATGACGACCGACGCATCGTCTTCGCCATACCCTATGAGGGCCGGTTCACATTGGTCGGCACCACCGACGAACCCTGGACCGACGCGCCCGCCAAGGCATCGATCAGCGGGGCGGAAACAACCTATCTGCTCGACACGGTGAACCGCTATTTTGCGAAGAAGACCGGGCAAGCCGATATCGTGTGGAGCTATGCCGGCATCCGCCCGCTCTATGACGATCATTCGGCCAATGCCTCGGCGGTGACGCGCGACTATGTGCTCGATCTCGATACGGGCGCGGAGGGCGAGAGTCGGGCACCGATGCTCAATATCTTCGGCGGCAAGATCACCACCTATCGCAAGCTCGCCGAGCACGCGATGCGCGAACTGGCGCGCTTCTTCCCCGACGCCGGGGGGGCATGGACGGCCGGGGCGGCGCTGCCCGGCGGGGATATCGCGGACGCCGACTTCGACGCCTTCCTGCGCGCCCTGACCGCCCGGCACCCCGATCTGTCCCCCGCCCTGCTGCGTCGTCTCGCCCGCGCCTATGGCACGCGCGTCAACGCGATCCTGGCGCACGGCGATCTCGGCCCCGATCTGGGGGGCGGGCTGCACACCGCCGAAGTCGACTATCTGGTGACGAGCGAATGGGCGCGGACGGTGGAGGACATTCTCTATCGCCGCAGCAAGCTGGGCCTGCACGTACCCCCCGAGACGACCGAGCGGCTGGCGGCCTATCTGGCCGGACAGGGCGTCGCGTGAAGCCCCCCGCCCCCGGATCGGCGGAGATCGTCGCAGGCCGTCATGCCGCGATCCTCGACGTGGCGCGGCGGACGGGCAGCGTCAGCGTCGATGAACTCGCCGAAAAGCTGGGCGTGACGCCGCAGACCATCCGCAAGGACCTGAACATCCTGGCGGGCCAGTCGATGCTGGCACGGGTCCATGGCGGCGCGGTCGTGACCTCTGGCACCGACAACCTCGCCTATGCCGAGCGACGCAGCGTCGCCGCCCCCGCCAAGGCCGCGATCGGGGTCGCCGCCGCCGCACTCGTGCCTAACGGGGCCAGCCTGTTCATCAATATCGGCTCCACGACCGAAGCCATTGCCCGCGCGTTGGTCGATCATCGCGACCTGATGGTCATCACCAACAATCTGAACGTCGTCGACATTCTCGGCGGTCGCCCCTCGATCGAGGTCATCGCCGCCGGGGGCCGGGTCCGCGCCAGCGACCGGGCGGTCGTGGGCGCGCTGGCGATGGACTTCATCCGGGGGTTCAAGGTCGACATGGCGCTGATCGGTGCATCGGCGATCGACCCGGACGGCAGCTTCCTCGACTTCGACGTGGACGAGGTGCGGGTGTCGCAGACGATCATCGCCCAGGCCCGGCAGGTGCTGCTGGCCATCGACGGGTCCAAGCTGGAACGCGCAGCGCCGGTGCGGGTCGGTGATATGGGCGATGTCGATTTCCTGGTCACCGACAGGGCCGATCCGCGCCTCCGCGAAGCCGCCAGCGCCGCCGGGACAACGGTCATCGAAACCGAGTCCCAATTGGTCTGACACACATTGGTCTGACACTGGCGCTTGACCAGCATCCCGCCTCGGCCCCTATAAGGGTCGGGATGGACAACAATACGACCCAGGACCGGCTCTACCGGGAACTCGCCCGCACGCTGATTACCGAGTTGCAGGAGGGCCGCTACCCGATCGGGACGCGGATGCCCGCCGAGCGCGAGCTGGCGACGCGGTTCGACGTCAGTCGTCCGGTCATCCGCGAGGCGCTGATTGCGCTGGAAGTCCAGGGTTTTATCGAGGTGCGGATCGGGTCGGGCGCGCATGTCGTGGCGTTGCCGGGCCAGGGCGAGACGCCCGACTTCGGCGTCTCCGCGATGGAAGTCGCCGAAGCGCGCCTGCTGTTCGAACCGGAGGCGGCGGCACTGGCGGCCTCGCAGATCACCGACAGCGAACTGGACGAGCTGGCGACTTTGGTCGATGCGATCGAGGAAGAGAACAACACGGTCGGCGGCGCTTTCCATGCCGACCGCGCCTTCCACACGCTGATCGCCCGCTCGACGCGCAACAGCGCGATCCTGGAAACGATCGACCGGCTATGGGAACAACGGCTGCGCTCGGCCGAGAGCGTGCTGCTCGACGCCAAGGTCCGCGAGATCGACGTCCGCCCGATCGTCGAGCATCATGCCGCCATCCTGGAAGCACTGCGTTCACGCGATCCCGTCGCGTCGCGGGTGGCGATGCAGCGGCATCTGACCGCCGCGCTCGAGGGCCTGCTGATCGCCAGCGAGGCCCGCGCCGTCGCGGAGGTGCGTCAGGCGCTGGCGGCGAAGCGCGACCGGACCGCGCATCTGAAGATTTGACAGGCGGCCCGCACCTTCACCCCGCCTCCAGCGCCAGCAGGGCGAAGGTCGCGAGCCAGTGTTCGCCCATATAATCGTCGCCCAAATGCGGCAAACTGGCGGCCAGATGCGCCTCCGCCGTCGCCTTCGCGCGATCCGCCACCGGATGCGACGGCCCCAGCTTCGCGGCGATCACCCGCCAGCACCAGGCGCGGGTCAGGTTCAGCCCGTCGAGATGCGCGATCTTGCCGTCGGTCCGGTCGGACACGATGGCGGGGGTGAAGAGCGTCGCAGGCTCGCCCGTTGCGACTTGCGGCAGGAAGTCGTCGAACCATTCGCGAAAAGCGGCGGCATTCAGCACCCGGCTCATCAGCAACGCCTCGCACAAGGCGGGCGACAGGAATTCGTCGCCGCCCGGCTCCCAGGCCTGACAGCTACGGTCCTGCCCGAACCAGCCCTGCGCCGCCGCCGCGATCCGTTCGCGCAATACAGCGTCGCGCTGCTCCGCCCAGTCGCACGCCAGCGTCAGGGCAAAGCCGCTGTTGAAATGCGTGCCGACCCGCAGGGGATAGGTCAGGCGCGGCAGAAAGTCGGCGAAACGGCGCGCGAACAACCGCGCGAGCGGCTCCAGCACCTTGGCCCAGTTCGCATCATGACGGCTCGCCTCGTCGTGCAGCGCCAGCATCCAGGCCCAGCCATAGGGCCGCTCGAACCCCGCCGCGCCTGGCCGCTCCAGATAGGCCAGCTCACCCGCCACCTTGTCGGGCACGAACACCGCATCGGCGCGGGCGCGGATCGCGGGCGCGGCCTCCAGATCGGGATAGTGGCGGATCAGGCGCAGCAACTGCCACCAGCCATGGACGCAGCTATGCCAGTCGAAACTGCCATAAAAGATCGGGTGCAGCTCGGACGGGGTGCGCGCATCCTCCGGCCCGTTCAGGACGTGCATCAGCACATTGGGATATTCGCGCCCGACATGGCCCAGCGTCATGGCGGCAAAGCGTTCGGCGGCGGATCGGTCCAACCGGGTCATGCGATCATTCCGTAGAGAAGGAGGATGTTGAAGGCGAGCAGCGGCAGCGCGGTCGGAAGCTGCGCGCGGATGACGGCATATTTGTCCTTCAGGCCGAGCAGCGCGGCGGGCAGCAGGTTGAAGTTCGCCGCCATCGGCGTCATCAACGTCCCGCAGAAACCCGCCAGCATGCCCACGGCGGCGACAATGGCGGGGTCCGCACCCATCTGGCGGATCAGGATCGGCACGCCGACCGCCGCCGCCATCACCGGAAAGGCGGCAAAGGCATTGCCCATGACGATGGTGAACAGTGCCATGCCCAGCGCATAGGCCAGCACCGCGCCGATCACGCTGCCCGCCGGGATTACCGTGCTGATCAGTGTACCGACGACGCCCCCTACCCCCGCCAGCGCAAAGACCGCGCCCAGGCTGGCCAGCATCTGCGGCATCACCGCGACCCAGCCGATATCGTCGATCAGCCCGCGCCCGGCGACGAACGGCTCTGCCACTTTCGCCCGCAACAACACCCCGCACAGGACCAGCGCGATCACGGTGCCCAGCGTCAACGCCACCAGCGTCGCCTGCTTCGGGTCGACCAGCATCGGCGCATGCTTGAACGCCAGCGTACCGACCAGGGCGACGACCGGGATGATGAGCGCAGGAACGAAGACCTTCGCGCCGTAACGATCTTCGGCAGGCTCCACGACCTCGGCCCGACGCATCCGCCCCGAGGCCGCGATGCCGACCAGCGCCAGCACCAGCACGCCGTTGGCCACATCACCCAGCAGGTTGCCGAACAGGAAGGATATGGTGATCAGCGCATAAAAGGCGGCATTGGCAAAGCGCCGATCGCGCGCCGACAAAAGCGCGAAGACCGCAAAGACGATCCCCGCCGCAGCATAGACCAGGTTCAGACCGATCATTGCGCGCCGCCCCGCGACAGCCGCCGGTCGAGCCACCACAGCCGCGTGCCATGGATCACGAACGCCGCGATCGCCGTCGGGATCGCCCAGATCGACAGCTGGAACGGCTCCAGCAGGATACCATAGCCCTCCAGCACGCCCTTCATCAGCAGGATCGATCCGACCGCCAGGAAGATGTCCTCGCCGAAGAACAGCCCGACCGTATCGGTCGCCGCCGCCATCGCCTTGACCCCGTCGGCGTCCTCGGGCGCGCCGCCCTGACGCTCGGCGGCGGCCTCCGCCATCGGGGCGACCAGCGGGCGCACGGTCTGGGCAGGCCCCGCGACCGAGGTCAGGCCCAGCGCCGCCGTCACCTGCCGGAACAGCAGATAGCCGGTCAGCAGCCGCCCCGCCGTCGCGCCGCGAAGCCCGCCGACCAAAGCCCGCGCCCGCGCCTGTAGCCCCCGCCGCTCCAAGAGGCCGATCACGGGTAGGACCATATAGATCGCGGTCACATAGCGCGTCTCGTTAAAGGCATGGCCGAAGGTGGCGACGATGCGCATCGGGTCCAGTCCCGCCGCAAAGCCGGTGACGAGCGCCGAGACGATGATGACCAGCAGCGGGTTGAAGCGGAGCAGGAAGCCGCCCGCGATGACGACGATCCCCGCCAGCACCCACATCAGCGCGTCCCCCCTCCATAGCCGCCGCCGCCCGGCGTCTCGATGATCAGCACGTCGCCTTCGCCCATGTCGATCCCGGCGGTCGAGGCCAGTTCCTCGACCGTGCCATCGGCCCGCTCGACATGGTTATGGCCCGGCTGCCCTGCCCCGCCGCCGTTCAGGCCGAAGGGCGGCACGACGCGGCGGTTGCTGAGAATCGCGGCGCGCAAGAACTGGCGGAAGCGCAGGCGGCGGATCGTGCCGTCGCCGCCGTGCCGTTCGCCCGACCCGCCCGACCCGCGCCGGATGGCGAATTGTTCGAGCAGCACCGGATAGCGCGTCTCCAGCACCTCCGGGTCGGTCAACCGGCTGTTGGTCATGTGCGTCTGGATCGCGTCCGCGCCATCATGCCCCGGCCCGGCGCCTGCGCCGCCCGCGATGGTCTCGTAATATTGATAGCTGTCGTCGCCGAAGGTCAGGTTGTTCATCGTCCCCTGGCTGGCCGCCATCGCCCCCAGCGCGCCCAGCAGCGCGTCGGTCACGACCTGGCTGACCTCGACATTGCCCGCCACCACGGCGGCGGGGAAGCGCGGGTTGAGCATCGATCCTTCGGGCACGATCAGCGTCACGGGCCGGAGGAACCCTTCGTTCAGCGGCACCGCCTCATCGACCAGCAGACGCAGGACATAGAGGACGGCAGCGCGGGTCACGGCCAGCGGCGCGTTGAAATTGGTCGGCCGCTGCTCGCTGGTGCCGGTGAAGTCGATCGTCGCGCTGCCCCGTTCGGCATCGATCTTCACGCGGACCGCGACGACCGCGCCGTCATCGAGCGCATAGCGGAACGCGCCATCGGACAGCGTGGCGATCATCCGCCGCGCCATCGCCTCGGCATGGGCCTGAACATGCGCCATGTACCGGGTGACGACGCCCTGTCCCTGTTGCGCGGCCAATTGGCGAAGCCCGTCCGCGCCGCGTGCGCAGGCCGCGACCTGGGCGGCGAGGTCGGCGATATTCTGGTCGATATTGCGCGCCGGGTAAGGGCCGCTGGCCAGTAGATCGCGGATCGCCTGCTCGCGCATCGCGCCGTCCTCGACGATCAGCACATCGTCGAAGACCACGCCCTCATCGGCCAGCGTCCGGCTGTCCGGCGGCATCGAGCCAGGCGTCGTACCGCCGACATCGGCATGATGCCCGCGTGCCGCCACGAAGAAGGCGGGTGCCGCGCCCCCGGCAAAGACCGGCATGACGACGGTGATGTCGGGCAGGTGCGTACCGCCGCGATAGGGATCGTTCAGCGCATAGACCTGTCCCTCGCGCATCGTGCCTCCGCGCGCCCGGATCACGGTGCGGATGCTCTCGCCCATCGAACCCAGATGGACCGGGATATGCGGCGCATTGGCGACCAGCCCGCCCTCGGCGTCGAATATCGCGCAGGAGAAATCCAGCCGCTCGCGGATATTGACCGACGCCGCGCTCCGCTGAAGCGCCGCCCCCATCTCCTCGGCAATGCCCATGAACAGCCCGGCGAAGATTTCCAGCCTGACCGGATCGACGCTTTCCTCCGCCGCCTGTTCGCGCCGCGCCGCGACCCGTTCGAGGAGCAGCGTCCCCTCCGCCAGCACCCGCGCGGACCAGCCGGGTTCGACCACGACGGTCGACACCGGATCGATGATGAGGGCCGGTCCCGCCAGCACCGCGCCCGCCGCGAGTCCTTCTCGGGCGTGGACCGGCACGTCATGCCGCGCACCCGCCAGATACATGCCCACGCGATCGATCGGATCGGCGGTGCGCTCGGCCAGCATGGGCGCGGGCAGGCCTTGCACCTCGCCGCCCGCAATCGCCTCGACCCGCAACTGCTCGACGACCAGCGCATCCTCGCCGACAAAGCCGAAGCGCTGGCGATGCGCCTCGGCGAAGGATGTGGCCATCGCCTCGGGGCTATCCCAGACGACGCCGATCGTCTGGTCGTTGCGCGCATAACGAAGCTGCGCCAGCGCACCCAGCCGCACCGCCGCCGGATCGACGCCCTGCTCCGCCAGCCCCGCGACGGCGGCGGCGGACAGCTCGGCCAGCGATGCCTCCAGCGCCTCGTCGCCCAGCGGCAGGCCGACCGTCGCCTCGCGCACCACGCTGCGATCGGCTAGCCCGATGCCGACCGCCGACAGCACCCCCGCGAGCGGATGAATCAGCACCTGCGCCATGCCCAGCGCATCGGCGACCAGACAGGCATGTTGCCCACCCGCCCCGCCGAAACAGGCCAGCGCATAGGAGGCCGGGTCCTCGCCGCGCGCGACCGAGACGGCGCGGATCGCCCGCGCCATGCTCGCCACCGCGATCGCGACCAGCCCCTCGGCCGCCGCCATGGGGTCCAGCCGTTCGCCGGTCGCCGCCTCCACCTGATCGAGCAGGTCGGCCAGCGCGCGCTCGGCGGCGTCGCGGTCGGGCGGCAGGTTGCGGTCGGGGCCGAACAGCGCGGGGAAATGCCCCGGCTGGATTTTGCCCAGGATCATGTTGCAGTCGGTGACGGTCAGCGGTCCGCCGCGCCGGTAACAGGCCGGTCCCGGCTCCGCCCCCGCCGATGCCGGGCCGACCAGCAACCGCCCGCCGTCGAAATGACAGATCGACCCGCCGCCCGCCGCGACCGTATCGATCCGCATCATCGGCACCGCCACGCGCACCCCCGCCAGCACCGCGTCGGAACGACGGTCATAGCTGCCCGCAAACAGCGACACGTCGGTCGAGGTGCCGCCCATGTCGAAACCGATCACCCGGTCGAAGTGCGCGCCCATCGCCGTGCGCGCCATGCCGACGATCCCACCCGCAGGTCCCGACAACAGCGCGTCCTTGCCATGAAAACGATCGCCCGCGACCAGCCCGCCGCTCGACTGCATGAACAGCAATCCGCCCGCCGCCGCCTCGCCCAGCCCGGTTTCCAGGCCCCGCACGTAACGGCCGAGCACCGGCGACAGATACGCATCGGCCAGCGTCGTGTCGCCCCGCGCGACCAGCCGGATCAGCGGCGCGGTGCGGTGGCTGACCGAAATCTGGGTGAAGCCCGCCCCCTTGGCCAGTTCGGCCAGCGCCAGTTCGTGCGCCTGATGCTTCCACCCGTGCATCAGGACGATGGCGATCGATCGCAGTCCGCGCGAATGGGCCTGCGCAAAGGCGGCGGCGGCCGCCTCGCGGTCGAGCGGGGTAAGGACATGGCCATCCTCCGTCACCCGCTCGTCGATCTCGACGACCTCGGCGAACAGCGGCGGCGCGCGGCGGATGCCGCGCGCGAAAATATCGGGCCGGTCCTGATACCCGATCGCCAGCGCATCGCCAAAGCCGCGCGTTATCGCCAGCAGCACCGGCTCCCCCTGTCGCTCCAGCAGCGCGTTGGTCGCGATGGTCGTGCCGATGCGGACACCGCAGGCCGGAAGCGGTCCGTCGCCCACGCCGGTCAGCTGCCGGATCGCGGCTTCGGCCGCGTCGTAGCGGCGATCCGGGTCTTCGGACAGCAGCTTGGTCGTGACCACGCTCCCGTCCGGGCGGCGCGCCACCACGTCGGTGAACGTACCGCCGCGATCGATCCAGAACTGCCACCGCGTCATCGCATCCTGCATGTCATCCTCCGTCGACGCCCTTAGTATCATTTGAAACGACTTTTGCCAGTGACATGCGCGCTACACAATTGCCGCCTAAGGGCGCGGCGGCAAGACGCTGATTTGGTAGCGGCAGGAACGGCAGGGGACGAATGATTTCCGGTCCGCCAGGGGGGCGGCCATGACGATGCTCGTCGCGCTGGCGCTGGTCGCCGCGCAAGGTGATCCCCTGCTCTCCATCGATCTTCCTGCCCAGCCGGTGGGCGCGGGGCTGGACCGGCTGGCACGTCAGGCGGGCGAGGCGCTGGTCGCGCGGCCGGGCGATCTGGCGGGACGGCGCTCGCCCGCGCTCCGGGGCCGGATGCGCCTGTCGACCGCGCTGTCCCGCTGGTGCGCGCCCGCCGGTCTGTCCTGCCGCCGGATTGCGGGCGGTATCGTCGTGCGCGCCATCGGTCCCATGCCACGCATTGTCCTGCCGCACACTCGCCCCGCGCCGCCGCCCGAAGACCCGATGACCAGCCCCGACGTGATCGTCAGCGGCCGTCGCGGGACCATGGTCCAGGGTGAGCTGGAGCGCAGCTATTCCGCCTCGCACCTCGATGCGGTCGAACTGGCACGCCGCCCGCCGCAGAGCCTGGCGGAATTACTCTCGAGCCTGCCCGGCCTGTGGGTCGATACTTCCGCCGGGGTCGCGGCCAATACCATCCGGGTGCGCGGCATTCCGCTCGACGGCTATCAGGCGATCGCGGTGCAGGAGGACGGCCTGCCGGTGCAGCACGACACGCTGCCGTGGACCGATATCGACCAGTTCGTCCGCCCCGACCTGATGATCGAGAGCAGCGACTATGTGCGCGGCGGTCCCTCCGCGATCTTCGCCAGCAATGCGCCGGGCGGCGTGCTCAACCTGCGCACCCGCGCGCCCCGCGACCGTCCGGGCGGAGAGATGCGGGCAACCACGACCGATTACGGCCTGATCCGCTTCGAGGGCTATGCGACCGGGCCGGTCGGGGATGGCTGGCGGGTGATCGCGGGCGGCTCGGCGACGCGCGACCCGACGGTGCGGCGGATCGCCTCGACGCTGGGCGGCGGCCAGTTTCGGGTGCGCGCCGATCATGATCTGGGTGACGGTGGACAGCTATCGCTGGCGGTGCATGGACTGGACGACGATACGCTCAACATCTCGTCCTTTCCCATGCTCTATGCGCGCGGGCGGATCACAGTGCTTCCCGGCTTCGATCCCCGACGAGGCAGTTTCTTTGGGCCGGAGCTGGACCGACTGCGCTTCGCGGCACTGGGCGAGCGGCCGTTGGGGCACAACAACCGCAACCAGATGGTCACGCCCTCGCTGGCCTGGACGCAGCCGGTTGGGGGCGGCGTGCTGACCCTGCGCGCCCATTACCGCGCGTCGCGGACCGAACGTTACGCCCTCTCCTCCTCGGGCGGCGCGGTCCCGGCGGCGCAGGCCATGGCCGACGCGCTGCCGCGCCTGACCGCCGCCTTTACCGCCACCGCGCAGGTCAGCTTGCGCCTTGCCAGTGACGGCAGCGCCTTTACCCCGCTGCCCGGCAACGAGCGGGTCATCATGCTGAACCCGGTGGCGGCGGATACCCGGCTGAACGAGGTCATGATCGACCTGTCCTATGCCCATGCGCTGGAGGCGGCGGGGCATCACGACCTGACGCTGGGCCTCTATGCGGTGGGCTATCTATGGGATTTTCGGCGCGCGGTCGCGCGGGTGCTGCTGGAAGCACGAGAGCAGGGGCGGCGGCTCGATCTGGTCGCACTGGACGCGGGCGGGCGGGTGCTGGGGCGGGCGACCGATAACGGGCTGCTCAGCACGGGTTCGACCTATGAGGCGGTGCGCGGTCGCCAGCATATGATCGCCTTCTATGCCGCCGACGAATGGCAGCTGGCGCCACGCTGGCGGCTCGACTGGGGCCTCCGGCACGAGCGCGCCGCGCTGTCGGCCACGGTCGAGCGTACCATGATCATCGACGGCGGCGATCCGACAACACTGGCCGACGACCGGATCGCGGTCGGATCGGGGCTGTGGGACGCGCGGTCGAAGCGCATCGCCCGCACGGCCGCGACGCTGGCACTGCACTGGCGGGCGAGCGACCGGCTGGGCGGCTTTGCCCGAGCGACCCGTGCGATGCGGCTGCCCGATCCCGGCGTGTTCCGCATCGGCGGCGACGACGATCCCCGCGCGCTGACCATCGAGCAAGCCGAACTGGGGCTGATCTGGCGGCACGGCACCACCGGCCTCGACGCGACGCTCTTCGCCAGCCGCTTTCCCGACATATCCCTGCCGGACCTGTCGCTCGATCCGGCGACCGGCGCAGTGCGGGTGGGGGCGTATCAGGCGGCGGCGCGGACCATCGGTCTGGAGGTCGGGGCCGGGGCCGCCCCCCTGCCCGGCCTGTCGCTGCGCGCCACGGTGACGTGGCAGGACCCGCGCCTGCAGTCCTATCGCATCGCCAGCCTGACTGGCGGCACGCTGACCGTGACGGACCTCAGCGGACGCATCCCCCGCCGGGTGCCGCGCATCATGGCCAGCCTGTCGGCCAGCGCCGCCCTGCCCGGCACCGGCGTCACGCTGGACGGCGATGTCTCGGCAATGGGGCGGCGCTATGCCGATGACGCCAACAGCCTGGCGCTGCCCGGCTTTGCGCTGATCGGCATCGGCGCGGCGTGGGACCCGACCAAAAGGCTGACGCTGCGGCTACGCGCGACCAACCTGTTCGACCGGATCGCGATCATGCAAGGCGACGCACTGGGCGGAGAGGTGCAAGCCGGGGACAATGGCGGCGTCGTCACCGTCCGCGCGCAGCAGGGCCGGGTCGTCTCGTTCAGCGCGGACTGGCGATTTTAGCCCGGTAGCGCGCCAGTTCCTCGGCCGCCGCCGCCATGTCGCGCCGGAATGCGGCATTGCCGTGTTCGCGCGCCACGACCGCGCTCGCCGCCATGTAACCGCCCTCGACCGCGCTCTGGCTGTGCGAGCCGCAGATCCAGCGGCTGTCGCCATAGTCGCGCCCGCGCGCCAGGATCGGCTGCGCCCGGTCGGGCAGCAGCTCGGCCATCAGCAGCGCAAAGCCCCAGCCATGCGCGGTATGTCCAGACGGATAATCGCCATTGGCGATCAGCCCAGGCTTGCGCGGCTCGCAAATGGGCAGGTCGCTGCCGATAAAGGGCCGCTTCGACTGCCAATGCGCCTTGGCCGATCCGATCGCCGCCGAGCGATCCGCATCGAACTTCGCCAGCAACGCACGGGTCACGGGCAGCTTGCTCCAGTCGGGCCGGAAGCCCAGCGCGGTCGCAAAACGCTCGCCCATGTCGCTGGAGACGTCTGCCGTCGCCTGCTGCCAGCGCGCCATGCCGTTCAGCGCGCGGCTGTCACGAAAGGCCCGCGCATCGGCCAGCGCGCGCGGCGATCCCGGCGTCGGCGGTCCCGGCAGCACCGCCGCCAGGTCCAGTCCCTCGCCCGCCGCCAGATATCCCGCCGTATCGCGCGCCGCTGCTGCTGTCGGGATCGAGACGGCCAGCGCCACCGAAGCCGCCAGCCCCCACCATGTCCGCTCCGCCATGCTACCCATCCCTTCCGAAGACTTGGCCCATCGTTCCCAAGAGCCCGTAGGCAGCCTATCGGGGACAGGGTCTTTCAAAACTTTCAACGCCCAAGACAAGCGGTGCGCCGTTGTAACAAAAACGCCATAAATGTCTTAAAACTTTTACAAAATTCCTTGTCCCCGTTTGGCGGCAGGCCCCGTCTTCCCCGCGATCGTCCTCGCGGCTGGACGAGCCATTTGTCTTTTGGGGGTTTGAAGTGATGGGAACCAAGCGAACGCTGTTGCTCGCGTCGAGTGCGCTGTTTGTCGCGCAGCCGGTACTGGCCCAGGATCAGGGCGATCAGGCAACGGCGGGGGCCACCGGCGGCGCGACGACCGAGGGGGGCGATGTCGTCGTCACCGGATACCGCACCAGCCTGGCGCAGGCGCGCAATTCCAAGCGCGACGCGACGATCATCAAGGACTCGATCTCGGCCTCCGACATCGCCGCCTTCCCCGACCTGAACCTCGCCGAAGCGCTGCAGCGCCTGCCCGGCGTCGCGATCAACCGCGAGGCGGGCGAAGGGCGCCGCATCTCCTTGCGCGGTCTGGGTCCCGATTTCACCCGCGTCCAGCTGAACGGCATGGAAGTGCTGGGCAATGTCGACTCGCCGCAGGACAGCCGGGGCCAGACGACGCGCGACCGCGCCTTCGACTTCAACCTGTTCGCCGCCGAACTGTTCAACCATGTCGATGTCGAGAAGTCGTACCAGGCGCAGCAGACCGAGGGCGGTCTGGCGGGCACCGTCGGCCTCTTCACCGCGCGTCCCTTCGATTACAAGGGCACCAAGATCGCGCTGTCGGCGCAAGGCGGCAGCAACACGCTGACCCGCGATTTCCAGCCGCGCCTGACCGGCCTGATCTCCAAAAACTGGGGCAATTTCGGCATCCTGGTGTCGGGTGCCTATAGCCGCCGAAACACCCGCGAAGAGGGCTTCGACACCTATCGCTGGCGTCGTAACAAGGCGAATGGCAGCGATATCAGCCGCCTGACCGCCGCCGAGCAGGCCAAGATCAACTCGGGCGACCTGCTGTTCGCGCGCGGCAACCGCCTTTCGGTGTGGGACAGCAAGCAGGAGCGGATCGGCCTGACCTCGTCGATCCAGTGGGCGCCGACCGACAAGGTCCATGTCACGCTCGACGGCTTGTACGGCCAGTTCAAGGGCGACCGTTTCGAGACCCACCTCGCCTCGCGCGGCGGCGGCAGCTCGACCTGGCTGGGCGGCGACGAAACCTTTGCAGGGATCGTCTATCCCAACTCGCGGGTCAACGCGATCCAGTGGAACGATCGCAACGAGGTGACCTATCTCGACGTGTCGGGCGGCAAGGCGTCGACCGAGACCCGCGTCCAGAACACCAAGAACGTCTTCAAGCAGGTGGTGCTGAGCGGCGATGCCGAGCTGGTCGACGGGCTGACCTTCACCTGGCTGGGCGGTGTCGAGCGGTCGCGCTACGACATGCCGGTCAACGACAAGTTCACCCTCGAAGGGTTTGGCGACGTCACCTCCGACTATCGCGGCGGCACCTATTCGCTGGTCAACACCTATAAGTTCAACACGACCGACCCGAATTTCTGGCACGCCAAGCGCCTCTACGCAAACAACACGTTCCAGGATTCGGCGTTCGACAACATCAAGGGGCGGTTCGACTATAAATTCACCTCCGACGACACGATCAGCGTCGGCGGCGAATGGCGGCGCTTCGCCAATGGCGGCTATTATGCGGAAGCCGACAATATCGGGACCAGCGGCTTCGTGTCGGGCAAGGTCAACGCCAATCCCAGCGCCTATGCCCGGACCTATACCGGCTATTCGGGGCAGGACTGGACGATCGTCGACTTCCCCAAGATGCTCCAGACGCTGGGCATCAACCGCGCGCAATATCTGACCAACAAGATCGGCGTATACGCGGTCGAGGAGCGGACCAGCGCCGCCTTCGTCCAGTATGACTGGAACCATATCCTGGGCGGCATCCCGTTCCGCGGCAATATCGGTGCGCGCTATTACCGTACCAATGTCACCTCCAACGGTACGGCCAATGTCGGCCCCGTCACGGTGCGCGGCGAATATGAAGGCGTGCTCCCGGCCGCCAACCTGATCTTCGAGCTGGACCGCGGCCTGATGCTGCGCTTCGCCGCCTCGAAGAACATCAACCGCCCGGCGCTGGGCGCGCTGGCGGTCAACGGGTCGGTGACGAACGACAATGGCAATGTCACCGTGTCGATCGGCAACCCGAACCTGCGCCCGTACAAGTCGAACGACTATAATATCTCCACCGAATATTATTTCGGATCGGTCGGTTACGTCGCCGCCGCCTTGTTCTACAAGAATCTGGACGGCTATATCTCGACCCAGACGATCAACAACGTGCCCTATTCGCAGACGGGCCTGCCCGACAATCTCTATCCGGGCGTGACCGGATCGACCGTGGTCGACAGCTATTCGCGCCCCGTGAACTTGGCCAAGACCAACCTGTTCGGCATCGAGCTGTCGGGCCAGACCGACTTCAAGTTCCTGCCCGCCCCGTTCGACCGGCTGGGCACGGCGGTGAACTTCACCTATGTCGACTCGCGACTGGATTACTCCAAAATCTATCAGGGCAGCATCCCGACCACGCTGGAGGGGCTGAGCAAGTATAACGCCAACGCCACCCTTTATTATCAGGACAAGGCGTTCGACGCCCGCGTCTCGGCCAATTACCGCAGCGGCTATATCTTCAGCGCTTCGCCGGTGCTGACCGCGCTGGGGCCGGACCAGGACGTGACCGGGTTCGAGGGCACGGTCTATGTCGACATGTCGGCGCATTATGCGGTCACGAAGAACGTCCAGCTGACGCTGAACGGCATCAACCTGACCAACCAGCGCGAAAAGCAATATTCGAACAGCACGAAGCGACTCTATGTCGTGACCCGCTCGGGCACGACGCTGCTGGGCGGTGTCCGCGTTACCTTCTGATCATGATCCCCGAACGCCCTTGATGTCCGGCCCGTGCGGGATATCAAGGGCACCTCTCCCGCGTCGGCCCGCCCAAGGGCTGGCGCGGTGTTTTTTCGATAAGGATTGTCCCCGGATGCGATGCAACCGGCTCTTCCTGAACGGGACCGAATGACCGACGCGAGCGCCTGGATCGCGGAGGGACGGACGCGTCTGCTGACCTATGTCCGCAGGCGCATACGCGACCCCGAACAGGCGGAGGATATCGTGCAGGAGGCGATCATGCGGGTCATCGAGCAGGAGCGGAAGCAGGTCATCGACCAGCCGCTCGCCTATGGCTTTCGCGTGGCGGACTCGGTCATCTACAATCGCGGGCGGCGGGGGAGCGGGACCCACGCGCCGGTCGACCCCGAACTCGCCTGCGCCCTGCCGCTGGCCGATGAGATCCTCGACTATCGCCAGCGCTACGACCGCTTCCAGGCCGCGCTGTCGCGACTCCCTGCGCAACGCCGCGCGGTCTTTGTCGAGCGGCATCTGGAGGGCAAGTCGCGCCAGCAGATCGCCGAGGACATGGGCCTCAGCGTCGAAGCGGTGAAGAAGCATCTGGTCCGCGCGATGATCGATCTGGACGGCTGTATCGACGACCTGCCCGTGCGGGGAGGTCACCTGCATGGCTGATTGCGACACCATGCTGGAGCAGGCCGCCGACTGGGCCGACCGGCTCGACACGCTATCGCGCGATGAACGGGCCGAGCTGGGCGCATGGCTGAATGCGGCGCCCGAGCACCGCGCGGCGCTGTCGCGGATGGTGCGCCTGCTCGGCGATCCGGCGCTGTTCGATGTGGTCGAGCAGGCCACACGCGACGTTGCGCCTCCCCCACCCCTTCCCCGCGCACGACCGCGCCGCTGGGCCGCATCGGGAATGGTGCGTCCCCGTCGCCGGGTCGCGGTCGCCCTCGCCGCCGCGCTGGCCGCTGTCGTGGCGGCGCCGATCGTCTGGCATGTCGCCACCCCGGACGCGACGGTCGAGCGGGTCTATGCCTCCTCGGTCGGCCAGCAGCGTCAGGTGGCGCTGCCCGATGGCTCGGACATGACGCTGGATGCCGACTCGCGCGTCGCCATCGCCTTTTCGGATAGCGGCCGCGACCTGACGCTCGAGAGCGGCGCGGCGCGGTTCGAGGTGCGCCATGACGCCGCCCGCCCCTTTGCCGTGACCACGCCGGAGGGACAGATGGTCGCGCTGGGCACCAATTTCAGCGTCGATCGCGGCGCGGGGCATAGCGAATTGCGCGTCTATCGCGGGCGCGTCAGGCTGACCGTGCCCGGCCAGGCGGCGGTGGTCGTGACGGGCGGGCACTGGGCGGAGGCGGGTGCGGGGCGGATCATGGTCCATGACTTCGATGTCGCCCGCTATCAGGGGTGGCAGGATCGCTGGCTGAGCGGCGACCGGATCCGGCTGGGCGATGCGGTCGCCCGGCTCGGCCGCTACAGCGCGCGGCCCATCCGGCTGGCCGATCCGGCGCTGGCGGACGAGACGTTCAACGGCCGCTTCCGGCTGGACACGCCGGTCGAAAGCCTCACGCTGATCGGTGCGCTGTTCGACCTGTCCGTCAAGGACGACGGGCGGACCATCCGGGTGGCGCGACCCGCCCGAACCAGCCAGGCCAATTGGCCGAACCAATAAGCGCAATACCAATCCAGACTCGGCGTTCGGAATGGTGCCCGCTCGGCATGGATTGATCGTTGCTCTACCCACCAGGGTCGCCTTCCGACCTGAAATGACAAAATATTCACAATCGTAAAATATTGATATTAAACGGCTATTTTCTGCCAGCCATTGTCCTGACCAATTTCCGCGTGAAACCGCTTTCCACCCCGTTGACAGGCATGACCATTCCATGTCACCGATAAGACCATAAGATTACAACACCGCGATGCAGGAAGAAATATTCGGTCTTTCGGCGTGATGGGCGCACATGATCCAAAGGATCAGGCGGCCTTTATGACGGCGGACTTCGGACAGGCTCCGCGTCCCGACGCAGCAGATGAGACGGCCGATCCCGGTCCGTGAACGCTCACCCCGTTCCGGCCGCCGACGCCCCCTGCTTCCCGCCGGCCGCCGATAGCCCGTCCGGCAAAGTCTCGGGGAAGCCCGGCGCGATGTGCCCCGCGTCGGGATCAGAGGGAGGGAAAGAGCATGACCATGTCACCGTGCCACGACGCGTCGCGTCTCCGGCGCAAATGCCTGCTTCACACGACCGCCTTTACCGCGGCCTGGGCCGCATCGGCGATGATCGCCGCGCCCGCCATGGCACAGACCGGCGGCCCCGTCGCTACCTCGACCACCAGCATCGCCGCCGCCGCCGATGCCGCGCAGGCGACGCCCCAGACCGACACCGCCGGGGCCGATGCCCAGAACGAGATCACCGTCACCGGCTATCGCCAGAGCATCGCCTCGGCGCTCACCGCCAAGCGCAACGACATCCGCATCACCGACGGCATCTCGTCGGAGGATATCGGCAAGTTTCCCGCCCAGAACATCACCGAGGCGATCCAGCGTATCGCGGGCGTCCAGATGTCCAACATCAACGGTCGCGGCTCGACGATCAGCATCCGTGGCCTGGGTCCGCAATATGCGCGCACCACGATCAACGGCCAGACCTTCGCCAGCGCCGACTTCAAGGACGGCTTCCGTTACGACATCATCCAGACCGATCTGGCGAGCGCGATCCAGGTCATCAAATCGCCGACCGCCGACATGGACACGGGCGGGCTGGCCGGCACCGTCAACATCGATACGGTCAAGCCGCTCGCCTATAAGGGGCCGAGTTTCATCGCGGGCATCAAGGGCTATTATTCCGACTATCGCAAGGCCGCGACGCCCAAGGTCAACGCCGCCTATATCAAGCGCTTCGCCGACGACACGATCGGCGTCATGCTGGATGTCGGCTATCAGAAGCTGAAGGATCGCGGCGACTATCTGTTCATCAAGAACTGGTATCAGCCGGGCACCGTCGCCGGGGCCTCCGATGCGCAGGTGCCGGGCAATCTCCGCTATCGCCGGATCGACCGCGACACCGAACAGCTGATGGGCAGCGGCGCGATCCAGTGGAAGCCGCAGGACAATTTCGAGGTCCTGTTGCAGGGCGAATATTCGCGCGACCATACCCGTTACGACACGCGCCAGATGGTGTTCGGCCGCTGGGCCGCCTCGGCGGTGACGGTCAACAGCAAGGCCAACGGCGTCGCGAACAATATCAATATCAGCAACTTCAACGTCGACAACAACGACCAGCCCGAACTGCGCAACCTCCAGACCCAGGCCTATACCGGCACGGTCAACTGGAGCCCGACCGACACCACCCATATCAAGGCGATCGGCCATTATACCCAGGGCGATGCCAAGCTGTACGAATGGGCGACCATCGACGAGGTGCGCTTCGCGAACGGCGGCCAGCTCGACATCTCCGATCCGTTCAACGTCAAGTGGAACACCGCCAGCCTGACCGACGGGTCGATCTACAATATGGCGAACCGCACCTGGTACGCCTTTGTCGACGGCGCGACGCATATCCAGTCGGCCCGCGACCGCGCGGTCCAGACCGACCTGACCCAGGACCTCGACTGGCACGGGATCAAGGCGCTGGTCTTCGGCGCGAAATACCATCACGAGAGCTTCGACACCAAGGCGTATCGCCACGACCGCGACGCCGATGTCAGCGATCCCGTCACGTACCCCGAGTTCGCCTGGATCCCCGATCTGTCGAAGACCGGCGTGCTGGTGAACAACTTCCTGGGCGGGTCGATGGCGATCCCCAGCAGTTTCCTGTCGGTCAATGCCCCGCTGTGGCAGCAGATACTGCGCGACGAGGGCATCAGCGTGCCCGATACGCCCGACTGGCCCAACACCTACCGCGTCGATCGTTATATCCCGGCGGTCTATGCGATGGCGAATATCGACGGCACGATCTTCAACCTGCCCGTGCGCGGCAATGTCGGCGTCCGCTACGAACATACCCACCAGAACGTCACCAGCAGCCTGACCAACGGCACCGGCAGCGACGCGACCCTTCTCGGCCAGCAGCATGTCGTACAGGATTATGGCAACGTCCTGCCCAGCGCGAGCTTCGCACTGGACGTGACCCCGCACCTCGTCGCCCGCATCGCGGCGGCCAAGGTGCTGGTCCGCCCGCTGCTCAACAGCCAGACGCAGATGGCCGACACCATCACCCGCGTCACCACCAGCCTGCGCCCCAGCGTCTCGGTCGCGCAGGGCGAGAGCCGATTGAAGCCGCTGACCGCCAACCAGCTGGACGTCAGCCTGGAATATTATCACGGCAAGGGTAATTCGATCACGCTGGCCGGTTTCTACAAGGCGGTGAAGAACGGCACCTTCACACAATTCTACTGCCCCGGCTCGTTCGACGGCGTCGCGCTGAACGGCGTGGTCAGCGACTGCCAGTCGGCGGACCTGAAGACCGATTACAGCTTCAGCCGGGTGCTGAACGACGACCGGGTCATCCATATCAAGGGGCTGGAACTGGGCGCGTCGCAGAACTTCGATGCGATCCTGCCCGTCAAGGGCTTCGGCGCGGTCGGCAACGTCACCGTGGTCGACACCGATGCCAGCGCGATCGGCACCGGCTTCAACCTGCGCGACCTGTCGAAGCTGACCTGGAACCTGACGCCCTATTGGGAAAACGAGATGTTCAGCGTCCGGCTGTCGGTCAACCACCGCAGTTCCTATGTCCAGGACGCGGCGTCGAGTTTCTTCGTCAATGGCGGCCTGACCCATGTGGTGCGCCCGCGCACCCAGATGGACCTGGCGCTGGGCTACACGCCCGCCAGCTATTTCAGCTTCACGGCGGGCATCATCAACCTGAACAACACCCACGAAGACGCCTATCAGACGAATGCGAACACCTTCCAGCTCGCCAGCCGGACGGGTCGCACCATCTACCTCTCAGCGTCGACGCGCTTCTAGACCTCCCCTCTGGAAGGCGGGCCAGCCATGGTCCGCCCTTCCCTTTTGGTATGAACCGGGGACAATGAAGTCCGTGATGACCTATCCCAAGACGCTCGGCCTGATCGGCACCCTGTTTCTCACCGCCTCGATGGCCCATGCGCAGGGCGATGGCGGGCAGGCGGCGCGCGCCGCGCTCCAGCGGCTGGGCGTGCCGGAGCGACAGGTTTCGGTGGCGATCCGGCCCTCGACCGATTCCCGCTACCGCGTCCGGGTCGATCATGACCGGCTGAATGTCGAAGCCTCCTCACCCGTCGCGGCAGTGCGCGGGGCGGCGGCGATGCTGAATGCGCAAGGACGGCTCGCGATCAGCTGGGAGGGCAATCGGGTCGGCCCGATGACCCGCCTGACGCCCGGTGACAGCGGCTGGGTTTCCTCGCCCTTCAACGTCCGCGCCTATCTGAACACCTGTACCTTCGGCTATACCACGCCCTGGTGGAGCTGGCCGCGCTGGGAGCGCGAGATCGACGCGATGGCGGTCCACGGCGTCGACATGCCGCTGGCGATGGAGGGGCAGGATTATGTCTGGCGCCAGCTCTGGCGCGAACAGGGGTTGAGCGAGGCGCAGCTCGCCCAGCACTTCTCCGGCCCCGCCTTCCTGCCATGGCAGCGCATGGGCAATATCGAGGGCTATCGCGCGCCCCTGCCGACCGGGTGGATCGACAAGAAGCACGACCTGCAAAAGCGTATCCTCACCCGGATGCGCGACCTGGGCATGACGCCGATCCTGCCTGCCTTTGCGGGTTACGTGCCCAAGGCCTTTGCCGAGGCGCATCCGAAGGCGCGCATCTACCAGATGCGGTCGTGGGAGGGGTTCGAGGGGACCTATTGGCTCGACCCGTCCGATCCGCTCTTCGCGCCGCTCGCCAAGCGGTTCCTGCAACTCTACACCGCCGAGTACGGGCCGGGGAAATACTACCTGGCCGACGCCTTCAACGAGATGGTGCCGCCCATCGCCGAGGATGGCAGCGACACCGCCCATGCCGCCTATGGCGACGCGACCGCCAACACCCCCGCGCTCGACGCCGCGACCAAGGCAGCCGCCCTGCCCCGCGAGGTCCGCGACGCCCGGCTGGCGGCCTATGGCCAGCGGCTCTATGCCTCGATCGCCGCCGCCGCGTCGGGGGCGACCTGGGTGATGCAGGGCTGGTTGTTCGGCGCGGACAAGAAATTCTGGACGCCCGACGCCATCGCCGCCTTCCTGCGTGACGTGCCGGATGAGAAGATGCTGATCCTCGACATCGGCAATGACCGCTATCCCGGCATCTGGAAGAAGACGAACGGCTTCGACGGCAAGAACTGGGTTTATGGCTATGTCCATAATTATGGCGGCAGCAACCCGGTCTACGGCGCGCCCGATTTCTACCGCCGGGATGTGGCGGCGATGTTCGCCGACAAGGGGCGCGGGAATGTCCGCGGCTTCGGTATGTTCCCGGAGGGGCTGCACAGCAACAGCCTGGTCTATGACTATGCCTATGACGTGGCGTGGCCGGGCGGCGACATGGCGCTTGGCCCCTGGCTGAGCCGCTACACCGCCGCGCGCTATGGCCGCAGCGACCCGGCGATGGTCACGGCGTGGCAGGATGTGGTCGCGGGTGCCTATGACGTGCGCTACTGGACCCCGCGCTGGTGGAACGAGCGGGCGGGCGCGTACCTCTTCTTCAAGCGCCCTGCCGCCGACGCACCGACCTATCCCGCCGAGCCGGGCGACCGGGGGAAGCTGCGTGCCGGGATCGCGGCGATGCTGAAACTCGCGCCCGCTTATGGTCAGAGCACGCTCTATCGGTATGATCTGGTCGACCTGACCCGCCACGCCGCCAGCCTGTCGCTGGACGACAGCGTGAAGGCCGCCGTCGCCGCCTATCAAAAAAGCGATATCTCCGCCGGAGACCGCGAGACCGCGCGGATCAAGGCGCTGGCGCTGGCCATCGACCATCTGATCGGCGGGCAGCAGGAAAGCCTGGCCAGCTGGATCGCGGATGCGCGCGCCTATGGCGACACGCCCGCCGAAAAGGCCGCCTATGAACAGAATGCCAAGGCGCAGGTAACGATCTGGGGCGGGCGCGGCCATCTGGGCGATTACGCGTCCAAGGCCTGGGCGGGCATGTATGCCGATTATTACCTGCCGCGCTGGACCGCCTATCTCACCGAAGCGCGCGCCGCCGCGCTCGCCAGGCGGCCGGTCGACGATGCCGCCTTCACGGCCAAACTGCTCGACTGGGAAAAGGCATGGGTCGCTTCTCCCCGCAGCTACAAGACCGCCGCGCCCACCGATCCGGTGGCCGAGGCCCGCGCGCTGATGCAGGAGACCGCCCGATGACCACCGCCAGACCCGAGCGTTTCGCCTCGCTCGATATGTTCCGGGGCGCGACCATCTTCCTGATGATCGTGGTCAACACGGCGGGCGCGGGCGGAGCCTTTACCCAGTTGCAGCACGCGCCGTGGATCGGCTTCACGCTGGCCGACCTGATCTATCCGACCTTCCTGTTCGCAGTCGGCAATGCGATGAGTTTCGCGCTGACCCGGCCGATGGCCGAGCATGTCTTCCTGCGCCGGGTGTTCAAGCGCGCCGCGCTGATCTTCCTGCTCGGCGTGTTGATGTACTGGTTCCCCTTCGTCACGCATCAGGCGGACGGCAGCTGGGTCGCCAAGCCCTTTGCCGACACCCGGCTGACCGGCGTGCTGCAACGTATCGCGCTCTGCTATCTGCTGGGGGCGCTGCTCGCGCGCTATCTGCGGCCGAGCCACCTGCTCATCGCCGCCATCGGCCTGGTCGTCGCGCACTGGGCGATCCTCGTCGGCCTCAGCCCGACGGGCGAGGCGTTCGGGCGGTACAGGAATGCGGGGACGCTGTTCGACCTGTGGCTGATCGGGCTGGAGCATCTCTACAAGAAGGATCATGGCTTCGATCCCGAGGGGCTGCTCGGCACATTGCCCGCGACCGCCAATGTGATCGCGGGCTATCTGACGGGCCTCGCCATCCAGCGCTGGGGCAAGCATGGCGCGACGGTCGGGAAGCTGGCGGCTGTCGGGGCCGCGCTGGTCGTCATCGCGCTGCTGTTCGCGCCGGTCCTGCCGGTGGCGAAGAAGCTGTGGACCGGCTCGTTCGTCGCGCTGACGGTCGGGCTGGACCTGATCCTGCTCGGCGCGACGCTGTGGCTGGTCGAGGTGCGCGGCGTAACGCTCGGGCGGTCCTTCCTTCAGATGCTGGGGCGCAATCCGCTCGCCATCTACCTCTTTTCCGAGCTGCTCGTCCTCGTGCTGGAACTGGTCCATATCGATGGCGAGGGGCTTTACACCTGGGTCGGCCTCAACGCGTTCCAGCCGATCGCGCCCGGGCCGGTCGGGTCGCTGCTCTGCGCGTTGGTCTATACGTTGATCTGCTGCGCGTTCGGCTGGGTGCTGGATCGCAAGGGGATTATCTTGAAGGTTTGACCCGTGCGCTGCGACTTCGCTCAGCGTGAACGGAGCGGGGGGCTTATACCCAACCCCCGTTCAGCCTGAGCCCTTCGGCTGGCTGGCAAGCCAGCTGCTCAGGATAAACTTCGGCGCTTTGCGCCGAAGTCGAAGGCCAAGGGATCACCTCTCCCGAACCGAAATCGTCCGCCCCAATCCCGAAGCCTTGCCCGGCTCTGCTTCCACCAAAAGCACCACCTGCCGCTCCCCCGCCCCGGCTGGGAACGGCACGACCAGCGGCGCGCCTGCAAAGTCCGCCTTCTCCGCCTGCTTCACCCCGTCGACCCAGGCCTCGGCCCGCCCGACGACCTCGGCAAAGACCACCGCGCCGCCCTGCTCGGCCACCCGGCGGCGGGGCTTGAAGCTGGTGCGATAGGTCGACCAGACGCCCTCGCCCGGCCCCTCCAGCCGACCGGGCCGCGCATAGACCAGGCTGTTCATGTCATTGCCCGCATAGCGCCGCAGCGGGTCGGGCCGGGTCGCGGTGAAGTCGCTCCGCTTCCAGTCGGTCAGCATCGCGACGGGGCGCGTCGCGGGCAGCATGGGCAAAGGCTCGGCCGCGATCACCCGCACCGACGCGCGCGCCGGTTTCAGGCCCGGCGCGGTCACCTCGACCATCAGCGTACCCGCCCCCGCCTCGGCCCGGACCAGCGCCTGGGCCAGGCCATGGAAAAGGCGGCGCGCGGGCACGACCTCGGAGTCATGGTCGTTCGGGTCGCCATTGCCGACGCCGATCACCACGCCCTTCGTCACCCGAAAGCTGACCGGCGCATCGGCGTCCGGCACCACCCGCCCCTTCGCATCGACGGCCATCACGGTGAAGGGCTGCACATCGCTGCCCGTCCCCAGCATCCCGCGCCGATCCGCGACCAGCTTCAGCGCGACGGCCTTGCCCGTCGTCTCGACGGCGGTGCGAGACACCTCGCGCCCGCCGCGATAGCCGACCGCCTCAAGCCGTCCGGCGCTATAGGGCACCTGCCATTCGGGCATCGCCAGCCGGTCGACCGTCTTCCGGCCCAGCGACTGGCCGTTCAGACGCAACTCCACCGTATCGGCATTGGTCAGCGCCATCACCCGGATCGCCTGCCCCTCGCGCCCCGGCCAGGTCCAGTGCGGCGCGATGGCGAGCGCGGGCGCATCGTCGACCCATTGCGCGCGGCGCAGGTGGAAGGCCATCTTGGCGAAACCGCACAGGTCCATGATGCCGAACACGCTGCTGGTCGTCGGCCATTCGAACGGCGTCGGCTCGCCATGATAGTCGAAGCCGGTCCACACAAACGTCCCCGCGACAAAGGGCCGCGTATCGATCATCCGCCAGCTCTCGTGATGGGTCAGTCCCCATTCGGCGGCGTCGGTATCGTAGGAGCTGACCTCATGCGCGGCCATGTCGGTCTTCCACACGCCACGCGTCATGAATGCGCTGGTATCCTCCGAACTGGTCATCGGCTTGGTCGGGTGGGCGGCGTGGAATGTGTCGTAGCGGCGATGCTGGTAGTTGAAGCCCATCACATCGACCGCGTCCGAGACGTTCAGCGGCGAGAACATGCCGTCATTCATCGCCGCCGTGACCGGGCGCGAGGTGTCGAGTTCCTTCACCGCCTCGGCCATGCGGCGGACCATCTCGTATCCCTGTTCGGTGCCCTGCATCGGTTCCTCGTTGAACACCGACCAGAGGAAGACGGAGGGATGGTTGCGATCGCGGCGAACCAGCCATTGCAGCTGCCGCAGATAATCGGGGCTGGGGTTGAAGTTGCGGTTTTCGTCCATGACCAGCATCCCCAGCCGGTCGCACGCATCGAGCAGTTCGGGCGCGGGCGCATGGTGCGAGCAGCGCAGCGCGTTGCAGCCCATCGCCTTCAACCGCCGGATGCGCCACTCCCACATCGTATCGGGCATGGCGACGCCGACACCGGCATGATCCTGATGGACGCAGACGCCCTTGATCTTGGTCGCCACGCCGTTGAGGTAAAAGCCGGTGGCTGCGTCGAAGCGGATCTCCCGAAAGCCGATCCGGGTGGCGCGGGCATCGATCGCCTTGCCGTCGCGCAGCAGCTGGGTCTCCACCCGGTAGAGGGTCGGCTGGTCGACCGACCAGAGCTGCGGCGACGTAACCGGGATGGTCATCATCGCCTCGGCGGTCCTGAGCGGATCGACGGTCACGTCCGTCTCCGCCCGTCCGATGGTGCGGCCCGCCGGGTCGATCAGCACCGCCTCGGCCCGCACGGTCGCGGGGGCTTTCAGGATGTTGGAGACGGTCAGCGCGACCGGCACCGTCCAGCCCGCACCGTCGCGGCGCGGATCGGCGTGCAGGCCATCGGTGACGATGCTCACCCCGTCGCGCACCGCCAGCCAGTTGTGGCGGTACAGCCCCGCGCCCTCATACCACCAACCCTCCATCGTCTCGGCATCGACGCGGACGGCCAGCGTGTTCAGCTCCTCGCCGAACCGGGCATAGGGCGTGATATCGATCAGGATCGCGGTGTATCCGCTGAAGCTGTGCGCGACGAGGACGCCGTTGAACCAGACCTTGGCGTTGGTCGCCGCTGCGCCCAGCTGCACCTCCAGATAGCGCCCGCGCCATTCGCTCGGCAGCTTCAGCGTGCGGCGATACCAGCCGATCCCGCGCCGCCGATAGCCTTGCGCGACATTGGCCTTGGGGTCGACCACCTCCTCCATCGCCCAGTCATGCGGCAGTTCGACCGCGTGCCAGTCGCTGTCGTCATAGCTGACCGCCGCCGCGCCCTGTGCGATCCCGGCCTTGGCATTCTGATAGCTTTCCTCATGCCCCAGGATCGGCGGAACGGCGATGTCGCCCTTGTGGAACAGCCAACCGTCATTCATCCGCAGCAGGCCGGGATCGGCGATAAAGGGCGGCTCGGGCATAATGTCGAACGGCGCGGGCGCATCGCCGCTGTCCAGTTCCATCGGACGGTCGACCGCCAATGCGGGCGTTCCCAGCGCGGGTGCGGCCAGCCCGCTGGCCAGAAGAGTGCGGCGGGTCACGGTCATCGGGCAGTCTCCGGCCAAGAATCAGAGGGGAGCGGCGCGTAGAGCGGGCGGGCGCCGTCGAGCACCAGCTCGACACGATCGAGGATCAGGCCGGGGTCGAGCGGCACGATCGCCACCCGGTGCTGTCCGGCGGGAAAGCTCTTGAGCGGGATGTCGGCGATCGCAGTGTTGGTCAGCACATTCTGCCGCCACTGGTCGCTGCGCCCGGTGGTCGCGAAATCGACCGTCTGCCAGTCGCCGTCGTCCAGCCGGACGGCGGCGCGAAGTCCGTGCGCGGGATCGCGCGGATGGGTCGGCAGCGCGACGATATGCAGGGTCGCCCCCGCCTCGGTCATGGTCGCAAACCGCCATGTTGCGTGCGTGCCCTGCGCCGCCGAACCGCGCCTCGGCAGGTTCAGCTTCGCCCGCAGCGCACCATGCTGGCTGCCCAGATCGGGGATCGCTTGCCAATCCGCGCCATAACTGGCGGTCAGCGCAGGCATGGTGACGCGGCGTTCGTCCTCGATGGCCGTGCCCGGCTCAACCTTGGGCGGGGTCAGCGCGGCCGCATGGACGACCACCGGCTGATCGCCGCAGCGCAGCGTCACCGGCCCGACCGCGCCCTTGCCGTCATAGCGCAGGATCAGCCGCTGCTCGTAACCCCCGCGCGCGTTCAATTCGCCCTTGTTTTGCGACAAGGACAGACCGGCGGGCATATCGCTCACCGCCCAGGCCGTCGCCTGCGGCTGATGCTGGTACAGCGTCACGGGCCGCGCGGCGGGAATGCCGCGGGTGAAGGTCAGGACATTCTCGTCCCCGATCCACGCGCCCCACAGCCCGGTGGCGCAGCCGCCTTGCGTCGAGAACTGCCAGTTCGGCCACATCGGCTCGGCAAAGACCGGCAGGCGGCGCGGCGCCATGTCCATCATCCCGCGCCACTTGCCGCCAGCCAGCGCATTGTAGCGCGCCGTATCCGCGACCAGCCCGGCATGGGCCGCCTTCGCCCCCGCGACATAGGCATTGGCGCTGGCCCGCTGATCGCGCGCGTACAGCTCGGCCAGATCGAGTGACAGGATACGTGTGTTCAGCCCCGCCGCGCCGCGCACCGGGTAGAGGACCAGCTCGTAAAAGGCATCCTGCCGGTCCTTCGCGATACGCGTGCCGATCGCCTCCGCCTGCGCCGCGAGCGCCTGATAGGCCGCGATGCGCGCCTGCGCTTCTTCGCCATCCGATCGGACATAGCCGCTCGGGCGGTTGGGCGTGACCCATTCGGTCTGGCCGAAGCCCATGAATTCGGGCTTTCGCGGCCAGGCGAGGTCGTAGAAGCGCATCATCACATCGGCGATCGCACCCGCCTCCGCCTCGTCGAACTGCTCGGCCATGAAGCGGCGCAGATGCTCGCGCGGTGCCTCGTCCAGCAGCTTCGCGTCGAAGGCGAGGTCGAGGAAATATTGCGAGAGATACTCGATCGGCTTGATGTCGCCAACATTGACCACCCAGATGCGCCGCGCATCGGTATCCCAGGCGCGCCCCATCTCTTCGCGGATCAGCGCGGGATGCGTGGTGCCCAGCCACAGATAGTCGTGCGGACGCCCCCAATAAGACAGGTGGTAATAGACCCCCGCCCCGCCCGGCCGTTTCTGCTCCTCGGCCGTGCTGAGCCGACGCAGATAGCCGTAATTGTCGTCCGTCCACATCAGCGTGACGTCACCGGGCAGGGTCAGCCCGGCGTCATAGGCCTCCTGCAATTCATGATAAGCGACATAAAGCTGCGGAACCTGTGTAGCCGGTCTGCCCAGCGTGTCGGCCAGAAGCCCGCGCTGCCGCCCGACCACATCCTCCAGTATGCTGCGCCGCGCCGCCGTGGTCGTCACCCCCTGCATCGGCCCGTCATGCAGCCCCCGCAGGCCGACCGTATAGATCGCCTCCTGCCCCCTGGTCTCACCCACCCGTTCGCGCCAATAATCCAGGATCGCCTGGGGCCGCCGAGTGAAGTCGAACCCGCCGCGTTGCCCCTCGTCCCATTCGCGCAAGTTGTTGCGGAGCATCGGCTCGGCGTGCGAACTGCCGATGACGATCGCATAGCGTTTTGCGAGCGGCGCATTGCCCGGATCGCCGAAAAACGGCGTCGAGACCGAGTGCATCGCGGGCCACAGCGTATTGGCCTTCAACCGCCACATCAGCTCAAAGACGCGTTGATAGGTCTTGGGGCCGATATTGCCCTTTTCCGGATCGAAGGTCTTGGCCGCCCAAGGCTCCAGCCCCCAATCCTCGTCGTTCAGGAAGATGCCGCGATACTTCACCGACGGCGCGCGCGAGACGAAGGCGGCGTCATCGATGGCGATCCGGTTGCGACGGCGCGGGGTGACGTCCGCCCACCATTCCCAGGGCGACACACCCAGCGCGCGGGACAGGTCGGTCACGCCATAAGCGGCACCGCGCGCGTCCGATCCGACGATCAGCAGATAGCGCCGCCCGGCCACGCGGAACCCGGCCCGGACATAACGTTCCCAGCCGCCGGAGATCGGCGACAGGTCGACGCCGCCCTGCGCCGCCAGCCGCTGGACGATCGGGGAAGCCGTCGTTCCGATCACGACGCACATCGCGGCACAGTTCGCCGCATCCTCGACGATCGCGCCCGGCCGCCCGTCCAGCGCAGTCAGGTCGCGGGCCAGAAGTTCGGCGGCGATACGGGTGGTCCCCTCGCCGTCCGGGGCCGCCAGCAGGCTCACTCGCGTCAGGTCGAACTCGGCGGCCGGGGCGGGAGCGGCGAGGCCCAGCAACGATGCCAGGCCCGCCCCCATGACCATGATCCCCGCCCGTTTCATCCGCCCACCCCCATGGTTATCGGATCAGTCTAACCCGGAGGCTCAAGCTGTAAAGCTCATTTGCCTGACCAATTAGGGGCCTTTTCCAGTCCACAGAAAGAAACCACCCCAGGTGGCGCCTTCCATCATCAGGCGGTGACGCCGTGGCCTGAAATCACCAGCGCGACGCCGATCTCATGCCGCGCGCCCGGCGGCAGCGTGACTTCCAGCGCCTCGGCGGTGCGCTTGAACGGCAGCGGGCTGTTGTCGCCCTGCAGCGTCACGCGCTGGATCTGGCCCGGCATGGTCGGGTTGCCCTGCGCCAGCAGGGTCATGCGCGCAACATTGTCCTCGGGCCAGCCCATCACCAGCGCATGGAGATTGCCGTTGCGCGTCACATACCGCACGTCGCGCGCGGTATAGGCGGACTTGGGACCCCCTTCGGAGAAATTGCCCGAATTGCCGCGCGTCGGGCCTTCGCCGTTCAGCTTCCACGGGCGGCTGGCATAGATCGCCTCGCCATAACGGCCCATCCATTCGGCGATATCGTTGACGATCTTCTCTTCCTTGTCGTCGATCGTCCCGTCCCCGCGCATCGGCACCGACAGCATCAGATTGCCGTTCTTGGACACCACGTCGCACAAGGTATGGATGACGGTCGCCGCCGACTTGTAGCCATCGTTCCGATAGGTCTCGATATCGTAATGCCAGTTGCCGATGCAGGTGTCGGTCTGCCACGGGAAGCGCTCGATATAATTTTTACCGCCACGCTCGACGTCGTCGACGATACCCGTGCGCCGCTGCGGCGGCGTCATCTTACTGGTGACGACGGCTTCCAGGCGACCGCCATTCCACTGCATCGACTGGTTGTAGAACCAGGACGTGAAATCCAGGCCATATTGCTCCAGGGGCAGGTCGAAATTGTCGAAATAGACCATGTCCGGCCGGTATTTCTCGACCAGATCCCTGGCGCGGAGCAGCCAGTTGGCCGCGAAGTTCGACTTCGCCGGAACCCCCTCGTTCCACAGGCGGTCGGTCGCTTCGTGCCAGGCGTTCGCCTCGGCCTCGGTACGGATGCCATCGGGCATCGGCATGTGGCGGCCAGTATAAAGCTGTTGCGGGTCCAGCCCCTCCCACCATTGCCCGCGTCCTTGCGCCGCGGTCAGCTTATAGGCGTCGTAGCGTTCGCCCGCCCGCGGGCCGGTCGGGTCATAGCCATAAGCGGGCTGGTTCCAGTGCCAGGCATGGGCCGAGTGGTTCGACACGGCGAAGCGCAGCCCCCGGGCGCGGGCGCCCTTCGCCCATTCGCCGACGATATCCCGGCGCGGTCCCACCCGCGTCGTGTTCCAGGCATGGTATTGGGAATCATACGCGTCGAGATTGTCGTGATGGTTGGCCAGCGCCATGAAATATTTCGCGCCCGCCTTCTTGTAGAGGTCGAGCAAGCGGCCGGGGTCCCAGCGATCCGCCTTCCACCTGTTCTGGATCTGCATGAAGCCGACATCGGCCGGATGGCCATAAGTCTTGAGGTGATGGTTATAGGCGCGGCTGCCGGGCAGATACATCTCGCGGGCGTACCAGTCGCCCTGTTCGGGCACGCACTGCGCGGTCCAGTGCGCCCACATGCCGAACTTGGCGTCGCGGAACCAGTCGGGCACGCTGTAACCCGCGGTCAGCGACGCCCAGTCCGGCGTAAAGCGGGAGGGCGGCGGCACCTTCAGCGCACGCCCCGCTCCCATGGCCTGCGGCGCCGTCGGCACCGCCGAGGCCGCGGCGGGCGCCAGTGCCGCCGCCGCGATCGCCCCCCCGATCATCTCGCGTCTGTTCGCCTTCATCCCTCGCTCTCCCTGCCATCGATGCCGTCACGCACACGGCCGCTTTCCGAGCCTGTACGCTCGGGCCGCGCTACCCTTCGCCGCTCTCTTCTGTGAAAGCTCTATATTATAAGCGCGATCCTAATTCACATTTGTCGGAGTTTGCAAGGCGTGTGGCGGAGGAGCGCCGGATACGGCCCACGATCCTCGATCCGGTTGCCGATCCGGCGCTACCGCACTGCACAATGCAATCGATGACTGTAATCGGGTTAACTCGCTTTGCCGCAGAGACCCGGTTTTCTAATCGCGCCCCGCACCACGAATAACAAACCAAAGGGGCCACCATGCCGATTGCACCCGTTTCCCTGATCGCGATGATCGCCGCGCTGACCAGCGCGCCGCAGCAGACCGACCGCCCCCAGCCCAAAGCCCCGACCGCCGCCAAGACCGTGACCCAGGACCCGCCCGCGCCGGTGGTCGCCCGCCCCGGCGGCATGACGAACCGCGACTGGTGGCCCAGCCGCCTGGACCTGACGGCGCTGCGCCAGCATGAGGACACCCGCGCCAATCCTTATGGTGCGGACTATGACTATCGGAAGGAATTCAACAGCCTGGACCTGGATGCGGTCAAGGCCGATATCCGCCGTGTCCTGCACAGCTCGCAGCCCTGGTGGCCGTCCGACTATGGCAATTACGGCCCCTTCTTCATCCGCATGGCTTGGCACAGTGCGGGGACCTATCGCGCTGGTGACGGGCGTGGCGGCTCGGACGGCGGCGAGCAGCGCTTCGACCCGCTGAACAGCTGGCCCGACAATGTCAGCCTGGACAAGGCCCGCCGCCTGGTCTGGCCGATCAAGCAGAAATATGGCCGCAAGCTCAGCTGGGGCGACCTGATGGTGCTTAGCGGCAATGTCGCGCTGGAGGATATGGGCTTCAAGACGGTCGGCTTTGCCGGCGGTCGCGTCGATGCGTGGCAGCCGGACGTCGTCTTCTGGGGGCCTGAGACCAAGATGATGGGAACCGAGCGCAGCAACGCGGACGGCACGTTGAAGCGGCCGCTGGCGGCGACCACCATGGGCCTGATCTATGTCAACCCGGAAGGGCCGAACGGCAATCACGATCCGATCGGCGCCGCCGCCGATATCCGCCGCGCCTTCGGCAACATGGCGATGAACGACGAGGAGACGCTGGCGCTGATCGCGGGCGGCCACACCTTCGGCAAGGCGCATGGCGCGCATGCCCCGAAGGATTGCGTCGGGGCCGAACCGGCGGCGGGTGCCATCGAGCAGCAGGGCCTGGGCTGGGCCAATAAGTGCGGCAAGGGCAATGCCCAGGACACCGTGACCTCGGGCCTGGAGGGCGCCTGGTCGGCCTCACCCACCCAGTTCACCACCCAATATATCGACAATCTGCTCAATTATGACTGGGTGAAGACCAAGAGCCCGGCGGGCGCGACCCAGTGGATTCCGACCGACCCGGCGGCGGCGCAGCTGGTGCCCGACGCGCATCTGCCGGGTGTCCGCCACGCGCCGATCATGTTCACCACCGACATGGCGCTGAAGGACGATCCTGCCTTCCGCAAGATTCTGGAGAGCTGGCAGAAGAACCCCGACCTGTTCGCACAGGCCTTTGCCCGCGCGTGGTTCAAGCTGACCCATCGCGACCTCGGCCCGCGTGCCCGCTATCTGGGCAAGGACGTCCCGACCGAGTCCTATGCGTGGCAGGATGTCCTGCCCGCCGCCAGCTTCGCACCGATCGGTGCGGAGGATCAGGCCCGGCTGAAGTCGATGGTGCTCGCATCGGGCCTTTCGGGTCCGGCGCTGATCCGCACGGCCTGGGCCTCGGCCTCGACCTTCCGCAGCACCGACATGCGCGGCGGGGCGAACGGCGCGCGGCTACGCCTCGACCCGCAGCAGGGCTGGACGGTCAACGATCCGGCCGAGCTGAAGACGGTGCTGGCGAAGCTGACCGCGATCCAGAAGGACTTTGCGCGCAGCGGACGTCAGGTGTCGATGGCCGACCTGATCGTATTGGGCGGCAATGCCGCGATCGAGCAGGCGGCGCGGGCCGGGGGCATGACGGTCACCGTGCCGTTCAAGCCCGGTCGCGTCGACGCCACCCAGGCACAGACCGATCCGAAGTCCTTCGCCCATCTCGAGCCGGTCGCCGATGGCTTCCGCAACTATTACGGGCCGAAGGCAGAGGTCAGCGCACCCGAAGCGCTGGTCGACAAGGCGGACTCGCTGGACCTGACCGTGCCGGAAATGACCGTGCTGGTCGGCGGAATGCGCGCGCTGGCCGCCAATAGCGCCGGATCGAAGAACGGCGTGCTGACGACCCGTCCGGGAACGCTCAGCAACGACTTCTTCGTCAACCTGCTGTCGATGGACACGGTATGGACAAAGTCGGCGACACCGGGCCTGTATGAGGGCAAGGACCGGGCGACGGGCGCTGCCCGCTGGACCGCGACGCCGGTCGACCTGATCTTCGGCTCGAACTCCGAACTGCGCGCCGTGGCGGAGGTCTATGCCGCCGACGATGCCAGGGAGAAGTTCGTGAACGACTTCATCGCCGCCTGGACGAAGGTGATGGACGCGGATCGCTTCTGAAGCGGGATGCATGAGATGCCCCCCTCCCCTTCAGGGGAGGGGATCGCCCTGACTATTGCAATGTCATCACGGTCCGAGCACAGCACCAAAGCGCAACGTGATGCGCAGGCCCGGGCGGGTATTCACGATCTCCAATGCGGCATCGAGCCGCGATGCGGCCGAGCGGACGATGGCGAGGCCCAGTCCGCTGCCCTCGCTGTCGCGGGCGGTCGACAGGCGGGTGAAGCGCTCGCCCAGCCGGGCCAGATCGGCATCGGGCAGACCGGGGCCGTCATCGGCCACGTCGATCCTGATCCCCTCCCCCGCTTCGTCGGACACCGTCAGCATCACCTGACCGCCGCGACGATTATAGCGGATCGCATTGTCGAGCAGGTTGGACAGGATCTCGAACAACAGGGTGCGGTGGCTGGCGATCGCGATGTCGGCGGGTGCGTCGAGATGGATTTCCACCCCCGCCTCGATCGCCTGGGCGATGCGGCGGTTGATGACGGCGACCGCCACCTCGCGCAGGTCGACCCGTTCACGCGGCGGCGCGGCCCCTGCCTCCTCGGCACGGGCGAGCGCCAGCAACTGCGTCACCAGATGTTCCAGCCGATCGGCGGCGTCGGCGATCTCGCCCAGTGCCGCCGGACTGCCACGTCTTGCCAGGGCGACCTGCACCTTGAGCACCGCCAGCGGCGTGCGCATCTGGTGCGAGGCATCGGCGGTAAAGCGCCGCATCCCCGCCGTCGCGCTGTCCAGCCGGGCGAGCAGATGGTCGAACGCATCGGCAAGCGGGCGAAGCTCGACCGGCAGCGGCCCGGTATCGAGCGGCGACAGGTCCGGCGTCGCGCGCGTGTCCCGCGCCGCCACCGCGCCGCGCAAGCCCGCCAGCGGCCGCAGGCTCCAGGCGAGCGCGGGGCGGATCAGCAGCATGGCGACGCCCACCAGCAGCAACTCTCCCAGCACCAGCGCGACCACCAGCCGCCGTTGCAGCGCACGGCGACCGTCGAGCGTCTCGGCCACCTGCACGATGACCGGCGCGTCGATGCGGGGCAGCGCGCGGCGCACTTCGGCGATGCGGATATCCTGATCGCGGTAGCGGGCGAAGCGGAAGCGCGGCGTGTCGAGTGCCAGTTCACCGATGTTCGGCGCGGACAGATCGGCATAGCCGGTCAGCAGCCGTCCCCCTACCGCGATCCGGTAATAGACATTGTCGCGCTCGCTATTCTCCAGCATCCCGAAAGCGGCGGCAGGCAGGTCCAGCGTCACCTCGCCGCGCTCCACCTGCACCGTCTCGGCCACTGCGCCCAGCGCGCCACCCAGCACGCGGTCGTTGGTCCGGCGAACCACATCGGCGATCAGCGTCGCCCCCGCCAGCCCCAGCAGCACCGCGATCGCCAGCATCGGCGCCAGCATCGCGGCAAGCAGCCGGGTGCGCAGCGCTACGGCGCGCCCGCGTGGAGGCTCAATGGGCATCGAGCATATAGCCGACCCCGCGCACGGTGCGGATCGCCGGGCCATCGGGGGCCAGCTTGCCGCGCAGCCGGGTGATGTTCACCTCGATGGCGTTGGGGCCGACCGGCTCGTCATAGCCGAACACCTCGGATTGCAGTGTCTCGCGCGGCACGATCTGCCCGGCGCGGGTGGCCAGCGCGTCGAGCACCGCCCATTCGCGGCGACGCAAGTCGAGTGTCCGCTCCCCCACCCTTGCCGCGCCGCGCGAACGGTCGAGGACGAGCGCGCCGACCACCAGCTCGGGCGTGGGATCGCCCCCGCGCCGCCGCCCCAGCGCGCGAATGCGGGCCTCCAGTTCCTCCGGCGCGAAGGGCTTGCGGAGATAATCGTCCGCGCCGAGGTCCAGCCCGCGCACCCGGTCGTCCAGCGCATCGCGCGCGGTCAGCATCATCACCGGCACCCGGTTGCCCTGCCGCCGGAGCGTCTGGAGCACCGAGAAGCCGTCAATATCAGGCAGCCCGACATCCAGGACGACAAGGGCATAGGCTTCATCCGCCGCGACCATCAGCGCGTCCTCGCCCGTCGCGACATGATCGACCGCATGGCCCGCCGCGCGCAACAACGCGACGATCCCGCGCGCCAGCGCCGCATCGTCCTCGACGATCAGAATCCGCATGGCGCGGGCCTTGCGTGAAAGGCGGATGACAGCTTGGCGGGATAATCCATGGCATTGAGCTTACCCGAACCCAGAGGCGGGAAGCGAGAGGACCTGAACGATGCGAATGGTAATTCTATCGATGCTGATGCTGGGTGCCGTCGCGCCCGCTCACGCCGATGCGCAGCGCCCGGCCGGTTATCCCCGCTCCTATGACGCGCTGGTCGACGAGGCACGCGGCGAGCGCATGGTGCGCATCTATGGCAATGCCGACACTTCCGCGATGCAGCCGCTGATCGCCGCGTTTCGCCGCACTTATCCCGGCGTCCAGGTCCGCTATGACGATCTGGAATCGAGCATCATCTACGACCGCGTCGTCGCCGAGGCGCGCCGCCGCGCCGCCGGAGCCGATCTGGTCTGGTCCTCGGCGATGGACCTGCAGGCCAAGCTGATCAACGACGGTTATGCGCAAGGCTATCTCAGCCCGGAAAAACCCGCGCTCCCCGCCACGGCGGTGTGGAAGAATATGGGTTACGGCGTCACCGCCGAGCCGGTCGCCTTCGTCGTCAATCGCCGCCTGATCCCCGCCGCGCAAGTGCCGCGCACCCATGAGGCGTTCGAGCAATTGCTCCGCACCCGTCGCGGCGCGCTGATGGGCAAGGTCGCCACCTATGACCCCGCCCGGTCCAATGTCGGCTATCTCTATCTGACCGAGGATCATGCGATCACCCGCGACACCCGCTCGCTGGTGCAGGCGATCGCGGCGACCCGGCCGATACTGTCGCGCACGACCGAGCCGATGCTGGATGCGGTGTCGGCGGGGCGGATCGCCATCGCGTACAATGTGGTCGGCCCCTATGCGCTGACCCGGGCGATGCGCGACCCGAATATCCGGGTGGTCTTCCCGCGCGACTATACGATCATCGCCTCGCGCGTCGCCTTCATCGCGCGCGACGCCCGGCATCCGGCGGCGGCGCGGCTGTTCCTCGACTTCCTGTTGTCGCGCACAGGGCAGACGCTGCTCGCGAAGCAATGGCTTTTGCCGGTGCGGGCCGATGTCCGTGCGCCCCGCCTGTCGCGCGAACAGCAGCGCCCGATCCGCGTCGGGCCACAGCTTCTCGTCAATCTCGACACCATCAAGCGCCGCCGCTTCCTGGCCGACTGGCGCGCCACTCTTGCTCAAGAGGCCCCCAAATGATGACCCCGATCCGAACTGCCACCGCGCTGGTCGCCCTGTTGGCCGCCACCCCCGCGCTCGCCCAGACGCCGAGCAACGACGACCTCGCAGCGCTGGTCCGCCAGCAGGCCGCCGAGATCGCGACCTTGCGGGCGAGGCTCGACCGGCTGGAGGGGACGACCGCCGCCGCGCCCGCTCCGGTTGCCGCCCCTGCCCCGACCACCTCGCCCACGCCGCAACTGGCGCAAACCGACACGATCGGCCGCGATACCGTCACCCGCCCCTTCGCGCCGCAGCTGGTCCCCCCCGGCCCCGCCGAACGCGACGTCGCGCAGGCTCGCCAGGCCAATGCGGCGGGGGTCACCACCGAATGGGGTGCGGGCCTGCCCGTCTTCCACTCGGCGGACGGCATCTACACTTTCAAGCCGCGCGGCCGCATCCTGACCGATGTCAGCTCGACCTTCGGATCGGCCTATGACGGGCGCAACATCACGACGACCGGCATGCGCGCGCTGCGCCTGGGTCTGGAAGGCGGGGTCGGCACCCATTTCTTCTACCAGTTCGAGTCCGACTTCTCGGAGAATGAGGTCGATATCGTCACCGCCTTTATCGGCTGGCGCAACCGCATCCGGCCGGGCCTGGATTACGACCTGCGCGCCGGGCATCTGTTCAACGATCGCGGGTTCGAGGGCTCGACGGGATCGGACTCGACGCCGTTCATGGAGCGCACCGTCGTCTCCACCGCGATCATCCCACAGCGCGGCTTCTACGGCGTCGGCATCATGCCGCGCCTGTTCTGGAAGACCGGCCACGCCTCGCTGACGCTGACCGGCGACCGGATCGACGGCAACCAGGGCGGCAATGACAGCCGCACGGTGCTGGGCCGCGCGCACTGGAACCCGATCAAGAGCGACCATTCGGTCCTGCATGTCGGCCTCTGGGGCTTCGACGAGGCGTTGTCCGCCAACGCGACCACGCTGACCCGCAATACGGTGATCGGCGGCCGCTTCAACGGCGCGCTGCGCGTGTCGACCGGCGCGCTGCTGGGCGGGCGCAGCACCACCGGTTACGGCGCGGAGCTGGGCGGCTATGTCGGCCCGGTCTGGGTCATGGCGGAAGCGGGCGAGCGCCGCGCGCGTCTGACCGGCGGACGCCCCGATTTCCTCAGCAAGGCATGGAGCCTGTCGGGCGGCTGGTTCGTCACCGGCGACCTGCCCCCCTATAACCCGCGCCTCGGCAGCTTCGGCCAGCCGCGCGTCCTGAAGCCGATCTTCGAGGGCGGACCGGGCGCGATCGAGCTGACCGCGCGCTACGAAAATCTCGACTATACCAGCCTGTTGACCGGCGGGCGCGGCTGGGCCGCGACGGCGGGCGTGAACTGGTATCTCAACAGCTTCACCCGGCTCCAGTTCAACTGGGTCCATTGGGATACCGACAATCGCGCAGGGACCTATACCGGCCCCGACAGCGGCGAGACGATCGGCACCCGCATCGCCGTCACCTTCTAAACACCCCTTTCTCCTCTCACGGAGCATCCTTCGATGGATCTTGCCCTGCTTGGCTTCCTGATGGTCGCCACCTTCATGACGCTCATCATGACGAAGCGGATGACCCCGCTGGTCGCGCTGATCGTCGTGCCCACCGCCTTCGCGCTGATCGCCGGTTTCGCCTCGGGCCTGGGCGACATGATGATCGACGGCATCAAGAACCTCGCGCCGACCGGCGTGATGCTGCTGTTCGCGATCCTGTTCTTCTCGATCATGACCGATACCGGGCTGTTCGATCCTTTGGTCAACCGGCTGTTGCGGGTCGTGCACGGCGATCCGATGGCGATCCTGATCGGCACGGTCGTGCTGTGCGCGATCGTCAGCCTGGATGGCGACGGGTCGACGACCTACATCATCACCATCGCCGCGCTGCTGCCACTGTACAAGCGGTACGACATGAACCGGCTATACCTGTGCTGTTTGCTCATGAGCACCAGCGGCATCATGAACCTGACGCCCTGGGGCGGTCCGACCGCCCGCGCCGCCAGCGCGCTGAAGCTCGATCCCGCCACGCTGTTCCTGCCGCTGATCCCCGGCATGATCGCGGGCCTCGCCTTCCTGATCGGCCTGGCGATCTGGTTCGGCCGCAAGGAGCGTCACCGCATCGGCCATGTGAAGGCCAACGAGCCGACCGCCTTCACCGGCATGGCCGTGTCGCAATTCCCCGAGGCGCGCCGCCCGCATCTGCGCTGGTTCAACGGTGCGCTGACGCTGGCGCTGATCGCGGGACTGGTCTCGGGCATCCTGCCGCTGTCGGTCCTGATGATGCTGGCCTTCGCCATCGCCATGATCGTCAACTATCCGCAGGTCGCCGAGCAGAAGGAGCGGATTGCCGCCCATGCCGGTAACGTCATGTCGGTCGTCTCGCTGATCTTCGCCGCCGGTATCTTTACCGGCATCCTGTCGGGCACCGGCATGGTTGAGGCCATGAGCAAGGAAGTCGTCGGCTTCATCCCGCCGGTCCTGGGGCCCTATATGGCGCCGATCACCGCGATGCTCAGCCTGCCCTTCACCTTCTTCATCTCGAACGACGCCTTCTATTTCGGAATGCTCCCGATCCTGGCCGAGGCGGGCGCGCATTACGGCGTGTCGCCGATGGCGATCGCGCGTGCCTCGCTGATGGGCCAGCCGGTCCATCTGCTCAGCCCGCTGGTGCCGTCGACCTATCTGTTGGTCAGCCTGGCGGGCATCGACCTTGCCGATCACCAGCGCTTCACGCTGGTTCCGGCCGCCGTGGTGTGCGTGGTGATGACGCTGGTCGGGATGGCGGTCCTCGCCTTCCCGCTAGTGGGCTGATCCGATGGCAACGCTCTGGCAGCATATCGTCGCCGACTTCGCCGCAATCGGCTCTCCGGCCGCGCTCGCCGCCTTTGCCCAGGTCGTCATGATCGACGTGTTGCTGGCCGCCGACAACGCCATCGTCGTCGGCGCGCTGGCGGCGGGGCTGCCCCCGGCGATGCGGCGCAAGGTGATCCTGGTCGGGGTCATCGCCGCGCTCGTCCTGCGTATCGGTTTCGCGCTGGTGGTGACGCAGTTGCTCCAGATCGTCGGGCTGGTGCTGGCGGGCGGGTTGCTGCTGGTCTGGGTCGCCTGGAAGATGTGGCGCGAGCTGCGCGGCGGTGCGGGCGAGGATCCCCTCGCCGAACAGGCCCCGCGCCGCTTCTGGGCCGCCGCCTGGGCGGTGGCGGTCGCCGACATCTCAATGAGCCTCGACAATGTCCTGGCGGTCGCGGGCGCGGCGCGCGACCATCCCGGCATCCTCGCCATCGGCCTGATCCTGTCGGTCGCGCTGATGGGCCTCGCCGCCAATGTCCTGGCGCGCGTGATCGAGCGCTATCGCTGGCTCGCCTATGTCGGACTGCTCGTCATCCTGTGGGTCGCGGGCAAGATGATCTGGGAAGGACTGACCGACCCGTCGCGCGGCCTCCTGTCCCTGTTCGCCTGACGCCTCTACGCAACCTCATTCTCCGGGAGACATAGCCATGATCCGCAACGCGCCGCCCCTCGTCCTGCTGCCCGCCATGGGATGCGACGGACAGCTTTGGGCAAGACAGGTCGTCGACCTGAGCGACATCACCCATCCGATGCTGGGCGACCTGACCGTCGACGACACGCTGGAGGCGATGGCGGCGCGCGTGCTGGCCCATGCCCCGCCGCGCTTCGCGGTCGCGGGCGTCAGCCTGGGCGGCTATGTCGCGCTGGAGATCGTCCGCCAGGCCCCCGACCGGGTGCAGCGGGTGGCGCTGTTCGGCACGCGCGCCTCGATGCAGATGCGCCCGCGTACCGTCGCCGACCAGGGCCTGCTCGCCACCGCGCCGCATGCCGACCCGGCCCTCACCCCGATCGTCAGCGGCCCGGTGCAGGCCATGGCCGAGCGCGTCGGGGCCGCCGTGTTCGAGCGGCAGCAACGCGCCCTGCTCGCCCGTCCCGACATCGCCCCCGCCATCGCGGCGGTGCGGGTGCCGACACTGGTCGCGGTCGGCGATCGCGACCGCATCTGCCTGCCCGCCGATGCGCGCGAGCTGGCCGATCGCATCACGGATGCGCGCTTTCATGAAATCCGCAATTGCGGCCATCTGGCCCCGATCGAGCGCCCCGGCGAGGTGACCATGTTGCTGCGCGACTGGTTGCAAGGCTGACCAGCACTTCGCGGCGCCGCCGCAAACCATGGTTGCACCCCCAAGCTATAGACGTTACTGCGAGTCGATAGCGATAAGGGGGTTGAGCCATGAATGTCTTGAACGGTGCGGCCAGCCTGGCCGCCTTGCTGGTCTGTGCGCCCGCCATGGCGGCCACGACGGACCCCATCGGGGACACCCCTCCGCCCGGCGAGGACATCGTCGTGACCGGGCGGGCGCAGCATCTCTACCGCGTCGATACGACGACCGTCGGCAAGACGGCCGAAGACCCGCTGAATATTCCGCAGGCCCTTCAGGTCATCAACGAGGAGCTGTTCACCGATCAGGGGGCGCGCGACGCGACCGATATCTATCGCAACATCTCAGGCGTCAGCGCCTTCAGCTATGCGGGCATCACCTTTCGCGGCTTTCGGCAGGACCAGTCCTTCTATGACGGTCAGCGCGGCAATCCCTTTATCGGCTTTTCGGTGCCGCAATTGTTCACCGTCAGCCGGGTCGAGGTGCTGAAGGGACCGGCGGGCCTGTTCTTCGGCCCCGGTTCGCCCGGCGGCATCATCAACTACGTCTCGAAGACGCCCAGCGAGGTCAGTGCGTTGCGCACGGTCGCGACGCTGGGCAATTACGATCGCGCGGGCCTTTCGTCGGAGGCGACGGGCAAGGTCGATGCGGACGGCGTCGTCACCTATCGCCTGGGCGGCTTCTACGAGGCGATGAAGCCCTTTCGCTACAATACGAAGAACACGTCGCTGATCGGCGATGGCGGCCTTTCCTTCCGCACCAACCAGGGCGGCAAGCTGACCGTGCAGGCCACGGTCTATGACAATTTCCTGCGCGGCAATCGGCTGCGCGGCGTGCCGGTCGACAATGACGGCAATTTCCTGGGCGATATCCGCTGGAACGCCAATGAACCCACCGACTTCCTCCATCTGAAGTCGCAGGCCTATCAGGCGCGCTACGCCACCGCGATCGGCGACGCGATCACTTTCGACGCGGGCGCGCGCTATTTCAAGGCGACGGAAACCCAGCAATATCACGAGGCCCGCGGCTTCGTGAGCGGCAGCTCCGACCTGATCGCGCGCGAGTTCCGCGACCAGATCCGCGACGTCGACGGCCTGTCCTTCATGGCCAACGCAACCGCAAAAGTGCCGCTGTTCGGCATGGTCCACAAATTCCAGACGGGTGCCGACTGGTATGACGAAACCAGCATCCTCAACTCGCGCATCCTGCGCTCGGGCGTCACGCCGCTGAGCCTCGGCAAGCCGGTCTATACCGCGACCGGCCGCGACGTGGCCCGCGCCGCCGCCCTGCCCTTCGCCAAGACGGATACCCGCACCCGGCGCAAGGGCGCCTATCTTCAGGATCAGGTCAGCGTCACCGACGCGCTGCTGCTGGTCGGCGGTGTCCGTTACGACCAGTTCGACGACGCGGTGACCACCACCACCGCCGGGCGGGTGACCGCGAACCCGTCCTACAGCGACGGCCGCTTCACCTATCGCGCCGGGGCGATCGTCAAGCCCCGCAAGGACGTGTCGCTCTACGCCAGCTGGTCGGGCAGTTTCGAGCCGCAAAGCGCTGCCAACCAGAATCCCGATGCGGGCGGCCCCTTCGCGCCGGTCACCGGCGGGCAGGTCGAAGGCGGCGTCAAGTCGGTGCTGCTGGGCGGGCGGCTCCAGGCCAATGCAGCGGTCTATCGGATCGTCCGTCGCAACATGCTTCAGGTCGATCCCAGCCTGGCACCCGTCAACGGGCAGGATCAGCTGCGCCCCATCGGCCAGGTGACGAGCAAGGGGATCGAGATCGACCTGGCGACCGACATCACGCCCAGCTGGGCGCTGATGGCCAATTACGCCTATAACGACACCCGGATCACCGGCACCGTTGCGGGCCAGTCGCTGACCAATGCGGTCGGCAACCGCTTCGCCAATGCGCCGCAGCACCAGCTCGGCTTCTGGACCCGTTATCAGGTCGCCCCGATCGGCACCGCGATCGGCTTTGGTGGCGAATATCTGTCGAGCCGGATCAGCCTGTCCGGCCAGGCGGTACAGCCCTATACGATCTTCGATGCCTCGATCACCAAGTCGCTGGGCATCATGGAACTGATGCTGCGCGTCGATAACCTGTTCGACAGACGCTATGCCGCCTCCGGCTTCTCGCTGCAAAGCGGCAGCTTCCCGGGCGAACCCCGGACCATGCTGGCGGAATTGCGCTTTCGCTTCTGACCGGAGGCCGGTCGGTCGACGAGAGAAACGACGCCGTGAAGGCCGAAGTCATGGTCGTCACCATCGGCCGGATCGACCACATGTCGCGACCAGACACCTAATGAACGGTGCCGACCGCCTCCTGGCAGGACAGTAGGTCGATCAGCCGCTCGATCTGGCGCCAGCGACAGAAATGGATGTGATTGCCCTGGTCGCGGCTGCGATCGGCACGGGCAGCGGCTTCGCCGCTCGCCGCCAGGCCAAAGGTTTCCATCATCTCGGCGGCGTCCGCCACATCTCGACCGGTCAGAAATGGCGCGACATAAGCGTCGCGAAAATCGCGCATGGAATCTCCCCCCGGAACCGCGCCGTGAAACTTCGGAGGGCACCCCTAAGCATAGGTTATGAATTTAACCACCCCCCGAGATGGTTAACCCGGTTTCGACCATGGATGGCTGGTTTCGTGCCCCCGCACATGGCAGGAATGGCGGCATGATCGACCCGCAAACGCCGCGCCCGCCCCAATCGTCTGCTCATGCCGGCGGCATCTTCATCGCGCTCGGCGTGGTGGGTGGGATCGTCGCGGGGCTGGCGACCGGCGAAGTCACCATGGGGGTACTGATCGGCCTGGCGGTCGGGATCGTCGCGGCGCTGCTGGTATGGTGGCGGGGTAGGTAAATCATAATCCTCCCCGGTTCGGGGAGGTGGCAGGCCGAAGGCCTGACGGAGGGGGGCTTCCACAAAGGTCGTCCCTCGTCGCAATCCCCCTCCACCGTCGCTGACGCGACGGTCCCCCTCCCCGCGAGCGGGGAGGATCAGCTCGGCAGCCGCATCTGCCAGACGACGCGACCGATCACCGCGATCGGACCGTCCGGCACCGGCGGCGCGGCGGGGTTGTCGCTGGTCGCGACCAGCCCCCCTGCCGCCAGCCGCACCCGCTTGACCATCAGCACTTCGCCGACCCGGATCACGTAAAGCCCGCCGCGCGCATTGGGCCGGACGTCGCGCTGATCGACCACCAGATGATCGCCGTCGAGCAACCCCGGCGCCATCGAATCCCCCCGCACCCGGATCACCGAAGCCGCCCCGTCGCTGAGCCCCAGCCGCCTCGCCAGCCCGCGATCGATCGCCTCGACGCCGATCATCACCTCGTCATCGACCGTCGCCCCCGGCCCCGCCGACGCCGCGACCGCCAGCCGGGGGACCAGCATCGGTCCGGTTTCGGGAAGCGCGCCCAGCCGCGCCTCGGCCACCCCGAAAAACTCCGCCAGCTGCCGCCGGTCGGCTTCCGCCAGCACACGTGGGCTGCCGCGCTGCACGAACTGCTGGAGATAGGCGTCGTTGCGGCCGATCATCCGCGACAAGGCCGCCAGGCTGACCCCGGCATCCGCCGCAAGCGCCTGTAATGTCGTCCTGATGTCCATGCCTGCCATGCTCCCGAATATAGGCATAGGAATTTTCCTAGACAAGTTGGAAATCAGAACAGATCATGAACATCGGAACAAGAATCGGACTTTGGGAGAATGTCCATGGAATTGTTGGGAGTGATCGACCGCTATCTGAAGGCCAGCCTCATGCCCGAGACGAAGTTCGGGCGGCTGGCGGTCAACGATCCCCGGCTGGTCAGCGACCTGCGCAAGGGACGCGAGCCGGGGCCTGAGATGATCGCGCGCGTCACCGCCTTCATCAAGGGACAGACCGCATGACCGTTCATGCCCGGATCGAGCGCGCCCCGTCGCCGCGCACCACCTCCAGCCGCCGCCCCGCCGATCGCGGCGAACGGCTGGCCCGCACGCTGGTCGCCCATGCGGCGCGCGCCGGATGCGCGGTCCGGTTGACGGTCGCCATGGTCGAACCCTGGTGTTCGGCGACGTTCAGCGGATCGGTGATCGTCCTGACGCTCGACGCCATGCCCGGCCCCGCCCTGACCCGCTGGCTGGCCGCCCTGCCCGAGGCGGACATTCCGCTCGGCCGCGACCTGATCGCCGATATCGCGCTGGAGACGGAACCGCGCGGGTTGCGCGTCCTGCTATGCCTGGACGCGGCGAACGGATGACAGGCGCATGAATTTTTCCTTGATATGTTGTAACAAGACTGTAGTCGGCAAGGCATCACAAATCGGAGCCGTCCCTTGTTCAAGCCCGTTCTCCTGTCCGGCCTGTCCGTCACCGCGCTTGCCAGCCTGCTGGCCGCTCCCGCCGCCGCGCAGACCACCAACGCCACGGCGGCCAATCGCGGCCGCGAGATCGTCGTGACCGCGCCGGTCCAGCAGTCGGAGGCCGATGTGCTGTCGGGCACCTCGATCGTCACCGGCGCGGAACTGGAACGCTCGATCCGCCCGACCATCGGCGAGACGCTGGCGCGCCAGCCGGGCGTGTCGGCGACCTCGTTCGGCCCCAACGCCTCGCGCCCCGTGCTGCGCGGTTTCCAGGGCGAGCGTATCCGCGTGCTGACCGACGGCATCGGCTCGATCGACGTGTCGAACACCAGCGTCGACCATGCGGTGGTCATCAACCCGCTGCTCGCCGAGCGGGTCGAGGTGCTGCGCGGTCCCTCGGCGCTGCTGTTCGGATCGTCGGCGGTGGGCGGCGTGGTCAACGTCATCGACACGCGCATCCCGCGCTCGGTGCCGGAAAAGGGTTATCGCCTGTCGGGCATGGCGACCTATGGCTCGGCCGCGACCGAGCGTTCGGTGGCGGGCGCGACGGATGTCGCGGTCGGCAAGCAGTTCGTGCTGCACGCCGATGGCTCGTACCTGAAGACCGACGACCTGAAGATCGGCGGCTATGTCCTGTCCCCGCGTGCCCGTGCCGAGGCGCAGGCGTCGGCGGCGCAGGCCCCCAATGACCCGCTCGACTTCGGCCGGGTCGCGAACCTTCGCGGTCGCCTGCCCAACACCGCCAGCGAGACCTGGACGGCAGGACTGGGCGGTGCGCTGATCACCGACACCGGATCGCTGGGCATCGCCTATAGCCATTATGACAGCCTGTACGGCGTGCCGGTCCGCTACACCCTGACGCCGGGGGGCGAGGAACCCGAAGCCCCGCGCCTCAGCCTGGTCCAGAACCGCCTCGACCTGCGCGGCGAGATCGAGACGGGCGGCGGATTCCTCGACCGCATCCGCCTGCGCGCCGGGGCGGCCGAATATCGCCATTTCGAGCTGGAGGAGAGTGGCGAGGTCGGCACGGCCTTCTACAACAAGGGTATCGAGAGCCGCTTGGAACTGGTCCAGACCAAGCGGAACGGCTGGCAGGGCGCGTCCGGCGTCCAGTTCTTCAACCGCGACTTCGATGTGCGCGGCGAGGAGGCGTTCCTGCCGCGCAACAACACCGCGCAGGTCGGCCTGTTCACCCTGCAACAGCTGGATCGCGGCGCCTTCAAGATGGAGGCGGGTGCGCGCTACGAGCACACCTCGCTGACTGCGCGCACGGCCGTCAGCGACGACCGCTTCTTCCGGGGGCAGCGCAGCTTCGACGCCTTTTCAGGCTCGATCGGCGCCAGCTACGGCTTCGCGCCCGACTGGCGGGCGGGCCTGAACCTGTCGCGCACCGAGCGCGCGCCGTCCGCCGAGGAGCTGTTCGCCAACGGCCCCCATGCCGGGACCGAAGCCTATGAACTGGGCAATCCGGACTTCAAGAAGGAGTCGAGCTGGGGTATCGAGGCGACCGTCCACGGGCATGGCGAAGGCTATAGCTTCGACGCCTCGGCCTATTACAACCGCTTCTCCAACTATATCTATGACGCCTTGGTCCAGCAGGGTCCGTGCGAAGCCGCCGCCGCGCCCTCGGGCCGCGAGGTCGACCTGCCCTGCTTCGCCTATGCCCAAGCCGATGCCCGCTATTACGGCATCGAGGCGGAGGGCTCGCTGCGCCTCGCCACGATCGGCCAATATGCGATCAATGCCGACCTGCTGGGCGATTATGTCCATGCCCAGATCATCGGCACCGGCCCCGCCCCGCGCATCCCGCCGCTGCGCCTGCTCGGCGGGCTGGAAGCGCACTCTGAGAGCGTGAATGCGCGCGTCGAGGTGGAGCGCAGCTTCAAGCAGACCCGCGTGCTGGGCCTGGAAACGCCGACCGACGGCTTCACGCTGGTCAACGCCTCGGTCCAGTTGAAGCCCTGGGGCGCGGTCAATCCGACGACACTGACCCTGTCGGCGAACAACATCTTCGACGTGGATGCGCGCCGCCATGCCAGCGTCCTGAAGGACTTCGCGCCTTTGGCCGGTCGCGACCTGCGCGCGACGCTCAGCTTCAGGCTGTAAGCCGGTCTTTCCTCCCCTTGCACGGGAGGTGGCAGGCCGCAGGCCTGTCGGAGGGGTGTCCAGGTCGGCGAGGTTTCCTACCCTCATCACGGGTGACACCCCTCCACCATGCTGCGCATGGTTCCCCTCCCCTTGCAGGGGAGGAATAGGCACCGGGGGTGGACAAAACGCGTCGCCTTCCCGAGAAGCGGGGACATAAGGAGAGAAACCAATGTCCCCGATGGGCAAGTTCGACTGGGCGGACCCGTTCCTGCTCGACGACCAGCTGACCGATGACGAGCGGATGATCCGCGACACCGCGCGCGCCTATGCCGACGACCGGCTGGCGCCGCGCATCATCGACGCCTTTGCGCAGGAACATACCGATCCCGAAATCTTCCGCGAGATGGGTCAGCTGGGCCTGCTTGGCCCCACCATTCCCGAAGAGTTCGGCGGCGTCGGCGCATCCTATGTCGCTTACGGCCTGATCGCGCGCGAGGTGGAACGGATCGACAGCGGATACCGCTCGATGATGAGCGTGCAGTCCAGCCTGGTCATGTATCCGATCCATGCCTACGGCTCCGACGAACAGAAGAGCCGTTACCTGCCCAAGCTGGCGAGCGGCGAGTGGATCGGCTGTTTCGGCCTGACCGAACCCGATGCCGGTTCCGATCCCGGGGGCATGCGCACCACGGCGAAAAAGGTCGATGGCGGCTATGTCCTGTCGGGCGCCAAGACCTGGATCTCCAACTCCCCCATCGCCGATGTCTTCGTGATCTGGGCCAAGTCGGAAGCGCATGGCGGCGCGATCCGGGGCTTCGTGCTGGAAAAGGGCATGAAGGGCCTGTCCGCACCCAAGATCGAGAACAAGCTGTCCCTGCGCGCCTCGATCACCGGCATGGTGATGATGGACGAGGTCGCTGTCGGCGAAGACGCACTGCTGCCGCATGTCGAGGGACTGAAGGGGCCGTTCGGCTGCCTCAACCGCGCGCGCTACGGCATCAGCTGGGGCGCGCTGGGCGCGGCGGAGTTCTGCTTCCACGCGGCACGCCAATATGGCCTGGACCGCAAGCAGTTCGGACGGCCGCTGGCCGCGACCCAGCTGTACCAGAAGAAGCTGGCCGACATGGAAACCGAGATCGCGCTGGGCCTGCAGGCGTCGCTTCGTGTCGGACGGCTGATGGACGAAGGCCGGTTCGCGCCCGAGATGATCTCGATCGTGAAGCGCAACAATGTCGGCAAGGCCCTGGACGTTGCCCGTGTCGCCCGCGACATGCATGGCGGCAACGGCATTTCGGGTGAATATCAGGTGATGCGCCACCTGATGAACCTGGAAACGGTCAACACCTATGAAGGCGCGCACGACGTCCATGCGCTGATCCTGGGCCGCGCCATCACCGGGATCGCGGCGTTTTGATCCCCTCCCCAATCCTCCCCAAGCATAGCTTGGGGAGGGGGACCATCGCGTCAGCGATGGTGGAGGGGCTTTTGGCCCGGCCCCTCCACCACGGCCTTCGGGCGCGGTCCCCCTCCCCATCTTGCGATGGCGAGGAATTAGGATGACAAAACCCACGCCCCTTACCGGCCTGAAGGTCGTTGAACTCGCCCGTATCCTCGCCGGTCCCTGGGCGGGTCAGGTGCTGGCCGATCTCGGCGCGGAGGTGGTGAAGGTCGAAAGCCCCGATGGCGACGATACGCGCCGCTGGGGGCCGCCCTTCATTCCCAACCCGGACGGCACACAGGACGCCGCCTATTTCCATGCGACCAATCGCGGCAAGTCGTCGGTCGTCGCCGACTTCGCCACGCCAGAGGGGCAGGCGAAGGTCCGCGCGCTGATCGCCGACGCCGATGTGGTCATCGAGAATTTCAAGCTGGGCGGCCTGGCCCGCTATGGCCTGGATTACGACAGCCTGTCGGCGACAAATCCGCGCCTGATCTATTGCTCGATCACCGGCTTCGGGCAGGACGGCCCCTATGCGCCGCGCGCCGGATACGACTTCATCGTACAGGGCATGAGTGGCATCATGGACCTGACCGGCGAACCGGACGGGGCGCCGCAGAAGATCGGCGTGGCGCTGGCCGATATCATGACCGGACTCTATGCCGTCATCGCCATCCAGGCCGCCCTCCATATGCGGACCCGGACCGGGCGCGGGCAGCAGATCGACATGGCACTGCTCGACACGATGACCGGCGTACTGGCCAACCAGGCGATGAACTATCTCGCCTCGGGCCGCACGCCGACCCGGCTGGGCAACGCGCATCCCAATATCGTGCCCTATGCCGCCTTCCCGGCAAGCGACGGCTGGTTCATCCTGGCAGTCGGCAACGACGCGCAGTTCCGCCGTTTCGCACACGTCGTCGGGATCGACGGCGACGATCCGCTTTACGCGACCAACGCCCTGCGCTGCGAACATCGCGCCGCCCTGACACCGATCATCGAAGCCGCGACCGCCCGCTGGCCGCGCGACGAACTTCTCGCGGCGCTGGAGGCGGCAGGCGTTCCGGCCGGGCCGATCAACACGGTCGAACAGGCCTTTGCCGACCCGCAGGTGATTGCGCGCGGCCTGGCGATCCGACCCGAACGGCCGGACGGATCGACCGTGCCGGGCGTCCGCACGCCGATCCGCTTTTCCGACGCGGACCTCGCGCTCGACCGCGCTGCGCCGATGCTGGGCCGGTAGCCCCCTGCCCCGGCATCGGCTAAGCCCGCTTCCGCGATGTCCAGCTTCACCGTCAACAACCAGCCTATCCGCTATCGCCTGCCGCCCGACACGCCCCTGCTCTGGGCATTGCGCGACGCGTCGAACCTGACCGGCACCAAATATGGTTGCGGTACGGGCGATTGCGGTGCGTGTACGGTCGATATCGACGGCCGCGCGGTCCGCAGCTGTCAGTTGCCGATCGGCCGGATCGAGGGCCGCGTCGTCACCACGATCGAGGGGCTGTCGCGCGACCGCTCGCACCCCGTTCAACAGGCATTCATCGCCGCCAATGTCAGCCAGTGCGGATATTGCATTCCCGGCATGGTCATGGCCGCCGCCGCGCTGATCCGGAAAAATCCCGATCCGTCCGAAGAACTGATCCGCGCACAGATCACCAATCTCTGCCGCTGCGGCATCTATCCACGCCTGGTCGAAGCGATCCAGCGCGCCGCCCGCGCGGCCCGTGGCGAGGAGACCATCCCCGCCGCGCCAATGCCCGGCACCGATCCCGACGATGCCGCCCGCGCCGTACCCGCGCTGGTGTCCGGCGCGATGCGGGACGAGTGAACCCGCATCGGGCCGATTCTTTCCCGTTGCTGACAGGCCAGTTCAGCAATCGCTCAACGCCGTCATGCCATAAACCCTTCATGATCAGGGTCGGCTCGTGCGCCGACACATGGGACACGGGCACAATGAACAGGCATTGGATGGCGGCTCTGCTGGCGGCGACCGCGATGGTGGCAGGGGCGATGCCCGGCATGGCGAGCGCGCAGGCGATGATGGATCGCGGCCCGCAGGGTCGCCCCGAAGGCGGCCCGCCGCGTGGCGGCCCCGGTGGCCCCGGTGGCGGCCCTGCCGGTCGCGTCGAGCGGAGCGAGGGTCGCCCGATCTTCAACAATCGCGAAGCCTTCCCCGAAAACCGCCCGGCCTTCCGCCCCGACCATCCCGAGGCACCCCGTGCGCCCCAGCCCGCTCCCCGGTTCGAGCAGCGCGATGGCGACCGTCGTGGCGACCACTGGCGGCCCGAGCCCTCCCCCGCGCCAGTCCCGGGCGAAGAGCGTTCATGGGGTGGCAATCGCGGCAATTGGCGCGATCAGTCGCGGCCCACTCCGAGGCCGCAATCCGATCCAGGTCCCAGCGGCGTGCGCGTCGATCGACAGGATCGCGGCCCCGGCTCATGGCGAGACGACCGCCGGGGCCAGTGGCAGGATCGGGGCCAGGATCAGCACTGGCGCGACGACGAGCGGCGCCAGCGGGACGACCGCGACCGCTGGCGGCGCAGCTTCGGCGACTGGCGCGACCAGCACGACCAGGCCTATGGCTTTGGCGAGCGCCGGGCCTGGGCGAACCAGTGGAATCGCGGCTGGCGCGGCGACCGGCGCTATGACTGGATGGGCTGGCGCTCGCTGAACCGGGGCGCCTATCACCTGCCGCGCTATTACGGCCCCAATGGCGGCTATGGCTATCAGCGTTTCTCCAGCGGGGTGATCCTGGAGCCGATGTTCTTCGGCCAGAATTACTGGCTGGACGACCCTTACGCCTATCGCCTGCCGCCCGCTTACGGCTCGTACCGCTGGGTGCGCTATTATAACGACGCGGTGCTGGTCGACCTGCGCAGCGGGATGGTCGTCGACGTGGTCTACGACATCTTCTGGTGACCGGGGCGGGAGGGACGTGCAAGGCGTCCCTCCCCTCTTGTCTTTCCGCAAGCATCGTCGCACATCGGCGACCATGTCGTTCTTCCAGAGGAAGCCGAAGGGCCACCCCGCCGCCTCGCCCTTGCGCGCTCGTTTCGCGGTAACGGTCGCCGGGCATCTCGATGCGAACCCGGCGGTGACGCGCGTGGCGACCGACACGGCGCAGATCTATTATCATCCCGACTTCCTGACGGCGGCCCAGTGCGACACGCTGATGGCGATGATCGATGCCAACCGGCGGCCCTCGACCCTGTTGTCCGACCGGCCGGATTACGGCTTCCGCACATCGGAAAGCTGCGACATGGCGCGCTGGTCCCCCGATGTTCAGCCGATCGACGAATCGATCGCCGCGCTGCTCGGCATCGCGCCCGAGCAGGGCGAGACGATGCAGGGACAGCGCTATGCCCCCGGCCAGCAGTTCCGCGCCCATCACGACTATTTCCACGAAAGCGAAAGCTATTGGGAAAAGGTGCGCGTCCATGGCGGACAGCGGACCTGGACCGCGATGATCTACCTCAACGACGTGGCCGAAGGCGGGGCGACCTGGTTCCCCCAGGCGGGCATCCGCGTCGCGCCGCGCCGGGGCCTGCTGCTCGCCTGGAACAACATGAAGCCGGACGGCAGCCCCAATGAGATGACCCTGCACGAGGGGATGCCCGTGGTCGAGGGCACCAAATACGTCATCACCAAATGGTTTCGCGAGGGCAACTGGGTCAGTTGATCCCCGCTGCCCTTTGCCGCCGCCCTTGTCGCGACGCTGTGCTCCATGGCATGGCATCGCCGTGAATTTCCCTGATTTCAAGTTCCGCCCATGACCGACGTTCTCGGCGTCGCCCAATCGATCCTGGGCCAGCCCTGGCGCTGGCGTGCGCTGGCCGCCGATGCCCGCGACGGCCTGGGCCATGACGATCTGGTCGCCCAGCTGCTGCTCGCCCGGGGCTGCCCGCCGGGCGAGATCGAGGCGCATCGCAATCCCTCGATCCGGGGCTTCATGCCCGATCCATCGATCTTCCGCGACATGGACCGCGCCGCCGCCCGCCTCGCCGATGCGGTGATCGCGCGCGAGCCGGTCGCGATCTTCGGCGATTACGATGTCGACGGCGCAACCTCGGCCGCCGTGCTCGTACGCCTGCTTCGTGACCTGGGCCTGTCCCCGCGCGCCTATATCCCCGACCGGATGACCGAGGGCTATGGCCCGACCGAGGCCGCCCTGCTGCGCCTTCAGGCAGAGGGCGCGAACCTGATCGTCACCGTCGATTGCGGCGCGCAGGCGTTCGAGCCGCTGGCGGCGGCGCAAGACGCCGGGATCGAGATACTGGTCGTCGATCACCACAAATGCGCCACCGAACTGCCCCGCGCCCATGCGGTGGTGAACCCCAACCGGCTGGACGAGACCGAGGGCGCGGCGCACGGCCATCTGGCCGCGGTCGGCGTGTGTTTCCTGCTGGGCGCGGCATTGATCCGCACCTTGCGCACCCGCGGCTTCTTTTCCGACCGGGCCGAGCCGCGCCTGCTCGACCTGCTCGATCTCGTGGCTCTGGGCACGGTGGCCGATGTCGCGCAGCTCAAGGGCCTCAACCGGGCGTTCGTGGCGCAGGGCCTGAAGGTCATGGCGCAGCGGCGCAATATCGGTCTGGCCGCGCTGACCGATGCGGCCCGGCTGACCCGCGCGCCGACCTGCTCCGACCTGGGCTTTGCGCTCGGGCCGCGCATCAATGCGGGCGGCCGCGTCGGTCGCGCCGATCTGGGCGTGCGGCTGCTGACCACCGACGACCCCGCCGAGGCGCACGCGATCGCCGAAGAACTCAACCAATTCAACGACGAACGCCGCGCGATCGAGGCGGGGGTGCAGGCCACCGCCGAAACCACCGTCGACCGCGACCGGCACGTCGCGCTTGTGTCGGGTGAAGGCTGGCATCCCGGCGTCATCGGCATCGTTGCCGGGCGGCTGAAGGAAAAGCTCGACCGCCCGGCCATTGTCATCGCGGTGGACGAACATGGGATGGGCAAGGGTTCGGGCCGCTCGATTTCCGGCGTAGACCTGGGGGCGGCGATCCTGGCGGCCAAGGAGCACGGCCTGCTGATCGCGGGCGGTGGCCACGCCATGGCGGCGGGCCTGACGGTCGAGGCGCATCGCATCGCCGAACTGGCCGACTTCCTGGAGGAACGCCTTGCCGACGCCGTCGTGCGCGCCAGTGCGGGTCGCGCGCTGCTGGTCGATGCGGTACTGGCGCCCGCCGGGGTCAATCCCGGCCTGGTCGGCGCGATGGAGGCGGGCGGCCCCTATGGCATGGGCTGGCCCGCCCCGCGTATCGCCGCCGGCCCGTTCCGCGTGATCCGCGCCGATCTGGTCGGCACCAACCACGTCCGCGCCATCGTCGCGGGTGCCGACGGCCGCAGCCTGAAAGCCATGGCCTTCCGCCAGGCCGACACCGCGCTCGGCCAGGCTCTGCTGGGCGCGGGCAGCACCCGCCGCCTGTGGCTGGTCGGCCGCGCCAGGGTCGACGACTGGTCCGGCCGCGACGTCGCCGAACTCCATGTCGAGGACGCCGCATGGGCCGACTGAAAAAAGCGCTTGACGGTTTTGCAGCCCTCCCTTAGAGGCCCCTCCACGCCACCCGATGGCCCCTTCGTCTAGCGGTTAGGACGCGGCCCTTTCACGGCTGAAACACGGGTTCGATTCCCGTAGGGGTCACCATCTCCCAGCTAAGTAGCGGAGATCGGCGGAATACCAGCAAAATCAACGCTTCGTTAGGCGCCCGGTGCTACAAAAGGGTGCTACAAATGGGGCGTCGGATGTCGCATTCCGTCAGGCGTAAGAAATCGAAGAACGAGCAGTTCCGCATGGTCGTGCCAGTCGACCTGCGAGCGATGGTCGGCAAGACCGCGTGGACAGAAAGTCTGGGCACAACGGACCCGCTGCTGGCCGCGGAGAAGCGCGGTATGCTGATCGCCCGGCACAAGGCGCTCATCCGCGAGTTGCGCGACGCCAGCGGCCGTCGCGCGGAAGTCGAAGCCCTGGCGTTGCTCGACCGGGCCTTTGCCGGACTCGCAGTCGCGCGGGGATCGATGGATGCAGCCGTCGGCCAGCAGCTAAATCTGCTCGCCACCTTCGTGTGCGATTCATGGGCCGGCGGCGAGGAAGCCGGCCAGCCGCAATGGTGGGGCGACATACCCGTCCATGAGCCTTCGACCATCATTGATGTGGTGCCATCGATCGATGCCGAGCCCGAACGTGACGTGTTCCGGCTCCGCGCTGAGATCCTCGAAGGGCGCGGGATCGCAGACGGGCTGGTCTATCAGGAATTGGCGACGATCCTGCTGAGCCGGCGCGTATTCCGGCCGATCTGGTTCGTGGTGAGCTACATGCGGTCGATCGAGCCGCGCCTCGATCTCGAGCCCGACGACGTGTATGATGCTGTTGCCGAAGCCTATTTGCGCAAGCTCGCCGAGCATCGGTTCGATCACTGGCCGTCCAATATCCACGCGGCCATGATCCCGTTCGCGCAGACGAACGCTCCGCAGCCCATCACCCTGCCCTCCCTTCCGGCGAAAGCTGCCGCCCCGACATCTGGTCGCCACAACGGCCTGCTCGCCATGCCGCTGACCGAGGCGTGCCGCTACTGGCAGGAGCAGCGCCGCCCCGGTGCTTCGGCGATCACCGAAGCGAAGCGGGCAGTCGCACGCTTCGTGGCACTATTTGGCGACGTGGTGGTGGGCGACATAACCCGCGACCAAGTCATCGAATTCCGCAATCTCGTATCCGACATACCGCCGCAGACCGAGCTGGCACGCGTGGTCGCGTCGGGGCGGACCTTACGCTCGGTCATCGACGCAGCGCGGCAAGCGCGCCGCGAGTGGGAAGCCGGCGACCGCAACCAGCCCGCACCCGACCGGCTGGCGCCGGGGTCGGTCAAAAAGGATGTCGGCGCGATCAGTTCGATCCTCGGCAAGATCCAGTCCGATCTCGGCCAAGGCGTCAACGTCGCCGCCGACATCGAGATCGCTGGCTATTCAAAGACGCGCAAGGGCCAGAAGCGGCCCCGCCTGCCGTTTACCTCGGCGATGATGCAGACGTTGTTCGACTCGCCGCTGTTCACTGGATGCGCGGGCAAGGGTGATGCGGCACGAGCCAAGCCGGGGCCGCACGTCTATCAGGATGAACTCTACTGGTGCCTCCTGTTCGGGGTCGTTGGCGGCCCACGACTTGGCGAGATCGGCCAGATCGCGCTCAAAGACATCCATGAGTGTGATCTGCGCCGGACCTACGGTGAAGAGTTCGACGGCCGCTGCACCTATGTCCATATCACCGGCACCGGCGAGGACCAGCACGTCAAGACCGAAGCGTCGGAGCGCTACGTCGTCATTCACGAGCGTTTGATCGACCTCGGCTTCCGTGACTATGTCGAGCGCCGCCGGGCAGCGGGGCATGCCCGACTGTTCGATCTTGAACCCGACCGCAACGGAAACTTCGTCAAAGAATTAAGCCGCCGGCTCAACCGCTATCTTGATCGTGTGGTGACGGAAGATCCCCGCTACGTCTTCCACTCGACCCGGCATGAGTTCACCGACCGCGCGGATCTAAGCCAAATCCCGACGCGCGTCGCCAATTCGATCAAGGGGCATTCCAATGCCACCGAAGGCGACAAGTACGGACTGGTCTCGATTCTGCACCAGCATGTTCACCTTGCGAACCTGAAAGTCGGCTTCATCGACTGGCCGCGGCTGATCGCGGCGGCGCAGAGCTCGAACTGATGCTGTTCACCGTCAGACCTTGCTTCCGGTCGATCTAACTTGGGGTTTGAAGCTAGAATGGCTTGCTCCACTACGTTCACCGCCTCAATCACAATTACCAAAAGCGATCGAGTTCCGACAACGCGCTGCCGCTACGAAACGGCGAGAAGTGGGACAATCCTGCCGTTCGCGGGCATGAAGACGAAAGTCGGCTTTTGGCAAAACCGGCCTTGCCTAGGCGGCTAGCTGCCACTTTTAATCTAACTTTGCGACAAGAATCCTGAGCCACTCAGGAGCAAGAAGCGGTAATGGGGGTGGTGCGGTGCTCGTCATGTCCATTCCTATTGGCGAGAATCGGGGGAAGTTCGCCAATCGGGGGAGAAGAGCGTGCATCTGGCGCAGCTGACGATCAAGAATTTCAGGCGTATTGCCGAGGCGACCTTGCTCTTCCGGCCCGGCCTGAACGTTATCGTCGGGCCCAACAATATCGGCAAGACTGCAGTGGTGGACGGCCTGCGCGCGCTGCTCGCTGGCGTAGATGATCCCTATCCTCGCTTCACACTAGACGACATCCATCTGCCCAAGGGCGGCACGGCGTCCGGCGAGATACGCTTCGACTATGTCTTCGGTGGGCTCAGTCTGGATGACGAAGCGGAGTTCATCCACGCGCTGCGCGAGCGCGGCGACGGTACAACCGAAGCCGTGATGGGTGTAACCTACGGCGATGCTGATAAGTCTGGTCGGCTCAAGCCGCGGCGCTGGTGCGGCGACTTCAACGAAATCGCGATGACCTCCGCGATGCTAGAAAACCTGCGCAGCGTCTATCTCCAGCCACTGCGCGATGCCGAGCTCGGCCTCAGGCCCAGCCGCAACAGTCAATTGTCGCGGCTGCTGCATCTCCTATCCGACGATGACGGCAAGGACGCGATCGCGACGGCACTCCGCCAGCTCGACATCACATTGCGTGGCCATAAGCCAATCATGGATACTCACGCAGCGATCAGCAGCCGGCACGGTGCAATGTTGGGTCCAAAGCTCGCCCAGGCGGTCGAAGTCGGGCTGGCCGGGACCGATTTCAGCAAGCTCGCAGCGCGTCTATCGCTCGTCGTCGACACGTTCGAGATCGAGCGCAATGGCCTCGGCTACAACAATCTGATCTACATGGCGGTGGTGCTGAGCGAACTCGCCAAGAATGCCGACGCCGCCTTTCGCAGCCTAATTGTCGAGGAGCCCGAGGCGCACCTCCATCCCCAGCTTCAAGCCGTGCTGCTGCGCTATCTTGCCGAGATCGATTCGAGCACGACGGGCGAACATCCGGTCCAAGTGTTTGTCACCAGTCACTCGCCGAACTTCGCCAGCATTGCCGATCTCGACTCGGTTGTCTGCCTGGTCGAAGCGGGCGGCACCGCGACCGCCTTCCACCCCCGCACCGTGCCGTTCGGCAAGGGCAAGCGCGAGAAGCTTGCCCGCTATCTCGATGTCACCCGAGCAGAGCTTTTCTTCGCGCGACGCGCGCTGTTTGTCGAAGGCGCGGCCGAATTGCTGCTCGTCAACGTGCTGGCGAACGTCCTCGGCCACGACCTACGCGACCACGGGGTCAGCCTGATTAGCGTGGAGGGACTGAACTTCGACTGCTTCATGCCGCTGTTCGGCGACAAGGCCATCGCGATCCCTGTCGCGGTCCTCACCGATGCCGATCCGAGCATCAAGGTTCCGAAGCCCGAAACCAAGTCAGGTGAGAAAGTGAAGTACGACACGGTGGCGCTCTATCCCACGCTCGCCGACGTCATCGAACCCTCGGCCACCACGCAATCAATGTTGGCGTTGCAGGACAGCCTGGTGAAGGTGTTCCACGGCCAAAAAACCTTCGAATATGATCTAGCGCTCATCGCTGGAAACCGCCCAACGATGTTGGCGGCGCTCAAAGATCTTCATCCTCAAATTGCCGAAGATCTCGGGGCCGAGGTCGATGCTGCGGTTGGCGAGGCCGAAAAGGCTAAGGTCCTGTTCAAGGGCATGTTCGAGCGCGACAACGGTAACGTGTCGAAGGGGCGCTTCGCGCAGGCGTTGGCATCGCAGATCCAAGACAACAAGCTCGCGATCACCGCGCCGGCCTATGTCCGCGACGCGATCCAGCATGTATGCCAATGACAGTGCTGCTGTCGGACGAACAGGCCGGAATCGTCGCGCTGCCGCTTGGTCCGCTCGCGGTCTCCGCCTGCGCGGGCAGCGGCAAGACGCGCACCGCTGTCCACCGGCTCGCCGCGATGCGCCGGCTTTACGAGGGCAGGGGTATCGTTGCCTTGCTGTCCTTTTCGAACGTCGCGGTCGACACATTCAGCAAGGAATATGCGTCCCTTCTGCGCGACATGCCGGTGATCGGCCGCTCTGCCGCCGTCGAGATCGACACGATGGACGGGTTCATCACCGCCAACATCCTCCGTCCTCACGGCCACCGCGTCATGAACTGCCCGCGCGTGCCGTTTCTGGTCGATGGCGCCGAACCGTTTCTGAAGAGCTTCACCGTATGGGACGGTAGCCGGCCGAGGCCGACCGCGGAGATCGATTTCGCCTGCGACGGCGTAAACTTCAAATTTTTGGTCGGCAAGAACAAGGCAGAGCTCCCGGCCAACTGGGCCGCACCCGCGGTCGCCAGCCTTGGCAAGACCGGTGCCTATACCCACAATGCCGGCCGCTATTGGGTCCTGCGCGTGCTGCGCGAAAAGCCTTTCGTCCTTCGTGCGCTCGCGCGCCGCTATCTCCATATCCTTGTCGACGAGGCCCAGGATATTGGCCCTGAGCATCAAGCAGTCCTCGAACTGCTAATCGGGGCTGGTTCGCAGGTGTCGCTGATCGGGGATCCGCATCAGGGCATCTTCGACTTCGCGCGCGCCAAGGGCGCGTTCCTCAAAGCTTATGGCGGCCGCGCAGGCGTTGCGGCGCGGAGCCTCACCGTAAACTACCGCTCGCTACCAGGGATCGTCTCCGTCGCGAACAGACTGATCGGCGCACGCGACACTGCGGCCAGGGTCGCTACCACCGAGCGCCCTTCGGTCTTTTACATGCCGTACAAGGCCGCCTCTCGCGACGCGGCGCTGGACTCGTTTCGCAGTCTGCTCGTTGCTGCGGGCCTCGATCCCGCAAAGGGCGCGGTCTTGTGCCGTTCGAACGATCTGACTGCCGAATGGCGCGGTGAGATGGAAGCGCAGGGAGTCGGCGTCGTCCGCTGCCTGGCTGAGGCAGCCATCAGCCGCGAACGTCGTGACTTCCTGCGCGCGTACCAGCAGACCTGCCTTGGACTTACGGGCCTACTCGCGCCGAAGCACGGTTCGCTTGCGGTCGACCTCGCTCGGCCCGCTGACGAGGCGATGCGGGGGCTGCGCCGACGCATCTGGGCGTTCGTGCGCGATCCGGCGTCCGGGCTGCCCGCAGCGAGCTTGATTGCCGATACCGGCTGGCACCCCGCGCTGAAGGCGCGCGTTACCGGTCTGGTCGCGATGCTCAGTGCCGAGTTCGGGCTACAGGCCGCCGAAAATCTCGGCCAACGCCTGGCCAAGAAACAACTTCCCAATGCACCTTTGCTCGCAGGCCCGATCCTGACGGCGGCCGCAGCGCCCTCGTTTCGCACGTCGACCGTGCACCGGGTAAAAGGCGAAAGCATTGATGCCGTCCTCTACGTTGCCAAGAAGTCGCACATCCGAGCCTTGCTCGACGGCACCGACACCGAAGACGGGCGGATCGGCTACGTTGCGCTGACGCGTGCCAAGGACCTGTTCGTTCTGGCGGTGCCGGACACAGCCTTGCGCGCATTCGAGCCGGAGCTGCAGGCGTCTGGCCTGGTGCGTGCGTGACGGCTGTCCGCGGACGCCGAACTGCTCGCCGCGACCGGTAGTACGTTGTGCGCGAGGAGGGCGTTGCGACGGACAGGCTCAGGCCTCCATCAGATGGGTAAGGTGTACGCGCGTCGGGCTGATTGAATTCGTGCTGCGGCCGGTTCCGGCCAGACCGAGCCATTACCCGTAGAGAGCGGTTCGACTTGAATGGTCGATCATCGCCTGAACTTCCTTGGCCCTGGGAGCGCTCTCGCGTGCACCTCGGCGCCCGCGACTTCCTCGGCCGTCAAGCCATTGTCTTCCTGCGTTTTCTTCGCCTGCGTCGTCAGGCACGGCAGGATCGCATCTGGGTCGATCGACTGCGGCAGGCGCACCGTGTGCTATACGGCGTCGACCGTCTCGCTCTGACTTTTTGCTCGACCAACACAATATGGTCGGCGTCCATGATTTCTTCGATGAGAGGCTTGGTCATTATCCTCTGTTTCTGCCGCCAAGATGGCGCGCGCGGAGGCCGAATTACCACCCGTGTGACAGATCACTGTGACAGAGCACGCTTATGACTTCGGCGGAGGCCCGAAATAAATCAATCTTTTCAATGCATGTTGCACGGATGTAAAAAAGCGGGACGATCCACATGTAAACATGTTATTAAATGCGCAGTGTGACACAGGGTAGGTGATGGGCGATCCAATCGAAGCCATTCTCGACTATTACGGGCCTTTGCTGTCAAGCGAGGTAGCGACCAGGCTGGCCGAGCGTGAAGGCATTTCCCCGACAGCCGCGCGCCAGCGCCTGTCGCGCGTTCGCGGGAACGTCCGCAAGCTCGCCGGCATCCCCTTCCCGCGTAACGCGCGCTTCATGTATCTCGACCAGCAATTCGGCTCTCCCGCCTACTGGTACAACCTGGCCGCCGCCCTGATCGCCAACAACTCTGCCCTCGGCTATGCAATCTCGGCGCTCAGACAGCACCGCGGCATGGTGCCAGCGCGCCAGTTTCCAATCATCTGCGGATCGCCCGTCCGACAGCTCAAGCATCTCTCCGCCGACACCGTACTCCAGCGGTTGAGCGAAGCCGGGCTGGTCAAAACCGTTGCAGTTTCGGGCGTCGGAGAATGCGTCGCGCTCGTCCAGGACAAAGAATTTTACTCGATCGGCGCCATTGAAATGCGCACGCGCACGATCACCGAGGATATTCTTTTGGCGGCAGTCCGCGACTGGCTGCGCAAGCTGGGCATTGCCAGCTATCATCTCGTCACGACCCGCACGCACGAAAAGCTGCCTCAGGTCGGCACCTTCGTCTGGGACCTGAGCGCCCCCTCCTATATTGGCGCGGTCGTCCGGTTCAGCCGCGAGGGCGAGCCCAAGCCCGGCTTTGTGGTGTGCGACGTCAATCTGGCTGGGGACATCACGCTCGCCGGCGTCGCGCCCTTCATCCGCAAATGCGCCACGCTTCGCGCGCTGAGTAATGTCGGCTCCTGCATTCAGATCTTCGTGGCCGACCGCTTCCACAAGGAAGCCTTTGTCGCTTTGCGGGCAGCCGGCATCATCGCCGCCACGCCTAAATCGCTATTCGGTGCCGAAGTGGCGGAAGCCCTGCGCGAGCTGACTAGTGCGCTGACCGAGGCGGCTTACGCGTCCTTCGATGCCGAGAAGTTCGACCACCTCTTTCGGACACTTGGCAAGATCGGCGGCGCGGCCAATCAGCTGCGCGGCGCGCTGTTCGAATACATGACCGCAGACATCGCCAAACGGACCTTCCTCGGCGAGGTCACCATGAACCGCGTATTTAAGGTCGCCGACAAGGGGAAAGCCGAGATTGATGTGCTGGTCGTGCAGCAGAACCAGCGGCTGATCGCGATCGAATGCAAAGGCTACACGCCGCGCTCGATCATTCCTGACGACCTTTTCAAGCGCTGGCTCCAGCACAATGTCCCGGTCGCCTATGCCTATATCCGCCAACATTCCGAATGGCAGAACCTGCCGTGCCACTTCGAGTTCTGGACCAGCGCCCCGATCAGCGACGAGATGCTCGAACTGTTCCAACAGACCAAGGCCGCGCTGAAGCCGAGCCGCTATACGATCGATCTGCGCGGTCCCCAGGACGTATGGAAAACCTGTATCGATACCGGCGAGAAGAAACTGATCGATGCCTATAGCCATCACTTCACCCCGGACGACGGCAGTCTTCCGCCGCTCTCGAAGGCGGCACCTCCCAAGCGAGCGCCTGAGCCGCCGGAGTATGAGGAAGACGATTGGGGGCGGCATGATGGCTGATCCACACGACCTTGCCCGCGCTTTCACGAGAACTTTCGCGCACGTCGAATATTGCCTGAAGCGCTCAGGCTATCTGCGCCCCAAACGGGACGTCGCTGAGGCCGACTGGGATGCCTTCGCCCGCGACCTCGGGCCGGCATTCTTCAAGGCGATGGTCGACAAGGAAATCGCCAAGACCCTGATTGGCGACCCGCCCCGCCGCCTTCTCGCCGACCTGCGATGGTCGCCCGAAATCCCGACGCCGCTGACCAACGTCCACGGTCTGATCATCGAGGGGGTCTGCCGCGTGCGCAACAGCTATCATCACGGCGAGAAGTTCGTTGGCGGGCCCAAGGGACAATATGATCGCGACAGGGTGCTGGTTACCGAGGCGCATGCGGTGCTTGACGAGGCGGTCGCTTGGTCGCATCTCATCAAGGGCTGACTTGTGGCATCGATGACGCCGTTTCCGGGCGTAGAGACCTGGGCCGCTTGCCAACCGGCACGGCGCACGCGGCATCAAGCGGCTGCCGAGCCGTGATAGAGATCGGTGTGGTTGGCGGCCGCGCCAACCCTATGCACGAAACGGTCGATCCATGCCGACGCACGCGCAATGCCTTCGACCGGATCTTGCGCAGGTTTGCCCTCGATGTGAATCAACTCGCGCGGCGACAAGCGGTAATGCCCGCGCGACGCTGGACGTGGCAGGATCACGCCTCGGTTACCCGCCTTGGACAACCACAACCGGCAATCGGTCTGGATGAAGCAGCCGTTATCACGGGGCGCGAACAGCGTGATGCCGCTCATGCCAAAGCGCCCACCCTCGTCGGCAGCAAATTCCAAGTGGACGACGTCGGTCTGCGACAGCACCGCCGTTTCCCCGATCCTGATCCTGCCCGCGATGTCAAGCGGGGTACCGGCCGTGACGACGACGCCGTCCTTCATCTTTCTGTTACCGAGCAGCAACCTGGTGACAGCCAAGGCGCAGGCCTGCATGACGGCGTCGGTGTCGTTGATCATCGCTTATTCTCCTTCATTTCATCCCCATCACGGGGATCACCCATCATTCCCCTGCATCTTCCCGGCGAAGCCGATGGCGGATGGTTAATGGCCGATCCGCCACCATTTGATCTTGGGCGCTTCGACCGCATCGATGGCGCCGCGCACCCGGCGCAGATCCTCAAGGCTACCGCCGAGCAGATCGGCAGGCGCCGCCCCGCCGAGGGTATCCAGCGGCGCATCAAGCGCGTGCCGGATCGCACCACTGTCGTGGTGCAGCCGGTGTTCCAGCCGCATCAGGATGTTGACGAGCAGCCGCAACCGGCCCTCGCGGACGACGCCCAGCGGCGCCCACAGTCGACCGGCATGGATCAGGTCCTCGGCTTCCGGTCGGTCGATACCAAGCACGCACATGGCATGCCGGGGATCGAGGGCGTGGGTGAGCATGATCCGACCGGCGAGATCGATCAGGTCGGCATCACCCTTGGAATCGCCGCAGGTCACCGGAACTCTTCCCGGTGCGCCGCCCATATCGCCTCCACGATCGCCTGACCGCCATCGCGGATCAGTTCCTCGTCATAGGCGCCATGTGCAATGCCAAGTCCGCCGGCCCGTCGCGGCACGACCAGAACATGGGCATGGAGCGGGTGGGACGATCCGATCCGCCCCGGGGCATGCAGCGCGAGCATGGCGGCGAGGCCGCGGTCGCGTGCGAAGCTGTCGCGCACGAAGGCGCGTGCCCGCTCCCAGCCGTCATGAATGCGGTCGACATTCCCGAGCGGCAGCGTGAGATAGACCAGCAGCGCCTTCTCGCGATCCAGGGCGTGAAGATCCATCTGCGCCAGCAGCGTCATCGGATCGGCCAGCCCGTCTTCGGCTCCGGTCGGCAGCAGCACCTCGACCCGCTCGGCGGTCGGTTGCCAAAGCGAGGGATCCGCGCCGCCGGAGGGAGGCACCGGATGCGCTTTCCGCCAGCCGAACTCGGCAGCGCTGTTGATGCGGCCGGCATAGCTCTTGCGCAGCACGCCGAAGACCAGTCCGGCGGGCGACGGCCCCGCCGGATTGAGATAAAGCCAGCTTTGCGGATCCGCATCATCCGCGACGATCTGGGCTGCGCGCGGCGCAGCGGCGGGCTTGCGGCGGGACCTGAGCGCCATCTCAGCGCAACCGCCCGCGGGTGGCGATCCGCACGATCTCGGCCGCAGCACGGCATACGCCTTCGCAGCGCTCGTCCCAGGTGAGGAACGGCGGCATCGTATCGAGCAGCAACCCCTCGCGGGAGATCTCGACATATACGCCACTCGTCTGCGGGACGAGCCACAGGTTGCCGTCGCGATGGCGTAGAAAGACCAGGTCGGTCACGACGAACGGCGACAGCGACGCGGTCACCGCGACATCGACCGTTACCGGGTCGAGCGTCTCCGGAAAGAAGCCGGTACGCACGAGCATCACGTCGCGCCCGAGCTCGTGGCAAGCTGGTGCCAGCACGTCACGGAACATCGGCTTGTCGCACGGCGTCGCGGCAAGAACGAGTCCGGCGGAGGCGATTTCAAGCGCACCGGCGGGGAGCCCCGCCACACCGCCGAGCATGGCCGGCGGCGCGTCGAACGAGCGGAGCGGCAGCGACAGGACGCGCAGCGCAGGGTCGGGCAAGTGCCCGAGCGGAAGGGTAACCATGGATGAAGACCTTTTTGGCGAAGAGATTCACCGGCCCAATTCGGGTCCGGATCAGGCTGCCCACCATTTTCCTCAAGGCCGGCAGCTTCACCGGCCGCCCCTCCATGCCTCCCTCAGCGGGTAGCTGCCGCGTCATGCGGAAGCACGGCCGGAATGGTCGTGCAGCTTGTCGTCAAGCGTCTGACCGTCGGGTCAGCGCCCTTGCCCGGTCCCGCGGTCACGCGTAGGTGGCCAGTCGGGATTTTCCGGCCCCTTGGTTGTGGTCTTCTTCTCCACCAGATCGACTGTCGCCGCCTGGTCGAGGATGCCCCTTTTCGTCAGCGGCATTTGTTGCGGTGAACTGGCGCGCGCATCGGGAACGCTGGTCACCGCGACCTGTTCGGTATCGGCGGTCTGCGGCTCGTCCCCTGGTTCGTAAGAATCTTCCTTTCGCGCAATGTCTTGCTCACTGTCCTTCACCGCCCCACTCGCTTCGGCACTGATGTTCGAGGCAGCGCGATCCGGGTGGCCGGCAGGCTCGTCGGGTGCTGCCACCTTCTCGGAGGTGTTCATCACACCCACCGTCGACACCCGTTTTGCCGGCGGGGCGTCGAGCGCGCGGGCCACTGTTCGTGCCGTTTCCCGCCTCGCGACGAAGTCGGCGTCGGCAAGAATTGCTCCAAGTCCGTGCGCCTCGGCGATGACGAAGATGCGCTCACGAAAATCGGCGTCGCCGCGCACCGATACCTTGCCGTCGAACCGGATCGTTGCCAGCCGCAGCGCGGCCAGCAACGCCGCGTCTTCCTTCGCCACCACCTCTATGCGGTCGCCGCGATCGACGAAGGCCGTGGGCTCGTTCGGTCCACGTGCGTAGCGTGTGCCGTCCGAACATGGAAAAGCGCGATAGCCATCGATCCGCTCGGGAAGATTGTCGCCGGCGCGCGTCACTCCGGTCAACGCCGGAAACGCGACCACGCGATGCCTGCGCCGCCAGCGCTCGGCGAACACGCCTTCACGGCGGGCATAATACCAACTCTCCAGATCGGGTGGCGGTCGATCGGGCGGCTTTGCCAGTTGTCGGGCCGCAGCTCGTGCCTTCGCTACTGCCGTCATAGGCTCCACCGTCGCCGCCCGCCCGGCACGTCGCCCCTCCTGCCATCGACGCCATCGCTCGCATTCGGCACGATACTCCTCGGCGCGGAACGCTTCGGGTAAGCGGTCGCCGACCGGGCTGCGCGTTGCGACTGCCGCCGACGCATCACGCGGCTCGAACACGCCCAGCCTCTTCTCTAGCCGAGTGCGCGTGATCGCGCGATCGACGATCGACGCCTTGACCCGGTCGCGGCCAACCGTGAGCGTCACGCCATTGGTGCCGGTCACGTCGTAACGGATCCCGATCTTCGCCAAGCTGTCATGCAACTCCCGCCATGACGCTGCCGCCTTGATCAGCGGTACCGCATCGTCCTGCGCGATACGCTGGGCCGAGCGATACCCGGTCCGATTCTCGAACGCCGCCGCGTTTGGCCTGATACCCTCACGCCCTGCTGCGATCCTTGCCTGCGCGCTCGCGGTCAGAACGGGACGACCGCCAGCAACTTCATAGCGGGCGTCCGCCTCGGCCGCCCAACCGAAACGATCGACGATCAACGCCACCGCCTGATGCGCGGCTTCGTGCGTGAAGCCGTCGTTGATCTCGATCATCCGCCGGGCCACCGGGTCGTAGCGGTTGATCGCCATGTGCACGTGGCGATTGTCGGTGTCGCCATGGCAGGCATAGATGCACGGCTGGTCTGCAACGCCGAGATGCTCGAGAAACAGCGCCACCGTCGCATCGACCTGTGCCGGTGTGGGCAGTTCGCCCTCCCGCCAGCTCAACAGCCAGTGATCGATCGGGTTCGGACTGCGCTTGGCCGACTGCGCCACCGCGATCATCTCGGCGCGCTGCCCCTGGATATCCGTGCTGATGAAACCCCGCCCACCGATATGGAAGAGTCGCTCGCCCCCGGTATTCCCCAGTTTCTCGGCGAGCATATAGGCGACCTGGTACGCCTTCTCCGCGCTATCCTTCTCGGGCAACCGAAGATAGTCGACGAGATTGCGGGCATGCGCTGCCCGTTCGACTGTCGAGTTGCGCCCGGCGGGGCGGGCCGGAATGTGCTTGACGATCACGACGCCGCGTCATCGTCGAGGCCATCCAGTTCGTCGGCCAACCCCCTGATCGCGGCGCACACGTCGCCCAATGTTGACGCGATGACGAAGTCGTCGACGCCCGGCTTCTCGGCTAGCCGCTGCACCTGCCGCCCGAGCACATGCAACGCGGCGATCTTTCGCAAGCCATCCCGATTGCGCACACCGCCCGCGAAGAGCCGCGCGCGGATATACGCGGACACGCCCAGCTCGCCCGCCTCGCGCAGCAGGAACCGCTTCTCCTCTTCGGTGACCCGAAAGACGATACGCTCGCCACTATCGGCGCGCGGTGCTCTCTTCCGGCGCGGTTGGCGACGCGGCCCGTCGGCTTCGTTCTGCGCCACTTCCCTTCCCCTGCGACAAGCCCCCGGCGCGGAGCAGGTCTGCGATAGCAGATCGTGGTGTCATACACCACCCATCCTGCTACCTTCCTTCTTGCTACCTTCCTTCTTGCCGATGCCGGACGGCAGACAGCGGCTGCAAACCGGCATCTCGATGCGGCCGCTTGTTCCTTGTCCAGGCTCCAATCCGCGGCACGCGATCTGCTCGCGTACGGACATGGCCAGCCTAACCTTGTAGATTCAGAATGGGTTTAGAGCAGACCCGACCGTCCGCCGGATCCACCATGAAAAACGACCACATTGGCGATCGATGTCAGGCCGCTCGGCGGATCGACATTCTCGACAACGATGAACTGCCCCACGTTCGTCAGTGATGCGAGATGATTGAAGAAGTGCTGCTTAAGCGAGGATGCCGCCAGCAGTCGCTCTTCGTTCGTGAGCGTATCGTCGCCGATCGGATCGCGATACGTCAACAAGGGCGTGTCGAGCACCAAGAAACCGGGGTGCGACAACCCCCGCTCTTTGCAAAAAATCAGCAGTGCCACCTTGAACGCGGCATGGGTGATCGCGCGCACACCCTTCCCATTGTGGCCACGTAGCTTGCCATCGATCCGGAGATCGTAGCTCACCTCATCGAACGAAACATGACGCTCGCCAGGGAAATTCCAAGCGGTTAATACCTGACTGACCACCTGCGCGAACTCATGCGCCGTTGGACCATCGATACCAATCTTCGGACGATCTGCCTTGCTCGCGGGCTTCCGCGCCGCGATATCGGCGCGACGTTCAAGAAGCGACTTACGCTGATCGAGCAGCGCCAGGCCACGCTTGACCTGATCACGAACCTCCATGATCTCCGACATGGCGCGACGCGCCTCGGTGGCGCTTGGCGTCAGGCGTTCCAACTGCACTTCAGTCGTCTGCAGGCCATCCCGGACAGTGGGCAAATGGTCGAGGAGTCGTTGCCGATCGGAAGCGAGCATCGCCACCGTGCTTGCCAGATCGGCGCGCTGCCTCGCGATTTTTGCAGCTTCTGCAGCAGCCGCTGCCCGGACCCGCTCGACGTCGCCGACCTCTACGTGATGATGCTGGTTATCAGGTGTCGCGCCACACAGCGGGCAGTTGCGGCCCCCACCGAGCGTCAGAAGAAAGCCCGCTTCGTCCAACGCCTCAAGACGCTGGATATCCGAGACATAGACCGAGTCCAACTGCGCGAACCGTGCCAAGCTCAGGTCGATGTCGTCGAGCCGGGCCGTGGCAATCGAAACCTCAATCCCTAAGCGCCGCTTGCGTTCGAGCAAATCCCGGATCGATCCCTGCGCCGCGTCGAGTTCAGCTTGGGCGGCGGCGAAGGTCGCCTCAAGGCGGTCATTCTGGTCCTTCAGTCCTTCCGGGTCCGCAAATCCGTCCTCGATCTCGGCGTCGACGGCGGCGAGCATGTCGTCCAGCATCTCGATCTGCGCCGATGTGGAGGACTTGAACGTACGACTATCCACGACCTCGACAATCGCGCTGTCGTCGATCCCCGTTAGCAGGAGTTTGAAGGCACTGCGTTCGGCCGTCTGCGTTACAGGGCTACCGGTCTGAATAGGCGAGCCCTCGCTCTGGATCGTCGTCTCGTCGACAATGCAGAAGCGTGAGATGTCGCGAAAGCTCAGCGACCGCTTCTTGCCGTTCGCATCTACCGCGATCCGCTTCCCCCGCAGACCTATCTGACCCAGCAGGAATTGGGACAGATTCGCCTCTTCGGTATGGTCATGCTTGGCACCGAGGACGCGAACATTCTCACTGCCTTCCTGCAAAAGCGTCAGCCCCGGTCGAATCGCAAAGTTCCCGCCGGCAAGCGAACGGGATAGTATTTCGTCGCCGCCCGGGGTCGACAAACCAAGCCATGCGCGCTCATACGGGCGCCGCTCGTTAATGTCCGGCAGCTGCCGCGAGCCTCCCAGCATGTAGTCGATTGCCTTGGTGGCAAACGACTTACCCGTGTTGGACGCACCATAGACAAGGTTGAGCCCGTCGATAAAGTCGAGTTCGGATACGATGCTCGGACCCGAAAACGCGATCTTGCGGATGACGATTGCCATCAGGATCCACCACCGGGCTGGCCGCTATCCGAGCTGAACTCGACGGACCACCGATTCATCCGATGTTCGACACGCTGTGCCAGCTCCTCAGCCGACAGATCGGCGAAATGATCGACCAGCCATTTTGCGCATGCCTTGAGCGCCTGGGCGTATTCGGTTCGCATCAGACTGACAAACGGCGCAGCCTCGTCGCTCGCGCGGAACGAGACGCCATGCTCGTTGGCCACGGCGTCAACTAGGTGGACACGCCGCATGAGCGTCAGGCTGTCCTCGACCAACCGTCGCCGGACCAACAATTCTCCCGTCCGTTCCGGCAGCGCGGGGTGCAGGCTCGGCGGACCACCGGCATCGCCGGTGTGGACGACCAGATGGTCGAACCAAGTCAGCCGCGCCAGATCCAGCGCGCGGGGATAGGCCGCGTCAAGCACGACAACCGCACGCGTGCCCGTCTCGAGCTTGCTGTTAAATAGCCCGATCGGCTCGAGCCCGTCGATCACCTCTTCCACACGAACTTTCCATCGTTGGCGAAGTGATGGCAGAAGCCCTGTTTCACCGGCACTCGTGCGTGCCGCGCAAGAAGGCCGCCCGGAGTCACAGCGGCGGCCTGCGACATCACAGCGTCGATCCGTCCCAGAGTATCGCCGTGCTTGGCGCGATAATGACCGCTGACGCCGTGATATACGTCATCGTGCAGCGCTTCGAGATCCTCCTCTAGCGTGTTATCGCGATAGAAGCGGTTAAAGGCGTCGGCCTCGAAAAACCGTTTGCGTTGGTCTTGCAGATGTTCGCCGTATTCCGAATGCCGACCCACTGCGACGTGGTCATCAAATGACGTTCCCGCACGTTCACCATACGCATCGACCAGTTGGCGCAGGTACGGCTGCTCCCGGATGTCGACATCCGCCGGGACTATACCCCGTGGCGCTGGACCGGGATCGGAACCGAACCACTTTGCCAGCACGGGCGCCGCAGCCTCGTCGCCAAGAATGTCGTCGACTGTCACGCGCTTGACCCGGCCGAAGTCGAACGCGTTGACGAGCTCAAGAAGCGAGCCCTCCAACGCGATGGTCTGCCCATGCACGATCTTCTTAGCGCACACCGCGTCCCACCGATCAATCAAGGCGTTCCGCATCGCCGATGGATTGAAGATCAGTTTTTCGAGGTCCCGACCCGTCCCGCGCGGCACGACAAATACGTAAGACGTCGGCGGTGTGAACTCTCCACTGTCGCTGTGGTGCAGGATCTTGCCGAGTTCGAGCAGCGCCGGCGACGTGGCCAAAGCGCGGCCATATTGCTTGCACTGATAATTGTGCCACGGCCCTTCATGCCGGCGATCAGTCAGGAAGCCAACGACGTCGCGGCCGAGGTCGCCCGCACCAGAAAATCGCTGGACCTCGACATAGACTGCCGTCTTCCGTGCGATCCAGTCACGGACAAATCGCTCCAGATCCTCGTCATCTAAGGCCAAAATGTCGCGGTGAAACCCCATTTAGATGGCATAGCGGGAGCTTAGCGCATCCGGCAAGGATGTCGCGCGAAGGGACGCCCCGACGGATTATGGTTCGGACAGCGGCTAGTCGTTTTTTGCCCGACCCCACACCCCGGCAAAACGGCATAGGCAACAATAAATAACGGTGCTACAAAACGTCTCAATATCAAGCCGGACGCCGCCACCTAAGCAATTGATTATAGGTTTTTCCCCGCAGATAAGACGCCTCCCGTAGGGGTCACCAGCACCCGCCAGAACGGCGGATTTGCGCGGTGTATGCGGTCTTTATGGACGCTTTACCCATCCTTGTGTACAAAGGATGCGTACAAAGTGATCCGCATGGCTGCTCCGTTCAAAGATCCTCGCACTGGTATTTTCTATTTCCGTCGGGTCATTCCCGAGGCGCTTCGGCCGTTCTTCGACGGCGCGTCACGCGAGTATAAGCGGACCCTCGATACGCGCGATCCGGATGAAGCTCGCCAGCGCTACCATCCGCACGCCATCGTTTACGATCAGAAGCTTGCGGCAGCGCGGCGCAGCCTTGCCAGTCAGCAGCTTAGATCGGCGCGATCCATGGTCGACGCCTATCTTGACGGCGTCAGCGAACAGCAACTGCAAGGCATCGCCCAGAAGCTCGCATCGCTCGAATTTGGTGCTTTCCAACACGCCTACGGCCTAACCGACCATGACCCCGGTTCGCGCTATGACTTCGGCAGCCCGCCGGAACGGCCTGACCTCCAAAACTTCGGCGACCGCAAGACGATGCTGGAGGCAGTGCCGGACTTCAGCCCGCTGCCTTGGCTTGAAACGCTACGGCGGATTTCCACTCTCCCGTCGCTGGATCCGATCGACTGGGCCATCCTCGCGATCGCGTTCAACAGCGGCATTGCCCAGCCAATCGACCCAGCGCTCTACGAAGCGATCGGCCAAGCCTTTCTTGACAGGCTTTCCGAGGCCTGCACGCCAAAGATCGATCCGGCCCGCACGCGCATCCTGCCATCCGCAATTCCGTTCGGCGTGGTGCCAAATACTCATCACGCGGCCGCAGGTCTGCAGTCGCCAGAAACCTCGTCGAACGCTTCGGTACCGACCATTACCAAGGTCTTCGAGGATTGGGCTGTGTCCCAGCCCCGCGAGCCCAAGCTCGTCGACGAATGGCGTACCGCGATTGCTCGATTCGCCCGCCTGCACAACGATCCGCCCGTCGATACCATCACCGCGTCGATGGTCCGCACCTATCGCCGGACGTGCGCGGCGTTGCCGTCGCGTGCGGGCAAGGCGATCAACGCGCTTCCGCTGCTCGAGCAGGTAGAACTCGCCAAGGCGCAGGGGTTGAAATTACTCGCGCCCGCAACGGTCAACAAGGCGCTGTCCGCCATCCGCGTGATGCTCGATCATGCCGTCGAAGAACTCGAAGTCATAACCGAGAACGTAGCAAAGACTGTCAAGTCGCTCCCAAAAAACGAAATCGAAGACCCTCGCCTGCCGTTCGAACCGCAGGATCTCGTCAAAATCTTCAGTGCAGAGCTTCCGAACAAGAGCGGTGTTGCACCCAGCACCCTGGCCTGGACTTTGCTCTTGGCTCCCTTCACCGGATGCCGGCTGGAGGAACTGGGCAAGCTGCGTCCAGGTAACGTCAGGACCTACGACGGCATTCCCTACATCGCGATCGAGCCAGATCGCCTGCGTGTCCGCGAGGAACAGGAAGGCCCAGCCAAGCGGATGAAGACCGCGAGTGCCAAGCGCGATATCCCACTGCACCCCATCCTCATAAAGGCGGGCTTCCTCGATCTGGTGGCCAAGCGAAGGAATGAGAATGCCGAATGGCTTTTTCCGGAACTGGACACCAACAAATATGGCAGCCGGACACAGCGCCTTTCGCGGGTAATGAACGACTTTCTGGATAGCATTGGACTATCAGACCCAGAACTGGTCTTCTACTCGTTCCGCCACACCGGCAAGCGGGCAATCCGGGGCAAGGCTCCCGCCGAAATAGTCGACCTGTTGTTCGGCCATGCCAATGGATCAGTCAGCACGCGCTATGGGCGCGGCGCGGACATGCAGGTGCTACGAGATGCTATTGAAAAGATTAACTATCCGGAGGTGGACTGGAATAACGCAGTCGAGCGCTTCATTACAGTAATCTAACAAAAATTGATCGTGGTGATACCGACATTGAATCCGTAACGCAGAACGCCTCGGGCCCAGAACCGGACGTTCCGGACGCCCTGCACGCGTCCCAACTTCGGTCGTTCATTTATGTAAACCGGTCCGCTACCAGTAAGCGACGTATCGAGGACGCGGAACGATGAAAAATGGGACAAACCCGTCGTTTCCATACCGCCGGTTGACCGTCTGCTCCTGTCATAAGCTGACGTTCAACCCTTGCCCGAGCAGCGTCGCCTTACAAATGAAACTAGTTTCGAATAGACCGGAAGATTTCAGGCACTTCAGCAACACTATGAAAGTACGCGTAGGCGCTGGTCCACATGCCACTGAGTGCAGCGCTCGAACTGATCGACAGGCCGTTGGTCGTCCTTTCGAAATAGTGCTTGTGTCTGCCTTGCGCATCCGCGCAAATGCCTGACCGCAGCGCTGACAAGGAATGGCATGCCCCCGGACCGCTGTAGGCCCGGCCCGGGATCAGAAGTGCGATGCCTCGATCCTCGCGCGCTACAGATCTTAAAGCTCAATGCCAGCGTCGCGTCCCAGGCCGGCGCGGTGTGCCATCTCGGCAATGCTGGGCCTAGATGAGCTTTCGCGATAGCCGAGCTTCCCAAGTTCGCTTTTAAGCTCTTGTTCAAGCGATGCGGTGCCTATTTGAACGATGAGCAGCTTGGCGGCGATCTTGTTGGCTTTGCTCGCGCCGACGCGCCGGACAGCATCCAGCATGGATGTACACGCCGCCCCACTTTCCAGCAGCGTGAAACCGAGGAACGTCCCGAAATCGACAGAATCCTTGGAGCAGGTGACGGTGCACTGGGGGTGAGCGAGGTCCCGTATATCCGCGACATCATGTTGGGCACGCAGACGTTCTGCAATAACTTCAGCACAGACTACTGCTGCGGGCGGGCCGGTTACCGGGTCCTGGTCAATGAACAGATAGTATCCGGCACCGGACGCGTGAGTCAGCGCCTGAAGCTGGTGCATATTGCCCTTGGTTTCCGATCCTCGGTGGATATTTGCCCGACCATTTTTCGCTAGCTTGACCTGAAGCAGCCCGGCACGGCAAATTTCCCGATCATCAAGTCCGATCTGCAGAATTATACCAAGGTCTGCGCCGACCTCGGCCTCGCTGACCTTGTCGACTTCGAAGCTTGCAACGTGGAATGGGAACCCCTTTCCATATCCAAGTGCTTCGAAAAGCGGTGCGCCCAGTGTCTTCGCACTATCGCGCAACCGCGACAGAAGAATGCCGCTCGCTGGCTCCTCATGCGTCTTGCCCGTAAGTTCGCCGATCATCGCAATCTCGGCGGCGGATGCGACCCAATAGAGCAACGCCTTTACGTCCGGATCGAAAGCGCGCGGGTTTTCCAGCGCATTCCAGAGTTGTTCAAGGAGCGTCACACCGGCGCTTGTCTCCGCCTGCACCACGCCGATCCGCTTCAAGGCGTTGCGGACGACTTGCGGGTCGGCATCAATAGTGGAGGCCAGACCTGGTACCCCGGACAGCCAGGCACCCCGCACCTGCCGCGCTACGTCCCTGAAACGACGATAGTCCAGCTGTTCCGGCCGGATGCGAAGGATGGGGGCAGCGTCGGATGATCCCGCCTTCTTGGCCTTGATCCACGCCCGGGCTCGCTGTTCTGCCGAAGGGGTCAGGCTACGGCTGCCATCCAGCCGGGAACGTTGCCATGTCAGCCATTCGACCACCCGCTGCAGCCCCGCACGTTCTTTCGCGATCGCCGCTTGAGCGCCTATGGCAATATGCTTGCTTACCAATGCGGCGTGATGCTGCGCGGACGCCGCGTCCATTTCGGCATCCACTTCCGTCCCTGACGACCCGGTGAGGAGGTCCATGACTTTGGCGCTCCTTTTGGCCCGGGCCTCCAGCAAACGGTGACGGGTTTGGCGATAGCTGCGCCAATATGTCAGAATCTCGGCGGGGAGTTGCGGGATGCAAAGCGGCGTCCCGAAACCGGCCAATCGGCGAAACCACAAGCGAACTGCGCGGCGGGAACGATAGGCATCGATCGCCTGGGACACTTGTTTTCGTGCGAGCGGAACCGCTTCTTCTGCCGCATCGGCCTCCGCCGAATAAGGCTCCAGGTGGCGGGCCTCTATTCGGGTCCGGCGGGGTTCCTCACCGGCATAGGTCGCGGCCCCGTTCTGAGACTGGAATGCATTCTGAAGCTCGCTGTCATGATCGCGCGCCTCTTGAATAAGCGCATTTATCGTCTCTTTGCCCATGCGTGTCGCTTATTGCGGCAAAAGTGCGCCGCGTCATGCAGTATTCAGCGGAGCGCACGCCATTTAAATCCAGATTGATCGCAGTCAGCGGACGGCGTGCCTGTCGCCCTTAAACGGCATCGACAACTGAACCGTCGGCGTATTCGCGTCTGCGCTTCCGTCACCGTGGTGATCAACGGGCAATTCGGATACGAGCCCACGATCTCGCCCCCGTCCTGCGAGAGCCTGAATGGCTGGTTGGCGTCCTGGGCATAGGTCGGCTGACAGCCGCCAGAGGCGGTCGTACTATCCCTCCAAATCGGTCCGCTTATCGTCCAGCGCCTTCGCCTGCATCGTCATGGCGGCGGCGAGGATCACCAAAAGAACCTCGGTCAGAAGCAGCAATCCTCCAGCCTCGTCAAAACTACAATCGCTTGGCGGCGCGTGCCCTGACCAGCACATGCCGACATGCCACACGATCCATACCGACCGAGCGCCAAGGAGCAGCGCGGCGAGCGTCGTGACGGTCAGAAGCGGCACCACACGACCCCACTTCATCCTCGCGACCAGCTTCTTCTCCGGTCCTCTGTTCTCTGGGTCTGGCCGGACGACCGCGTCCAAGGCCTTGTTGATTTCGGGTTGCCAAAGAGCAAACACCGCGGCGAGGACGGCCATGACAAGGCTTGCGCCGGACAGTACGTCTGAGATGGGAGCGGCGAAGGTCACGGGTTCTGCGTCAACCAGACGTGCGAGCCGTTGGGCACGATGTATCCCCCGAGCAGAAGCGGATTCCGCTTGATCGGCTCCTTCAACTGGTTCGCGCTCTCCAGCCGGTTGTTAAGCATCTCGATCAGAACAGGATTCAGCCAGGTCACCTTCCACTCTGTCGTGTTCGGATCCTGCACGCAGGCCGCGAGGAAGTCGGCCGTTTCGATCCGCACTGCGGCATCCAGCTTGCGGCGATGCTTCGCGGTCACCGACCGCAACAAGGTCCGCGCGCCCTGAGGGGCGATGTTGAACAGTCGAGTGACCCGGTTGGCGTCCGGCATCCGTCCACCCAACGCGATCTTGATGATCCCGACAAGCCTCCGTTCGCGCAGATCCGTAGCCGTCGTGATCGGCGCCTCGCCAATCATCATTTCGGCATACTCCCGCAACGCCGTGTGAGCATACCCGGGCAGCGTCACCGCCAATTGCTGCTCCGTATGACGTGACCCCAGTCTTTCAACCAGCGGCAACCAGAGACCGACCGGTGTTGTCGCGCATGAGCGCAGGTGAAGCAACGGGCGGGGTTAACCCCGCCCGTTGCTGTTCGAGCCCGGCAGCGAATG